>Ga0182024_10003953_pt1 | contig 34646 bp, 31 predicted proteins | sample P32metaG_FD_120480 | JGI IMG/M metagenome (GOLD analysis project Ga0182024, IMG submission 120480) | Permafrost microbial communities from Stordalen Mire, Sweden - P3-2 metaG (Illumina Assembly) | ecosystem: Environmental > Terrestrial > Soil > Wetlands > Permafrost | place: Sweden: Stordalen...
ACGTCGTCGCTCCCAACGCGACCTTCCGGCCACCGTAGCGGCTCAGTGTCTGCGCCACGATTGGCGTATTGCCGTCGGCTTGGACTTCCAACTCGAATCCGCTGTTCGGGGGTACGCCAAGGCAGTTGCTCTGCAGGCGCGCGCAACCGCCGATCTGCACCCAGGTCACGCCGCCGGTGGGCACGGGCGACACGACAGGCGACACGATCGTCTTCGAAGCGACGATCGCCTGCACGACGACCTGCACGCCGAGTTGGCTCAGATCGCTGATCGCGACCCACTGGGAAGCTCCCGCGACGGTTTCGCCGTCGGTGAACCACCATTGACTTGCCGGAGCCAACGCGCCGATCGAGGTCGCCAATCCGGTCGGGCCCGACGCGCTGCGGAACTGCAACGTCTGCGATACGACGACCTGTCCGACGTCGGCGTGGACCTGGACGGCAACGCGTGCTTGGCGGACGGCCTGATCCTGCAGCGCAACGACGACCCGCGACCGGCCGGGCACGTCGATGCCTTGCAACGCCGGCAGTTGCTGCAGTCCGGTGTCGGTCCGGAGCGTCACGTCGACGCGGGCGTCGGTCGAGTACGGGTCGTCGAGCACGAGCCACTGCGACACGCCGCGCACGGTCGTCCCGGCCGCGAAGTACCAGTCGGTACTGGTCGTATCTGCGCACGGCACCGCATCGAGTTCGTCGTCGGTTTCCGCTCCGGCCTCGACGACAACGTCGGGTGAAAACGGCTCGACGACGATCGGGCCCGGGGGAAGCGGCTTCGAACCGCCAGACCCCTGGCCGCCGTCGGGTACGGGTGACCCGTCGGCCAGGGATGCGCGGTCGAAGGTCCGTACCGTGTCGGCAGGGACCGTCACGTTACGCACGATGGGGGCGGCACCGCTATCGGGTTGCACGGTGATGACCGCGTCGGCGCCGCTCGGGCCGAGATTCGACAGCGTGACGGTCTGATCGTCGGTCGGGAACGAGGCCGGCAACCCGGGGCAGTACCACGCGGTCGACAGCGCACCCGAGGTCGGCCGTTCGGAAGCGTCGATCGGTGCGATCGTCGGCGCCGCCGACGACGTATGGGCACGTCCCTGCGCGACGCCGACCGCGAGCGGGACGATCACGAGCGCGAGGATCAGCGCCCGACGCGTTGTGCGGATGGGCGTGGCCGCGGCCGTCATGGCGACATCGTCCGGACGCGCCGGCTGCGCCGCACACGCGTCTGCCACCACATCGCGATCGCGAGCAGCCATGCGGCGACCTCGACGTCGACGAGGAACCCGGGGAGGGCACCGACGCGGTACTGGATCGCGACCGACGCGGGCGCGGGCAACGCGAAGGCGTTGGTCCAGTCGAACGCGCTGGTACGCGCCAAGTCGCGGCCGCCGGCGCGGGCATGCCAGCGGCTGCTGGACGCTTCGGCCCACAGCAACGTGCCGGGACCGACCGGAGCCGAGTCATCGACGGGCCCCGCGACGCCTTGCGGCGGGGTCGTCGCGTCGCGGCGCACCGCGGTTTCGAGCCCGGCTCCGACGGTGGCGCTGACAGTCGTGCTCACCGGGATGACCGCACGACGTGGAATCCATGCGTCGTTGGAGTAGATGATCGCACCGTCGTCGATGCGCGACACCGACAGGTCGAGCTGTCGGGTCAACGCGTCGACGAGCGTCGGGTCGGCCACGACGACGGCACCGTGACCCGGTCCGGCGCGGCTCACCACCGCGACATACCGAACCCCGATCGGCGCGAGCAGATGCCCCAATCGGGCGGTCTGGCCGTCGCGGGCGGCGATCAACGCAGCCGCGAGTTGGTCGTCGGCGGCGTCTTGGGGTGCGGCCCAGAGAGCACGTGCGTCTCCGGCGCCGTCGCGGCTCAACCCGAAACCGATGCCATCGACCGACTTGGCGTCGACCGGCAACAGCGAAGGGTCCCCGAGCCACAGCACGCGGAAGCCGCCGACGTTGGGCAGGTCGGTCATCCACGACACGGCGGTGGGCCAATCGGAGCTCGGCAGTTGCCAGCGACCCGACGCGGTGTCGCCCGCGAATGCGAGCAACGGCAGCGCGAGCCCGACCGCGGCCGCGACCGCCGAAACCTGCCGCCATCCGAAATGCGATCGGCGCATGTCGTCGAGGAGGGCGCTCACACCGAGGCCGGCCGCCAATGCGAGGCCGAGCGCCGCGGGGACCAGCATCCCCTCGGGTGCCGCGACGGGCGCGCCGGGCGAGATGCGCGTCGGCAGCCACGCCAACGCGAACGACACAAGGATCAATACCCACGCGCGTGTTGCCCACACCAGACGCGGTCCGCTCGCGATCAGCAGCGGCACCGCGGCCGCGACGATCAGACCGAGGGTGAACCATCCGGACCGAGCCGGGCCGACCTCGAATCGGAGGAGATCGCCGAGCGAGACCGGCGTCCGGGTGCGCAACCCCAAGGTCGAAGCGTCCGCGCCGATCAACGACCCCGCCCACGGAGCGAGCAGCAGCGCACCGATCACAGCGCCCGCGAACGCGCACGCCGCCGTACGCAGCATCGCCCGACCGCCCCCCGTGAGCGGCACCGACACCACGAGCACGAGCGCGAACATCACCGCCAACAAGATCGCCGGCGGCCACACGGAGCCGGCGACCGCGCCCAACAGGCCGACCACCAACACGGCATGCGTCGGGCCGTGCCAGGTCGATGGTGTCGTCGTCGGGGCTGGTTCGGCCGGGCCGTCGGACGTCCGGTGCGAACTGGCTCGCACGAGCGCGTGCAACACGAACGGGGCCAACGCGTAGCAGACGAGCGGACCGAGATCGCCGCGTGCGATGGCGTCACGTCCGACCGGGTTTGCCGCGTACGCAGCTGCGCCGACGACCGCCGCAAACAACGAAACGGTCAGCGTTCGTACCAGCCGGTAGGCACCCCACACGCCAAGCGGCATCGCGCCGACGACCACGACTGTGCGCGCCAGTGCGCCATGGCCGACCAGCACGCTCGAAAGTGCGGCCATCAACGCGAACGCCGGAGTTGCCGGGTCGGCGGCCCCGACCATCGTGTAACGCCACGGCGACGTGAACGTCGACCACAGCGACCCGACGCCGGGCCACGGCTGAAAGGCGCCAACGTCCGGAACGCGTTGGAGGATCAAGGTGCGCGACCCGAACGCGAGGAGGACGCCGACGAAGACGGCAAGGATCGCGGGCGATCGTCGCAACTGTTGACGAGTCCTGGCCATCCGGGCCCGAGCTCGGTTCGAGGCATCAGCCAGGCGGTCGCCGGCATGGAATCGTTGCACCACCAACGTCCGGAACCGGGCACTCCCTCTGATCATGAGGTCGCGGATGTCGCCGTCGTCGACGCTTCGCAGCTGCTGGGTCGCCGACCGGGCCCGCCGAAGGTCGCGCAACCCGCCACGCCGAGGCAGCCAGCCTGCGATCACGGCGAGCGCGTGTCGTCCTCTGCGCGTGATTGCGAGCCCGAACGCCTCGCCGAGCGTCAGGACGAAGCCGCTCGGCAACACCCACAGCAATGCGACGGTGGAGTACGACTTGGCCAAGACGCGAACGCGGGCGCGCGTCGCGGCGCGGGCATCGCCCGGCGCCTGGCGGCGGGTGAGCCGCTCCTCGTCGCCGACACCATGTTGATGGCGCACCCGGGCCGCCGGCGCGACGAGGACCCGCGCGCCCGCCAGCCGGGCGCGCCAACACAGATCGATGTCGTCCGAGCCGGGCGACGTTTCGGCGTCGAACCCGCCGAGCTCGCGGAACAGGTCGGCACGGACGAGCATCGACGCGTGCGAGACGAAGAACACGTCGCGTACCCCGTCATGTTGTTCCTGGTCGATCTCGCCGGGCTCGATCACCGAGAACGGCACCGCGTAATGGTCGACTGCCATCCCGACCTCGAGCAGGATCTCGGGATGGTCGTAGTCGACGAGTTTCGGCCCGACGATCGCCGCGTTCGATCGGTATGCCTCTTCAACCATCACGCGCACGGCGTCCGGATCGAACTCGACGTCGTCGTGACAGAACAACAAGAACGTGGTGCCTTCAATCGTGTGGAGCGCTTCGTTCGCCGCGGCTGCGAAGCCGACCTTCGCCGGGAGCCGCCGCACGTACGCACTCGGCAGCACGGCGGCGATCCGGGCGGTCGGATCGGTCTCAGATGCGTTGTCGAGGACGAGCACCGACAGCGCCGGGTAGTCCTGGCCCGCGAGCGACGCAAGCGCCGCTTCGAGCCCGGCGGCGGTGCCCGAGGAGACGACCACCGCCACCACCGGCGGCGCGACAGCCTCCGGTTCCGGTACTTCGGTGTCGGAAACCGCGGGCCCGGAAACGACGGGCTCGGGAACCTCGCCCGCGCCTCCGCGTTGCGACTCGGGGGGCTCCATCGTCTCCATGCGGCCGGTGGACAATAGCCGGGACCCCAACTCGGCTCTGCTTGCATTTGTTAGCACTTCGGACTATTGTCGCGAGCACAGCGGGTGTCTGGAGCGCGCTGACCGATCAGACTGGGAGAACCATGGACGTGCGCAAAACCGTCACCGACGCCGGTTACATCGCCATCGGACTTGGCGTGATGGGCTATCAGCAGACCCAGACCCGCCGACGCGAGCTGACCGGCAAGCTCGACACCGTCACGGGGAGCTTCAACGCCCGCGGCCGCGAGGTCCAGGGCTTCCTCGTCGAAAGCAGCCGCCAAGTCGGCGTCCGTGGCGTCGCGGCGCGCGGCCGCGCCGAAGAGCAGGTGCGCACGACGGTTTCCCGGGTGCAAGAGATCGGCAACGAAGTCGCCAAGTTCGTCGAGCCCGTCGTCGGCCAGGTGCAGAGCCAGCTCGGCGATCTTCCCGAGCGTGTCGTGCAGGCGATCGAGCCCGTCGCGGCGCGCGTGCGCGAGCTCACCGGCTCCGCCGCGTAACTGCTCGGCGACGAGATCCGGCCGTCATCGTTGGGCCGGACCGGCGCCACCGTCCGGACCGCCACCCTCGCCGGGCTCGCACCCGACGACGATCGGCCCGGTACATTCCCGGAGTGCTCGTAACCCTTGCCGGTGGTGTCGGCGCCGCCCGTTTCCTTTCCGGGCTGGTGCGCGCCGTCCCACCGAGCGAGGTGGTCGCGGTCGTCAACACGGGCGATGACGACGAGTTCCACGGGTTGTACGTCTCGCCCGATCTCGATTCGGTCACCTACACGTTGGCTGGCGCCGCGAACGTCGCCCAGGGCTGGGGTCTCGAAGGCGAAACCTTCGCAACGCTCGGCGCGCTCAGCCGCTACGACGTTCCGACCTGGTTCCGGCTCGGCGACAAGGACATCGCGACCCACCTCTATCGGACCGAACGCATGCGTGCCGGGGCCACCCTCTCCCAAGTCACCGACGAGATCGTGCGGGCGTGGGGACTCGACATGCGTCTCATGCCAATGACCGACGATCGTGTCCGCACCCGCATCACCGTCGAGCGTCCAGACGGACGGACGGTCGAGCTCGCGATGCAGGAATGGTTTGTGGGTGAGCGGGCCGAGTCGCCGGTGGTGTCCGTCCGCTTCGACGGCGCCGACACCGCCCGCCCCGCACCCGGTGTGCTCGAAGCGCTCCGCAAGGCCGACACGATTGTGATCTGCCCGTCGAATCCGGTGATCTCGATCGCTCCGATCCTTTCTCTGCCCGGCGTGCGCCGGGCACTTGTGGCACGTCGGGCACGGGTGATCGCCATCAGTCCGATCGTCGGGGGCGCGCCCGTGAAAGGCCCCGCCGACCGGCTGATGGCCCCGCTCGATATCGAAGTGTCATGCGTCGGCGTCGCGCGCGAATACGCACAGATCTGCGGCGCGCTGGTCATCGACGCGGTCGACGCACACCTGGCAGCCGAAGTCGAAGCGGTTGGCGTGCGCGCGGTCGTCACCGACACGATGATGCGCAGCCCGGAGATCGCGACCGAGTTGGCACGTCGGACCCTCGCCGCGGTTGCTTGATTCGAACGTTCGGTGACCACCGCCCTGTCAATCATGCCGATCGCCGGTATCGGCGAGATTCGGCCCGGCGACGAACTCGCGGACCTGATCGCAGACGCCGCAGACGCGCAAGGGACACCGCTGGTCGACCGCGACTGCCTCGTGGTCACCCAAAAGATCGTCTCGAAAGCAGAAGGGCGGTTGGTGCCGCTCGACCCACTCGACCGCGACGCGCGACGACGACTCGTGGAATCGGAGTCGGCACGCATCGTGCGCACGCGCGGTGATCTCATCATCAGCGAAACCCATCATGGCTTCGTGTGCGCGAACGCCGGGATCGACCTGTCCAACGTCGCCGAGGGATGGGCCGCGCTGTTGCCGGTCGACTCGGACCGGTCGGCGAAGCATGTGCGGGACGCGTTGCGGGCACGTACCGGCGTCGAGGTCGCGGTCGTCGTGTCGGACACATTCGGCCGGCCGTGGCGTCAGGGCCTGACCGACGTTGCCATCGGCGTGAGCGGCATTGCGGCTGTGGTCGACCTGCGCGACACCCCCGATGCGCTCGGGCGCACCCTGGTCGTGACCGAAGTGGCGATCGCCGACGAGATCGCGTCCGCGGCCGAGCTCGTGATGGGCAAGGCCGCCAGCATTCCCGTAGCCATCGTGCGCGGTCTCGATCCAGGTTGGTTCGGTGACGGCTCGGCACGCCAACTCGTTCGACCGTCCCACGACGACCTGTTCCGATGAACACGACCGCGCGTATCCCCGCGTTCATCGAGCAGCGCCGCTCGATTCGAGCCTTCACGGCAGATCCGGTCGATCGCGCGCTGCTCGACTCGTTGGTGGAGGCCGCCTGCGTGGCGCCGGCGCCTCATCATTCGCGGCCGTGGCGTTTCGTCGTCATCGACACCGAGGCTGCCAAGACCGCGCTCGCGCTCGGAATGGGCGAGCGCTGGCGAACCGACCTCATCGCCGACGGTGTCGGGTCCGCACGCGTGGACGCGATGGTGCAGGCCTCGCACGACAAGCTCACGACCGCACCCGCTCTCGTGCTCGCGTGTCTGACCTGGGACGGGCTCGATCGCTACCCCGACGAACTGCGCCAGCGAGCCGAGTGGGGCATGGCATTGCTGTCGCTCGGTGCCGCGGTCGAGAACCTCATGTTGGGCGCGGCCCACGTCGGGCTCGCGTCGTGTTGGGTCGCGGCTCCGATCTTCTGCCCAGAAGAAGCACGCGACGCGTTAGCGCTCCCCCAGGCGTGGCTCCCGCACGCGCTGGTGCTCGTCGGCTACGCCGAGGCGAGCTACGTGGCCCGCGAACGACCGCCCGTCCCGCTCGAATCGCTCCGCCTCAACCGATAACGGCGGTCAGTGCCCCCCGCTAGCGCGAACCGGCAATCTGGCCCTTGAAATGTTCGAGTGTCAGGGCGACGCCTTCTTCGACACTCGTCCACGGCTCCCAGCCGAGGTGCACGCCCGCTCGGCTGGGATCGAGCGCGCTGCGCTGCACCTCACCCGGCCGGGGCGGGTCGTAGCGCGCTTGCTGCTTGAAGCCGGTCAGCTTCGCCATCACATCGAAGAGCTGTTGCACGCTCGTCTCGACACCGGTCCCGATGTTCATCAACAGCCCGCCGCCCTTGTCGACCGCGCGAACGAACGCGTCGACGACATCGTCGACGTAGACGAAGTCGCGGGTCTGCGAACCGTCGCCGTATATGACCGGGCGTTCGTGGCTGAGCAGCTTGCCGGCAAAGATCGAGACCACTCCCGCCTCGCCGTGCGGATCCTGGCGGGGGCCGTAGACATTCGCGAGCGCCAGTGCGGTGTACTCGAGCCCGCGAACCGTCCGGTAGTAGTACAGGTAGTCGCCGGCCGATTTCTTGGCGACGCCGTACGGCGACTCGGGAACTTGGGGTTGGCCTTCGCGGACGGGGATGTCGTCGGTCGTGCCGTACAGCGTGCCGCCCGAAGCCGCGAAGAGCACTTTGGTTGTCCCGGCGGCGAGCGCGCCTTCGCAGATGTTGATCGTGCCGAGAATGTTGACGGTGGCATCGAACGCCGGCCGCGCGACCGAGACGCGGACGTCGGCCTGGGCTGCAAGATGGAACACGACATCGGGGCGCCGGTGGCCGACCAGTTCGATCACCGAAGGCGACGCGACGTCGATGCGGTGGAACGAGAAGCGCCGATCTGCCTGCGATCGTGCGGTCGCGAGATTCGCGAGTGAGCCGGTCGACAGGTCGTCGACCGCGTCGACGTTCCAACCCTCGGCGAGAAGTCGATCGACGAGCGTCGAGCCGATGAAGCCCGCGCCTCCGGTGACCATTGCTTTCATCACAGTTGGGTTTGGGGTGTCATGGAAGGTCCGAGCGCCGGGCTGTACGAGGGCGGCCGGAGCGTAGCGGAGGGTTCGAGCGGCCGATCCCGGCGCTTGCGCCGGGACGTGTCGGCGCCGGCCGATCCGACGACGCCATGTTTGGTCGGTGCTGGCTTCGCGGTGGTGGTCCGTGGCCGGGCCGCCCTCGACGATGCGGCGACGCTACTCGCGCTCGGACGGAAACCGACCAGCCGAGATTCGGGTACCCGACGCAATGGTGGAGTCGGCGCCGACGAGGGTGTTCTCGGTCAGCATCACGTTGGGTTTCACGACGGTGTGCCGACCGACGACCGAGTGGTCGATGGTGCTGTCGTGCGAGATCCGGGCTTCGGCGTGCAAGACGGCGGCCTCGAGCACCGCGCCCGGCTCGACGATCGAACCAGCGCCGAGCACCGAGCCACGCACCCGAGCGCCCGAATGTACATGCGCGCTCGGGCCGAGCAACGCCGGCGCCAACACCGTGGCGCCCGGTTCGATGGTGGCGTCTCCTTGGGTCCAAATGCCTTCCGAGAGCTCGCGTGCGCCGGGCGTCGGGGGTCGGCCGACGCAGCCGCGCAACACATCGCTGTGCGCTTGCAGATATTTTTCGGGCGTGCCGATGTCGAGCCAGTACGAGTCGCTACGGAACCCGAACAAGCGTCCTGGGTGCTCGAGCAGTCGAGGGAAGGTTTCGCGCTCCACCGAGACATTCAGTCGTGGTGGGATCCGATCGAGGAATGACGGTTCGAGCACGTAGGTGCCCGCGTTGATCCAATCGCTTGGAGCGCTGCCGGGCGCCGGCTTCTCGACGAACGCGATGACGCCGCCATCGGACGCGGTCGGGACCACACCGAACGCACTCGGATCCTCGACTCGCGTCAGCGCGATCGTGACTTCGGCGTCGCGCTCATCGTGGAAGTTCACCATCGCACTGAGATCGAGACCGGTCAGCACGTCGCCGTTGCATACGACGAAGCGCTCGTCGATACCTGTCGCGGCAAATCGAATCGCCCCGGCTGTGCCGAGCGGATGGTCTTCGACCGCGTAGCGCAGACGCATACCGCGGAAGGTGTCGTGGCCAGACTCGTCGCGGAAGTGCGCGTGGAACGCGTCGGGGAGGTATCCCATCGACAAGACGACCTCGTCGACGCCGTGATCGGCGAGCCATACGAGCTGGCGCTCGAGGAAGGGCTGATTCGCGATCGGGAGCAACGGCTTGGGGGTCGTGAACGTCAACGGCCGCAGCCGTGACCCCTCTCCGCCAACCAGGACGACAGCCTTCATGGGGCCGAGGGTGTGCTCACACCTACACGCTAGCCGTCGGCGTGCGACGAGGGTGATGACGACTGGGAAGACCGCCATGCGTGCGCACCCATTGCGAGCAGAGCGCGAACCGCGAAGTAGACGGCGGCCAACGGAAGCAGGACCGCGCGCGAACCGGTGAGGCGATCCTGCGCGTATCGCCACGCGGAGCGATGATGTTCGAGCAACATCCGGTAGGGTCGCCGCGACGCGCTGGCACCCTGGGCGTGGACGACGACGGCCGCGGGCTCGTACGCGACCTCCCAGCCGGCGTGGCGTAGCCGCCAGCACAAGTCGGTGTCCTCCACATACATGAAGTAGCGCTCGTCCCAACCGCCGACCTGGTCGAGCGCCGCTCGCCGCAACCAGATCGCGGCACCGGACACCCAGTCGACGAGTCGGGGGACACCAGGGTCGGCGTTGAGTTGTCGATATCGGACCGTGAACGGATTCCTCGGCCACCAAAGGCCGAGCAGTCCGTGACCGACCGCGACCGGGATCGACGGAAACGTTCGACCGGTCGGATAGTCGGTACCGTCCAGGTTGCACAGCCGCGGACCACACGCAGCCAGCCGAGGCTCATCGAGGAGGCGGTCGACGAGCGCGCGCGCCGCGCCCGTCTCGAGCACGGTGTCGGGATTGAGGACCGCGACGATCGGCGCGTTGGTCGCGGCTGTGCCGAGATTGGCGGCGCGGGCATAGCCGACGTTCCCGGGTGCTCGCACGACCCGCACGTCGGCAATTGCGGCGACGAGGTCGGCTATCGATCCGTCCTGAGAGCCATTGTCGACCACGACGAGGTCAACCGGTCCCGCGCTCGTATCGGCGAGTACCGAGCGCACACAGTCCACGAGGAGCGGCCCCGCCTCGTAGTTGACGACGACCGCGGCCCAGGCCGCCTGGTCCGATTCGGGATCAGCCAAACCGTGGTCAATCGGCAAAACGGAACTTGGCCAGCGTCCACAACGCCGCGAAACCATCACGCCACGTGATCTTCTTGCCTTCGTCGAACTCTCGGCCCATGTACGAGATCGGAACCTCGTAGATGCGAATCCGACGCTTGAGGATCTTGGCGGTAATCTCCGGTTCGATGTCGAAACGACGGCAGCGCAGCCGCAGGTCGAGCAACAACTCGCGGTCGACCAGTTTGTAACAGGTCTCCATGTCGGAGAGCGTCGTGTTGTACAACACGTTCGTGACGAACGACAGCATCCGGTTGCCGATCCAATGCAGGAACAGCATGTTGCGGCGCTCGCCGGTGAAGCGTGAGCCGTAGACCACCTGCGCTCTGCCCCGCATGACCGGCGCGACGAGCTTCGGCCAGTCCTCCGGGTCGTACTCGAGATCGGCGTCTTGGATCAGGACGTAGTCGCCCGACGCGACCTTCAGTCCGGTGCGCACCGCGGTGCCCTTCCCGCGGTTGTCGTCGTGCAACAGGATGCGCACGGTGCTGTCGCGGAGTTGATTGAGCACGTCGCGCGTTCCGTCGGTACTGCCGTCGTCGACGACGATGATCTCGCGGTCAATCCCGTCGGGAAGCTCGACCGCGCGCATGCGCCGCAGGACCTCCACGACCGTGTTGCGCTCATTGAAGACCGGAACGATGACCGACAGCTTGCGGATCTTCGGTGGCGTGCGGTCAGGCTCGTCCACGGGCTCGCTCCTCCAAGTACCAGGCGTGTGTGCGCTCGAGCCCTTCGCGCAGCTCGATCTTCGGCTCCCAGCCCAAGAGCTGTTGCACACGCGTGATGTCGGGCTGACGTCTCGTGGGATCGCCGACGGGCAACGTCTCGAACACGAGGTCGGGCTTGGCGCCGGCGACCTCGCACACGACCGCGGCGAGTTCGAGCATCGTGTACTCGACCGGGTTTCCGATGTTGACCGGCTCGACGATCTGAGAATCGAACAACGCGACGATTCCGCGCACCTCGTCTTCGACGAAGCAGAACGAACGTGTCTGCGTCCCTTCGCCGTACACCGTGAGCGGCTCACCCGCGATCGCCTGCACCAAAAAGTTCGACACGACCCGTCCGTCGGCTGGACGCAGACGAGGACCGTAGGTGTTGAAGATGCGTACAATTCGGGTGGGAAGACCGTACAGGCGGTGGTACGTCATCGTGAGCGTCTCCGCGAAGCGTTTCGCTTCGTCGTACACGGCGCGCGGACCGACCGGATCCACATTTCCGAGATAGCTTTCCGGCTGCGGGTGCACGAGAGGATCTCCGTAGACCTCGCTGGTCGACGCGAGCAGGAACGGCGCGTCGTTCGCGTGTGCGAGATCCAGCGCGCGGCGCGTTCCGATCGAACTCACATCAAGTGTCTCGAGCGGCATCGACAGATACTCGGGCGGGCTCGCCGGGCTCGCCAGGTGCAGGACGCCGTCGACCGGGCCGCCGACCGGAATCTCCTGCACGACGTCGGCGACGACGAGCTCGAAATCCGAGCGTTCCGTCAGATGGTCGACATTGTCGATGCTGCTCGTCGAGAAGTTGTCGACTGCGACCACCGCGTCGCCGCGTTCGAGCAGCGCCTCGCACAGGTGCGAACCGACGAACCCGGCGCCGCCGGTCACCACGATTCGGCTCATCGGCTCTTGTCCTTCATCGTTCTCCAACTCATCGGCACGGCGGGCGCGTCCACTCGAGCTGGGTCGACCCTACCGGCGGCCGATCCCGCTGTACTCGAACCCTCGGCGGCGCATCCCGGCGGGATCGAGCAGATTCCGGGCGTCGACGATCGCCGGACGACGCATCGCAGACCGAACACGTTCGAAGTCGAGCCATCGAAACTCTTCCCATTCGGTGAGCAGGGCGACCACATCGGCACCGGCCGACGCCTCGTAGGCGTCGGATCGCACATCGAGCTCCGGCATCACGGCCGCGGCCGTTTCGCCCGCGGCGGGATCGTACGCACGGACGACCGCGCCCTCTGCCAACAGCTTGCGCGCGACCACCAGTGACGGCGAATCGCGTAGATCGTCGGTATCGGCCTTGAACGTCAGGCCCCACATGCCGACCTCGACGCCGGCGAGCGGCCGGCCCGCCGCGGCCCGGATCTTGTCGACGATGCGGTCGTGCTGGCCGCGGTTGACGCCGACGACACCCTCGAGAAGCTCGAAGTCGTATCCGGCTTCGCGCGCGGTGTGCAGCAACGCGGCAACATCCTTCGGGAAGCACGATCCACCGAATCCTGGTCCAGGATGCAGAAACTGAAACCCGATACGCGCGTCGTAGCCCATGCCGATCGCGACCTCACGCACGTCGGCGTCGACCGCTTCACACAAATTCGCGACCGCGTTGATGAACGAAACCTTCGTCGCCAAGAACGCGTTCGACGCATACTTGATCATCTCCGCTGACGCCGGGTCGGTCACGAGCACCGGGGCGTGCACACCGCGGTAGAGCTCCGAAACCCGGACCGCCGACTCGGGATCTTCGCAGCCGATCACGATGCGGTCGGGGTGCAGGAAGTCGTGCACCGCTTGACCCTCACGCAAGAATTCGGGATTCGACGCCACCGTCACGTGCTCACGTGGCGTCCCGGCCTCGGCCAATACCCGCTGCACGAACCGTGTCGAACCGACCGGAACGGTCGACTTGTTGACGACGACCGCCCTGGGCGAGAGCACCGGCGCGATGTCGCGTGCCACCTGCTCGACGAAGCTGAGATCAGCCGCGCCGTCGACGCCCTGGGGCGTCTGCACGCAGAGGAACACGATGTCGGCCCCCCGGGCCGCGACGGCTGCGCCGACGACGAACGAGAGCCGCTTCGACGCGAGCCCCTCGGCGATCAGCGCCGGCAGACCGTCCTCGAGGATCGGTACCTCGCCCTTGCGGAGGCGGGCGACCCGCTCGGCGTCGATGTCTGCACACACGACCTCATGTCCGAGATGGGACAGGCATGCGGCTGTAGTGAGGCCGACGTAGCCGGCTCCGACGACCGCGATCGTCATGCGGCTCCGACCTCCGGCCGTCCGGGACGGCGCTCGGCGAGGATGCCGTCGGGCCGCTCAAGCGGCGCCTGGCCCGTCATGCCGGCTCGAAGATCCGCTGAGGGAAACCCACGGGACGTGATGTTAGGGCCGCACCGCGAACTTCTCGGCTCCAGGTCCGGCGGTCGGTGTGTCCCTGACCTGACCGAGCAGTCCGCAAGGGGCATGGCCCCGCCCGGGTTGGCCTCCGGTCCGGTGGTTGTGGTGAGCGGGCCGCCGCCGGGTGCGAGGCGACGGTCGTTTGGGCGCCGGGAATCGTGACCTGCCGGAAGTCCTGGCCGAGCACGACCACGACGTCGAGTCCGGCCGGGACCGATCGGAGCTCGACCAACCTGCCCGCGCCGCCATGGAACGCGAGCACCAGACGTGCCTTGGTAACCGGCAGCGTCGGAGGCTCCACCCGACGACGAGCGGTCGGCGCTGAGTGTCGGGCTGGCCAGTCCACCGTTGTCGATGGCCTCGAGTCGTCGACGACGGTGATGGACTCTGCCGACACCCGCGACGGTTCTGCGTTGTCGGTGCGGTGTCAATCCACGGGAAGACCGAGATCTCGAGCGACGATCAACCGTTGGATCTCGCTGGTTCCTTCGCCGATCTCAAGGATCTTGGCGTCACGGTAGAAACGGCTGACCGGCGTTTCGTCGATGTAGCCGTAGCCGCCGTGGATCTGTACCGCGTCACGGGTCGCGTTGACCGCGATCTCGCTCGAGTACAGCTTGGCCATCGCCGATACCTTCCGGATCGGGAGGCCTCGATCGCGCATGCACGCGGCCTTGTAGGTCAGATTGCGTGCGTTCTCCACCGCGACTGCCATGTCGGCACACTTGAACGCGATCGATTGGTAACGCCCGATGGGGCCACCGAACGCTCGACGCTGTCGCGCGTAGGAGACGGACGCGTCGAGACAACCTTGCGCGAGACCGACCGCGAGCGCGGCGATGGCGATGCGGCCCTCGTCGAGAATGCGGAGAAATGTCTTGAATCCTTCGCCGCGCGTGCCGAGCAGTTGGCCTTCCCCGACGCGACAGCCGTCGAAGACGAGCTCGTGGGTGTCGGATGCGTGCCATCCCATCTTGCGGTATGGGGCCATGACCGTAAAACCGGGCGTCCCGGCGTCGACGACAATGTTCGAGATCTCGTTGTCGTTCGTGCGCGCGGTGATCGTGACACACTTCGTGATCGGAGTCCCGGAGTTGGTGATGAACGTCTTTTGGCCGTCGATCACCCACTCCCCTGCCGCCCCGTCGAGCACGGCCCGAGTGCGGGTTGCGCCGGCGTCGGAACCGGCTTCGGCTTCGGTCAGGCCGAACGCGCCGAGCACCTCCCCCGCGATCATCGGTACGAGATACTCCTGTTTTTGTGCTTCGGTACCCGAATAGAAGAACGGCGCGGCGCCCAAGCTGACGCCCGCTTCGAGCGTGATCGCCATCGACGCGTCGACCCGCGCCAACTCCTCGATCGCGAGGCAGTACGTCAGGTAGTCGGCGCCGCCGCCTCCGTATTCGTGTGGGAAGGGAAGCCCGAACAGGCCCAGGCGCCCCATGCTCAGGACCGTGTCGACTGGGAACGTGTGATCACGGTCCCAGTCGGCGGCGTGCGGCGCGATCTCGGCAGTCGCGAAATCACGTACGACGCCGCGAAACTGCTCTTGTTCCGGGCTGAGATCGAACTCCACGGTCTGACCGTACCCGCGTCCAGTACGGTTTCGCGCGTGCGCGCAACCGCGCCGATTCGTCCGGCCTCAGTCCTGCGCCGTCTGCCGTCCCGGCGCGGCTTCGCGGTCGTGCGAGACGGCTCAAGCACCGTCGTCGCCAGCGCACCGGACGTCGTACGGACGGCAAGTGGGGCGTCGGCGTTCGACGTGCTGCAAGAAGTCGACGCCGGCGGATTCTGGATCGGTTTCTGCGCGTACGATCTCGGACGCTCGATCGAACGCATTCGCCCGAGCACACCCGACGACCTGCACCTACCCGACGTCGCCTTCGCACGGTACGACGCGCGGCTCGTCATACACGACGACGGTGAACTCGAACTGACCGGAAATCGGGCCGGTCGAACGCGACTCGCAGCGGCCGTGCGCGCCGCCGAGCGCGATCGGTTCGAGCCGGCGACGCCCCAGCTCGGCTCTTGGACGTCGAGCCTCGACCGCGTCGACCACGCGCAGGCGTGTGCACGGGTACTGGAATTGTTGCGCGCCGGCGAGTGCTATCAGGTGAATGTGACAAGACGGCTGACCGCGTCCGGACTGACCGATCCCATCTCGTTGTACGACGCGCTCGCGTGCGCCAATCCGGCGCCGTACTCGAGCCTGTGCACCTTCGGCACCGACGCCGGGGTCGACATCGACGTTGTGTCGGCATCGCCCGAGCTGTACGTACGCATCGAGCCGTCCGCGGCCGGCCGTCGCATCGAAACCCGACCGATCAAAGGCACCGCGGCCGACTTCTCCACCCTCGCGGCGAGCGCCAAGGATCATGCCGAAAACGTCATGATCGTCGACCTGGCCCGCAACGACCTCGGCCGCGTGTGCGAGTTCGGCTCGGTTCGGGTTCCGCAGCTGTTCGCGATCGAGCGTCACCCCGGGCTCTATCACTTGGTCAGCACCGTCACCGGTGAGCTCCGGCCCGACGTCGGCCTCGCGGATGTCGTGCGCGCGACGTTCCCACCGGCGTCGGTCACCGGCGCGCCCAAGCCGCGTGTCATGCAGGCGATCGAAGACCTCGAGCCGGTCCGGCGAGGCGTCTACTGCGGCGCGGTCGGCTGGGTCGACGCCGACGCCGGTCGCACCGAGCTCTCGGTCGCGATCCGCACCTTCACGATCACGGGCACGACCCACGACCGGCGGATCCACCTCGGCGTCGGCGGCGGCATCGTGGCCGACTCGCACCCCGACGACGAGTGGGCCGAAACCGAGTTGAAAGCAGCGCGCCTTCTCGCCGCCGTCGGCGCGACCCCGAAGCCGGTCGCGGCGAGCGGAGCTCCGACGCGGTGATCGTCTGGATGAATGGCGCGCTCATGCCGTTGCAGGACGCGTCCGTGTCGCCGCTCGATCACGGCCTCGTCGTCGGCGACGGCGTCTTCGAGACGTTGCGCACCTACCGCGGTGTGCCGTTCGCCTGGACGCGACATGCCGAACGTCTGCGCACGTCGGCTCAAGGTCTCGGCCTCGAGGGGCCCGATGCCCAGCCGCTGCGCGCCGCGGTCGATGCAGTCCTCGCGGCCAACGAACTCACCGAAGCACGGATTCGTATCACCGTCACCGGTGGCGTCGCGCCGCCGGGATCGAGGCGGGCGCCGGTACCCCCAACCGTGATCGTCGTCGCATTCGAACTCGAACCGGTCGCACCGCAGCTTGACGTCATGATCGTGCCCTGGACGCGCAACGAACGTGGCGCGCTGGCGGGCCTCAAGACGATCTCTTACGCCGAGAACGTGCGGGCCCTCGCCTACGCCGAAGCGCACGGCGCCCAGGAGGCCATCTTCGCGAATACTCGAGGCAGCCTCTGCGAAGCGACCGGATCGAACGTGTTCCTCACCGTCGGCGGGCAATGCCTCACCCCGGCCCTGTCGGCGGGCTGTCTCAATGGCGTGACCCGCCAACTGCTGCTCGAGGTCGCAGATCAGCTCGGCGTCCCAATCGCCCAGGACGACGTTCCCCTCGACGCGTTGCGCCACGCCGACGAGGCGTTCGTCTCGTCGACCACCCGCGAAGTGCAACCCATCTCGACGGTCGACGGCGTTGCGCTACCGATCGTGTCCGGTCCGGTCACGCAGCGATTGGCCGCAGGGTTCGCTGACCTCGTCGACCGCGACCTCGACCCCTGAATCCGACGGCCATACCTCAAGCGGTGCGGAGATGGATGACGTCACCGGCGGTGACGATCTGCTCGGAACCGTCGTCGGTCTGGATCACGAGGAAGCCGTCGTCGGTCAGTCGCGACGCGGTCCCGGACACTTGATCGCGCGCCAGTTCGACGCGTACGCGCCGACCCAGCGTTGCCGACCGCGCGCCAGCTGCCGCGACCACCCCGGACATGTCATCGAGCTGCGCGTCGAGCGCTCGCAGCCAGGCGACAAGCAGCTCCGACCGGTCGACCGGGCGGTCGGCGAGCAGATCGACGGCGGTCGCGAGCTCCGACAGCTGAGCCGCAAACGCGTCGGCGCGCACGTTCATGCCCATGCCGACCACGACGGCTCCGGCGCCGTCACCCTCGGCGAGGATTCCGGCAAGCTTGCGATCGTCGACCACGACGTCGTTCGGCCACTTCACCGAGGCGTCGAACCCGCCGACGCTGCCAACTGCGTCGATCGCCGCGACCGCGGCCGCCAGGGTGACGAGATGCATCTGGTCGGCTGGCAGCTGCGGCCGGAGCAGGACCGAGACGAGCAACGCGGCCCCGGGCCGCGCAGTCCAGGTGCGGCCGTGACGGCCGCGGCCGGCGGTCTGCTCGTCGGCCACCGCGACCATTCCTGGTGCGGCATCTCGCTGGGCCAGCAGGTATCGGTTCGTCGAGTCGATGCAGGCGAACCAGCGGATGTCACCGAATCGTGTGTCGACGAGCTGGCCGGCAACGTCGGGTACCGGGCTCCAGGTGGCGGGGACATCCGGCATCGCCCGTAGGATACGGCGCTTCGTCGGCCGGTCGAAGGGCGCAAGGTTGCTGCAAAAGATCCTGATCGCGAACCGCGGAGAAATCGCGATCCGCGTCATGCGGACGTGTCGTGAGCTCGGCGTCGCAACCGTCGCCGTGTACTCCGAGCTCGATCGCGACGCCGCGCACGTACGCTACGCCGACGAGGCGTACGCGCTCGGCGGCCAGACCGCGGCCGAGAGTTACCTCAACACCGATGCGATCATCCACGCGATCGCAATGTCTGGCGCCGACGGCGTGCATCCGGGCTACGGCTTCTTTTCCGAGAACGCCGATTTCGCGCGGGCGGTCGCCACCGATGGTGTCACGTGGATCGGTCCGCCGCCCGAAGCGATCGAGATCATGGGCGACAAGATCTCGTCGCGTCTCGCCGCGGCGCGAAGTGATGTGGAAAGCGTGCCTGGGACGACCACGCCGATCACCGACGCGAGCCAAATCGCCGAGTTCGGGAACACCTACGGATATCCGATCGCGATCAAGGCGGCATACGGTGGCGGCGGACGCGGCATGAAGGTCGTCGCCCGGGCCGAAGATGCGGAGTCTGCGTTCGCGTCGGCGGCCCGTGAGGCGCAGGCGTACTTCGGGCGTGCCGAGTGCTACATGGAGCGTTACCTCACCCGGCCTCGTCACGTCGAACTCCAGATCTTCATCGATTCCCACGGCAACGGCGTATATGTCAGCGACCGCGATTGTTCGGCGCAGCGCCGGCACCAGAAACTGATCGAAGAAGCGCCCGCGCCCGAAATTCCGGCCGCCACGCGCCGCGCGATGGGCGAAGCAGCCGTGAAGGTCGCGCTCGGTTGCGGTTACGTGAACGCGGGCACCGTCGAGATGCTGTTCCAGGACGGCGACTTTTTCTTCCTCGAGATGAACACTCGCTTACAGGTGGAACATTGTGTGACCGAAGAGGTCACCGGCCTCGACCTCGTCGCCGAGCAGCTGCGCGTCGCGTCCGGCGAGCCGCTTTCGTTCACGCAGGACTCCGTCGAGCACCGCGGCCATTCGATCGAATGTCGCATCAATGCCGAGGATCCGTCCCGGAACTTCATGCCGTCACCCGGCACGATCGCACGCCTGCGCCTCCCGTCAGGTCCCGGCGTGCGTTGGGACGGCGGCTACCACGAGGGCGACACGATTTCTCAGTACTACGACAACCTCATCGGGAAGTTGATCGTGTGGGCACCGGACCGCGACCGCGCCATCGAACGGATGCTCCGCGCGCTGGACGAGTTCGAGATCGACGGGGTACGAACGACGATCCCTGCGCATCGAGTGCTGCTCGCCCACGACGACTTCCGTGCGGTGCGCCACTCGACCAAATGGGTGGAAGACGAAGTCGACTCGTCGCAATTCGCGGCGCCGACGACCAGGCCTGTCGCAGAGCCGGCCGACGACGATGCGGCGGCACTCGTCGAACGCACCGTCCCCGTCGAGGTCGACGGCAAGAGATTCTCGGTGCGGGTGTGGCTGCCCGAAGCCCCGCCTGTGACCGCCGCACCCGTCGGCCGGGCCCGGCCGAGGCCGATCGCGACGAGCTCGGGGACCGCCAGCGGCGACGGCACCGTCAGCGCGCCGATGCAGGGAACGATCGTGCAAGTCCTGGTCGAGGTGGGCGCCACCGTGGAGGTCGGCCAGGCAATCCTCGTGCTCGAGGCAATGAAGATGGAAAACCACATCGCCGCAACCCGCGCCGGAACCGTCAGCGAGATCCGGGTCGCGGCCGGCGATTCGGTCGGCGCCGGCGACGTGATGGCCGTCATCGTCTGACGCCGCCTCGGCGGGTCTGCGGTCAACAAATCGTCCGGGTCGGGGACGCATCGGTGCCAAGATCGGGGGGTGACCAGACCCGTCTTCGTTGTCGACGCATTCGCTGATGGCCCGTTTCGCGGCAATCCCGCCGGGGTTGTGCCCCTCGAGGCCGGCGACGTGCCCAGCGATGCGTGGATGCAGGCGGTCGCGGCCGAGATGAAACACTCCGAGACGGCCTACGTGCAGCCCCGCGGCGACGGCAGCTTCGACTTGCGGTGGTTTACCCCTGAAGTCGAGGTCGACCTGTGCGGGCACGCGACGCTGGCCAGCGCGCATGTGCTCTTCGAGACTCAGCGGTTGGCTGTCGACATGCCTGCGGTGTTCCACACGCGTGGCGGACAGCTCGAAGCGACACGCGAACCCGACGGCGCAGTACAACTCGACTTTCCCACCGCGGTCCCCGAACCCTGCGATGCGCCCGCCGGTCTGCTCGACGCGCTCGGCGTCGCGAAGGCCGAATCGCTTCGAACGACCGGCCAGTTCTTCATGCTCGTGGTGCCCGACGCGGCGACCGTGAGAGACCTTGTGCCCAACTTCCGCGCGTTGGCCGAGCTTTCTGACGTGCGCGGCGTGTACGTCACAGCCGCGGGCGACGACGGCGTGCACGACATCGTGTCGCGCTGCTTCGCACCACGGGTCGGGATCGACGAAGACCCGGTCACCGGATCGATGCATTGCGTGCTCAGCGCCTATTGGTGCGAACGTCTCGGCAGGCAGGAGTTGCACGCCCACCAAGCGTCGGCGCGTGGCGGAACGATGCACATCCGGCTCGCGGGTGATCGCACGCTGCTTGTCGGACGCGCAGTGACCGTGCTGCGCGGCGCCCTGGTGGTCTAGCCCGCGCGGGCGCCGTACGGTCCCCCGTCGAACGAACGGTGCTGTTTGCGCTTCGTCGCGATCGCCGGTTCGAACACAAACCCACGAACGGCGGCGCGTGGCTATGTCTGCGCCCGGGCACGGTGCCAGGCGATCTGCGCGGTGATCCCGTCGCGCAGCGTCACCTTCGGTTCCCAGTCGAGGAGCGTGCGGGCCCGGTCGATCGCGCCGCCATTGCGAACCGAGTCGCCTGCCTTCTTGGGCTCGGGCTCGACCGCGACCGGTGTGCCGGCGATCTCTCCGACGAGCGCGATGAGGTCGTTGAGCGTGATTTCGACACCTCCGGCGACGTTCATGTACGTGCCCGGCTCGACGTCGCGTTCGGCGGCCGCGACGTTGGCGGCCACGATGTCGGTGGCGTAGGTGAACTCCCGGATCTGTGTTCCGTCGCCGTAGCGCGGGAACGTCGAGCCGTCGACGGCAGCTCGGCACAGACGGTGGATCGACATGTCCGGCCGTTGACGCGGACCGAACACCGTGAAATATCTGAGCGAGACGGTATGCACACCCCAGTTCTGCGCGTACAGGCCGCACAGATGCTCGGCCGCGAGCTTGGTCACGCCGTACGGGCTGAACGGTTTGGGCAGATCGGTCTCATCGGTCGGGTAGCGCGCCTGGTTGCCGTACACCGACGACGAGGACGCGTACACGACCCGCGCGCCGGGACGCGCGTGCTGCACGGCTTCGAGCAGCCGCTGCGTCGCCAAGACATTGTGTCCGACGTAGTCGGCGAATCCACCTGACCACGACAGGCGGACACCGGCCTGCCCGGCCTGGTGATAGACGGCGTCGACCCCACTGAGCAGGGATTCGACATCACAGGACCGAAGGTCGGCGTCGACGAACTCGAACCGTTCGTGAGTGCGGGCCGACGACAGGTTGTGCTCTTTGGTTCCGCGATCGTAGTAAGGGGTGAAGCAGTCGACACCGACGACTGAATCGCCGCGGGTTAACAGCGTTTCGACGAGGTGGCTCCCGACGAAGCCGGCCGCACCGGTCACGAGTGTGTGCACGAGTCAGTACGCGGCTTCGGCGAGCGACTCGGCCAGTGCGGGATGCACGAGCAGCGAGTCGACGATGTCGCCGACCTTCAGATTGTTCGTCGCCGCGACCGCGATCACCGAGATCAGTTCGGCCGCGTTGCGTCCCACGATCGCGCCGCCGAGGACGACGCCAGTCGCAGGATCAGAGAGGATTTTCACAAAACCGCGCGGGTCTCCGTTGATCAGCGACTTCGCGTTCGCCGAGAACGGCACCTTCGTGACCCTCAACTTGCGGCCGGCCGCGAACGCTTCGGCCTCCGCCACGCCGACCTCTGCGATCTCGGGATCGGTGAAGATCGCCTGCGCGGCTTTGTCGTAGTCAAGGTGCCGGTGGGCGCGGGCGGTGAGGCCCATCACGTGTTCGGCGATCTTACGGCCCTGCATCGCGGCGACCGACGACAGCGGCAACCGCCCTGAGATATCTCCCGCTGAGTAGATGTGGGCCACATTGGTCTGACAGTGCCGGTTACCTGGGATGTAGCCGTTCTCGTCGACGACAACTCCTGCTGCGTCGCAGTTCAGCGCGTCGGTATTGGGCAATGAGCCAATCGCGAGCAACGCGTGGGATCCGTCGACGGCTCGGCCGTCGTCGCACGCGACGAATACTTTGTCGCCCTCTCTCCCGATTGAAACGGCCCGCGCACCTTTCAACAGCCTGACGCCGCGTCGAATAAATTCGTTTTCGAGTACGGCCGCGACCTCAGGATCCTTGGCCGGCAGCACCTGCTGGCGTGAGACGATCAGTGACACCTGGGATCCGAGCGCGCTGAACATGTTCGTGAATTCGACACCGGTCACACCTGAACCGATCACGACGAGATGTTCGGGGATCTCGGGCGGTGGGTAGGCTTGTCGGGTTGTCAGGATCCGTTCACCATCGACCGTCGTCCATTCGGGCACCCGCGGCCGCGATCCGGTCGCGAGCAGGATCGCATCCGCCTCGATCTCCTCGAAACCTTCGTCGGTCGTTGCCTCGATCGCGTACGCGCTGACGAGACGACCGGTGCCGCGCAGCAGACGTACACCCTGGGATTCGAGCAGGCTCGTCACACCTTCGCGCAGGGTCCCTTCCATACCGGCGATCCGTGCCCGCAGCGCGGGCACGTCGAGGCAGCCGGTCGCCTCGAGACCCATCGTGTTCGCACGCCCGAGATCAGCCAATCCGTTGCCGGTACCGACCATCGCCTTGCTCGGAATGCAATCCCACAGGTGCGCGGCGCCGCCAATCACGTCGCGTTCGATCAAGGTCACCTCGGCGCCGAGCGACGCCGCGACCGTGGCCGCGGTGTTTCCACCGGGCCCACCACCAATAATCACGAAACGTACCGGCACAACTCCAGGCTACGCGCGGCCACCCGCCTACCCTGACCACATGCAGGAGCTGCGCACCGACGAGCTCGCCGGGACCACCGTCATCGTCGCGCCCGGACGCGCGACCCGACCCACCGTGTACAGCGCGTCGGCATCTCCCCTGGCCGCGACACCGACAACGCTCGCCTCGTGCCCGTTCTGTCCTGGCCACGAGACCATGACGCCACCCGAAGTGGCACGCGTCGGTGATGGTGCGCCCGACACTCCTGGATGGCAGGTACGCGTCGTGCCGAATCTGTACCCGATCGTCGGCGGCGAACACCTGCCTGGCGTGCACGAAGTGCTGGTGTTGTCCCCCGCTCACGACCGCGAGTTCGACGCACTGTCCCCCGACGCCGCGACCGCCGCCCTGTGCACGCTGCGCGAACGCGCCGCCTATCTCCTCGAAACCGGCTTCGTGCATGCGCAGCCGCTCGTCAATTCCGGCCGGGCGTCGGGCGCCTCGATCGAACATCCACACGCGCAGCTGGTCGCCCTCACGTTCATTCCCCCGCAGGTCGACGCGACGCTCACGCGCTTTGCCGACGCCGGATGCGATCTCGTCGGCGCCGCCATCGACGACGCACGCCGAAGATCGTGTCTCGTACGAGATGGTGGCGCCGCGGTCACGTGGTGCCCTCCGGGTGGGATCTCGCCCTTCTTCGTGCGCGTCGCGCTCGCGTCGGGGCCGGCACGATTCGATCGTTCGACCGACGATGACCTGTGCACACTCTCCGAGGCGCTGCAAGACGCGCTCGCAAGGCTGCACCACACCTTGGGCGACATTGCCTACAACATCGTGTTCAACACCGCGCCGCGCGGCGACGACCGACCCTTCCACTTTTGGGTCGATGTCGTGCCCCGGCTCGGGGTGATCGGCGGCTTCGAGATGGGAACCGGCATACTCGTGAACCCGGTCGCGCCCGAAATGGCGGCTGCAATGTTGCACGACGCATGAGGCTGCGGGTCGGGATCATGATCGCCGCGTCGCCGGACGAGGTGTGGCGCGTGATCGAACCGATCGACCGTCATCTCGACTGGATGGCCGATGCGGTCTCGATCACGTTCGCGAGCACGCAGCGGCGAGGTGTGGGCACGCGTTTCGACTGCCTCACTCGCATCGGGCCGTTCCGGACCACGGATCGCATGACCGTCACCGAATGGGATCCCGGCCGGGCGATGGGTATCGAGCACCGCGGCGTCGTCACCGGTCGCGGCCGTTTCCGCCTGCGCGGCCGACCGCGCCAGCGCACGCGCTTCACGTGGACCGAACAGCTGACCTTCCCGTGGTGGATGGGTGGAACCTTCGGCGCGTTCGCCGCCAAGCCGGTCCTGCGTCGTGTCTGGCGGCGCAATCTCCGTCACCTGAAACACCTGGTCGAAGGCGGGGCGGCCGGCTGAAGTCCGGCACGGTCGTGCGACGCCGCCTGCGACCGCGGCCGGGGCTCGCACCCGAGCCGTGGACGCGACGCTCCCATTAGGTTCTCGACCATGACGACGTACGCGATGAGCGTGGCGGGGATCCAGACCCTCGGCGCCGATCTGACGCTCGATGTCGTGCGCGAAGCCGACGCGCTCGGCTACCACTCGGCGTGGGTCGCCGAAGCGAACGCGGCCGAAGCCATGGTGCTGCTCGGCGCGATCAGCCAGGCCGCGCCGCATGTCGGGCTCGGCACCGGTGTGCTCGCGCTCCAGTTGCGGACGCCACCGCTGCACGCGATGGCCGCCGCGACGCTGCAACAGCTCGTCGGAGATCGCGACGTGTACCTCGGTGTCGGGATCTCGTCTCCGGCCGTCGCCGGACAGTGGCACGGCGCCGGCTACACCGACCGGCCGATCGCGCAGGTGCGCGAGTTCGTCACACTTGTCCGCGAGTGCCTCACCGGCGAGACGGTCACCTTCGAGGGTGACTTCTATACCGTCAAACGCTTCCGGCTCGGCGTGCGGCTCGGTGAACACCGCCCCAAGATCTTCGTCGCCGCGCTGAACGAACAGATGCTGCGGCTCGCGGGCGCGATTGCCGACGGTGTCTTGCTCAACTATCTGCCTGCGTCGCTCGTACCGTGGTGCGTCGATCGAGTGCGCGAGGGCGGCAACGCACAGATCTACGCCTATGTGCACTGCGGCGTCACTGACCGTGACCGCTACGCAGATCTCGCGCGCAAAGATCTTTTGAACTACGCGGTCGTGGATGCGTACGCAAACCAGTTCGCCCGGGCCGGCTTCGGGGACGACGTTGCCGAGTTCCGCGAACGTTGGGCTGCCCGCGACCGAGACGCGGCACTCGCCGCGATCGGCGACGGATGGGTCGACGACATCCAGATCATGGGCGACGCCGCACACGTGCGCGCCAAGGTCGCGGCATACGACCACGCCGGCGCGCAACCGATCGTCTTCGCGCTGCCGTGGGGAGAGGATCGCCGCGCCACCGTCAGCACCACGCTGCAGGCACTGGGTTAAGGGCTACCGACCCGAGAATTTCGCCTTGCCGGGACCATGTTCGAGGAACGACGCAACGCCGACGTGGGCGTCGTCGGTGCCGAAGACTTCGACGAACGCGTCGGCTTCCATGTCCAGACCGTCGTCGAGTCGCCGACCGAGTCCGTCGTCGATCAGACGTTTCGCGACACCCATCGCGACGACCGCACCCGCGCCGAGGTGCGCGGCCCATCGCAGGGCGTTGTCTTCTACTTCGTCGGCCGGAACGACCCGATCGAGGATGCCGAGGGCGTGCGCTTCGTCGGCGCGCACCTGCCGGCCGCTCCAAATGAGCTCCTTGGCGCGCGCGGGGCCGATCAGCCGAGCCAGGCGTTGCGTGCCACCCGCGCCGGGGATCACACCGAGCAGAATCTCGGGCTGACCGACACGCGACGTGTCTGCGCCGACGCGCAAATCGCACGTCAGCGCAAGTTCGAAACCGCCGCCGAGCGCATAGCCGCGGATCGCTGCGATGACCGGCCGGGGAATCGCTGCGACCGCGTCGAAGGCGGCCCGGAACGCCGCAGCCGCGGCGCGGGCTCCGGGTTGATCCTGCAACTCGTGGATGTCCGCGCCGGCCGCGAGTGCCTTGTCACTTCCCGCGACGACGACCGCCTTGACCGCGCCGTCCTGCGCGACCACGACCGCGGCGTCTCGGAGCGCACCGAGCAACGCGATCGACAGCGGATTCATGGGAGGACGGTTGAGACGCAACAACGCGACTCCGCCGTCGTGATGCTCGGTCAACACGAGGTCAGTCATTGGTCGTCGGGGCGCGGGCTCGTTGTGCGAGTCCGGTCCCATCCCCCTTTCAACGGTGCGTGCCGTGCTGGTCAGTCGAAGGAAGGAGTTTCACACGCCCGCGGTCCCAGGACCGGGCCCGACGGTCTGGCGTCGTGCGCCGCCGCCGACCGTGATGGTGACCGCACCGCACGATTCGCGCTGATGGTGCGGTCCGCGCCCGCGTTCGACCAGGAAGGCGCTCGACACCCCGCCGCCGCCACCGCTCGCCCACGAACCGGGCCTGAGACCGGACGGCTTCGGCGACGGACCCGCGCCGGGATCCACACCGCCAGGTCCGAGACCGCCTTCCCGACGCACCACGAGGGTGAACCGACCGACGTGGCTTCGAACTCCGGCCGTGGCCCGTCTGATGTCGGGTCGTGACGGCTCGGATCTGCGGATCTGCGCTAACGAAAGAGCATTTCGGCGCCGACGGGAACAAACCCGGCTGCGAGCGTCGAACGTATCGAGGCGGCGTTTCCCGGCGCGACCTGCGCCCACAACGGCTCGCCAGCGGGAACCAGGCCCCGGGCCGCAGCCGCCAAACGGCGGCCGAGTCCGCTCCCTCGGCGCAACGTCCCGACCTCGTAGCCGACCTCCCAACGTTCGCACAGTCCGTGACCGACGATCACGAGACCTTCGTCGTCGGTGGTCCAGACGCTTTCGATCGACCGGAACTGTGACGCTTCGTCGACGCGCGGGTGCGCGAACCGGTCGTCGCGACGCAGCCAGGGGGGCGGACCCGCGCCGTCGCCGATCGCCACCAGCACCGCGTCGTGGGTCAACGGCACCCGACCGATGCGATTTGCCAACCAGACGAGCGAAGCCGGCGAGAACGGGACCGTCAACGCACCCGCAGGCCAACGGGACACGATCTCGCTCGGATCGACGTTGGCGGCGAGCACGAAGTGGCCGCTGAACGCACACAGCGCATCGCACGGCGGTCCGGGCGACGGCACGACCTCGACCAGCCCGTCGAACGGCGGGAAACGGCCGTGCGCCGCTTCGGCCAAGATCGCGGCCAACGGGTGCGCGTTCACGCTCGGCCGGCGAGGAGCGCATCGACCGCCGCGTACGGATCTGTTTCCCGCGCCGCCACCTGGTCGACCAACGCCTCGAAACGGGCGCCGACCGTGAGTCCGCCGCCACGGGCGAGCAACTGTTCCACGACCAGTGCGCGCAGCTCAGCTGCGAGCCGCGCGTGCCGGCGCTCGACGATGTCACCGCTCGATTCGAGGAACGTCCGATGTGCACGCACCTTCGCCCACAGCTCGGCGACCCCCTCGCCGTCGGTCGCAACCGTCGTGACGATCGGTGGCCGCCATGCCACGCCTGGCGCGAGCTCGAGCATGCCGCCGAGGTCGCCCACCGTGGCGTCGACGCCGGGCCGGTCGGCCTTGTTCACCACGAAGATGTCGGCGATCTCGAGCAGTCCGGCTTTGGCGGCCTGCACTTCGTCACCCCAACCCGGATTGAGGACCACGATCGTCGTGTCAGCTTGGCTCGCGATGTCGACCTCGACTTGGCCGACACCGACCGTCTCGATGATCACCCAGGCCTTGCCGACCGCGTCGAGGACTCGCATCGACTGCGGGGTCGCGACCGCGAGTCCACCGAGGTGACCGCGCGAGGCCATCGAACGGATGAACACGCCCGGATCGGTCGAGTGGCGTTGCATGCGGACCCGATCTCCGAGAATCGCGCCGCCGCTGAACGGGCTGCTCGGATCCACCGCCAGGACTCCGACCTCCAGTTGTTCTGCGCGCATACACGACACGAGCGCGTCGGTGAGCGTCGACTTGCCGGCGCCCGGTGCGCCTGTGATACCGACCGACCACGAACGGCCTGTGTGCGGGTGGAGTCGGCTCGCCACCTCGCGTGCGCCCGGTCCACCTTGCTCGACCAGCGACAACAGCTTCGCGGTGGCGACCCGGTCACCTGCGAGCGCGCGCTCGACGAGCGCTTCGGTTTCCCCGGTCATGTTGGCGAGCGTATGTGCTCGCTACTCGTCGGCAACGACCTCGGTGACGCCGGGAACGCGATCCATGATGATGCGTTCGACGCCGGCTTTGAGGGTCATGGTCGAAACCGGGCAACTTCCGCAGGCGCCGATGAGCGACACGTGCACGACGCCGTCGGGGTCGAGTCCCTGGTAGATGATGTCTCCCCCGTCGCTTTGCAGCGCGGGACGGATCGCGTCGATCGCTTCGAGGATTGCGTCTTCAGCGGTGGCGAGATCGAGCGACATGGCATCTCCTGGCCGGCGGACTGTCGAAGAGAACGTCCCAAGTATCGCAGGTGTTCCCCCACGGCATGGATGCGGGCGACGAGCGGGCGTCTCCAGTGTCCGTGCGGCGGCCGGCAGCTCGGGGCGCGGCCGGGCCGCGCCCCGCACCGATCGGCGCTCCTGCCGATCGGTCAGGTCCGCTCGACGTCGGCGCCCAGCGAGCGCAGCGTCGCCGGAAGATCGGGATAGCCGCGGTCGACGTGCTCTCCTCCGTGCACGATCGTCTCACCGTCGGCGACGAGGCCCGCGAGCACGAGCGCGGCTCCGGCCCGTACATCCGACGCGGTGACCGGCGCCCCGGACAGCCGTTCGACGCCGCGCACGATCGCGTGCCGACCCTCGTTGCGCACGTCGGCGCCCATGCGTGCGAGCTCGTCGACGAAAAGAAAACGACCCTCGTAGATGTTCTCGGTAGCGATCGCGCCGCCGTGCGCAACACACATGAGCGCAACCGCGATCGGCATGAAATCAGTTGCGAATCCGGGGTGCGGCAGGGTGGCCACGTCGATCGCGTGGAGACGTTCCGTCGACCGTGCCCACAATCCGTCGGAGGTCTGCGAGACACGCATGCCCATCTCGCACAGCTTGCTCACCACGATCTCCAGATGCTCAAGGCGGGTACCGACGAGCTCGATCTCGCCGCCGGCGATGCCGCACGCCATGAGCAATGTCCCGGCCTCGATCCGGTCGGCCATGATCTCGCTCTCGGCCGGAACGAGACCTTCGACACCTTCGATCTCGATCGTCGACGAACCGGCGCCGACCACCTGGCCGCCCATGCGATCGAGAAAGGCGGCAAGGTCGGTTACCTCAGGTTCACGTGCCGCGTTCTCGATGACGGTCGTCCCCTTGGCGAGCACCGCGGCGCACATCAAGTTCTCGGTTGCGCCAACGCTCGGAAACTCCAACAACACCCGAGCGCCGTGCAACATGTCGCAACGTGCGTGCACGAATCCGTGCCCGACGGACACCTCGGCACCCATCGATTCGAGGCCCCGCAAGTGCATGTCGACCTTGCGACTCCCGATGTTGTCGCCGCCCGGCAACGCGACCCGCGCCTCACCACAACGCCCGAGCAACGGGCCCAGCACATTGAACGACGCGCGCATCCGAGTCACCAGCTCGTAGGGCGCCTCCGGCTGGAGATCTCCCGACGCGTCCACCCGCACGACATCGGGTCCCGGCCGCTCGACCCGAGCACCAACCGCCCGCAACAGGTCGCTCATCACGTCGAGGTCGAGCACCGAAGGCATGTTGCGGAACGTCGAGACACCCGGCGCGAGAAGCGCCGCGGCCATCTGTTTCACGCCCGAGTTCTTGGTCGCACCCGCAACCTCAACCCGGCCTTCGAGGGGGCCACTCGCCCGCACACGGAAGCGAGTCATAGCCGGTCATCCTAGGAGCACCCGCGCGCGGACGATGGTTTCGCCACTCGCGGGGCCGAAGCCGGCACGGCACAGGCCCCGAAATGGTCCGTGCGCGCTATTCCCCTCGGTAGACGGGGGGACGCTGGTCGACCAGCGCAGCAATCGCCTCACGCATGTCACTCGAACGCAAGCAGACGCTCTGCTGCTCGGCTTCGAACACGAGCCCGTCGGCGACCGGCAGCCGATCGGACGCGTCGACTGCACGCTTCGCACCTTGCACCGCCAACGGAGGTTGCGCCGCGATGATCGACGCCAGCGCCGTCGCTTCAGCATCGAGATCGGCTTCTTCGACCAGACGGTCGCACAGACCGATGCGGTACGCCTCTTCGGCGTCGATGCGCGCCGCGGTCCAGATGAGCTCTTTCGCCTTGCTGGCCCCGACGACCCGCGGCAGACGTTGCGTTCCGCCGAGGTCGGGCAAAATCCCGTACTTGTGTTCGAGCAAGCCAACCTGTGTGCCGCGCGCGAACATCCGGATGTCACATGCGAGCGCGAGCTGCAATCCGGCGCCGAGCGCGAATCCGCGCACCGCGGCGATCGTCGGGTACCGCGCGTCGGCGAGCCAGGAGAACGAGTCTTGCGCGCGCAGGATGCCATCGACCGTCGGGTCGGCATGGCGTGTCCCTGCGTCGGAACCATCCTCGATCGAATCGGCAGATCCCGCCGTGAAGACGGTCGTGTCGATACCGGAGGAGAAGGCGCGGCCCTTGCCGGTCACGACGACCGCTCGGAGCTCCGCGTCGTCGCGCAACTCCACGCCGAGGGCGCGCATCTCGTGCCACATTGCGATCGTGAACGAGTTCAGACGGTCCGGTCGGGCAAGTCGCAGCCAACCGACGGTCCCCGCACGTTCGAATTCGATGGTCTCGTACCCAGTCATGCGAGCACGGTACTTGCGACGTCCCGACATCGGGTTGTGTCGAAGGCTACGACCGGTCGCGCGCCCGCTCGGCGGCCAAACCGACCCGTACGACCTCGACCGGATCGTGCAAGCCGGCAACGCTGATCATCCCGGCCGGCTCGACCGGTGTTCCCGGCGGGGCGAACCCCGCAAGCTCAGGTGTCGACAGGACCTCGGTCGCCTCGGCGACACCCGCGAGCCGAGCGGCGAGGTTGACGCACCGTCCGGTGTAGTCGTCACCTTCGAGCAAGATCACCGCGCCGCCGGCCATTCCGGCATGGAGTTCGAGCGGCAGTGCGAGATCGCGGGTCAGCTGTTCGAGTTTGCACACGGCAGCGACGAGTTGCGTCGGCTCCACCGACACGAGCATGCAGCCGTCGCCCAGCCACTTGGCGATCCGAACACCGAAGTCCGTCGCGACCTGGCGTACCGCGCTGCGGAACAACGTCAGGACACGTACCGACTCGTCATCGCCGTATTCGTCGCCGAAGGACGTGAATCCGGAAAGGTCGACGAACGCGAACCACCGATCGACGCGCACGCCACATTGTCGCGCTGTTCGTCGCCCCACCGAGGATCCAGCCGGCCGCGTCGGGCCTTGTCAGCGGACGATCTCGACGACCGGTCAGAGGCTCGTGACGAACTCCACCACCGCGTTCGCGACTCCGTCGAGCGCGGCTGCGGCGCTGATCCCGCTCGCTTTGAGCGGTTTGAAACTGTGGTCGCCGGTGTCGACCCACGACCACGTCAGCGGTCCCTTCATCTGCTTCGCGTGACGTCGCAACTCGGTCGGCGTGCCGAACGCGTCGCGGGTCCCGCTGACAAACAGGACCGGGACCGCGACCCGAGCGAAGTGCTCGACCCGCAGCTGGTCAGGCCTTCCGGGTGGATGCAACGGATATCCGAGAAGCGCGAGCCCGAGCGCCGGGGTCCCTTCGGCGACAACGATCGACGCGATGCGTCCGCCCATCGAGCGGCCGCCCAGCACGAGCCGTTCCGGCGCCACTTTGGAACGCCGCGCGAGCTCTCCGGCTGCGTCACGGACCGCCGCGCCGAGCACCGGAGCGCGGTCGGGGGCGCGTCTGCCCGCACGCCGGTAGGGGAAGTCGAACCGCAACGACGGAATACCTGCCGCGGCCAGGGCGTCCGCGACAACGGTCAAGGCCTTGGCGTGCATGTCGGCGCCTGCGCCGTGCGCCAGCAGCACCGCACGGTCCGCGCCCCGCTTGGGACCCCGGTATCCGTCGTCGGGATGTGCATCGCCGGAAGATTCGCCACTCAACGCGGGAGCACCCATCTTCTCAAGAACGCGTCGATCCGATCGAAGTCGTCGGCGATCGTTGCCGACCGGCGCCAGCCGTGTCCCTCGCCTTCGTACACGTGGCGCTCGACCGGCACCCCCGCGGTCCGCAACGCCGACGCGATCGCCTCAGACTGCGCGAGCGGAACCGACGTGTCGGCACTGCCGTGCAACAGCAACACGGGCGCACGAATCTCGGACGCGCATGACACTGGCGAACGATCGCGGTACGTGTCGAACGCCGCGGGGAGCGGGCCAACGAGACGCAGCGTGTACCCGGACTCGAACCGGTGCGTCGTCGCCGCGAGGTCGACGAGGTCACAGACCGGATACACGGCAACGACGGCGTGCACCAGATCCGGATGCCGAGCCGCGACGAGAAGGGCGGTCATGCCGCCTGCGCTCCCGCCGACGATGGCGACACGAGCCGTGTCGGCCCACCCTTCCTTGTCGGCGTGACGGATACCCGCCGCGACGTCGGCGACGTCGCGTTCACCCCAATATCCCGCGAGCGCCTGCGCGTAGGGCCGCCCGTATCCGCTTGAGCCGCGATAGTCGGGCTGGAGCACCGTCCAACCGCGCTGCACGAACGCCTGCACCCGCACCGACCAGTCCGCGAGGGCCTGGCTGGTCGGGCCGCCGTGCACGAGCACGACGAGCGGCCGTGGGCTTCGTTCGGTCGCTGTCCCGTCACCGGCGCGCCACAGCAGGCCGTGCACGGTGGCGCTCCCGGACTTCCAGCGGACAGCTCGCGGTTCGACGAGGCCCGTCGCCTCGAACCCGCCGACCGGTCCTCGCGCCAGCGCCCAACGGCGCGAACCGTTCGCCGCGAGCACGACCACCTGCGGCGGGGTGACCGCGCCCGAGCGAACACACGCGATGCCTCCCGGACCCCAGTCGAGCCCTCGATGCCATCCTTTCGAAAGCTCGCGCGCTGAACGCTTGGTGGGCGCCGAGATCACCAGCCGGCCGAAACCTTCCTCGTTGCGGCACCACGCGAGTTCGGAGCTGTCGGGCGACCAGGCGTAGGAACGTTGTCCTGAATCCCACGCCGGCTCGGCATGCTCGCGCGGCTCGGACAGGACCGCCCGTGCGTTGGCGCCGTCCGGGTCGGCAACCCACAACGCGGGCCAACCCTCCGCATCCGACACGAACGCAAGGTGCGTGCCGTCCGGCGAGAAGCGTGGCTGACTCGCCGCGACCGCGTCGCCACCAATTTTGATTCTGTGTTCGCGTTCGGGGTTGTTGTCGTCTCGGATCACCACACGAGACGCGTCCCACGGCATGTCGGGCAGATCCCATTCGTGCCATGCGAGCAGCGCGCCGTCGGGCGACCACGCAGGATCCCATGCGTAATCGGCGTGCGAGACACGAACCGGCCACGCCGAACCGTCGAGGGGTACGACCGCGATATCGCACGCGTCGTCACGTTCGATCGCGCACGCGACCTGTCCGCGAACCGAAACCGCCGGCGCACACGCACGTCCGTCACGGATGAGCTCGCGTTGTGCGACGCCGTCGACGGCCAGTGCCAACAATCGACCGTCGGCCGCGGCCACGACGACCTTGTCGTCACCGGCCCAGCACCATCCTCCGCCGAGCGCGCAGCTCGCCGTCACGACAACCGGCGGGGTCGCCCCGTCGGCCGCCGCGACGACGAGATCGACCCGACCGTCGAAGCTGTCGGTCCAGCCGAGCCGGTCGCCTCGCGGCGACCAGCGTGGATCGCCGACCCCGTGGGACCGGGCGAGCATCGCCCCGGTGATCTGGGCGGCAGTGGTCCGGGCTGTCACCCGGTCGACGCTAGCCCTCGGCCGCTCCCCCCAACTTGTCTCGACAGCCCGCGACCCGCCTGAGTCCTCGGTGGTGAGTTTGCGGCGGGCGGAGCCCGCCCTCCATCCTGGTCATTACATGTCTGAACGTCCGGTCCCCCTGCCGCGCCCCGGCGATCCTTTGCGTATCGCCTTCCTCATCTACCGAGGCAACCCGCATTGCGGCGGCCAGGGCGTCTACAGCCGTCACCTCACTCGCGATTTGGCCGCGTTGGGCCACACCGTCACCATGTTCGCGGGTCAGCCGTGGCCGGTCGCCGACGACCCGGTCGTGCTCGAGAAAGTCGCGGGACTTGACCTGTACCGCCGCGACAATCCGTTCCGG
>Ga0182024_10003954_pt1 | contig 34639 bp, 29 predicted proteins | sample P32metaG_FD_120480 | JGI IMG/M metagenome (GOLD analysis project Ga0182024, IMG submission 120480) | Permafrost microbial communities from Stordalen Mire, Sweden - P3-2 metaG (Illumina Assembly) | ecosystem: Environmental > Terrestrial > Soil > Wetlands > Permafrost | place: Sweden: Stordalen...
AGGGAGGGAGGCAAAAGTTGGGTTTGGGACCGGTCAGCGCCGCGAATGTAATCCATACTATTTATTTGACATAATGTCTGTCCAAATATTCAAATCCAAACGAGTTTTCACACAGTCTGTGCAGGTATTTGCACTTTGGCGCTTAATGCAAAAGACGCAGCCCGATGAAAACCTTCGTTCTCTTCGTTAACTTGCTGTTCAAAAATCTTTAACAGAAGGTAACTAAGGAAACGAAGCCGGTTCTCGCGTAAGTTGTTGATTTCCATGATAGTTTTACATAGTTCCGCACTGTTTTGGGCCTCGTTCATCCCGTGAAATACAGGTACGCGCCCAGGATGCAGACCAGAACGACCGCCGAGGCCATGACTTCTCGCGCGCTCCAACTGGCGCGGGTCTTGGCGCGGTCGTCGCCGGTCGCGGTGGCGAAGGTCAAGCCTTTGATTCTTCCGTAGTCGGGCACGGCAGTGGCGTAGCTCACGACCACCATGACGATGGCCGAAATAAGCGTGATGAGGATGCTGAAATACTGGAATTGAATATTATTGATGATCCAAAGAAATGATCCTTCGGGAAAGGGTTTCTTTCCAACCGTCACCAGCGTATCCACCCCCATGCGGAAGAGGCCGATGACAAAACCAACGATCATGGCCCAGAGGCAGCCTTGCGCGTTGAGCCGTTTCCAGAATACGCCAAAGAAAAAGACCACGAACACGGGCGGAGCCAGATAGCCCTGGACCGATTGCAGATATTCGTAAAGCCCTGTTTTGCCGCGCACGACCGGAATCCACATCATGGCGATGATCACCATGATGCCGGTGGCGATCCGGCCCATGCGGACCAGTTCGTGTTGCGAGGCCTTGGGACGGATTTTCTCATAGATGTCCACTGTGAAGAGCGTCGAGCAGGCATTGAACACACCCGCCAGCGAGCCCATCAGCGCCGAAAGCAATCCCGCCACCACGATTCCGCGCAGTCCCGGCGGCAGAAGGTGGGCGACCATCAAGGGAAAAGCCTTTTGCGCGGCCACGGGGGTGGCTTGGCCGGTGGCTGGGTCATAGACCATGGACAACTCCGCCACTTTGCCGCTTTTGGCCAAGGCAAAACAGATCAGGCCAGGAATGATGAAAAGATAGACGGGAAACAATTTCAAAAAAGCGGCGAAAATGCTGCCGCGCCGGGCCGTTTGCTGATCGGGCGCGCCCAAGGCCCGCTGCACAATGTATTGGTCGGTACACCAATACCATAATCCAATGACCGGAGCGCAAATGGCCATGCCCAGCCAGGGAAATTGTCCGTTGAAATACCACGCTTCCTTGACGATGCCGCCGCTGGCATTCTTGACCAGCACCGGCGCCCAGGAACCTTCCACTCCTTTCGGCAAAAGCGGCTTCCAAAGATTGAACATTTCCGAACCGCACACCCGCTTCAGTTCGCCCCAACCGCCCAATTTGTCTAGGCCATAAAAGGTCAGCAACGCCGAACCGCCAATTAAAACAACCACCTGCACGGCATCGTTATAAGCGACAGCGCGCATCCCGCCCAACATCGTGTACAGGCCGGTCAAGGCGACTACCAAAACCGACCCAATCCAAAAGCTGTCAAAATCATTGCCAAAAATTTGAAGGTGCATCTCCGGCAGCAGCACTTGGAACACGACGCCGCCCGCGTAAATCCCCACGGCGATTTTGGAAACAATGAACGTGATGAGCGAAACAATGGAAAGCACATACCGCGAAGGCGTGGAAAAGCGGCGTTCCAGGAATTCCGGCATGGTGAAGACCAGTGATCTGGCGTAAAAAGGCACAAAGACCCAGGCCAGCACCAGCAAACACCAGGCGTGCAATTCATAATGCGCCATGGCCACGCCATCCTTGGCCCCTGAACCGGCCAGACCCACGATATGTTCGCTGCCGATGTTGGAAGCGAAAATGGACGCCCCAATGACCCACCAACTCAGGTTTCGCCCGGCCAGGAAATAATCTGCGGCGTTGTCCTTCCTTTTGCTCACCACCCACCACGCTACGCACGAGAGAATGGCGAAGTAGAACGCAATGGCCAGCCAGTCCAGACCGGTCAACACGGAGGCGCCGGCCACTGCAAACATTGGGGGGTTCATGTTGGTTTAGCGCTGGGTGGCAAAACGGTAAATCAGGGTGTGGTGGTAAACCTGTCCCGGCTTCAGTTCAGTCGTCGGAAAATCGGGCTTGTTGGGAGAATCGGGATAATGCTGCGGTTCCATGCAAAAGGCGTTTCGGTGCTCATACTTCCGACCACCCTTGCCCACGATTGTGCCGTCAAGAAAATTGCCCGAGTAAAATTGCAAGCCAGGCTCCGTGGACAGCACTTCCAGCACGCGCCCACTATCCGGGTCGGTTACGCGCGCCATCAACTGGAGCTTGCCGAATTCCTTGTTGATGACCCAATTGTGGTCATAGCCGCCGCCGAATTTAAGCTGCTCGTCATCCTGCCCGATGCGCGCGCCAATGGCGGTCGCTATGCGAAAATCAAACGGGGTCCTATCGACCGATCGCAATTCTCCGGTTGGTATCAGGGTGTCATCCACCGGCGTAAATTTATCGGCAACAATCTCCACTCGATGGTTGAGAATGTCGCCTTTGCCGGCGAGGTTGAAATAGGAATGTTGGGTGAGATTGATGACAGTATCTTTGTCGGTCTCGGCTTGGTACTCCAGGCGAAGGGCATTGTCGCGCATCAACGTGTAGGTGGCGGTGACCTTGAGATTTCCGGGATAGCCTTCCTCACCGTCCTTGCTCAAATAAGTAAGGATCAACTGCTGGCCGTCTGAACTGTCGTTCGCACTGCCAGCCCACACGCGCTTGTCGAATCCTTTAAGGCCGCCGTGCAAGGCGTTGGGGTAATTGTTGGTGACCAGCGTATAGGTGACGCCATCCAGCGAAAAATGCCCCTTGGCGATGCGGTTGCCGTAACGCCCGACCATCGCGCCGAAAAAAGGGCTATTCTTGACATAAGAATCCAGATTGTCGTAGCCCAGCACCACATCGCCGAAGTGGCCGTCCTTGTCCGGCACTTTGAGGGAAAGGACAATGCCACCGTACGTCATAATGCGCGCTTCGACGCCATTCTGATTGCGCAAGGTATAAAGATCTACGGCTTGGCCATCGGGGGTCGTGCCGAACGCCTCTTTCGGGATGCCGGCTCCATTCTGGACCGCGTCCTTGGCGCAACCGGCCAAAAGAATGGCGCTGGCGCTCAGGGCCAGCCATCGGCGAATCGTCATTTTGTTTGTGCTCATAGATTTGGATGATGTTACTTGTTTCTTTTGGTTTGTCCGTAATGGGCTGAGGGGCCGTGTTTGCGAAAAAAATGTTTGTGGTGCAACTCATCCGGCATCGCGGCCGTACCCGGTCTGAGTCGAAGCGTTTCCGCGGCCAGCCGCGCCACGAATTCCAGCGCCGCCGCATTCTCCACTGCCGCTGCCGCATCCAGGCCCCATGTGAATGGTCCGTGATGGGCCACAAGCACCGCTGGGCAATGCATCGGGTCCAGGTCTTTGAACCGTTCCACAATGACACGGCCCGTGTTGTACTCGTAATCCTTTTTGATTTCCGACGGCGTCAATGGCCGTGTGCAGGGGACTTCGCCGTGGAAGTAATCGGCGTGCGTTGTGCCCAACGCGGGTATGCCCTGGCCCGTCTGCGCCCAGGCGGTGGCGTGGAAACTGTGCGTGTGAACGATACCTCCAATGCCATCGAACGCACGATACAACTCAAGGTGCGTCTCGGTATCGGAACTGGGCTTCAATTTTCCTTCCACAATTTTTCCGCCGTCCAAAGCCACCACCACCATGTGCGCAGGCCGTAACTCGGCATAAGGCACACCGGAAGGTTTGATGGCCATCAGACCGTGCTCGCGGTCAAGGCCGCTGGCGTTGCCAAAAGTGTGAACGACCAGCCCTTCCTCGACCAATCTCAGATTGGCTTCGCAAACGGCTTTTTTGAGCGATTCCAGCATTTCGGCAATCAAGCGCGCGCGCGCGTGCGCAGGTCAATAAGTTGTTTCATCACGGAATGCAGGCTGCCTTGCCATTGCGCGTCGCCAAAGGCGTCATGCAGCCGGGAATACAAGGCAAACAATTCACGATAGACGGCGTGCGCGGCTGCGTTCGGCTTGAAAACGCGCGACTTCAACCCTGTCATCGCGCCAATGGCCGTGGCAAAATCACGGTGTGCTCCAGCCACCACCGCCGCAGCCACTGCCGCTCCCAGGGCACAAGTTTGGGCCGAGCGCGAGACTTTCATCGGCCGGCCTGTGACGTCGGCATAAATCTGCATGACAAGCGGATTTTTCTCCGCGATGCCGCCACAGTTGACGATCTGCGCAATACGCACGCCGTATTCCTCAAAGCGATTGACGATGGTCAGCGCGCCGAAAGCCGTGGCTTCGATGAGCGCGCGATAAATCTCCGCCGGCGTGGTGTAAAGAGTTTGTCCGAGCAGCAATCCCGTGAGGCGTTGGTCCACCAGCACTGTGCGGTTGCCGTTGTTCCAATCCAAGGCCAGCAGGCCAGATTCTCCCGGTCGCAGTCGCGCCGCCGCCTGGGTCAAGGTTTCGTGCGAACCGATTTTGGTCCCGCCCGGTTGAATATAATTGACAAACCAATTAAAAATATCCCCCACCGCAGATTGACCAGCCTCCAGCCCATAGCAATCCGGCAGGACGCTTCCACTCACGATGCCGCAGAGGCCCGGTATATCTGCTAATTTTTCCCGCAACGGCCAGACTGTAATGTCGCAAGTGCTCGTGCCGATGATTTTGACCAGTGTGCCCGGAGCAATCCCGGCGCCGATGGCTCCCAAATGAGCATCAAATGCACCCACCGCTACCGGGATGCCCTCTCGCAAACCGGTGCGATTGGACCACTCTTTGGAAAGTTTGCCCGCTCTAGCGCTGACATCACGCGCCTTGTGGCAGAGGCGCTCGCGCAGCGCCCCAAGTTTGGGTGAAAGCTGTGATAGAAACTCGCGGTCAGGATATCCGCCCCAGCTCTCGTTGTACATGGCCTTGTGGCCGGCGGCGCAGATTCCGGCGGTGAAGTTCTCGCGGCCCTGCGTGCCGGTCAAAGCAGCCGGGATGTAATCGGCCAATTCCATCCAGGACGCGGCTGCGTCAAAAACTTCGGGCGCGGTGCGAAGGCAATGGAGAATTTTGCTGAAAAACCATTCACTTGAATATGTGCCGCCGCATTTGGCCAGATACTGCGGGCGAATCTTCCTGGCCAGCTCAGTAATTTCCGCGGCCTCAGCTACGCCGGTGTGGTCTTTCCAAAGCCAGGCCATGGCCGCCGGGTTCTTGGCAAATCGCCGCGAAAATGCCAGCGGTTCACCCCGTCCATCCACCGGCAGTGGTGTGCTGCCAGTCGTATCCACTCCGATGCCCACGATCTGCTCCGGCTTGAATCCCCGCACTTTCTTCTTCGCTTGCGCCAATGCCCGTCGAATGCTTGCCTCAGCCCCTTTGATGTAATCCGCCGGATGCTGGCGGGCCAAATTCGGATCGCGCGACAGAATGACGCCTGCCTCGCCGTGCTCGTAATCCCATACCGAGGTGGCTACTTCCTGCCCGTCATCAGTCGCGACAATCAGCGCGCGGACGGAATTGGTGCCGTAATCGAGACCGATGGTGTATTGCGGAATCATGAATCAAGAACCAAAACCACGGGCCAGACCATAATAGACCTCGTTGCTGCGCAATTCCTTGAGGAACTCGCGCACGGTTGTCTTGTCATCAATAATAACGGTTTCGACGCCGGCCATCCGGCCAAAGTCCTCCAGCATCTCGGCTGTGACACACGGACTAAAACCGGTGTGATGCGCCCCGCCGGCGTAAATCCACGCTGCCGCCGCTGTCGGCAAATCCGGCCGGCAGCGCCAGACCGCCCTTGCCACGGGCAATTTCGGCAGCGGCTTGTCCGGCCGCACGGCCTCGACTTCATTGATGAGCAGCCGGAAGCGATTCCCAAGATCAATGAGCGACGCATTGACCGCGGGGCCGGGAGGGGTGTCGAAAACCAGCCGAACCGGATCTGCCTTTCCGCCAATTCCGAGCGGATGCACTTCCAACGAGGGCCGGCCCGCGGCGATGCTGGGACAAATTTCCAGCATGTGCGCGCCCAGGACTTTCATGTTGCCGGGTTCCAGGTTATACGTGTAATCCTCCATGAACGACGCGCCGCCTTTGAGACCGAAAGCCATCACTTTCATCGCGCGCACCAGCGCGGCCGTTTTCCAATCGCCCTCAGCGCCGAAACCAAATCCTTCCGCCATCAGGCGTTGAACCGCGATGCCCGGCAATTGCTGCAGGCCGTGCAAATCTTCGAATGTATCCGTAAATCCTTTGAATCCGCCTGCCATCAAGAATGCTCGCAATCCTGCCTCGATCCGCGCCGCCTCGCGCAGGGAAGCCCGCATGGGCGCGGCCGTACGCAGTTTTTCGGAAATCTTGTAACTAGCCTCGTAGTCCTTGATCAGACGGGCGATTTCACTGTCGGTCACGTTCTGAATTTTACGGACCAAATCGCCCACGCCGTAACCGTTGACGGAATAACCGAATTGAATTTGCGCTTCTACTTTATCACCTTCGGTCACAGCCACCTCGCGCATATTGTCGCCGAAACGGCAAAACTTGGCCCCTTGCCAATCGTGCCAGGCCGCTGCCGCGCGCGTCCAGGCGCCGATATGCGCCTGCACTGCGGCGTCCTTCCAATACCCAACAACCACTTTCCGATTCAGCCGCATACGACTCATGATAAAGCCGTGCTCGCGGTCGCCGTGCGCAGCCTGGTTGAGGTTCATGAAATCCATATCGATCGTCGCCCAGGGAATGTCGCGATGATGCTGCGTATGGAAATGGAGGAGCGGTTTGCGCAACAAGCGCAGGCCGTTGATCCACATTTTGGATGGCGAAAAAGTGTGGCACCAGGTGATTAATCCCGCGCATTTGGCATCGGCATTGGCCCGCTGACAGACGGCGGTGGCTTCTTCCGCGCTTTTGACCACGGGCAGGAATAGAATAGTGGCGGGAATGCTGGCAGCGGCATCCAGGGCTCCTGCCATTTCCCGCGCATTGGCCGCAACCTTCTCCAGGGCCTTCGCGCCGTAAAGGTGCTGGCTGCCGGCAACAAACCAGAACTCATACTGTTTGTAGTCAATCATGGGCTAATGGCGAGGGTGATATGAGAGAACCGGGCGTATGTAAAGAGCAATGTGGTCGTGTCTTAGGAAACGGGCGCATCTCAATTCTTGAGGACCGTAAGGCGAAAGGCTTCACTCTCGCCGACGCGCCGTAGCGTAGGCGTCCACGCCTGCGAGTTGGGGCGGCGACTCGCCGCCACTGAGCGACGGCGCACCGGGACGGTGCTGGAACTCGCAGCCGAAGACGGCTACGCTACATCACCCCTTGCCGGAGCGCACGGCAGCGCGCCGCTGGCAGATTTCATCCAAATGAGCGCGTTCGACGGCAGGATTGGTCTACCCTACAAGGCTGGCGAGGAGTTTTTCCACCAATGTTGGGATTCGGGTATTACGGGACCGACACTGTTCTGTAAAATTTGTTTCCGCTCGTTGGTGTTGGGTCAACCCAAAGGGACGAACCTGAGGTTAAAACTATGATTGCCTGATTTGTCCAATTACTCAAGTCAGGTGACGATTGGATTTGGTATGTTTGGTTGACACCGCCTGTGATCGTTAGTCCGGCATTGGTGCCTAATTGTAGGCTGGCTGGCACAATCGCCGGCGACGTGAAATTGTTGGTGATGCTGCGAATAACGTTGTTGTCCGCGTCCGCTATGTAAATCGTGCGCGCGGCTACGGCCACACCGATGGCTCCGTCAAAAAGCGCAACCGACCCGATTCCATTGCTGTTCCCGCTATTGTAAAACGATCCGGCCAATGTATTGACGTTCATCGCAGCCGTGACTTGCCTGACAGACGTGTTACAGGCGAGAATCAGATTCCCGAACGTGTCAAAACACATAGCGTTAATATCAAAAAATCCAGCGGTACTGCTTGAGCCGTCAGAGACCCCGGCAAACGGATAATGCCCCGCATAAGTTGTAACGTTTTGGCTTTGGTCGATTTTCCTTATTAGTTCGTTGCCTGAATCCCATACGTAGATGTTTCCAACAGTGTCAGCAGTCATTGCCATTGGCAAGTTGAACGCTGTGAATATGCCGTTTCCGTTCGTGTAGCCTGCGCCGCCTGATCCAGCGAACAACGTCAAAGCCCCGGATGCGCTGCATCGGTAAATGTTGTTGCTGGTCCAGTCAGAAAGATAAACGTTTCCCAGCGAATCGACACAGACGCCCTGCGGACGAGGCAGTGGCACCGTGATCGCCGTGACCAACGCATTACTCGTAATTCGATAAAGCACATAAGGCAAGGCTGTCATCCATATTGTGTTGTCTTGATCAATCGCCATGCCTCCAACGCTTCCAGTAGCCGATCCAGGAAAAGGATCGTTATATCCGCTGCCAGCAAAGGTTGAAACTGTCCCGTCAGGCGTGATTTTTCGGATTCTGTAATTCACGAAATCATAAACGAACAAATTGCCTGACGAATCGGCCACCATTTGCTGAGGGTTGTCGAACTTGGTTTCCTGCCCAACACCGTCATGGTATCCAGCTAATCCTGATCCTGCGAAAGTTTGAGCGTAATCGCCGTTGGCGTCGTAAATCTGTGCATTGCCCCGAATGCCAGCCGCCAAAGAGACTGCCAATAGTGTTGCAAGCCTTATCCGGTTCATCGTGTTCTTTGCTCGCGGCATTCGGTTGGACCTCTAAGATCGGCTAATCCTTCATTGTGACGCTAATTCCAAGTTCGGCAAAAACATCGTTAGGAACAATGATCGGGTGCAGATTCAGTGTCTGCTTATCTCCCACCGTTTTCGAATCCATCTCCTTGCGATGAAACAACATTCGAAAGCCGGGATCAATTCGATGCGCTTCTTCGGTTAGGCGTCCGTAGAACGCTGCGGCGGGACACAGATCGGGGAAAAGGGTTTTTGCTACGTAGGGACCATATTGTTGCATCATACGGCAGTGAGATTCCTCCAAAATAGTAACCAAGTCCAGTTCGCCCTCCTTGCCGGTTAACTCCGAGCAGGGCCAGGTCTTTGTCTGCGCAAAGAGTGCGGCGGCATCATGAGCAACAAGTAGGGTGACTGATGTATTGGTCACATTACGATTGAAATGCCCGACGCCGAGACCGCAGTGTTGTACATACCCACGAAAATCAAGAAAGAACGCGAATTCCCACGAGTTTTTGCACAAGCCATCAATAAAGTCACGGTATTCTCTCTGCTTGACTTTGTCTTTCCGAAAACGTCGTTGGAACGAAACCTGAAAGTGCTCCTGAATCGTATAGGCGCAAGTAAGGTAGTTCAATAGTAAGCGATCAAGTTGCAAGATTTCGCTTCCGTCGCACATCGTCTTTGCATTGAGAAGTGAATCCACATAGGACTTCCATTCAGAATAATTGTGTCCAAGAATTTGAAACAAATTGAACCGATTCCGGGCTTCTGCTATGATCGGTGTAAATCTTTCGTGCTCTGCAACTTCGTTCGCTTCAAGGTCTCGAACGAAGTGGAAGTTACTTCGTGCCTTATTAAAGCCCAACAACATCATGTACGACGCAGGGTAATGGGTAAGCATGAAAGGTCAATCATAGTATTGGCCCATTTTCGTTTTGTGGTTCCCACTGGGGTTAAATTCATTCAATCCTCAAAGGGTTGAAACCCGGAATTTGGAATTCCGAATCCAGCGGAGTCCCTGCAAGAAAAGTGACAAACCGGCACAAGCCATCCCTGGTGGTGGCGGAATTGGCCCCAGTGTTGCGAGGGCAGGTGTTTGCGCACGGCCATCAGAGGTCGTCATCCTCCGCCGCGCACAGCTTTGGAGGACAAGAGACTATGGCGGGACAGGTTGGCTTGGCCTCGGCTATTGCGGCGCTCAAATCCCGAAGGGATTAAATCAGCTTCAATCCCTATGGGATTGGGGAAGAAGTGAGGCTGGGGAATCATCCTTGAAATGCTTTTTCCCATTCCGCTGACAATCATTCCGCTGACAAATCTTCCCCAAATAAATGACATTGACGGGCACGCCTCCTCTCCATGTCTTGATAGCACCTTGACGTTGTATTCCCCCTTTTTGATCACTTCATACTTGCATTCCCACTTAATAGTGTTACAATGCCCTCATGCAGCGCATTTGCGCCCATGAGAGAGGGTATGCGTCATTCGAGGCCGGCCAAGGCCGGTCCTTCCCGAGCGTTCGACGGCTTTTTCCAGCTTACCAGACCGGCCGCACAGAAATGAAACCGGGAACAGTCCCCCAACCAACCCAAAAAGAACCCAAAACCAACCAAAAAGAACCCACGCCGGTAACGGTGAATATAAGTGGATATAGGTGGATAACGGTGAATATCGGTAAAAAAAGTTTTTTTCCACCCGCCAAAATCTACCTGGGCGCCGGCGGCGCGCATTTCCTCGGCCCTGCCAAGGTCTCGCGGGAGCTCGCCCCTCCCGTTTTGAGTGGAGGGCACGGTAAGGTGAGCTTTTGTCCGCTTTCGTGCGAAGACCGCGCGTGTTTTCCCGGCCCGGTGGGGATTGGTGAAGGTCAAGATGGCTCAAAAAACCCGGAATTGACCTGGCCTTGGCGCGGCAGGCTGCAACCAAAGACAAATTGGCCGCGAAAGATCACAAAGATCACAAAAAATGAAGATCCTAACCTCTTTCTATGCGGTCTTTTGCGTTCTTTTGCGGCAAAAACTCTGATGAAATGCCGCCTTGAGCTTGACACCTGCAAATCCAATCCTCAAATATGGTCACTCCACGTTATGATAGAGAAAGCGAAGAATAATTATCCGAAATTGCACAATGCCTTATGGCCGGGGTTGGTAGGCAAAGGAAGTCCCGGCGCGGAGCCATGTATTGATCTCGACACGATGCTTGCGTTGACCGTCAAGGCCGAGGTCAACGGCGTAAAATTTGACGGCGTCGATATTTTCCTATTTGATCCCCATATCAGCATCGATATTGGCGACGATGGCCTTAAGAAAGTGGCGGAGAAGATTCGCTCCAAGGGCCTGGTGATCGGCTCGGTCGTGGCGCCGGTCTGGCCGCCCACTGGCGGGGGTTCGGCCATGGGCGACGCGCAGGAACGGACCCGATTTGTCGCCCAGGTTGAAAAGGCGTGCCGGATTGCGCGCAAATTGCGGCAGATGGGCGTTCGCCCTCACGGAGTGGTGAGGATTGATTCGGCCTGCGGTGTGACGGATTGGGAGAAGGACCCCAAAGGGAACAGCAAACGCATCGCCGCCACGTTTCGCGAGGCCGCCAAGGTCGCCAAGGACAACGGCGAACGGCTGGCTGCTGAAGGGGAAATCTGCTGGGGCGGCATGCATAGCTGGAAGTATATGACGCAATTGCTGGAAGAGGTTGGACAACCCAAGGTCGTAGGATTCCAGTCCGACATGGCGCACACGCTCCTTTACACACTCGGTTACAACGCGCCGGAACATCGCATTGTGCCGAAGGATTTTCATTGGGAACCCGGACTTTTTCACGCTGCGATGCAGAAAATGACCAAGGCCCTGCGTCCGTGGACAATGGATTTTCACGTCGCGCAAAATGACGCCACGGTCCGGGGTTCCGGCTCACACGATAAAACCGGCCGGCATTGCCTTGCCACTGATCCGAATGGAAAATTGAACATCGCGCGGGACGCCGGTTATTGGATGAGGGATGAGAAAGGCAAGGTCACAAAAAAATTCAAACACATCTGCTGGGACGGCTGCATGTTCCCTAACGAGGTGATGATGAAACCGGAAACGTGGAACAATATTTTATCCGCGATGATCCAAGTCAGGGAAAATCACGGCTGGCGCGCGTGAGGCAGGAACGCTTTTTTCCGGCGCACATTATGAGAAAACTTAACATTGGACTAGTCGGATGCGGCTTTATGGGCCGCACGCACGCCAACGCCTATAGCCAGGTCAGTCATTTCTTTGACTTGCAATTTCAGCCTGTCCTCAAGGCGGTCTGCGCGCGCAATAAAGACACTGCCCGCGCCTTCGCTGCGAAATGGGGATTTGAATCGTTTGAAACCGACTGGCGGAAGCTGGTGCAGCGGGCGGACATTGATCTGATTGACATCGCCAGCCCCAATGATACGCACGCCGAAATTGCCATCGCTGCCGCAAAAGCTGGCAAAATGATTTTGTGCGAAAAACCGCTGTCCATGAACGGACCTGAAGGCAAGACCATGGTGCAAGCGGTCGAAAAGGCCAAAGTGCCAAACATGGTCTGGTATAACTACCGCCGCGTGCCTGCGGTCACTTTGGCCAAGCAGTTGATCGAAGAAGGCCGGCTGGGTCGAATTTTCCACTATCGCGCCAAGTTCTTGCAGGATTGGACCATCAGCCCTGAATTGCCCCAAGGCGGAGCGGGCCTTTGGAGGTTGGACCTCAAGGTCGCTGGCAGCGGCGTCACGGGCGATTTACTGGCGCATTGCATTGACACGGCCCTCTGGCTCAACGGCGGCATCGACAAAGTCAACGCGATGACCGAAACCTTCATCAAACAACGCAAACATAATCTGACCGGAAAAGTGGAAAAAGTTGGAATCGACGACGCCTGCGCGTTTCTGGCCCGCTTTCGCAACGGTTCGCTGGCGACGTTTGAATCCACCCGTTACGCTCGCGGACACAAGGCCCTTTATACTTTTGAAATCAATGGCGAGCACGCTTCCATCGCGTGGGACCTGCACGATTTGCATCGGCTGCAATACTTCGATCACCGCGACGAAGGCCGAGTCCGGGGATGGCGCTCGGTGCATGTGACAGATGGTGACCAGCCCTATATGAAGCATTGGTGGGTGCCAGGTCTGCAAATTGGATATGAGCACACCTTCATTCATCAGGTGGCCGATTTTCTGGACGGATTGAATAGCGGGAAACCGGCCAGCCCCACTTTTCGCCACGCGCTGGAAACGCAACAAGTCTGCGATGCCGTGCTCAAATCGGCCCAAACGCAGAATTGGGAAAAAGTGCCCGGAAAATGACCGTGCTCAAAAAAATTGATCCGCACGAAAGGTGTGCGGATCAACTCGGTTCTAATTCAAATAGATTGCGGCTTAGTGATGCCCGCCGCCGCCGCCACCATGAGAGCCTCCGCCTCCCCGAAAGCCACCACCGCCACCGCCTCCATGGAAGCCGCCACCGCCACCGCCATGAAAGTCGCCACCACCACCACGGAACCCTCCGTAGCCTCCTCGAAAGCCACCGCCCCAACCCCAACCCCACCCTCCAACAACTACAGGCCCGTAATAAGGCCATGCGTCATAGTAGTACGGGTAGGCTGGATAATCCGATCCAATTACAGTGACGTCTGGCGCGGGACTTGTAGGAACCGCCACCTGGGGAGGAGGAACCTGGTCAGTGCCATAGGCACCATTCGGCGCCATTCCCGGCGGAGGATACGCTCCCGACGGGGGCGCAGGTTGCTGCCCATAATAAGGCGGCGGCTGCATGGCCACCTGTTGCTGTTGCAATTGGCCATCGCGCACAAGCATCGCTTTCGTGATTTCCTGTGGAATTCCGACACTTTGCAAATAAAGAATGCCATCGGCGCTCAAATGATAGGCCAGGGCTGTATTGTTGATGTAATTAAGAATGATGTCCTTATTTATCCCTCCTTTGTACATTTTCAGCACCTCCGTCGCGCCATAAGGCAAGGTCGGGGTCTGAGCGGTCGGGACGCCGGCAGAACTGGGGGAAATTGTAATAGTTCCAGGAGCACCAGCAGCGGATCCGGGAACGACGTCACTGGGATTGGCCGTCGGCGGGACAGTGTTAGTGGTCGAAGTGCTTTGGGCGGTGGAGATCCAACTAGCGCCAAGGCAAATTGCCGCCACAGTCATGGTCGTGAGCGCTCTTTGAAAGGTTGCAGGGTGACTTTTCATTTTCTCATTTCCTCCGAAAAAATTGGGTTGAAATTGTGTCGACCTTCCGACACAGCAAACATAAGGCTTAACGCGGCAAAAGCAAGTTGTATTTGACCGTGCTGCAACGCTTTTTGTTAAGCTCATGCCATATTTGACGATGAAAATAGGACAGGAATTCATCCTCGACACTTCACCGTTGGCGAACATAATTTTAATGGCATGCAACATTCACCTGGCTTTTTAAAGGTGGTTAACGAGGTCCGACCACTCGTTCGCGAAATCACCCTGGAGGAAACGCGTCAGCGCCTTGCAACCAATTCCAAAGCGGTCTTGATCGACGTGCGCGAGGATGAGGAATGGGCTGCGGGGCACGCTGTCCAAGCCATTCACCTCGGTAAGGGCATTCTGGAGCGCGATATTGAGAAAACAATCCCCGATCCTGCAACCGAATGTATTCTCTATTGTGGCGGCGGTTATCGCTCCGCGCTCGCAGCAGAAATGGCCCAGCGTATGGGCTACAAGAAGGTCTCTTCCCTTGTCGGCGGTTACAAGGGCCTCGCGGCGGCCGGTTGGCCGACAACCACTTGACTGTCCCGCCGAACAGCCAATTTTGTTGTAACTATTTGGCCTTGTATTGTGTATTCTCTCTAAGACATGGCGAACAACGATAGCCGAAGTGAAAGGAATAGGTCCCTTGGCGAGCTTGACCCTTCGGCCACGCAGCAACATTAACCGAAACTTTTCAGCCCGGAAACTGTCTATTACCCTTTAGCAACATGGCGAACAACAAGAGCAAACGCGAGAGGAAGATCATCCTGTTCTCGATCCTCGGTCTTTTTGTCGTGGCGGGCGTCGTTGCCAGCAGATTCATGAAAAGCACGCCGCCTATTACCATCGCCACGGAAAAGGTAACCCGCCGCAACATTACCGAGCTTGTGGTCGCGAACGGCAAAATCGAGCCGGTACTCCAGGTCAAGATCAGTCCCGAGGTTTCCGGGGAAATCATAGAACTCCCGGTCAAAGAGGGGCAAAACGTCAAGAAAGGCGATCTGCTTTTCAAGATCAAGCCGGACAACTACCTGGCCGCGCGCAATTCCGCCGAGGCCAATTACAAGTCCGCCATTGCCAACCGGGAAACCTCCAAGGCCAATTTGGAAAAGGCGGGTTTGGAGTATAAGCGCAATGATGCCCTCGCCACGGCGAAACTCATTTCCGAATCCGATCTCCTGACAGCCAAAACGGCAGACGACGTGGCCAAGACCACTTTGGACGCATCTATCGAACAGGTCAGCATTGCCAAGGCGCAATTGGAATCCGCCGAGGCCGACCTTTCCAAGACCATCGTTTATTCCCCTTTGACGGGCACGGTGAGCAAATTGAATTCAGAATTAGGCGAGCGCGTGGTGGGCACCGCACAATATGCCGGGACGGAAATTATGACGGTGGCAGATCTAACTGTCATGGAGGCGAGGGTGGATATCGGAGAGATCGATGTGCCTTTGATTAAGATGAGCCAGAAAGCCAGCTTGGAGGTCGATTCATTCAAAGACCAAAAGTTTAATGGTCTCGTCACGGAAATTGCGAATTCGGCCAATAACAACGATACGACAACGGCTGCAAGCACAGCCTCTTCTACAACCACTGAGGCGACGAAGTTTCAAGTCAGAATCCGCGTAACAGAGAAAGATCGCTTTCTTCCGGGGATGTCCGTGACCGCAAACATCGAATCTCGCTACCGTACCAACGTATTGACGATTCCCATCCAAAGCGTCACGACGCGGCTTCCCGCTACAAACAGCGCCGCCGCAGGCACCAACAGCAGTAGCACTAATACAAACAGCGCCGCCGCGGGCACCAACGGCAACAGCACAAATACGAACAGCGCCGCCGCGGGCACCAACAGCAGCGCCACAAATTCTTTCGTCACCAAGAAGCCAGACGAGCCGCCCAAACCAATCGAAGTGGTCTTTGTCGTGGAAGGGGACCATGTCAAGCAAGTGCCTGTCAAACGCGGCATCAGCGACGACAACTACGTGGAAATCACGGATGGGTTGCGCGAAGGACAGGAAGTCGTATCCGGCGGCTACAAGGCCATCAATCGTGATTTGGAGGATGGCAAGAAAGTCCTGGTCAATGCGGCCGCCGCCGGCCAGGACAAGGAGACCAAAACCTACTGACTCGGAGCACGTACATTGAGTCTCATTCGCCTCCAGAATATCTCCCGGCTCTATCAGATGGGCGGAGAAACGATTCATGCCTTGCGCAGTATCTCGCTCGTGGTGGAACGGGGAGAATATGTCGCCATCATGGGGCCGTCCGGCTCGGGAAAATCCACTTTGATGAATCTCCTCGGCTGCCTGGATACATGCACCTCGGGTGTTTATGAACTGAACGGCACGAACGTCAGTGACTTGGACGACAACCGGCTGGCGGAGATTCGCAATCGCGAGATCGGCTTCGTTTTTCAAACATTCAACCTTTTGCCCCGCGCCAACGCTCTCCGCAACGTGGAATTGCCTTTGATATACTCCGGCATCGGCTCCAGCGAACGCAAACGCATCGCCATAGAAGCTCTGGAGAGCGTCGGCTTGGCCGACAGGATGCGGCACAAACCGAACGAGATGTCCGGCGGCCAGCGCCAGCGCGTGGCGATTGCACGCGCCTTGGTCAATTCTCCTTCGATCATACTAGCCGATGAGCCCACCGGCAATCTGGACTCCAAGACAGGCGACGAAATCATGGCTTTGATGCGTCTCCTGTCCGATAAGGGAAATACGATCTTCATTGTTACGCACGAGGAAGAAGTCGCGCGTCACGCACGGCGCATCATCCGCATCCGCGATGGCCTGATCGCAGAAGATTCGACGTCGCCAAAAATAGCGTCACCGTGAATTTCCTGCTCGAGATTAAAGAAGGGTTGCTCATTGCCTGGGATGCCATTCGCGCCAATAAATTGCGATCGGTCCTGACGACGCTCGGCATCATCATTGGCATTGTGACGGTGACCTCGATGGCCACGGCCATTGACGCGTTGAACCGGGCGTTGCACGACAGCCTTTCCATTATGGGCGCGGATGTGCTTTTCGTGGACAAGTTCAACTGGGAGATACATTCGGAGGACGAATGGCTCCGGGAATTTAAGCGTCCTGATATCACGCGCGAGCAGACCCGAAGGATAGAGAAGAAAATGCTGTTGGCCAGTGCCGTTGCGCCTCGGGCCGATTCCATGCGCCCGGTTTGGTACCAGAACCGTCGGGCCAATCGCGTCAACATCATCGGCACCACGGATCAATTCCTCATCACCAGCGGCTTCGCCATGGCCTTGGGTCGGTTCATGTCCCCGGCTGAGGTCGAAGGCGGACGGCCAGTTTGTGTCATCGGCAACGATGTGGCCACCAATCTTTTTCAAAAGGAGCCTCCCCTGGGAAAGAAAATCAAAATCGGCGAGCATCAGCTCACCGTCATTGGAGTGCTTGAAAAAAGAGGCAGCTTCCTCGGCCTGGATAGCTTCGATAACGAGGTCATCATTCCGATTCCGCAATTTGTCTTCAGTTATTGGCGCAATCCCACCTATAGCATGGAAGTCAAAGTCCGCGAAATGGACCATCTGGAAGATGCCAAAGAGGAACTGCGTGGTTTGATGCGCACCATTCGCCACGTCGCGCCGGAAGACCCGGATAACTTTGCCATTAACCAGCAGCAACAAATCCTCAAAACTTTCGATCGACTCACCGGAACCATCGCAGCGGTCGGATTGGTGATTACGGGCATGTCCCTTTTCGTCGGCGGTATTGGCATCATGAACATTATGTTTGTGTCGGTCGCGGAGCGGACCCGCGAAATCGGCGTGCGCAAAGCCATCGGCGCAAAACAGCGGACCATTCTGTTGCAGTTTCTCATCGAAGCGGCTTCGATTTGCCTTCTCGGAGGCTTGGCCGGATTAGCAATCACCTACTCGTTAACATTGCTGGTCGCGGGCGCCTTTCCGTATTTCCCGATTACAATGTCCTTTCCCGTCATGGGCCTGGCCATTCTGACATCCATCGCCACAGGTTTGACTTCCGGCTTTTTGCCCGCCTGGCGGGCCGCCCGCATGAACCCGGTGGATGCGTTGCGCAACGAATAACGAGACGGCGCGATGAAATCATTAATACTTTTCAGCGCTGAGTTAAAAGAAAGCTTCTACATGGCCATCAGCGCCATCGTGGCCCACAAGCTTCGTTCCGCCCTCACTTTGCTCGGTGTTCTGGTGGGTGTCTTTTCCATCATCGTCGTCATGACATCGATGCGGGCCATGCAACAAAAAATCGAGTCGGACCTTAATCAACTCGGCGGTCAGACCTTCGTTGTCCAAACTTTTTCGCCGCTTCATTTTGAAGGAGGAGGCCACGAACAAAGTTACTGGCGCCGCAAAAGAATCGATCTGGCGCTGGGCATGGAAGTGGCGCGGCGCGCTACCCTGCCCTTGAGCGTCGGCTTGGAGGACAACGACCTGGTTAGCGGCCAGATCATCTCGCGTTATGCCAAAAGCCCTCCCAATATCTCAATGAACGGCGAAACCCCCGGCAGTTTCCCCGCTCAGAATTGGATTGTCGCCCAAGGCAGAGGCTTGCTGGATTCAGACGTGGACGGTCTGCGGGACGTCTGCGTGTTGGGCAGCACGCTGGCCGAGGATTTGTTTCCTTTCGGCTCCGCTTTGGGCGAGAAGATCAGCCTGAATGGCGTCAAGTACACCGTTGTCGGCGTGCTCGAAGCCAAGGGTGGCATGCAAGGCGGCCGGCAGGACGAATTTGCCATCATCCCAGTGACTACCGGCATTAACCGATACGAAGACAGACGCTGGCTCAACCTCAATATCCTGGTGCAGGCGCGCAGTGATGCCGATTATGACCGGACCGTCGATCAAGTGCGCGGCATCACCCGGCAATTGCGCAAAGTGCCGCCCGGCAAGCCGGACGATTTCGAAATTACGTCCAATGATTCTCTCATCGGCACAATGAAGTCCTTCACTTTTAAGGTGCGGACCGGCATCTCTTTGATTAGTTCCGTCGCACTCATCGCTGCCGGCATCGGCATTATGAATATCATGCTCGTTTCGGTGACGGAACGAACCCGCGAAATCGGCGTCCGACGCGCTGTCGGCGCGAAGAAGCGGACCATTATGGCCCAGTTTATTATGGAGGCCATCGTGCTGTGCGAGGTTGGCGGCGTTGTTGGTGTCGCACTCGGCGTGGCCGGCGGCGATGTGATCGCTACGCTGCTGGACCTCCCGAAAGTTATACCCGTCGATTGGATCTTGATTGGGTTGGGAATTTGCTCGCTAGTCGGCATTGTTTTTGGTACGTACCCGGCCTACAAAGCGGCCCATCTGGACCCGATCGAATCCTTGCGCTATGAGTAAAAGGAAGTTCTGAATTTATGTTCCCCAAACAATTCTGCCTCAACCTCTCGGCCATCCTGGGAGCTTTCCTGCTTATTCACGGATTGGAGGCCGACCCCCAACCACCGATTCCGCCCAGGACTGACTGGGTGGTGGGCAGCGACGAGCTTATCCGGATCGCCCTGACCAACAATTTGAATATCTTGATCAGCCAAAATCAGGTGAAAATAGATCAATTTGGGTTGAATGGGATCTATGGGGCCTACCAGCCCAATTTTACCCTCAGTGTAACGCATAACTACGATTCGTTTCCGTCTGGCTTTTACACTCAGGCTGGATTGCCTTTTCCAGCCACAACCGAACAGATCAATACTTACGTGCCGGGTTTGTCGGGATTCACACCGTGGGGACTCAATTATAACTTCAGCGGCCCTCTTTCCGAACAGAATGTGTCCGGAGCGCCGGACCTCTATGCCACCCAGCCAAGCGTTACGTTGAGCCAGCCTTTGTTGAAGAATTCATGGATCGATAACACGCGCTACACAATCCTTCTGTCCAAAACGACCATGAAAAGCGATCAACTCGCTTTGCAGGCCCAGATTATGGCCGTCGTTAATAATATCAAAGCGGCTTATTACACTCTGATCTCTGACCGTGAATTGGTCACCGTGCAGCAGATCGCCGTGAAGCTCGCGGAGGAAACCTGGCACGAAGATGAACAAAGGGTGCAGGCCGGTGCTTTGGCGCCTCTTGATCAAAAACAGGCCGAATCCCAGGCCGCCAGCGCCCGTTCGGATCTTCTTACCGCCCAGGCCACCTTGGCCACGCAGGAGAATGTGGTCAAAACCCTTCTTGGACTCCGCCGGGGCGACTGGCTCGCCATGAGTCCGGTCCCTTCGGAACGATTAGTGGCAGTACCGGAGGACCCCGATGTCCGGGAATGCTGGCGCACGGCGTTGGAAAAACGGCCCGATATGCTGCAAGCAAAACTCAGAGCCGAAGCTCAGCACGTGCTCTTAAAGCTCGATTTCAACCAGTTGCTCCCGGAAGTTGATTTGGTAGGAAGTTATGGACGCAATGCCACCGAGTTGACCTTAAACAACAGTCTGGAAACGATCCGCCAAGGCAACTTTCCGTTCTACTCCTACGGCGTTCAGTTGACGATTCCCCTGGGCAATAGCACCGCTCGCTTCAAATACAAATCCGACAAGATCGGTTTGGAACAACTCCTGTTGCAAATCAAGCAACTCGAATTAACGATTATCCCGGCCATCGACAATGATGTGACAAAAATCCGAACCGACTTGTTGAAGGTGGATTCCACGCGGCAGGCCCGCATGTATGCGGAGGAGGCTTTGCAAGCGGAACAGACAAAGTTGCTGCACGGCAAAAATACCAGTTTCTTTGTGCTCCAAGCCCAGCAGACTTTGACCGCCCGGCGCTCAGACGAAATCCAAGCGCTGGCCAATTACAACATCGATCTCGATCAGCTTGCTTTTGACGAGGGAATCATCCTCGACCGGAACCACATTGATGTTCGCATCCGCTAAGGCGGGCGCTCAGTTGCAACTGAACGAGCCCGTGCCGGACCACGAGCCGGTGTAATTTCCGCCGCCGCCACCGCACGCGCCGCCCTGACAGAAACTCTTGCAATTCTCAGGAGTGCCGCATTGGTCGCCGCCTGCATAACCGCACGGAACATTGTGGCAAGGCTTGACATTGATGGAACCGCACTTACTCAAGTCGCAATTATAGCAGGCGCTGCTCCATTGCCAGTTGCAATTGACCCCTGGAGTGTCGCTGCAAAAGTTTCCGTTCCAGCACACCGAGCGGCAATTGGCAAAATCGCTTTGCCATGGGATGCCGCAGCCGCTGAGGAATATCTGGTCGTCACCCGAGCAAGGGACCGTTGTCGCCCACTTTGTGCCGTCGAACTGGCAACTGCCGGAGGAGCAGCTTGGACTGAAGTTGATTTGGCAATCAGGCACCGGGAAGGTGTAGGTCTTGCCATCGTTGCATGTCAAAGTCACTGAGGCATTCTGGCAATAGACCGTGCATTTCTTGCCAGGATTGCAATTGAGGTGCGCATTGAACCAGCAGTAGCCCTTGCCCGGATTCTGTGAATTGAAGTTGCCACAAATCTGGTTGGCCTGGCATTTGCCAAGAATGGTGATCAATTGCGTGCAAGTATTGCTGTTGTTGCAGACATCAACTGCAATCCATTCGCGGCTGATCACATAACTGGCCGAGCAGGCTCCCGGCTTTATGGTGTCGCAGTAGGTCACTGTTACATTCGTGGTGCAACCAGTCGTGACGGTAGCCGTGCCGGATTGGCTTGGAGAAGGAACGTAAACCGAGCACAAATGAGTGCTGCACCAGCTACTGGGCTGGCAGCCTTCAAAGCACTGATTGAGATTGCTGCACAGGGTCGTGAGATACTGCGGGGTGCATCCTGACGGGCAAGAGCCGCCGCTGACGGCGCAGTCGCAGAGGCTTAGAATGTCACGGACTTTCTTGCCATTGCAAGGCGAGGTGGAATCGCACAACACGAGATCACCGCATTTACCTACGAAGCCAGGGACGCAGCCGTAGTCGCCAAAGTCGCAGTTCAACCGCAAGGCCAGCACTTGGGCGCAGAAGGACCCAGCACTGCAAGAGGATGGATTGACGCATGAACCTTTAAGAGATCCCGGACTGCCATTAATACCCAAGCAGTTTTGAACGGCGGAACAGGAGGTGAGAGTAACGCAGTTCCCTGGTAGGCCGACGGTCACACAGCCGCTGGGATACACCTGCTTGTAACAGTTGTTCAGCACGTTGTCCGGGTTATTGCCGCCACACGGTACCCAGCACTGACTTCCATACCCACTGCTGCCCCATCCACCACCCGATGAACCCCATCCACCCCCGCCGCCACTCCATGAACCCCACCAACCGCTCGGCGCGCTGGATGTCCAGGATCCCCAGCAACTTGTCGGGCGCGTGGCGGCCCAATTGTTCCAACAGTTTCCGCATTGACTGCTGCTGGCGCCGCAGGAAGTCCACCAACCTGTCCATGCCGACGAGCATGGTGAGGATGAAGATTTTCCGCACCAACCCTGCCACCAACCGCCGGAGCGGCTTCCGCCATCGCAGGATCCATTCCAATCGCCGCAACTAAACGTGCAATACATCTGGCACAAATTCGTGATAATTGTAATGTTCGTCGGGCAAGTTAAGGTTGCCGCGACGTTATCATATTGCGTAATCACCTGTGAGGAAGTCGTGGTCTGGCCCGCGCAATCCGTCACCGACCAAGTTCTCTTAATGACGTTTGAGCAAGTTGAACTCGGGTTGCTTTCAACCTGATTGTATCCAACGATCAACGCTAGTCCGCAGCTATCCATCGCCGTTACTGTCGCAGGATTCGGAATTTCGCTCGGGCATTGAACGGTCGTGTTTGGAGGCACTCCGGTCAAGGTCGGCGGGGCCGTCAAGATCTTCGCCGAATAAGTCACACTGACAGACTTGCCGCAACTGTCAGTGCCAGTCACCGTGATGATCGCCGGACAGGTGCCGCTCACCGAGACGCTCGGGGTCACTGCACCACCGCAAAGCGTGGGCGTGAAGATTGTCATATTCAACGCTGCGGTTGTCGCTGCGCTCACACTGGAGTAGCAACTGTTAATGGCGCCCTTGGTAACACCTGGCAACGCCGTGTCCTGCACTGTGATGGTCTGTGTGCCGCTGGCCGTTTGTCCTGCGCAATCAGTCGTCTTCCAAGTGCGCGTTATCGTGTATCCGCACAGCGAGGTCGCATTGGTTTTGTCTGTTACGCTCACTGGCAGAACCCCTTTGCAGGAGTCCATCGCTGTCACCACCGCTTCGGCTGGCACTTGCGAGAGGCATTGATAGCTGCCATTTGCCGGCACGCCAGTCAAGGTCGGCAGCGCCGTCAAAATCTTCGTCGAATAAGTCACGCTGACGGATTTGCCGCAACTGTCGGTCCCAGTCACCGTGATCGTCGCAGGGCAAGTGCCGCTAATCGAAACGCTCGGCGTCACTGCGCCGCCACACAGGGTGGACGTGAACACCGTCGCGCCCAAGGCGTCATTTTCCGCCGAGGTCGCGCTGGTGTAGCAACTGCTAATCGAGCCCTTAGTCGCGGTCGGCAACGTCGTGTCCAGCACCGTGATGATATTCGTTTCAGTTGTGGTTTGTCCGGCGCAATCGGTCGCGCCCCAAATCCGCGTAATCGTATAACCGCACAGAGAGGTCGAATTGGTCGTATCAGTCACAATCACCGTCAACGGCCCCAGGCAGGCGTCCGTCGCCGTCACGATTGCTTCCGCTGGCACTTGCGAGAGACATTGATAATTGGCATTGCCCGGCGCGCTGCTCAAAACTGGCGGAGTGGTCAAGATGTACGCCGAATAAGTCACGCTGACAGACTTGCCGCAACTGTCAGTGCCAGTCACCGTGATGATCGCCGGGCAGGTGCCGCTAACAGCAACGCTCGGGATCACTGCGCCACCGCAAAGCGTGGGTGTGAAGATTGTCGCATTCAACGCCGCGGTTGTCGCTGCGGTCACGCTGGTGTAGCAACTGCTAATGGAGCCCTTAGTCACGGTCGGCAACGTTGTGTCCAGCACTGTGATGGTCTGAGTCTCACTAACGGGTTGTCCGGCGCAATCCGCCGCGCTCCAAGTCCGGATAATCGTATAACCGCACAGCGAGGTGGCATTCGTCTTGTCGCTTACGCTGACAGACAGGGAGTTTCCGCAGGAATCCGTGGCCGTGACCCCTGCCTCCGCCGGAACTTGCGAGAGGCATTGATAGCTGCCATTGCCTGGAACTCCGTTTAGGGTGGGCGTATTTGTCAAAATTGTAGTGGTGTAGGTCACGCTGGCGGAATTTCCACAGGCATCCGTTCCCATCACAGTGATCGTCGCAGAACAGGTTCCGAGAACCGTGACGTTTGTCGTGATCGCGCCGCCACAGGAGGTGGCTGTGAAAGTAGTCGCCTTCAAAGCGGCATTGCTCGCCGTGGTCATGCTGGTATAGCAAGTGCCAATGGGACCTTGGGTAACTCCAGGCAGAGTTGTATCCTGCACCGCGATAGTCTGAGTCTCACTAACGGGCTGTCCGGCGCAATCCGTCGCGCTCCAAGTCCGCGTAATGGTCCAACTGCATGGCGCGGCTAGATTGACATTTGTCACGTCAGTCACGCCCACCGTCAGCGCCAAGCCACAGGCGTCCGCCACCGCCACCACCGCCTCCGCCGGCACGTCCGTGAGACACTGATAGTTGGTGTTGGGCGGCACGCCGCTCATGGTCGGGCCATTTGTCAAAATCTTGACCGTGTAAGTGACCATGGAACTGAGACCGCAATTGTCGGTCCCCGTCACAGTGATCGTGGCCGGGCAATAACCGCCGTTGGCGCTCGCCGTGAAAGTCACTGGGCCGCCGCAATTGGCCGTGCCACTTGTCGCTGCCGTTGCCGCACTGATCGCGGCCGACAACGTGGTGTAACAATTATTGATGCCAATTTGGGTCAGCGTTGGCGCAGTCGTGTTCTGCACCGTGATCGTCTCCGTGAAAGATGCCTCGTTGCTGGCGCAATCCTGAACCATCCAAGTCCAGGTGACCACATAACTGCAAGGACCAGTTTGGTTCGTGCTGGTAGCCAGATTGACAGGCATAACAGGTCTGTTGCAAGAATCGGTCGCCGTCACAGTGGGAATCGGCGGGATATCTGAATAACATTGAAAATTCATTGTCGTCGTTGATGGCACGCCAATGAGGGTCGGAGGCGACGTCAAAATATAAGCAGTGGTGGTCGCGGTTGCGACGTCGCCGCAGGCATCGACTCCGGTGACTGTAATCGTTGCCGGGCAGGTTCCGGAGGCGCTGGCGGTGTAGATTTCACTCCCGCATCCACCCGTAACAGTGGTCGCCGCTATAGCGGCGGCTTCCGCTGCTCCCGGCGATGAATAACAAGCGCCAATCGTGCCGATATGCAACTTGGGGCAAGGAATAGGAACTTCCAGCAGAAGGAATTGGTCAGTAAAGGGCTCGGTCACGTAAATGACACCGTAAACGTCGCCACATTTGGGCGTCCAAGTTGGTGCGTTATTGGTGGCCTGCATTAAGAGACATTCCACCACGTTGGAATCATATTTCGGATAGCCCCCGCATCCGTCCGGAATTGGCGTCTTTAACGGAGTCCCGCAGTATTCAGTATCACCGAGTCCACTCCCGACCAAAGTATTGATCGCGGCCTGCACGTCCCAGTAGAAGGCATTCGTTCCACCGGCACATCCTTGATGATTGAGAATATAATTGACCATCTGCCAATCGGCGGCGGAAACCAGGGTGTTCGGATGGCCCGGGGGCAGCTCAGCATTCAGATCCGGATCGCAAGTTGAATAGAGAAACCCGCTGTAAATGGAACCGGGGACGGTGATGGCAGTTGGATTGATAAAATCCCAGGTGTCAACACACCAAGTGGGATAAAGACCGTAAGGGATCGGCGGATTGGGACCGCTGACCGTATTTGAGACATCCACTGTAAAAAAAGACGTTAGCTGTTGCTGAATAGTAAGACTCACCTTGTAACCAGGATAAATCGTTACGTATGCAGTCAACTCATTGGCCGGGCTGGGCGGAAAAGTAATTGGGCAAGCCTGGCCAAGGACCGGGTGTGCGGGCAGGGAACAGAACAGTGCGGCTAAAACAGATAATAGACCAGCGCGATTGAAAAAGAGGGATTTCATTTTGTTTACTCGACAACAACAACGCCGATGTCTATGGCGCTGCCGTATTATTTTGTTTAATGATTAAAACTCAGACAAACCAACGGCAGCGAACTGCCGGGTTATCGCTCAATTCCAAACTTGGCAAGTCGCCGCTCATCTGCCCCTGAGCGACTCACTTGCCGCGCACCTCATTCAGGCTGAGTCTTAGCGCCGAAAATATCTGCGAGCCCACACGAGTCCACCCATACCAACTGACAACAGCGCAACCGTAGTGCCGCCGTCCGGAGCAGAAGGAGGAGGGGGACCGAACGCCAACACGCTCTGAGACGTCACGCCTAACGCGATTAAAACGAGGAACAATACTGATTTTTTCATATGGTTAATGGTTTTGCTTACTTAAATGACAAACTTAGGTTGGGAACCGAATTGCTCGAAGGCGGAGGCGGCGGAGGCGGTGGCGGTGGAGGCCCTCCTGCCAGCAATTTGACTGCGCCAAAAGCCGCCGAGAGCAACACTATCCAAACGCACAATTTTACTTTTTTCACAATTACAACGCTTTCTTCCGCTACAAGTCTCAACTCCACGCTATTACACCCATGTGTCTCAAAATGAGAATGACTATCCCAAAGCTAGACACATGCCAAAAGGACAGTCCTTTCACTTTGTGAATGGAACATGCTTAAAATAAGCATGTTGCGCGCATCAACCCAATTCTTTAGTGCATAGCCCGATACTTCAATAGTGTAATGGCAGCCGACGCTTCACCGTATGAATCTGAGCAGGAATTGATGTAATCCATTGCAGGTCAAACAAAACCACGTTGTCCGGAGCGGAGATTTGGTATGTAAAGAATACCGGCAGCTTCGAAATGCACTTACTCCTTGGCCATCCCGTATTTCTCCATCAGGTCGTAAAGCGTCGGCCTGCTGACACCCAGTTCGGCTGCTGCAGGCGCAATTTTCCCGGAGTGTTTGCGCAAAGCGGTTTGGAGCATCTCACGTTCAAGATTCTCCCGGGCTTCCTTTAAGCTCGTATTCGCGCCTGCTGCGACCGGCGTCAATTCCAGGTCGCGCATCGTGAGACGTTTTCCTTCCGCCATGATAACGGCGCGGCGGACATTATTTTCCAATTGGCGAACATTGCCGGGCCAGTGATAGCGGTCCAGGGCCCGCAATGCATCTTGATCAAAGGCGAGACCGGTTTTGTTTTGCTGTTGAGAAAACCGATGCAGGAAAAACTGCGCCAGCAAGCGAATGTCCCCTTCCCGTTCACGCAAAGGAGGCAAAATGATCTGCACGACTGCCAAACGATAAAACAAATCCTCGCGAAAAGTTCCCGCCAACATCCCTTTGCGCAAATCGGCATTGGTTGCTGTAACGACCCGAGCATCAACGGCAATCGATTGACGGCCGCCCACGCGCTCGATGCAACGCTCCTGGAGGAACCGCAATAGCTTGACCTGCAACGGAGCCGGGATCTCGCCAATTTCATCCAGGAAAAGGGTCCCTTTGTCCGCCATCTCGAACCGTCCTTTGCGTTGCGCATGAGCACCTGTAAAAGCACCCTTTTCATGCCCAAACAATTCGCTCTCCAGAAGCGTCTCTGGAATGGCGCTGCAATTAATAGCGACGAACGGCCCGTCCTTCCGCGAACTGCCTTGGTGGATGGCTCGCGCCGCCATTTCCTTGCCCGTGCCGCTTTCCCCCAATAGAAGAACCGGTGCGTCCGTGGTGGCCACTTTTCGGATGGCTTCGAAGGAAGCGCGAATGGCAGGACTGTCACCCAGCATGCCTTCAAAGCTATTCCCCGCCAGCACTTGCTGCATTTGCCGGACCTCGGCGTCCAACCCAGCCACGTACAGGCCGCGTCTCACCACAAGTTTCAGCTCTTCCATGTCCACTGGCTTGCAGAGAAAATCCCATGCGCCCCCGCCAATGGCGCGCAAGGCAACCGCTTTCTCTCCCTGGCCAGTAACGACCACGATCTTCGTCAATCTTTCCAACGCAAGCAAATCGGATAACGTGGCCAACCCTTCTTCCGGGTCACCGGGTCGCGGAGGCAGACCTAGATCCAAAAGAACCAACAGAGGACGCTGGGCTTGAAAGGCTTCAATGGCCTTGGGGCGGTCCTCAGCCAGAAAGATTTCGTAGGACGCAGCCAGGCCCCATTTCATTTGCGTCCGGATCTCCTCGTCGTCATCGACTATGAGTATTTTCGGTTTCATTTTGTTAGCTGATCAATCGGCAAAAGCACGCGGAAAGACGTTCCCTTACTCGCTTCGCTTTCGACTTCGATCCGGCCACCGTGAGCTTCAATAATCATCTTGCTCTGAAACATGCCGATGCCAAGACCCTTTTTCTTGGTCGTTTGGAAGGCCCGGAAAAGCGAGCGGTTCAAAAACTCGGGCGTCATCCCGCAACCGTTATCAGCCACTTCCAGCACGGCCCAGCCGTTGTTTTGGCTGGTTTCGACCCGGATTTCACCCGATTTGGAAATCGCCTCTGAGGCGTTTATGACCAAATTAGTCACGACCTTGGCAATTTGCTCCGGGTCCAGCAGAATTAAAGGACAGGGCCGGAGATTCTTGATCAGCGTCATGCCCGCAATGCCATTCCAACTGGACAGCACGCCTGCAACAATATCGTTGAGATTAGATTGCACGGGTTTGATCTGCAAATCGTGCCGCAGCAAAGTCAAACGGCTGATGAGATCGTTAATGTGTTCGCAGGTCTTGGCCATGCCTCGCAACGCGTCCTCGCGAAAATCCGGATTGTCAAAATGGATTGGCAAATTCTGCAACATCAAATTAAGCGTCGAGGCCGTATTTTTGAGGTCGTGGACAAAAAATGCCGACATGGTTTGAAAGGCTTCCAGTTCCTTGGCCTGCAAAAGCTTGTGCGAAAGCTGGACATTCAGCAGTCCCGCCGCAACCTGGTCTCCGACGCACCTAAGCAAATCGAAGTCCTGCAAAGAAAAAAAGACGCCCCCCACCCTGTCGGCCAGCGTGATCACCCCCAGCAAATGGCCACTGCCCATCAACGGAACGCAGACACGGCTGCCGCCATGTTCCGGGAATTGGACCGGAGTAATGCGTCGAAGAGCTTCCGCCCACCCCTCGTTGGTCATTTCGAACTCGGCGGGATGACGATGCGCCTGCAATGCCTGGAAGATGGCCGCGGCCTCGTCACTTCTTAATTGCATGTCCGCTCCAGGCGCCGAGGATAATGAAGTGGAGGCGGCGAAGATCAAATTTTCCCGTTTGTCGTCAACCAGCCATACCGTGACCGAGAGGACCTGAAAAATATCTGAAATCAAAGTGACGGCGGCATGACAAAGTTCTGGTTGTTTGACCCGCGACGCAATTCCCTCCGTCAGCGTTCTCCAAACAGTGCGATAATCATAAAATGGCCGCTGAAAGTACCGGCTGATGAAACGCCTTGTCTGCATTCGCGCCCGGTCGGAAAGCGCGATGACCGTCACAACAACCAAGGCGGCCGGAAGGAGCAACGCCTTGGCCTCAAAACTCCCGATCCAGGCTGTAAGTTTGAACAAAACCGCGATCGAGATTAAATAAACGCCCGCGACAAGGGCGGTAAATGAGTTTTGCACGATCGCTTTGGAGGGGAAAACCGCCACCTGTGAAACATCCCGGAAAAGAGAACGTAATATCAATACGCATCCCACCACCAACGCTCCACAATTCAACGCCACCAATGAGGGGTCCATAATTTGCCGCAACATTTCCTGGCTGGAGGTGTAAGCCCGCATTCCGAATAATATGACCAATCCCAGAATCATGAACTTGATGCGCCACCGCATCGTTCCGACGGCTGCTCTGAACGTCCGCTCCAGGTTCATCAGCACAACCACTACGCTCCCCAAAAACAAGCCATCCAAAGCGAAGCCGCCCCCTTGAACTCGAAAAACCCACTCCATGCTGGACTCGTCCATATCAGAGGGACTAACGAAAAGCCAATCCAGCGGGCAGAAAGCCACCAATGCAACAGGCAAGACCAGCGCGGCCATCAACACGTATCGCCATTGACGAAAAAAATCCCGGTAACTTCCGCGCGCGTAGCTCAAACTGAAAAGCATCCAGACGCTCGGCAACAAGGACATTGTCGCTAAGCGCCAATACTGCCACCGTCTGGCTTCCTCGATCAGCGCCGCATCAGTCGCCAACCCCCAAAAGACGCTTTCCAGCGCCAGCAAGGACATGCCGGCGACAAAAAAACAAACTGAAATCGAGCGCCACCTTCGCAAAGCAGCGATAAGCGCAACAGCGCCCCCGCAGCCAGCTCCGACATACGCAAGCATGACAATGGCAGCCGTGCTCATCTGGTTTCAGTTCATTCGCCGCATTATGGCAAGAGATTCAGAAAAACTGTTCTTCATCGTCATCATTATCCGTAACAAGCCGCATTATCAATGCAAAATCCACGCCACACTTCGCTCACCATCCAGAACACGCGGCGGCGAGTCCCACGCCGAAATAAAATAATTCCAGCAAATTTAAGCTCAGTGATAATGCAGCGACCTTGCAATTGACAGAACGGCTTTTCTTCAACTTCCCTTAAGGGGGCAACGGTTATTTCTAACAATCACCCGCACGAGGTTCAGCGGACCGGCCGCTCCGAGAAGTTCGACGAGCAGCCGAATCATATCAGCTTTTTGGCGCTTGCGGAAAGCGCGCAGGCGAGCGAAAATCATCCTGCCGATTCGCCAGTTTAGCTCAGTGGTAGAGCAACGGTTTTGTAATTCTACGAGGGTTTTTTGCCATTGTTAGCAACCTGCCACTTCCCTTGTTTTACAAGGGTTTTCTCGATTTCGGCGTTTGCTATAATTGACTCCATTTTGCTCCAAAAACCGCAACCCATAGACAAATCGGATATACAATTCCCTCACCGAATTGCGATGGAAAAAACCGCCGACTCACGGTTTGACGGTCATTCCAAGCGCCAACGCCAGCGCCTTCTGCCGTGCATCGAACGTGAAAAACTCGCTCACCTTGAGCGCTTTCGCCAGCGTGACGTGCAATACATCAAGGCTGCGGCAGCCGATGGTCGTACCATGAGCAGCCGCGTATTGCGCCGCCGAACGATAAACGGGTGTCCAGTTGACTGGGTGAGGAACCAAGCGACCGCTTTGCAAATCTCGCTCCACGTCCGACCAAGCCACGCCAGCCTGGGAGGCGGTGAGAACGCGGCGAAATACGCAGAGGGCCAGGGCGTTCCTCATCTCCAAACGATGCAGACCGGTGAATGGCAATGGGTCGGTTGCGGCGTGAATGACGGTCTGGGCAGCCGCGCTGTTGGAATCATTGATGTAATATGAGATGAGCAGACTCGTGTCTGCGTAAACGCTCATGGCGTCTTAGTAGCGTTCCAGTTCGCGCGCCAAGAGCACCAGATTCGGAAGAACCTTGTCGCCAAAGATGCGGCGACGTCGGGCAGCCGCGTCCGGCCAGCGAATGCGGCGTTTCTGTTTGCCATTTGACGGCGCCTGACTTGCCGTTTCGATTTCGTGAACATGCGCGAAGAATTTCCGGCGCTCTCGCGGCGGCAACGCCTTTACGTGCTCCAAAACTTCATTCGCACTCATCGTCCAGACTATACCACAAACGGGGCGCTCAGAGCAAACTCGAAACCGGCGTTTCTTCCGATGACACTTACCTCGATTTTGAGGCCAATGCCGGACATTCTGCGTATGCTCCCGTATGGGAAATCGCATGGAAACCAGTTTCCGAACCTTTTTCGGAAAACGGTTTCCATCAAGCCGGTTGCCAGCGCAAGGAGACAGGCGTCCCTTCCTTTTCCAGTGTCCAAGCAGTGTCCAACCGGCGACCGGATATTGTCGAAGTCCTGTCCGAAGCGCGTCTAGCGAAACGCATAAGCTCGCTTAGACGTACAGCGTGCCGTCCAAAATCAGTGAGACTTCACGCATTTCATGCGGCATTAGTCGTTGCCGGTTGCGGCATTTTTGCGTGCATTTTTGCGGTGGCAGTCGTTGGCTCCTGCGGCATTCTTGCGGCAAACATCGTTGGCGCTTGCGGCACCGTTTGCGGCAACGGTCGTGGATGGTTGCGGCGTTCCTGCGGCAAAATATCGTCGAAGCCTGCGGCGAGTGTCGTTGACCAACCGCTAACGGACGTTAGAGGTCAGGCGTCCCCTCTGTTTTCATGGGTTCCAAGCGAATGCGCTTGCACAATCAACCACGCTCTCTTTTTGCCTTTAGGAGTGAGTTGTTGGCTTCGCCGGAAGCGTGCTGGAACCTTTGTTGCCGGGTACTGCTGCCGTGCGTCACTGGCCGAGTCAGTTGCTTATGCGCTCTCAGGGTCCGCGCGGCCCCACTGCGATTGCTTGCCCCGTCAGGACCCCCAATCAATCGCTGGACACACGCGCGGCTGGCCGTCACCACAATCCGCCGCCAATGCCGTGCCAGTTTGACCGTGCAGGGATATGACGATTCATGTAGATTCACGGGCATCTGATGTTTGGGCGAAAATTCAATCCTGACGACATTGCAAGTCAGCTTGGCGGGCTTGTGATGCCAAGCGGCGCGATGCACGTCGCGGCGTACTACAAGGCTGTGCGGCCCGATGAGGATGAACGAGTCCGTATTATCTTCGGCCTTCTATTGCTGCCGCTTGCGCTCAGCTATCCAATGGCGCAAACAACGACAAATGCAAAATTTCGGGAGGCACTGCTCCAAGCCCACGAGGTGTACTTGGGGCGAATCCCCGAATCAGACCAGGTTATAGACGCAGGCCGGTATATCGTCTGGAATTTTGAACGTGAGGCGATCGCTCGCAATTTGCGAGAACAGTTTTGCCAGCTCATCGGACCGTCTAGTTTTGACGGCTACCAGATGCGATACGGAATGCTTGTGCGCGGGGTGGCGGGTATCCGAAATCGGACTTTTTGGACCGACTTCAATTTTGGGATGTCGCAATCTGGAGGCGACTCAAAGCTGGGTTTGAGCCTAGCATTCAGGGCTCTGGCGACGAGCTTCACAAAGCGAGTATTGACAGTTCATTCAAGGGAGCAGGATTTGATTCCGGGGGAGCAAGAACGCTCTGAAATGAGCATTGCGCTCGCAGGTGCATTTCACGCGCACGGCTTTTTCGCTGCGGCAGACTTGGCCAAACGGCTGGGAGCCTGAAGGCACAACCTCTGTGAAGGAGCGAGCATGACTAAAATGGAATCCAACACATGGCAACCTCAGTGGTCAGAATCTGAACAAACGGTGTTCCGGGACTTTGGCCACGCTGCCTTTACAGCGCAGATGCTGGAAGCATCTATCGTCCAGATTTTGCTTGCAGTTAATTTTCGAGACTTCATGAACGGGCGCGTCGGGACGGAATTTGATATTGACGCAGCGATGGAGCGGAAGACGCTTGGCCAGCTAATTCAAGTATTGGGGCGCTATAAATTGATTGACACCGACTTAACGGAAATCCTACGAGACGCACTCGACGCCAGAAACGAATTGATACATCGGTTCTTTATTACGAACAGCGAGTTCGTGACAGAACAGGGCCGAAGTCAAATGCTCAAACGGCTCAGTGAGTTGAGGTTTCGGATTGGACGCGCTCAGGTCGTATTTTCTCAGATTCGTGAGAAGTCTTACGAGAGTTTCTTTGGCATTACAAAGGAAAAAGCAGAAACGCTTTATCAAGAACATGTTGCCAAAGAATCAGCGAGGAATCAAGAGACGCTCTGATATGTTCGGCCATTTTCAAATGTTTCGGTTATTGTGGGAACCGCCGAGCGACGAATATATGTTCCTATGGAACGCCGCCGTAGCAACCCACACGATGAAACACCTGCCTCAATCAACGCTCGCAAAAGTACACGAGCGCTACGACAAGCTAATCGTATTGAACCGAGTCGATCCGATGTATGATCTTGGGATCGCACGCCCCGACCCTTTTTGGCTTTCGGTGACTTTGGCAGATTTGGGGATTCTACCGATTCTCGGCAAGAAAAAGACAAAGTGGTATTACATCCGAAATCACCGCGTTGCGCGCGGCAACATTGCCCAGCAGGGCGAGGCGCTTTGGTCACAGGTATGCAAAGACATTTTAACTGAATTCGGAGTTGAGGTTGAATCTGAGGGGTAAGGCTGGTGGGCACCCAGACTAAAAGGTGACTTTGAGAGCTTCGCGCTGGCTATGCTCGTCGCGCAGATGTCCGTAGGTTTTCATGCACAACGCGCCGCCGTCTTGATGTCCAAGCCAGCGTGATACCGTCGGGATGTCAACGCCAGCGTCGATGCAGCGGGTGGCGAACAAATGGCGCAGGTCGTGGTGGGTGATGCGTTTCACACAGGTCAGCTTGGCGGCGCGGTCTATTGATTTTTGGCACTCGAAAACTTGCATCACCGGTTTTTCCGGCAATTCTCCCGGCTGCTCCCTCCGCATTTTTTCCAGCAATTGCCGCAGGCTGCTGTTCAGCGGAATCCACCGGGCCCTGCTGTTTTTGGTGACGCGGACGTGAAGCTGTCCTTTCTCGAAATCAACGTCGCTCCAAAGAACGTGCCGGG
>Ga0182024_10003955_pt1 | contig 34631 bp, 34 predicted proteins | sample P32metaG_FD_120480 | JGI IMG/M metagenome (GOLD analysis project Ga0182024, IMG submission 120480) | Permafrost microbial communities from Stordalen Mire, Sweden - P3-2 metaG (Illumina Assembly) | ecosystem: Environmental > Terrestrial > Soil > Wetlands > Permafrost | place: Sweden: Stordalen...
CGCCGCCGCAAGCGGGGTGATCCAGCTTTCCTCCGCCGGCACGCCGCTGGTGGTGGTGCGCTTTGATCGCCCCAATGTGGATTATCAGCAGATTCTCTACGCCGCGCTGAACCAGGCGTTGCAGGCGCGCCCCAATGCCAGCTTTGAAGTGGTGGCGGTATCGCCCACCCGCGGCAATGCGGCTTCGGTGCAGATCGCCCAGAGCACCGCGCGCCGTCACGCCCAGGAAGTGCTGCGCTCCATGACCGACATGGGCGTGCCAGCCTCGCGCGTGGATGTGGCGTCGTCCACCGATCCCGCCGCTGCGGCCAGCGAAGTCCGCGTCTTCGTGCGGTAAGGAGCGACGGCCAGGAAAAGTGGGAGCCCGCTTTAGCGGGCGAGCGGTTTTCCGAGCGGCGCCGGAGGCGCCCATAGTCGAGGGGCGCATCCGCGCCCGGGATGCGCGACCAATCAAAGAGTCGTTTTATTTTGTCGCCACCACAAAGAGACGCTGGAACGGAAACAGCGTGATGCCGGAGGCCCCGCGCGGGTAGGCCGTGTTCAGCGCCATTTTGTAAGCAGCGATAAAAGCGTCGCGTTCATCGCCTTCGAGCGCGTCCAGGAAAGGCCGCAAGCCGGTGCCCGAGACCCAGCGATAGACCGCATCCTCACCCTCCAGCACTTGCAGATATTCCGTCTGCCAAATATCGAGCGACGCGGCGTGCGGCTTGAGAATGTCGTAATAGGCATCCGCCTTGCCGCGCTGGATCTCACGCACGGAGACAAGTTTTTCGCGCCAGCGCCGATCTTGCGCCGTTTCGCGCATCAAACGATGCGAGGGCGCGTCGAAATTGACCGGCACCTGGAAGGCGAACGTGCCGCCGGACGTCACAAAGCTCATCAGCCGCGGCAGCAGCGCGGCCTGATCGGGGAGCCATTGCAGGGCGGCATTGGAAAAGATCACGTCATAAGGCGCACCGGGCGTCCATTGGGCGAGGTCGGCTTCCAACCATTCCGCCGGGACACCGCTTTCGCGCGCCTCGGCCAGCATGGCCGCCGAATTGTCCAGGCCCTCCAGCCGGGCCTGGGGCCAGCGCGCCGCCAGAAGCCCGGTGGAATTGCCGGTGCCGCAACCCAGGTCGATCACCCGGGCGGGTTGGCCGGCGTTCACCCTTGCCAACAGCTCGGCCGCAGGCCTGGTCCGCTGGTCGGCAAAGGCCAGGTAGGTCTTGGGGTTCCATGTCATCTGGGTCCCGCTTTTAAGGCAAAATCGGCGGCCTGGAAGCCTGTAATTTTATTGCGCGAAGGACCTGCTCCCAGGTTGACAGGGGCGGCCGGGAGCCATAGAAACCGCGCTCTTTTCGCCCCTTCAGGAACGTCCCATGAAGCGCACCTATCAGCCGAGCAAAATCGTTCGCAAGCGCCGCCATGGCTTCCGCTCGCGCATGGCCACCGCCGGCGGCCGCAAGGTCCTGGCCCGCCGCCGCGCCCATGGCCGCAAGAAACTCTCTGCCTGACGCCCCCCGACTGCGTATCACCCGGTTGCGCAAGCGCGCCGACTTCCTGGCCGCCGCCCGCCATGTGCGCCGGGTCGCCGGCGTGGTGACCCTGGAAATCGCGCCCACGCCCGATTTGGCAAACGAGCCGGAAACCATGCGGCTGGGTTTCACCGCCAGCAAGAAGATCGGCAATGCGGTGGCCCGCAACCGGGCCAAAAGGCGGCTTCGGGCCGCGGCATATGCGGCTCTGCCCCTTTCAGCCCGTGCCGGCCATGACTATGTTCTGGTCGCCCGCGCGGGCATTCTGACCCGCGATTTCGCGGCCCTGAAAGGCGACATCGCCGAGGCGGCCCGGGCGGCGCATCGCAAGCTGGATGCACCGTCACTTTGATGATGAGTCCATTTGTGACCATGAAAACAACCCTGACGCGCCTGATGACCGCTCTTCTGTGCGCGCCCATTCACGTCTATCGCCGCTTCATCTCCCCCTTGACCCCGTCCTCCTGCCGGTTCGAGCCCAGTTGCTCGGCCTATGCGCTGGAAGCGATCAAAACCCACGGCCCCGCCTGCGGACTTTTCCTGGCGGCGCGACGGCTCGCGCGCTGCCATCCCATTTCCTGGCTCGGCGGTTCGTCGGGCTTTGATCCCGTTCCTCTTCACAAACATCCCCGGCCATGAACAACAGTCGCAACACCAACATGATCCTCGCCATCGCGCTGTCGGCGTTGGTGATTTTTGCCTGGCAATATTTCCTGGTGCGCCCGCAAATGAAGGCCGAACAGGCGCGCCAGGCGGTCCTCGCCCATCAGGAGAAAAAACTGCCGCAAGTGACCGCCCCCGGCAATGTGCCGGCGATGGCGGCATCGTCCGGCCACCTGACCCGCGATGCGGCGCTCAAAGGCGAAGGCGCGCGCGTGGCCATCGACAGTCCGCTGCTGGACGGCTCGATCGCGCTCAAAGGCGCCAAGCTCGACGACCTCAGGCTGAAGAAGTACCGCGAGACCCTCGATCCCAAGAGCCCCGAGATCGTGCTGCTGGCGCCCAAGAGCACGGATTATCCCTATTACGCGGAATGGGGCTGGGTGGGCGCGCCCGGCACGCCCAACAATGACATGCCGTCCGATCAGAGCCTGTGGAAACAGGCCGGAAGCGGCGCGCTTTCGCCCGGCCATCCGGTGACGCTCACCTGGGACAATGGCCGCGGCCTTACCTTCACGCGGGTGATCTCGGTCGACGACAAATATATGTTCAATATCGCCGACGGCGTGACCAATCATTCCGCTCAGGCCAAGACGCTTTATCCCTACGCCTATGTGGCGCGCGAAAGCGTGCCCAAGGAGCAGACCAGCTGGGTGCTGCATACGGGCTTTGTCGGCGTCGCCAATGGCAGCGAGACCGACGCCAACTACGGCGACTTCAAGGATGAAGGCACGCCGGCCAAGACCTTTTCTTCCACCGGCGGCTGGGTGGGCATCACCGACAAATATTGGATGGCCGCCGTCATCCCGCCGCAGAACGAGAATTTCACCGCCGCCTATCTGGGCTCGACCATCACCGGCGACGTCAAGGCCTATCAGGCCAATTACCGCCTTCCCGCCCGGGTGATCGCGGCGGGCGGCACGACGGAGGTCAGCCACCGGTTGTTCGCCGGCGCCAAGGTGGTGGATCTGTTGCGCGGTTATGAGACGTCGCAGGGCATCGCCCGCTTCGACAATGCGGTGGATTGGGGCTGGTTCTGGTTCCTCACCCAGCCTTTGTTCTGGCTGCTGGATATTTTCTACAAATTCATCGGCAATTTCGGCCTGGCCATCCTGATGCTGACGGTGGTGGTGAAGACCCTGTTCTTCCCGCTCGCCAATGCCTCCTTCAGATCCATGAGCAAGATGAAGAAAGTGCAGCCGCAGATGGAGGAGATCAAAAAGCGGCACAAGGACGATCCGCAGCGCCAGCAGCAGGAGACGATGGAGTTGTACAAGCGCGAGAAGGTCAATCCTCTGACCGGATGCCTGCCCATGCTGATCCAGATTCCGGTGTTCTTCTCTCTCTACAAGGTGCTCTACGTCACCATCGAGATGCGCCAGGCGCCGTTCTTCGGCTGGATCCACGATCTGTCCGCGCCCGATCCCACTTCGATCCTCAATCTGTTCGGGCTTTTCCCCTATCACATTCCGCTCTGGGTGCCGGCCTATCTCTCGATCGGCATATGGCCGATCCTGATGGGCATCACCCAATTCGTGCAGACCAAGCTCAATCCCGCGCCCGCCGATCCGGTGCAGGCCAAGATGTTCACCTTCATGCCCATCATCTTCACCTTCATGTTCGCCACCTTCCCGGCGGGACTGGTGATCTATTACACCTGGAACAATCTTCTCTCGGTGACCCAGCAATATGTGATCATGCGGCGCGAAGGGGTGAAGGTGCATCTGTTCGAGAACCTGAAATTCCGGCGGGCGGATTGACGTGCCGAAAGCGGACAAGATGGGCGCGGACGGCGAATTCGCGCGCAAATTGTTCAAGGGTCCTTGCGACTTCTTCTGGGGCACAGGCGACATCAACAGCCTGCCGCCGCAAAGCCTGCCAGAGGTGGGTTTTGTCGGCCGCTCCAATGTCGGCAAGTCGAGCCTGATCAATGCGCTCACCGACCGCAAGACATTGGCCCGCGTCAGCCAGACACCGGGCCGCACCCGCGAGATCAATTTCTTCAATCTCGGGAAGAAGCTGATCCTGGTTGATCTGCCGGGCTATGGCTATGCCAAGGCCTCCAAGCAATTGGCGATGGAATGGCAGACGCTGATCTTCGCCTATTTGAGCGGCCGCGCCTCGTTGAAACGGGTGATGCTTCTGATCGATGCCAGACGCGGCGTGATGGACAATGACCTTGCGGTGATGGAGCTGCTGGATAGCGCAGCCGTCTCCTATGGCCTGGTTCTCACCAAAAGCGACGAACTCAAGCCGGCGGCCGCCGAAGCGGCGCTGGCCGATGCCGCGAAGGAAGCCGCCAAACACACCGCGGCCTTGCAGGAAATTCATCTCACCTCGTCCCAAACAGGGAATGGGTTGAGCGCGCTTCGCCAAAGCATCGCTGGTTTAATTTAACCCCCAGCACTTGTTGAGGCTTGGTCGGGACCCGCCTCCCCCGCATGCGGAGCATTGGCGGGGGAGGTGCCCGTAGCACGCTCTCGAGCGTGCGGAGGGCGGAGGGGGTCCAAAAAAGCAGCGACCGGACTGATCGCCAACAATCAGTTGGCGATCAGTCCGGGTACGCGTATAAGGCCCCGTTTTCCCGGGCGCGCCTCATGGAAGAAAGCGAAGAAAAAAACCTGCGGCTGATGGCGCGCTGGCGTCAGACCGGACGCGTCCTGGTCGAAGCCCTGCCCTTCATTCTCAAATACGACCAGAAGACCATCGTGGTGAAATATGGCGGCAACGCCATGGCCGGTACCGGCACCGACGATTTCAGCCAGGATATCGTCTTGATGAAGCAGACCGGCATCGATCCGGTGGTGGTGCATGGCGGCGGACCCCAGATCGGCGCCATGTTGAAAAAGCTCAATATTGAGTCGCGTTTCATTGACGGGTTGAGGGTCACCGACCAGGCGGCGGTGGACGTGGTCGAGATGGTGCTGACGGGATCGATCAACAAGCAGATCGTCACTTCGATCAACGCCGCGGGCGGGCGCGCGGTGGGGCTGTCCGGCAAGGATGGCAATCTGGTGATGGCCAAGAAACTGGAACTGGCCAAGATCGATGCCGCCACCGGCCAAGCCGCGGATCTGGGTTTTGTGGGCGAGCCGCAAACCGTCAATCCCGAAGTGCTCTACACCATGTTGAAATCGGAAATCATTCCGGTGATCGCGCCCATCGGAGTGGGACCCAGGGGCGAGACCTACAACATCAATGCCGACACGGTGGCCGGCGCGGTGGCGGGCGCGGTCAAGGCGGAGCGCTTGATCCTGCTCACCGACGTCGAGGGCGTGCTGGATCAGGACAAGAAGCTGATCTCGCGCCTCACCGCCCGCGAAGCCCGCGCCTTGATGGAAAACGGCACCATCTCGGGCGGCATGATTCCCAAGATCCAGACCGCGATTGCCGCGGTGGAGTCGGGCGTCAACGCCGCGGTGATCCTGGATGGCCGCATTCCCCATGTGCTCTTGCTCGAACTCTTCACCGAGCATGGCGCGGGAACCCTGATTACCGCCTGATGAGGCGCCGGCTCGCATGGCTGGCGGTGTTGGCGCTTTTCGCGCTCGCCTCGCCCGCCCACGCCGCGCTCAAGCTCTGCAACCGCAGCAGCTATATTCTCTATGCCGCCACTTCGTCCGTGGTGAGTCCGGGCTCGACCACCCAGGGCTGGGTCCGCATCACGCCGGGCGACTGCCAGATCGCGCTTCCCGAAAAACTCACCGCGCAAAGCTACCTGGTCTATGCCCGCTCTTCGCTGGCGTATTCCGGGCCGCAGCGCGCCTGGGGCGGGAATTTTCCGTCCTGCGTCAAGGAAGGCGATTTCACGCTGCATCAAGGCGTGACCGCGCCCTATTGCACCGGCGGCACGGTTTTCGCCGCGCCGTTCGCGGCGGTGGATACGCACAGCCGTCCCGACTGGATCATGAGTTTTGACGACCAGCCGACGCTTCCCACCTTGGAAGCGGCGCAACTGGCCGGAGCGAAGCGCCTGCTCAAGGCCAACGGCTACAGGATCGCCGCGATCGACGCCAAGCCCGACAAGGCCACGGAAGCCGCGCTCAACGATTTCCGCAAAAAAATGCATTTTTCCCAGCAGGCGGGAAATGCCGAATTGTTCGCGGCCTTGGAAACGGCGGCAACCAAAAGAGGCGAGGCGCCGCAAGGCTACACGGTCTGCAATGACGGCAAGGACGACGTGGTGGCGGCCATCGCGCAAGCGGCGGACGGCGATTATGTGACCCGCGGCTGGTGGCGGGTGGTCGGCAGCGCCTGCGCCCGGTTGATCACCACGCCGCTGACCCAAGGCACGATATGGCTATTGGTGCAGCGGCCCGGCGGTCCCACTTTGGTCACAGGCCCCGATCAATTCTGTGTCACCGCCCCGGAATTCGAGATCAAGGGACGCGGCCGCTGCGTCCAGCGCGGTTTCACTCAAGCGGGCTTCGCCCGCACGCTGACAGGTGGAAGACCAGGAAGCATCGTCCATGTCGGCGCGAGCGGCCTTCAGGCGGCGATGTCGAAATAGGAGAGATGCCAGCGCATCTCTTCCTTGCTCAAGGGGAAGTGGACGCCGCCGCGGGCCGGCAGCAATTCATGGCCCGGCAACTTCATCACCGAGGTCTGGATGCGGAACGCCGTGCGCATGGTGAGATGGGCGTGCCAGACCAGCGAGACCAGCGGCTTGGCGCTGTGCTGGTCCAGAATCTTGCGCGCGGTGGATTCCGGCACCCGGGCGAGTTCCGCCAATGCCAGGATCACGGTTTCGCGCCGTCCCGCCAGCGCCGCATTCTCGACAAAGGAATCGTCAAGCGTCCGCGCCTGCTTGGCGGCCGCCACCGCATCGGCGGCGCGTTCCGAACTCTTGGGCGCCTGGCTTTGCTCGAGCCGGGACTTCAGCTGCCGCGCCAGATGGGTCTGGGTTTCCTCGCTCAAATCCTCGCGCTTGGCCAGCAGCTCGATCAGGGCGGCGCCCACGAAATTTGCGATGCGGCGGATGGCGCGAGCCGAGAGATCGGCGCGCAGCACCAGAGGCTGATGCCAGCTTTCGAACTGCTCGGCTTCCTCGATGATGCGCTCCATGGTCGCCTTGCGGATCTTGGCGTCGGCGTTGACCAAGAGCGACGCCACCGCGGGCACGTCCAGGGACTGCACCAGCGCCTCGCTGACTTTCTCGCTCAAGGGCTTTCTGCGCGCGATGGCGGTGAACGCTTTCTGCACCTTGCCGGCGGCGATGATCTCCATCAGATCGGCATCGGAAAGCAGCGGCGAATATTCCAGGATCGGCGCCGAGACGATTTCCTCCAGATCGTGCGCCAGCCTGAGCGCCACGTCATGGGGGATGCAATCCATATGCTTGATCTCTTCCGCCAGGATGGCGCGCACCTTGGCGGCGGAATCCCGCGCCAACACTTCCAGCGTGGCGATGGTCAAGGCCACCGTCTCTTCATTCTCGCGCGCATCCAGCCCCGGCATCAGCCGGGCGATCTTGGCGGCCAGTTCGGCGCGCACCTCTTCCTCGCCGTCATCGGCCAGCCGGCGATTGACGCCGGGAGGCGTGGCGGGATTGGCGGCGACCGCCTGGCGCGTGGCGGGCGCGCCATGCTCGGCGAGATATTCGAACAGGGCTTCGCCCAGATCGGCGTTGCGGATGGCGTGATCGTCATGTCCGCGGGCGCGGCTTTCCAGGACACTCAACGCCGTGCGCGGATCGAGGCGATTACCCTCGGCCGGACGCGAAGCGGCGCCGCTTGAAGTTTTTTGCATTGTTCGCTCTCCCTTGCGGAATTGTTGCGGCAAGGGCTTTAAGGACCGCTAAACAGCCATGGTTAACGTGGCTTGCGTGAATCAGGGCCAAGCGCCATGTTTCAAATATGAGTCAATTTTCCCCATCCGTCCCTCCTCCGGAAATGCCCGGGAACGGCCCCGATTTCGCGCATGTGCGGGACTGGATCTTCGATTTGGATAACACGCTTTACCATGCCGACAATGGCGTCTTTGCCCAGATCGACGGGCGCATGACCAAGTTCGTGGCCGACCTTTTGTCATTGGACATGGAGCGCGCGCGGCAGGTCCAGAAACAGCTTTACCGCGATCACGGCACCACCCTGGCGGGCCTGGTCGAAGTGTACCGGATCGACCCCGAGCCTTATCTGGCCTTCGTCCACGATCTGGACCTCTCGGAGCTTCAGCCCGATCCCGCGCTGGGCCTGGCGCTGACGCGGCTGGAGGGACGCCGTTTTGTCTTCACCAATGGTTGCCGCAATCATGCCGCGCGCATCCTGGAGCGGCTGGAACTGGATCACCTGTTCCACCAGATCTGGGACATCCGCACCATCGGCTTTGTCCCCAAGCCGGGCCGCGCCGCCTATGACGCGGTGGTGACCGAAGCGGGGCTTGTTCCGGCAAAGACCGCGATGTTCGACGATATCGCCCGCAATCTGGTGGTGCCGCATGAGATGGGCATGACCACGGTGTGGCTGAATTGCCAGAGCGACTGGTCCCGCCAGGGGCCCGATTTTCCGGTTGCGTCGGCCGCGCATATCGATCATGAAATCCACGATCTGAGAGATTTCCTCGACACTATCGGAATTTGAAATGAGCGATGATCTGGCGCGCGCCATAGAACAAGCCTGGGACGCGCGCGAAACTCTGGGACCCGCCACCAAGGGCCAGGCGCGCGACGCGGTCGATGCCGCGCTTTCGGGATTGGATGACGGCACGTTCCGGGTCGCCGAGAAAAAGGTCGGCGAGTGGATCGTGCACCAATGGCTCAAGAAAGCCGTGCTGCTCTCCTTCCGCCTCAACGACATGAAGATCGTGTCCGGGGCGCCGGGCGGCGCGGTGTGGTGGGACAAGGTTGATTCCAAATTCCTGGGCTGGGACGAAGCCCGCTTTCGCGCCGCCGGCTTCCGCGCCGTGCCGGGCGCGATCGTGCGCCGGTCGGCTTTCATCGGCAAAGGCGTGGTGTTGATGCCCAGCTTCGTCAATGTGGGCGCGCGGGTGGGCGAAGGCACCATGATCGACACCTGGGCGACGGTGGGCTCTTGCGCGCAGGTGGGCCACCATTGCCATATCTCGGGCGGCGCGGGGTTGGGCGGCGTGCTGGAGCCGCTCCAGACCGCGCCCACCATCATCGAGGATAATTGCTTCATCGGCGCCCGCGCCGAAGTCGCCGAAGGCGTGATCGTGGGCGAAGGCAGCGTGCTTTCGATGGGGGTTTATCTGTCTTCTTCGACCAAGATCGTGGATCGCGCCAGCGGCGAAATTTTCCAGGGCCGCGTGCCGCCCTATTCGGTGGTGGTGTCCGGCGCGCTGCCGTCCGGTACAAGCCGCAGCGAAGACGGAGGCCAAAATAAAAATTCCCCTTCACTTTATTGCGCCGTGATCGTCAAGCGGGTGGACGAAAAGACCCGCGCCAAAACCTCCATCAATGAATTGCTGCGCACCTGATGATCGACGCTGTCGCCCTCGCCCAGGATTTGATCCGTTGCCGCTCGGTGACACCGGCGGACGGGGGAGCGCTGGATGTCTTGGAAAGCGCGCTTCAGTCCTTGGGGTTTTTCTGCCATCGCCTGCGTTTTGAAGAAGCAGGCACGCCCGCCATCGAGAATCTCTATGCGCGGCTGGGCACCGAAGCGCCGCATTTCTGCTTTGCCGGGCACAGCGATGTGGTCCCCCCCGGCGAAGGCTGGGCGCATGATCCTTTTGCCGCCGAGATGGTGGACGGCACGCTCTATGGCCGCGGCGCCGCCGACATGAAATCGGCGCTGGCGGCTTTCATCGCTGCTGCGGGGCGCGTGGTCGCCAACGGGGCGCCCAAGGGCTCGATCAGTCTTTTGATCACCGGCGATGAGGAAGGCCCCGCCATCAACGGCACCGCCAAACTGATGGCTTGGCTGGAAGCCCGCGGCGAGCGCATCAATCATTGCGTGGTGGGCGAGCCTACCAGCGTGGCGCGGGCCGGCGACACATTGAAAATCGGCAGGCGCGGCTCGATCAATTTCCAGGTCACGGTGACGGGCGTGCAGGGCCATGTGGGTTACCCGCAAAAAGCGGTCAATCCCATTCCCGCTTTGGCCGAATTGGTCACGCAGCTGAGCGCCCATCCCTTGGACAAGGGCAATGCCCATTTCGATCCCTCGACCTTGGCCTTCACCAGCATGGATGTAGGCAATCCCGCCACCAATGTGACTCCGGCCGAAGCCAGGGCCTCGTTCAATATCCGCTTCAATGACAAGCACACGCCGGAAAGCCTGATGGGCTGGGTGGAAGACCGCGCCGAACGCATCGCCAAGGAAAGCGGCACCACCATCAGCTTCCGTCACGCGGTGAGCGGCGTGTCGTTTCTCACCCAACCGGGCAAATTCACCCAATTGGTAAGCGATACGATTGCGCGCGTCACCGGCCAGGCGCCGGTCTTTTCCACCAGCGGCGGCACGTCCGACGCGCGTTTCATCAAGGATCATTGCCCGGTGGTGGAGCTGGGTTTGGTGGGCGCGACCATGCACAAGACCGATGAATGCGTGACGCTAAGTGAAATCGCCAGCCTGACGGACATCTATACCCAATTGCTGACGGACTACTTCCACAAGCCGTTGGTTTAGTATTCGACCTTCATCAGACAAAGCCCGTCCGGCGGTGCCACCGGTCCACAGCGGCTGCGATCCTTGGCCGCCAAGGCATCGGCCAGGTCGCGCCCGCTCCATTTGCCTTCGCCCACCAGCTTCAGGCTGCCCACGAAGGAGCGCACCTGGTGATGCAGGAAGGATCGCGCCTGGGCTTCGATATGAATCTCGTCCCCCTGCCGCGACACGGCGAGCCGGTCGAGGGTCTTGACCGGCGACAGCGCCTGGCATTCGGCGGCGCGGAAGGTGGTGAAGTCATGATTGCCCACCAGCGCTTGCGCCGCCTTGTGCATGGCCGCGTCGTCCAAAGGTGCGCTGACATGCCAGACAAAGCCCATATCGAGAGCAGGGGGGCTGCGCCGATTGAGAATGCGGTAGAGATAGTGCCGCTTGGTGGCGGAAAAACGGGCATGGAATTCCTTGTCCGCAAGCTCAACGTCCAGCACCACCACCGGTGACGGGCGCAGGAAATGATTGAGGGCATCGCGGACCTTGTCGGGCGGAAAATGTTTTTCCAGGTCGAAATGCGCCACCTGGCCTTTGGCGTGGACACCGGCATCGGTGCGGCCCGCGCCTGTGACCGTCACGCGCAGGCTGGAGAATTTCTCGATCGCCTCTTCCAGCGCGCCTTGCAGCGAAGGGCCATTGTCCTGGCGCTGCCAGCCGACAAAAGGCCGGCCGTCATATTCCAAAGTGAGGCGATACCGAGGCATTAGGTGAAGCGCGTGCCTTTGGGCAGGGCGAAGCCCTTGAGCAATTCCTCGGCCGCCATCGCCTTGCTTCCCGCGCGCTGCACCCGGATCAGCCGGAGCGCGCCCTGACCGCAGGCAATGGTGAGGTCATCGCCGATCACTTCACCCGGCGCGCCCTCTCCCGTCACCGGCTCGGCAAAGAGAATCTTCAGCCGCTCGGTTTTGACTTCGCTGAAGGCGCCTGGCGACGGCGAAAGGCCGCGGATCAGGCAATCGATTTCGGTGGCGCTTTTCGACCAGTCGATGCGGGCTTCTTCCTTGGCGATTTTCTTCGCGTACGTGACATCCTGTTCGGACTGTGGTTCGGCAACTATGGCACCCCGCTCCAGCGCGCCCAGCGCCCGCACCATCAGATCGGCGCCCAGCCGGGCCAAACGTTCCGCGAGTTCGCCCGATGTCTGCCGCCCGATCGCCACCCGCTCGGCCATCAGCAGGGGACCGGTGTCGAGCCCCTCATCCATCTTCATCACCATCACGCCGGTTTCAGCGTCGCCCGCCATCACCGCGCGCTGGATGGGCGCGGCGCCCCGCCAGCGCGGCAACAATGAGCCATGCAGATTGAAACAGCCCAGCGCCGGCGCGTCCAAAACAGCTTTGGGCAAAATCAGGCCATAGGCCACCACCACCGCTGCATCCAGATCGAGCGCGGCGAAAGCCTCTTGCTCGTCTGCTCCCCTGAGCGAAGCGGGCGTGCGCACGGCAAGACCGGCCGTTTCCGCGAATGTGTGGACCGCGCTTTTTTCCAGCGCCAGGCCGCGGCCTTTCGGGCGGGGGGGCTGGGAATAGACCGCGGCGATCTCATCACCCTGGGCGATCAATTCGGCCAAAGTGGGCACCGCGAAAGCCGGCGTGCCCAAAAAGGCCAGACGCAAGGTCATGACATCTCACCCTTCGACAAGCTCAGGGTGAGGAAAACCCTCATGCTGAGCCTGTCGAAGCATGAGATCATCAACTCGCCAGCTTCTTGGCTTTGGCCAGCTTCTTCAGCGCCATGCTGCGCTTCAAGCGGGAGAGATGGTCGATGAACAACACGCCTTGGAGGTGATCCATCTCATGCTGCAGACAGGTGGCCAACATACCGTCCGCTTCCATCTCCACCTTCTTGCCGTCCAGATCGAGATATTCCGCCCGGATGCGGGCGGGCCGCTCGACATCGTCCCAGATTTCCGGGACCGACAGGCAGCCTTCCTCGAAGGTGGCCATTTCTTCAGACGCCCAAAGAATCCTGGGATTGATGAAGACTCGCCAATTCTTCTTGCCGCCCTTCTGATCCAAATCCATCACGATCACCCGTTTGGGCACGCCGACCTGGATCGCCGCCAGGCCGACGCCATCGGCGGCATACATGCTGTCGGCCATGTCTTCGGCCAGCTTGCGGATTACCCCATCCACCTTTTCTACGTCGGTGGAGACGGCTTTGAGCCGCGGGTCGGGCGCGATAAGGATAGGGCGAATGGCCATCTCCGTGAGATAGGCGAGGCCGGGAAAAGGGTCAAGAAGCGCATGGAAATTGCCCTTATCGTGCTGGGCCTTGCGATTGTCGCAGCGGCCCTGATTCTGACTTTTGGGCGACGCCAAGCCCCCGTGGCGCCGCCTATAGTACCCGATCCAAGGCTGGACACAGTGCTGCAGGGTCAAGCGACCATTGCCGAACAGTTCCGCCAGACCAACGTGGCACAGGCAGCGCTAGTCCAGCAGGTGGATGCCTTGAAAGAGAAACTAGGAGAAAGCTTGGCAGCCACCGCTGAGAAAACTGGACAAACCCTGGGCAGTTTGACCGAACGACTTAATGTGATCGATGAGGCTCAGAAGAATATCAATGAGCTTTCCACTCACGTCGCGTCGCTCAAGGCAGTTTTCTCCGACAAACAAGCGCGAGGGACAGTAGCTCAAGATATTATGCAGAACATTGTTTCGGACCACATGTCCCCTGATCAATACGAGTTCCAAGCCAAGCTATCCAATGGAAGGATTGTAGATTGCGCCATCCGTGTTCCCAATGTGGGCGCGCGGATCGTAGCCGACTCGAAATTTCCGCATGAAGGTTTTGAAATCTTTAGGGGGGCAGAAACCGAAGAAATTCGCAAAGCGGCGATGAGCCAAATTCGAAGCGACATTCAGAAACACGTAAAAGATATTTCTGAGCGATATTTGATACCGGGAGAAACTCAATCGCCTGCGATCATGTTCGTGCCTTCAGACGCGATGTATGCAGAACTGCACGCCAGCTTTCCTGAAATATTGAAACGTGCCCGGCAAAGTCAAGTCGTCTTGGCCAGCCCTCATGTTTTCATGCTGATAATCACCACTCTTCAAGGACTGATGCGCGATTTCCGGATGCGAGAGCAAGCTGACTTAATTCGGAAGGAGGTCGCGCTAATGTTCAACGATGTTCGTTTGTTAGGCGACCGTGTCGAGAGCCTACGGCGCCACTTCAGCCAGGTGGGAGGTGATATAAAGGACATCCTTACTTCGCGCGATAGAATCGCCAGTCGAGCCGAGAAAATCGAAAAGGTGGAATTGGGCAAGCCGGAAACAGGGGAGCAACCAATTTTACTATGAGCAAAAGCACCCTGGGACGCGGATAAAAGACCACGCTAAAGCGCGCGGCGGGCCTTGAAGGCGGCGAAAAGCGTGCCCTCGTCCAGATAATCGAGTTCACCGCCCACCGGCACGCCATGGGCCAGCCGCGTCACTTTGATATCGCCCAGAAGGTCCATCAGATAATGCGCCGTGGTCTGGCCTTCGACGGTGGCGTTCATCGCCAGCACCACCTCCTCGATTCCGCCTTCCTTGACCCGCGCCAGAAGCGACACGATGTTGAGCCGTTCCGGGGTCACGCCATCCAGCGCCGACAGGGCGCCGCCCAGGACATGATAGCGGCCGCGAAACACGCTGGCCCTTTCCAACGCCCACAGATCGGCCACGTCTTCCACCACGCAGAGAAGATGGGGATCGCGCCTTGGATCGCGGCAAATGGCGCAAGGTGATTGGCTGTCGAGATTGCCGCAAATCTCGCAGGATTTTGTCGCCGCCGCGGCTTCGGTCATGGCCGCCGCCAAAGGCTCCAGCAACAGATCGCGCTTCTTGAGCAGGACCAGCGCGGCGCGGCGCGCCGAACGGGGACCCAAGCCCGGCAGCTTGGCCAGGAGTTGAATCAAGCGCTCGATTTCCGAACCGCCGGCCATTTTCGTTCTACTCCGCCTTCCAAATCCAGATCCCCTTCCCTTGCGCGCCAATGCGCGCTCGCCGGGGATGGCGCGCTCGGTTCACTCGTCTTTTTCCTGTTGGGAGACAGGCATCTCCTCGCTTGCCACATCGCGCACCGCGACGATCTCGGCGCCGGGGAAACGATCCAGCACCGCGCGCACGATCGGCGCCTGCATCACGCTTTCGATGCGCGCCGCTTTGGCGTTCTTCCTGAGCTCGGCCAAAGTGGGCTGGCCGGGCTCGTTGGAGATGGACACGCTCCAGCGTGCGCCGGTCCAGTCACGCAATTTCTGCTGCAGATCGCCCGCCAGGCTGCGCGGCGCGCGCGGGCTGGGACGGAATTCCAGCCGTCCCGCTTCCAGCTTCACCAGATGCATGTCGTTCTCGATATGCACTTTGAGCACGGGCGCGCCGTTTTTCTGCGCCAGAAGCGCGATGTCTTCCAGCCCGCGCACTTGGTTGATGCGCGCCTCCGGCGCGACGGGCGCGCTTTCGCCGGCCGGCGCGGGGGCAACATTCAGCGCCGGGCCGGCTTTGGGCGCGGCCGAGGCCATGGGCGCGCGGGCGGGCGCATGTCCTGCCGGCGCGGAAGAACGGGACGGGGAGGCATTGCTGTCCAGAAGGTCCTTCACCAACCGGTCAGCGGGGGGCAAATCCGCCGCATAGGCGAGCCGGATCAGCGCCATCTCGCAGGCCAAGATGGGCCTTACCGCATCGCGCACTTCGAACAGGCCCTTGAGCAGCATTTGCCAGGCGCGAGTAAGCGAGGAGACCTGCAATTTCGCCGCCAGTTCGGCGGCGCGCTTGGCTTCGCCGGACGCGCCGTCGAAAAAACCTTGCGCCGCCGGCGCCACTTTCAGGCGGGTGAGGAAATGGGTGATCTCCAGCAAATCCTGCATCACCGCCAAGGGATCGGCGCCGGAATCGTAAAGCGCGCCCAGGTCATTGAGCGCGGCTGGGACATCGCCGCCCATCACTTTCTCGAACAGATCCAGCACCCGGCCGCGATCGGCCAGGCCCAGCATCTCGCGCATCGTCTCGGCGGTGATGGCGCCTTTTTCATTGTGGGCGATGGCTTGGTCGAGCAGCGAAAGCGCGTCGCGGGCCGAGCCTTCGGCGGCGCGGGCGATCAGCGCCAAGGCGCTGTCCTCGATCTCCACTTTTTCCTTGGCCGCGATCTGGCCCAGATAGACGGCCAATTCATGCGACTCGATGCGGCGCAGATCGAACCGCTGGCAGCGCGACAGGACCGTCACCGGCACTTTGCGGATTTCGGTGGTGGCGAAAATGAATTTCACATGCGGCGGCGGCTCTTCCAGCGTCTTGAGGATGGCGTTGAAGGCCGGCTTGGACAGCATATGCACTTCGTCCAGGATATAGACTTTGTAGCGCTCCGATGCGGGGGCATAGCGCACCGCCTCGACGATCTGGCGCACTTCGTCCACGCCATTGTTGGAGGCCGCGTCCATCTCCTGCACGTCCACATTGCGGGACTCCGCGATGGTCACGCAGGGATCGCAGACCCCGCAGGGATGAATGGTGGGCTCGGTGCGCTTGCCGTCCGGTCCGATGCAATTGAGCGCGCGGGCGATGATGCGGGCGGTGGTGGTCTTGCCCACGCCGCGCACCCCGGTGAGCATGAAGGCGTGGGCGATCCGGCCGCTGGCAAACGCGTTGGACAGGGTACGCACCAAGGCGTCCTGCCCGATCAGGCCGGTGAAATCGGACGGCCGGTATTTGCGCGCAAGGACACGATAGGTTTCCTCGGGCGCGCCGGGGTCGGAAATGCGGGGTTCGGACATGGGAGGTAACTATAGCAAGAGCCACGCGGCGGGGCTGCGGCAATAAAGCGATTATTGTGGAGAAGGTGGAAGCCCGCCTGACCCGGGCCGGATTCGTTACGGCTGCTTCGTTCCCGACCTGACCGGGTTAGCGAGCGGCCCGTCCAAACGGACTTCCGGTCGGGGATATAGTCCCCCGGCTTTGGATTTGCGAGTCCGGGGGCGGAACCCTACATAGTCCTATGCTTTCTTTCACCGGCAATCCGCTCGACCGGGCCAGCGAGGAACGCGGCGATCCCCTCTGGGTGGCGGCGCAGCGGCAAAAGCCTGGGGCCCGGTTCCTGCCGTTATGGCAAGCCAAGCCGTTGCTGAAAGATCAGCGCCTGGCCTTTTTGGGGGCTTCCGAGATTCCCGCGGATCTGACTTCCGTGTTTCTGGGACTGCAAGAGGGACAACCTTTGTTCGCCATCGCCATGCCTGACAGCGAAACGCCGCCGCTTGGCGGCCATGGCGAATTCCACGACATGCGCGCGGCCGCTTTCATCCTGCCCGACGCCGACATCGCCATTGCCGGTCAGGCCAAGGCCTTGATCGACTGGCACCGCCGTCATGGTTTTTGTCCCAATTGCGGAGCGAAAACCGAAATCCAGGATGGCGGTTATCGCCGGGTCTGTCCCCACTGTGGCGCCGAGCATTTTCCCCGCACCGATCCGGTGGTGATCATGCTGCCGATTCTGGGCGAGGAATGCCTGCTGGGACACAACAAACGCTTTCCCGAAGGCTTCTATTCCGCGTTCGCCGGTTTCCTGGAGCCGGGCGAGACCATGGAGGAAGGCGTGAAGCGGGAATTGAAGGAAGAAGCGAGATTGGAGGTGGGCCAAGTGCGCTATCACGCCTCGCAACCTTGGCCCTTCCCCTCATCCCTGATGCTGGGATGCTATGCCGAGGCGCGCGCGAAGGAATTCCGCATTGACGGGCATGAGATCGAATCCGCGCGCTGGATGAGCAAAGAGGAAGCCCGTGAGCGGCTTGCCGGCCGCAAGGATGACGGCATCAAGCTTCCCGCCGCCATCGCCATTGCGAACAAGTTGATCGCAGATTGGGCCAGCGACGCACCGTGAGCTTTTGTTCCAGTAGCCTGTAATCTCGTCGGTAATATTTGCTTGGTGGCGGGCACCTTCTTGGCCAGCACCGCTAGGCGTGCATTCTTTCCAGCCGTTCTCCCAATCCAAGCCGGACCACAAGCTGAGCTATTTTATCGCCGGTCCATATCTGGACTGCGGGGTCGCGCGGCGCGTGCATTTGGCCCCTTGGTTTATGCACTGCGAAGATCATTCGCGCGAACTTTTCACGTCGCTTGCGAAACCTCCCCAGATGATCGGTGAATTCCTTTTGGCCCGCTTCGCCCTTTACCTGGACGTAGGCGTGCTCGCCAGTTGCTGGATTCTCCACGTCGAGATCAATTCCCTCCTGAATCCCCCCAGATCTCGAAACTCTTCCCCATCCACTACGGAGGAGGATCAGATCAATGAGGAGTTCAAAATCCTGCGGACTCAAATCTTGGATCAACGGCTTTATCGACTGTTCGTAAACTTCGCGTGCCCGTCGCGTCTTCGATGTCACAGGATTGGGCTGGTCCTGAATGACTCGAAGGATTTCTTTCCATGCGTCCGGCTTGCAAACAGTTGCCTTAAAACCCGCGACCTTTGTGACCGTCCCAGGCAAGTCAGTCTTTGAAAGCAGAGTTCCATTGATTGAATGTTTCGACCAGGGCCGCTTGCAAGTAAGCCAGAAATGGCCTCTCGAAGGAGCGTCACGTTCGGACGACTCAGCCCGATCATGAACGGTACACCACCAAAGATATCCATCTTCGAAGGTAATCCAAATGTGCCGACTCGGTCTGTTCAATAAGTGAAGCAGAGCATTTAAATCGGCCGTCCTACCCTTCCTGTTTTTCTTCGGATAAAACCGCCAATACAACCTTTTAATCTCTGCCGCATCGGCTTTGCGAATGTCCTTTGGTGGAATACGCTTCCATCCTGCGTGAATTTGCTTTTGTTTTTGTGCGACTGGCCACCATTTCCCTCCCGCGCGGCCCAACCATTTTCCTCCCGGTCCGTTTTTTACATACATAACGGAGGGCGGAAGAGCACTCTCTTTGACCGACATCTCAGGCAATCCCCCCTGCAGCGGCCATTGCCCGGTTCGCCCTTCGGGTAGCTTACTTGTCAAGATCGTAATCACCTTGGCGGTGAATTTGAAGATGCGGTGGCCTCGCCGTCGGAGTAAATATGGGAGAAATGAGCGAGCGTTTGCCGGGTCATTCGGCGCGAGGGATTTTGTGATCCTGGGTAGGAGCGTCGTGCGGAGCGTGCGTATAGCACGTGAGCACGCGCGACGAACCCAGGGCGCAAAAGACCCGCGCCTAGCCCGGCATATCTTCTCTAAAAGGGTGGGCCGGATAGATGCCGATGATGGTGAGCTTGGAAGTGAAGAAGCTCAATTCCTCCAGCGCCCGCATCACCGCCGGATCCTGGGGATGGCCTTGGATATCGGCGTAAAATTGCGTGGCGTTGAACGAGCCGCCCAACTGATAGGATTCCAGTTTGGTCATGTTCACGCCATTGGTGGCGAAGCCGCCCATCGCCTTGTAGAGCGCGGCGGGCACATTCTTCACCCGGAAGACGAAGCTGGTGACCACCTTGCCGCTGTTGGGCGCGTCATCGGGGTCGCGCGCCATAATCAGGAAGCGGGTCATGTTGTGATGCTCGTCCTCGACGTCGCGCGCCAGGATTTTCAGGCCATAAAGTTCGCCCGCCAGCGACGAGGCCAGTGCCGAGGCAGTGGGGTCCTTCAACTCCGCCACATGCTTGGCCGCGCCCGCGGTATCGTACCAGTTGTGGCTGACCAGCTTTCGGGTGCGGATCAGATTGCGCGCCTGGGCCAGCGCCGGGGCCTGGCTGTAGATGCTCTTGATCCCTTCGAGCGTCGCATCCTTCAGCCCCAGCAATTGATGATGAATGGGCAGGAAATGCTCGCCCACGATATGCAATCCCGATTCCGGCAAAAGATGATGGATGTCGGCGATGCGCCCCATCAGCGAATTCTCCACCGGGATGATGCAGAGGTCGCAATTGCCGGCCTTCACCGCTTCGATCGCGTCTTCGAAACTCGGTTGCGGGATGGCGGAGGCGTGTGGAATCGCCTCCCGCGCCGCGAGATTGGCATAGGCGCCAGGCTCACCCTGGAACGCAACGCGCTTGGCGTGAAGGATGGAACGGATCATGAGGCGGATTTCCGTGCGAAGAATTGATTGGCTTTGGCGAGATCGGCTTCAGTATCGACGCTGAGGGGCACACTGTCCACGCGCGCCACCGCAATGCTCATATTCGCTTCCAGGGCGCGCAACTGCTCCAGCTTCTCGCGCTTTTCCAGCGCGGATGGCGGCAAGGCGACAAAGCGCCTCAACGCCGCCCGGCGGAAGGCATAGATGCCGACATGATGGAACAGGGGACCATCGCCCGAAGGCGCGGCGGCGCGGGTGAAATAAAGCACTCGTCCCAGGCGCCCGTCCGCGCGCCAGCTCACCACTGCTTTCACCACATGGGGATTGTCGCGTTCGGCGGGATCTTTGATCTCGGCCGCCAGAGTGGCGATGTCGGCGCCGCTTTCCTCCAGAGCCTGGGCCACCGCGCGAATCTGTTTGGGATCGAGCGCGGGCAGATCGCCTTGCAGATTGATCGCCACGTCATGGCGGCCGTCCGGGTCCAGCGCCTCGAGCGCGGCATGAATCCGGTCCGAACCCGAAGGCAGCGCCGGATCGGTCAAGACAGCTTTGCCGCCCGCCTGTTCCACCACCGTCACGATCTCCTTCTCCCCCGCGGCCACCACCACCGGCCCCAGTTCCGCGGCCATGGCCTGGCGCATTACGCGCACGATCATGGGCACGCCCGCGACATCGGCCAAAGGCTTTGCCGGCAGCCGCGTGGCCTTAAGGCGGGCGGGAATAAGGAGGATCGGTGTCATGGCCAGTTCCGGGGCGGTTTTAGGCCGGGAACCCCCGGCAAAGCCAGCCATAGTCCTCAAGTAGCGAAGCGGTAGGACATCCGATAAAGGCCCCCAATCTGTGCGGCGCTTCGCCGCAATGACGGCAGGGGATGGGCGGGTAATTGTCCGCCCGTATTTCACCGGCCCGAATACCCGGTTAGGGGAGCTTTACGCTTATGGATTCCTTTGAGTGGAACAAGATTATCGGCGCGGTCCTCGGCACGGCGATCTTCATCTTTGTCGTGCGCCAGATCGCCGAAGTGATCTATGAGCCTGAAGTGCCCGCCAAGCCCGGTTATGTGGTGGAAGGGGTGGCCGAGGCGCCCGCTTCCGGCGCCGCCGCAACGCCGGTCGCGGAAGTGATGCCCGACTGGGGCACGGTTCTGCCGGCCGCCGATGTCGCCGCCGGCAAGACCGTCTCGATCAAGTGCGAGCAATGCCACGATCTTTCCAAGGGCGGTCCCAACAAGATCGGCCCCAATCTCTATGGCGTGGTGGACCGTGCGCGCGCCACCCATCCCGGCTTCGATTATTCCAGCGCCATGAAGAGCAAGAGCGACCCCTGGACCTATGACGAGTTGTTCAAATACCTGAAATCGCCGCAGAGCTATGTTCCCGGCACCAAGATGACTTTCGCGGGCCTCCCCCGCGAACAGGACCGCATCAATCTGATCGCCTATCTGCGCAGCAATGCCGACAGCCCGGCGGCGATTCCGGCTCCCGCGCCCAAGACAGCCGCGCCCCCCACTCCGGGTCCTGCCGCCGGGGCGGCTGCCGGCGCCGCGCCCAACAAGGGTGCCGCTCCGGCTGCCGGTGCTGCTCCCGCCGACGCCAGCAAGGGCGCTTCGGCCAACTCGGCGGCAGCCGCCAAACCAGCCGCGCCGGCCGCTTCTGCTGCTCCGGCCGCCGCTCCCCCGGCGAAGAAGTAAGAGCGCCCACTGGCAAAGCCCAAAGTCCTTTTCATGCTGCCGCCGGGTTGGGACGCTCTGGGCAGAAGCGGATTTGCGTCACCTGTCTTCGACGCGGTGCTGGCGGACGGCGATGCCTATAAGCCGGACGAGATCAATTATTTCGCCGGCTTTAGGCCGCCCCCGGGATTCCTCAAAACGCTTCCGCGCTTGAAAGCCGTGCTTTCGCTGGGGGCGGGCGTGGACGCGTTTCTGCGCGATCCGGAATTTCCCAGGCATCTGCCCCTGGTGCGCTTTGTCGATCCCACGCTTATGCATGAGATGGCGCAATATGTGGCGATGCATATCCTGATCGCTCATCGCGATCAGCGCCTGTACGATTCCCAGAAGCGCGGGCGGCAGTGGCGGCAACATATGCTGGCCAGGGCTTCGCGCGATACGCGGGTGGGGATATTGGGGCTGGGGGATATCGGCGCCACTATCGCCGCCAGCCTGTTGCCGTTCGATTTCCAGCTTTCGGGTTGGAGCCGTTCACGCAAGATGGTTCCGGGCGTCAAAAGCTTCGCGGGTCCCAGCGAGCTGCCGCAATTCCTGGCGGGATGCGATTATTGCGTCTGTGTCCTGCCTTTGACCGCGGGCACGCGCGGCATCATGAATGCCGGGTTCTTCGCCAGGCTTCCCAAGGGCGCTTTTGTGATCAATGTTGCGCGCGGCGGACACCTGATCGAAGAGGATTTGATCGCGGCGCTGGATTCCGGCCATCTTTCCGGCGCCGTGCTGGACGTGTTCCAGACCGAGCCTTTGCCGGATGAGAGTCCGATCTGGACTCATCCCAAGATCACCGTCACGCCCCATATTGCCGGCATCACCGATCCCAAGGCGGCGCTGATCTATGTGGCCGATTGCGTGACGCGCTGCGAAAGCGGCAAGACGCTGGAAAATGTGATCGATCCGGCCAAGGGATATTAGAGCTGCTTTATTGTGGTCACGGGCGTTGCGATCCGGGCAATGGCCGCGTCCAAGGGTTCGCTGGTCACCTGCATATAAAAGGCGTTGGCGTGCAGCAGCGTTTTTGCATCGCGCATCACGCCCATATGGCCCTTCCAGAAAACCAGATCGCCGCGCTGGATTTGGTCAGGCGCAATCGCGTGGCCCAGCGCCCGCTCCATCATGTCGGTGTCGCGCGGGCATGAGACATTGGCGGCTTGGAGCGCGATCTGAATCAGGCCGGAACAATCCAGGCCCTGGAAAGTCTTCCCGCCCCAGACATAGGGCGCGCCCAGGAACTGTTCCGCCACGGCGACGAAATCAGGCGCGGCCTCCGCCAGGGGGGCCAAGGCGCGGAGATAGAGAAAGCCGCCAATTGTCTGCACGAAATTACCTTCCTGCGCGCCGCGCCTCACCAGGGCATTGAGGGGCAAAAGATCGCGCAAAGGCGATTTCACGTCGGGCGCGGACAAGAGCGGCGTCAAAGGATGGATCACCCGCGCGTCGGCGGCGACAGAGGGCCCCAGTCCGCTTTCGCGGGCATAGCCGACATAGGAGTCGGTTCTGGCCTGAAGCCAGGCCCAACCATCCTTGCGCTCATAGACGGTGACAGCTTCGCCGAACAGCAATTCGCTCACTTGCTGCGCATCATCGGAAGGCGTCGCCCTAAGCGCCACGCGCCCGCGCGCAACCGCCGCCGCTTGGCCCTCGGCAAAGCGCGTGGCTTCCACCTGGCCCTTGAGATGCGATGCCGCCAGATCGGGCCGCGCCGGCGTCAATCTTTTATCGGCCATAACGCTCTTTCAGGAGAGCATAGAGCGCGCGTGCGCCATTGGCTTCCCCGCCGACGCGGCGGCCGGGCCTGGGCCGGTCCACCCAGGCGGGGATGTCGATGTGCAGCCAGCTTTTGGCGTCTTCGACAAACCGGTTGAGGAACAAGGCGGCGGTGATGGCGCCGGCGAGATTGTAGCTGGGATTGTTGGTAAGATCGGCGACCGGACTGTTGAGCGACGACTCATAGCCACGCCACAAAGGCAGCCGCCACATGGGATCGGCCGTGGCGTTGGCGTGGCGCGCCAGATCGGCGGCCAATATTTCATCGTCGGTGAAGAAAGGCGGCAATTCCATGCCGGTCGCCATGCGCGCGGCGCCGGTCAAGGTGGCGCAATCGATCAGCAATTCGGGCGCTTCCGAATCACCATCGGCCAGCGCATCCGCCAACACCAGACGCCCTTCGGCATCGGTGTTGCCGATCTCGACGGTAAGCCCTTTGCGGCTTCTGAACACATCGCTGGGGCGATAGGCCGAACCCGACACAGAATTCTCCACCGCCGGGATCAGGACGCGCAGGCGGAGCTTGAATTTCGCCGCCATCACCATTTGCGCCAGGCCCAGCACCACCGCCGCGCCGCCCATGTCCTTCTTCATGGTGGCCATGCCGGAGGTGGGCTTGAGGTTGTAGCCGCCGGTGTCGAAACAGACGCCTTTGCCCACCAGCGTGACTTTGGGGGCCTTGGCGTCGCCCCAGATGAGTTCGATCAAGCGCGGGGCCCGTGCCGAACCCTGACCCACCGCCGCAACCAGGGGATAATCGCGGGTGAGCGCCTGGCCTTCGACAATGCGGAATTTCGCGACATGGGCGCGGGCGACGGCACGCGCCGCGTCCGCCAATTCCTTGGGCCCCATGTCGTTGGGTGGCGTGTTGACCAGGTCGCGGGCGAGCGTGACGCCGTCGGCGATGCGCGAAATCTCTTCGCCGTCCACTTCCTTGGGCAACACCAGCTTGAGGCGGCGCGCTTTGGCCTTCTTGTAGCGATCGAAGGCATAAAGCCCCAGCCGCCAGGCCAGCGCCGCGTTGGCGCCGCCGCAGAAATCGGGCACCTGGCCCAGACGATAGACGCCGTCCGGCAATTGCTCGGCGAAGGCGGCCAGCGCCAAGGCGTCCCGACTTTTGCCCAAGCCCAGCACCGCCGCGGCCAGGCCGCCGCGGCCGGGGATCAGGCATAAATCGCCTTCCTTGCCGGTGAAGCCGGAGGCCTTGAGAAAGGGCAGCTTGCGACTGAAGGCGCTTGCGTCCTTTGCCGGCACGGCATGAAGCGCGACCGCGTTCTTGGCGTTTTTCACAAAGCTCGCATGCATGATGGGCTCTTCATGGCAGGATGCGTCCGACGTTATGAATCAAATCCCTGCCCTGAATCAAATCCCCGGGAGAAGCCATGTACAGATTGATCGTCGGAACCAAGGATTGGTCCAGCTGGTCGTTGCGCGCCTATCTGGCGCTGCTGGCCACCGGACAGCCCTTCGACGAAGTGGTGATCCAGCTGCGCAAGACCGACGCCGACGCCACCAAACACGCCATTGGCAAATTCTCTCCCGCCGGGCGCGTGCCGGTGCTTGAGATCGAGGAGAACGGCCAGACCGTGGCGGTATGGGACAGTCTGGCCATCTGCGAGACATTGGCCGAACGCCATCCCGAAGCGCATTTGTGGCCCAGGGATTGGGCAGAGCGGGCGATGGCGCGCGCCTATGCCGCGGAAATGCATTCCGGCTTTCCCGATCTGCGCGACCAATTGAGCATGGATTTCGCCAGGCGGCTGGCGCTGCCCACGCTTCGCCCCGCCACGGAAAATCAGATCGCGCGCATTCTGGCGAGTTGGGAAACCGCGCTCGCACGGCACGGCAGCCAGGGCGGATTCCTGTTCGGCAATTTCACCGTCGCCGATTGCATGTATGCGCCGGTGGTGTCGCGTTTCACCACCTTCGATGTCCCGGTCTCGGCGGCGGTCAAGGATTATATGGCGCGGGTCTGGGCTTTGCCCGGCATGCAATCCTGGCTGAAAGGCGCAGAGAAGGAAGTCGCGGACGGAATCGCATAGAGCGGTTCCAGGAAAAGTGTGAAGCGGTTTTCCGTCCGGAACCGCGACAAAACAAAGCTAACGCTGCGCGCCGCGCGCAGCCTCGGCATAGTAGCGCGCCGCGCCCGGATGCAATGGCGCCGGCGGCATCAACGCGGCGGTGCTCAATCCAATCTCGCGCGCGGAGGGGTGGCTGGCGAACAGCGAATTGTGGTTGGCGGGATTGAACAAGGCCCGCGTGATGCCATAGACCAGCGCGTCCGGTACGCTGTCGCGCACGATCCATATCGCGCGCGTCGCCACAGTTCCCACCTGGGCCTGGCCAGGATAGGTCATCACCGCGGCTTCAAGCGACGGCTCGCCCTTCATCAATTGCGTGCGGCCAGATCCGGCAACGGGCACCAGCTTGGCGGCATGGCTGGACAGAAGATCGCCCAGCCCTTCGAGCGGCACGCCGCCCACCGCGAAGAAGGCGTCGATGCGGCCTTGTTTGAGTTCGTCAATCGCGGCCGGCATGTCCAGCGTGAAACGCCGCATGCGGGTTGACGGCACCTTATAGGCTTTGAGGATTTCGCCCGCGATGAAGCTCACGCCCGAACCCGGCAGGCCGAACGACACGCGCTTGCCTTTGAGATCGGCCACGGAATCGATCTTGGAATCGCTGGCGGCGACCAGATGCACATCCTCGCTGAAAAGCGAGGCGATCACCCGCACATGATTCTGCTTGCCCCTGGGCCGGAACGGCCCTTCGCCCTTGACGGCGGCCGCGACCACATCGCTTTGCGCAAGACCCGACTCCACGTCGCCATCGTTAACCGCCAGTATATTATCCACCGTGCCTTCGCTGGTTCTGGTGGTGATGATCAAGCCGGCCGGTCCACAGACATTGGCGGCGTCGCAGCGCGCCACGCCGGGCGGATGGCTGATGAAACCGGCGATGGCCTCGCCCACGGGAAAGAACGTGCCCGTGGTCGAACCGGTGGCGATCTGGAAAGGGATGCGGGGCGTGTCCGCTTTGGCCGTCATGCTCAAGCCCAGGGCCGCGATCACGGCGAGGGTTTTGAGTTTGGCGAAGGGGCGGAACATGAGTCGCATTTACCTCTCTCATTGCGTCAGGATTAGGACCGCGTCCAGTGGCGTGGAACGCGATTGCGCGCACGCCGCCGATCATTCGATATAAGCCAATATACTTAAGGGTTTATTGACCCGCCAGGATCATGCTGGAGATGAACCAACGGGGCTCGCCATGATGCGTTTTGCTTCCTCTTTGGCCGCTCTTCTTTTGTGCGGCACCGCACTTTCCGGCTGCGCCAGCGACAATGCCGGCAGCGCCTTGGGCAATATCGGCCATCACAAAAATGTCGCTTCGGATAGCGCACAGCTTCCCAGTGACGTGGAAAGTGGCGTGCGCCAGGCCCAATTGGCCAGGCTGGCAGGCCGCTATGACGACGCCATCCATACCCTGTCCCAGCTGATGCTGGTGGCTTCGGACGACCCCAGGGTGGTCAGCGAATATGGCAAGTCCCTGGCCGAGCGAGGCCGCGCCGCGGAAGCGGTTCAGTTTCTCACCCGTGCCAGCGAATTGCAGCCCCGGGATTGGACCCTTTATTCGGCCTTGGGCGTCGCTTTTGACGAGCAGGGCGACCAGAATTCGGCTCGCCAGGCTTATGACCATGCGCTGGCGCTCAAGCCCGGCGATCCCAGTATTCTCAACAATTATGCCCTGTCGCGCATGCTGGCCAACGATCCCGCCATGGCGCGCCAGTTGATCGCCAGCGCGGCAAGCGAAGGCGGCGCGTCGGATCCCAAGATCGCGCGCAATATCGCCTTGGTGAATTCGCTGGCCCCCGCCTCCCAGCCCGCGCCGGTCGCCGCCCTGTCGAAGGCCGAGCCGGCACCCGCCTCCGCGCCGCTCGCGGTTGTGCAAAAACCGCCCGCGGCGGTAGTCGCCGCGCGCGAGCCCCTGGCCGCGGTCACCGCCGGTCCCAAAATGCTACAGCCCGCGGTGCCCCCGATGCCGGCCGCCCCGCAAGTGGTGATGCAGGCGGTGCCCCTTGATCCTTTGGCCGGGCCGGTGAAACCCCATGCGGCCAAGCCCAAACCCGCCAAGCCCGACGACAAGAATGTGCAGGCGGCGGACGCCAGGCCGGCGAACCCGGATGCAAAACCGGTGGCCAAGGCCGCGATCCCCGATCTGCGCCAGACCGCTTTGACGTATTAAGTAACCCCTCCGCCCTTCGCAGCCCCGAGGGTCTGCTACGGGCACCTCCCCCGCCAGCGCGCTACGCGCGCGCAGGGGAGGAGGGTCGCGACCCAGCTTCAAGAAGCGTTCAAGTTACCGAGCCTATTCCGCTTTAAGTGTGTTGAGCTGTTCCAGGCGGACGTCGAGCCTTGCTGCCGCCCATGAAAAAGCCAAGCCCACACTGGTCCAGAAAAACAGCGCCGCCATCACCAGGTACAACACCAGCGCGTGATCATAGCCCGGCGGAATATCGGCGGGATGGAGATTGGCGCGCATCCACACTTCCCAGATCAGGCCCGGCATAAAGGGGGCGATGTACCAGAGCCATGCGCTGGACAGCGCATCCCGCTGCCGCTCCAGCTGATGGCGCAAATAGTCGAGAGCGGCGCGTCCCATCAGATCGCCGGGCAGCGCGCGCAGCGAGGTGCGCCACCAGAGCTGCCAGATCACGAACAGGTGCGCCGCCACCAGCAGAAGCCCCGGCGCTTCGTACCGCATGTACGCTTTGTGTTGCCCCGTCGAAATGAGCCAGGCGGTGACAGCGATATTGGCGATCGAATAGACATAGAGCGCCAGATTGCGCCACAAAACCCAGTTCTTTAACCGGGTGGCGCGCGAACGGATCTCGGCGAGGCTGATCATGTCGGTTTCCTCCGTGGTTTGGGTTTGCCAGACAGTCTTGATGTCGCTCATGGGGATTCGCCTTGGCGGAAATGCAGCGACAAGAGCTGCTTGATGCGATGGATGCGCGTCGCCACCGCGCGCGCGGAAAGGCCGGTGATGTCGCCGATAGAAGCCGCATCCGTGTCTTCCAGATAGAGCAGCATGACCTGGTCGTCGGGCGGCCTGAGCCGGCGGATCAGGTCTTGAAGCCGCGACAAAGCGCGCGACGCATGCACGGTTTCTTCCGGCGAATCCTCTGCGGACATCTCCGCGAGTTCTTCCAGGTTGATAAGGTCGGACCTTTTGCGCCTTCGCGAGATCCCCACATTGTGCGCCACCCGATAGACCCAGGTGCGCAACGAACATTGCCCCGCGAAGGAGGAAAAGCTTCGCCACAGCGCGAAATGAATGTCCTGCAAAAGGTCCAGTCGCTGGCTGGCATCGGCTTCATAGGCGCGCGCCAGGCGCGCCAGTGCCGGACCGAATTCGGCCGTCGCACGCATGTAAAGCTCGTCCTGCGGTACCGTGCCCATGCTCCCCTTGAACAGGTAGTCGCACGACACAGGAATTTCTTACAAGCTCGGTCGTTGGATGGTGCGTCTTGGTCGGGACCCTCCTCCCCCGCGCATGCGCAAGCATGCTGGCGGGGGAGGTGGCCGTAGCAGCGCTTGCGATGCGAAGGCCGGAGGGGGTCTAGTGATTCAAGTGCATGATTTTCATGATCGCCGGCCCCAATATCACCACGAACAGGCACGGCAGGAAGAAGATAATCATGGGCACGGTGAGCTTGGCCGGCAGCGAGGCCGCCTTGCGTTCGGCCTCCTGCATGCGCATCTCGCGATTTTCCTGGGCGGCCACGCGCAGCGCCTGGCCCATCGGGGTGCCGTATTTCTCGGCTTGATTGAGGGCGATCGCTACCGCCTTGACCCCGGAATGGCCGCAGCGCCGCGCCAGATTGTCGAAGGCCTGGCTGCGATCCGGCAGATAGGACAGTTCCGCCGTGGTGAGGCCCAGTTCTTCGGCCAGTTCGGCGGATTGGGTGCCAATCTCGCCCCCCACTTTGCCGAACGCGCTTTCGATCGACATGCCGGATTCCACACAGATCAGCATCAGGTCCAATGCATCGGGGAAGGCGCGCATGATGGATTGCTGGCGCCGGGCGGTCATGTTGGAGACGAAAATGTCCGGCAGATAATAGCCCAACACCGCGCCGCCCACAGCGGCGCTGAGTTTCATCATCACCGACCAGTGGAAATGCGTGAGCGCGAAAAGATAGAGCAGCACCACGACAAAGACGATGCCCGGCATCACGAAGCGGAAGAACATGAAGGCGATCAGCGGCGCCGGACCGCGATAGCCGGCCCGGGCCAGCTTGTCGCGGCTGTCCTCGGACTCGAGCAGATTGGTGAGCCGGAAGCGGTCGAGCGTGGATTTCATCAGATTGGACGGCTCGACACGCAGCGAGCCGCGCTTGTCGAGCGCGGCGTGATGGCGCGCGCGCAACTCCTCGCGCCGCTCCGCCACCGATTTCAACCGGGCGCCCAGATTGTCGCGCTCGATCAAGGGCAGGCCCAGCGTGACGATGGTAGCGAAGGCGAACAGGGCCGCCGCCAGGGTGGCGAGGAAAGTCTTGTCGAACAGGATACTGAGGATGCCGACATCCAGCATTATCGCCCCCTCACAGCTTGAAGTTGATCATTTTGCGCATCACCATGATGCCGGTGCCCATCCAGAAGAGGCACCCCGCCAGCATCAGATTGCCCACACGCTCGGTGAAAAGCAGGCTGATATAGCCCGGCGTGGTGGCCCATACGATTCCCATCACCACCGGCGGCAGAGAGCCGATGATCATGGCCGAGGCCTTGGCTTCCGACGACATCGCCTTGATCTTGCCTTCCAGGCGTTTGCGGTCGCGCAGCACGCCGGCGAGATTGGCCAAAGCTTCCGACAAATTGCCGCCCGCCTTGGACTGGATGTTCATCACGATGCCGAAGAAGCCCACTTCGACGGTGGGCATGCTTTCATGCATCTTCTTGAGCCCCTGCTCCAGGCTCACGCCGATGGTGAGGCCGTCCACCAGGCGGGCGAATTCGCCGCCCACCGGGTCGGGGCTTTCGCGCGCCACGATGCGCAGCGCCTCGTTGGCGGGAAGGCCCGAACGCACCGAACGCACGATCACATCGATGGCGTTGGCGAATTCCTTGGTGAAGCGCTTGGTGCGCCGCTGGGCGAGAAAGCCCAGCACCCAGCGCGGCAGGCCCAGACTGACGGCGAATGCCCCCAGAATCACCACCAGCAGGGATTGGCGGGTAATCAGGCAAGCCAGCGCCACCGTCACGCCCAACGCCGCCGAGACGATCCAGAAGGCCCTGGGGCTGGCGTTGGCGAAACCCGCCTGCTCCAGCCGCCGGCGCAAGGTGGGTTTTTCCTTCTTGCGCAGCGCCGCCTGGTTCTTCTCCACGTCCTTGAGCAGGGCGGTCAGGTTCTTGCGCTTCTGCGCATCGGACTGCGCCTTCACCGCGCGGGCCCCGTCGCGGGGCTTGGCCAGCGCCTGGATGCGCTTTTCCGAGCGTTCGTCGCCGCCGGCAAACGCGAACGCCAGGCCGCCGAACGCCAGGAAGCTGAGCAGTCCCACCAGATAGATCATTGGTTGACCTTGTCCAGCGCGTCGGCCAATTCGCGCTCCAGATTGTAATAGCGGGCGCGCTCCCAGAAGGCCGGGCGCACGATCCCAGTGCCGACATGGCGGCCGGTGAGCCGGCCATTTTCGTCCTCGCCCAGCACTTCATAGGTGAGAAGATCCTGGGTGATGACGACGTCGCCTTCGGTGCCGATCACTTCGGTGATCCTGGTGATGCGGCGCGAACCGTCACGCAGGCGTTCGGCCTGGATGATCACGTCGATCGAACCCACGATCATCTCGCGGATGGTTTTCATGGGCAGCGAAAAGCCGCCCATGGTGATCATGGATTCCAGCCGCCCCATCGCCTCGCGCGGGCTGTTGGCGTGCAGCGTGCCCATCGAGCCGTCATGGCCGGTGTTCATCGCCTGCAAAAGATCGAAGGCCTCGGCGCCGCGCACCTCGCCCACAATGATGCGCTCGGGACGCATGCGCAGGCAGTTCCTCACCAGATCGCGCATGGTGATCTGGCCCTGGCCTTCCAGATTGGGCGGGCGGGTTTCCAGCCGCACCACATGGGGTTGTTGCAGCTGCAATTCCGCCGCGTCCTCGCAAGTGATGACGCGCTCCTCCACATCGATATAGGCGGTCATGCAGTTGAGAAGCGTGGTCTTGCCCGAACCGGTACCGCCGGAAATAAGCACATTGCAGCGGCAGCGACCGATCACCTGCAGCACGCGGGCACCGTCGGGGCTGATCGAGCCGAAACGGACCAGATTCTCCAGGGTGAGCTTGTCCTTCTTGAATTTGCGGATGGTGAGGGTGGGGCCATCGAGCGACAAAGGCGGCCCGATCACATTGACGCGCGAACCGTCCATCAGGCGCGCGTCGCAGATCGGCGAGCTTTCGTCCACGCGGCGGCCCACCTGGCTGACGATGCGCTGGCAGATATTCATCAGCTGGCCTTTGTCGCGGAAGCGGATATTGGTGAGCTGCACCTTGCCGCCCACTTCGATGAAGACGCGGCCGGCGCCATTGACCATGATGTCGGAGATGTCGTCACGGGCCAGCAGGGGCTCGAGCGGCCCATAGCCCAGCACGTCGTTGCAGATATCTTGAAGCAGATGCTCCTGCTCGGCGATGGACATCACCACCGCCTTGATCGAGATGATTTCGTTGACGATGTCGCGGATTTCCTCGCGCGCCGAATCCGGATCGAGTTGCGCCAGTTGCGCCAGATCGATGGTGTCGATCAGGGCGTTAAAGATGGTGGATTTGATCTGGTAGTAATCTTCCGAGCGGTCGTCGGCCATCACCCGCGCGACCGGCTTGGACGGCAACACCGCGGTCGGCGCGGTCGCGGCTTTTTCCGGACGCGGCGCGGGCGCGGCCTGCGCCCCGGGAGCGGGGCGTGTGTCGCTGCCCGCCGGGATGCGGATCGCGGGCTCGCTGCCACTACGCTTGCCGAACATGGATCAGGCCCGCTTACGGCTCTTCAGGAAGGAAAGGATCGAGGTGGGGGGCTTCTCGGCGTCGGCGGCGGCGCGCCCGGTGAGCACGCGGGCAAGACGGCGCACGCCGTCGGAAATGGCCGCCTTGGGCGCGACCTCCAGAAGCATCTGGCCATTGTTGGCGGCCTGGCCGAACAGCTGGGCGTCGAAGCCCAGCACCGCGACCGGCTCCACGCCCATGGTCTCGGCGAAATCCTTGGCGGGTATCTCGGGCCGCTTGGGCATGCCGGCCTGGTTGATCAGGAGGCGCGGCGGCGGATCGTTGGGGCGGGCGTGACGGACCAGCTCCATCATATTCTTGGCGTTGCGCAACGACGCCAGATCCGGCGTCGCCACAATCACGATCTCGTCGGCGGCGATCATGCAATTCTTGACCCAGGGCGTCCAATTGTGCGGCAGGTCCACGATCACGCAAGGCGTGATGCCGCGCGTGGCGTCGATCACCGCCTCATAGGCTTCGGGCGCGGCGTTATAGTCGCGCTCCAGCGACGCGGGCGCCGTGAACAGCGCCAAACGCTCGCCCCGCTTGATCAGGAGCCGGTCGAGCAGCACATCGTCGAGCCGTTCCGGCGCCGACAAGGCATCGGCGACGCCCTGGCTGGCTTCATCGTTGAAATCCAGCCCGGCGGTGCCGAAGGGCAGATCGAAGTCCACGATGGTGGTGTGGATGGAAAGCTCCTCGGCGATGCACCAGCCCACATTGTGGGCGATGGTGGATGAACCGGCGCCGCCGCGCGCGCTCATGAAGGCGATCACGCGGCCCACCGGCTTGGCGCCGGGCTCGCAATAAAGGCCCGCGATCACTTCGATCAGCTGAAGCGGCGCAAGCGGCGCCACCAGATATTCCGACGCGCCCCGGCGCATCAATTCGCGGTAAAGCTCCACGTCATTGACGCGGCCCACCACCACCACTTTGGTGGACGGATCGCAGACCTCGGCCAGCCGGTCGAGTTCCTCCAACGCCGCCTGGCCGTTGAGCTTGGTCTCGACCAGGAGGAGATTGGGCGTGGTCTGGCCGTGAAAATGCTCGATCGCGGCATCGACGCCGCCCAGCTGCACGGTCAGATGCGCCTTGGACAGCCTGCGGTCGGAGCCGGCGCGCTGCAAAGCGGCGCCGGTATCGGGGAATTCGCAGAATGCATGAATCGAGATGCGCGGCACCGGCCGCTCATGGGGCGCGGCCCCGAACATCTCCTCGTCAGCCTTGCTCATGATCGGTTTCACCTGCCCACATCGGAGATCGCGCTGGATTGATCGGCCGTCTTGGTCCCCGCGGTGGGGCTGCCTTTTTCATAATTGGTGATGATCGTCCCACGCCGGCCGGCGTCGGCGCCGTCCATGGGGCGCGGCCCCAACAGATCGCGGGGATCGGCCACCGTCGCGGCGATATTGTGCTGCACCGAGCAGCCCAGATTGGCGGCGGTCTTGTTGTCCATGGTGTAGGAAAGGTCTTCCGACCAGTCGCCGCACGGCGCGGTGTTGGCCTGATAGCTGATGTAATTCAGCTCGACGCGATAATCATTGGCCTGCACGTCATGGTTGGCCACCAGGATCTGGTCGCGCGAGACCCCCATGGCGTTGATACGCTCGGCGATCCAGGCCACCTCGGCGTTGGCCGAGGCGCCGTTGGCGACGCTGATCACGATCTTGCCGTTGCCGTGGGTCTGATAGTCGGTGACGAAAGCTTGGAATTTCGCCATGTCCTGGGACTCGATGCCGGCGGGCGATGCGCTCACCTTCAGCGCTTGATAGGAAGGCTGGACCAGAATGGGATGGTTGGCGACGGGATCGTCGAACACCGGTTTTTCGCCGTCCGACGGTCCCGTGCAGCTTCCCGCCATCAGCACGGCGGCAAGAGCGAGACTGCGGAACAGGATGCTTGTCACTTCGCGCATCACGCCTCCTAGCGCACGACAAAGCCGACCGGGGCCGAAGCCTCGGGCGTCAGCGGCTTGTCGGTGCTCTTTTTGTAGACCGTGTTCAGCCGGCCCAAGAGGATGGTCTCGGGATCGCCGGGTGTGATGTAGCCGTCGCTGGGCGTGGCCAATGACGCCTCCGAAGTGGGAGTGACCAGATAGGCGGTGACCAGGACCACCAGCTCGGTCTCGTCATTCTGGAAGTCGCGGCTGCGGAACAGCGCGCCCAGCACCGGCAAATCCTTGAGCCCGGGGAAGGCGTCGAGCTGCTGCTTGGTGGTGTGCTGCATCAGGCCGGCGATGGCGAAGCTGCCCCCGGTGGGAAGCTCGATGGTGGTCTCGGCGCGGCGCAC
>Ga0182024_10003956_pt1 | contig 34615 bp, 29 predicted proteins | sample P32metaG_FD_120480 | JGI IMG/M metagenome (GOLD analysis project Ga0182024, IMG submission 120480) | Permafrost microbial communities from Stordalen Mire, Sweden - P3-2 metaG (Illumina Assembly) | ecosystem: Environmental > Terrestrial > Soil > Wetlands > Permafrost | place: Sweden: Stordalen...
AAAAGTTGTCGGTGGACTATTCTATGATAGGGCTTTAATTTTGTGTTCACATTTATAAGTTGATGGTTGATAGTTGATGGTTGATGGACTTTTTATGCCGCACATGGGAGCCATCAACTATCAACCTTATCTTTATCTTTGCGTCATGTCAGAGTATTCCATATCAGAGGCAATGAGAGAGTTTCTGGATAAGAGCCGGTTAAAGGGAAGCGTATTGGCTTTGCAAATCACCGAAGTCTGGGAAAATATCATGGGGAAAACGATTGCCCGATATACCGACCAGATTGAGATACATGGCCACACGCTGTATATCCAGACTACTGTTGCTCCATTAAAGCAGGAATTGCTTTATAAGAAGGAACTGATCATTGAGAGAGTGAATGAAGCGTTAGGTGAAAAACTGATCAGGGAGGTGGTTATCAGGTAACCCTTGGGTCCACCACACGATATAGCCAGTCCGCCAACATATTAACCACAATAAAAAAAAAGGAAGTAACGAGCACCGATCCCATCACGACAGGAAAATCCAGTTTTGCCAATGCATCCACGGTAAGTCTTCCGATCCCATTCCACCCAAAAATATATTCTACAAAAAAGGCACCCGCCAGCAATTCTGCAAACCATCCGGTAATCGCGGTAATTACAGGGTTTAATGCATTTCTTAATCCGTGCCGCCAGATTACCTGTTTTTTTGATAATCCCTTTGCATAGGCTGTTCTGATATAATCCTGGTTCAGAATATCCAGCATCGATCCGCGCGTCAGTTGTGCAATGATGGCGAGGGGCCTTATGCCAAGTGTGATGGCGGGAAGAATGAGATTTTTTAACTCCCATTGTCTGCCTGTAAAGGGATCCGTATTAAAAAGACTGCCTGTCATTTGAAGGCCGGTGTATTGACTGAGTAGGAATCCGAATACATAAGCGATAACAATGCTCATGAAAAAAGACGGTGCAGAAATACCGATCACGCTGCTGATAATAGCGGTGGTATCCATCCAGGTATTTTTTTTCACAGCTGCAAGTACACCCAGTGCAATGCCCAGAACTGTTGCTATGAGCATCGCAGCCGATGCCAGAATGATGGTGCCGGGCAGGGCATCGGTAAGCATAGTCCAAACATCCTTGCGTGTCTGATACGAACGCCTCAAATAGGGGAATTTCAAAACCAGTTTGGTTTCTGATCCTATGCCGATAAACTTAATATTTTTCTCCTGCAGCTCCTGCTTGGGATAAATGCTGATCGGACTGACATCATTCAGATAGAAAACGAATTGTTTCCATTTCGGTTGGTCAAGGTAAAGTTCTTTTCGAATATTGTTCAGCGTGCCGGCGTCGGCACGCTGGCCCATGATCAGCCTCGCAGGATCGCCGAACCCCTCGAATAATATAAATACGATCACTATAACACCGGCCATCACCAGGGCTCCGTAAAAAATCCTTGATGCGAAGTTGGATCTCATGGTTGATTGACGGAATCCGAGGTTTGGTGAGCAAGTTCGTTAATCGTAGGAAAGGCCGATTCCAGCCCTGCATAACTCCATTTATCCAGTATGGTTCCTTTTTTTAAGAGGTAGAGGGTTGGTTCGGCACGGGCAGCTGTTTTAATCGCCGTGACGTCACAGGTGAAAACAGGAATTTCCCCGGATATACCATTTCCGGCAAGAAAAGCATCGGATTCTCCCCTGTTGCCGGTGACAAAATATACCGGAATATTCTTGGATCTGGCCATCGTATATATTATGCTGAATGGTTTATTCCAGGATGGATTTGTTTCGGGAAAATTCCGGGAGAATAAGATGAGTTTATAACCCGGCTTGTCCAGGATTTGCAGAGTGCTGTCATTTCCCGATTCGCCGATCAGGGAGAAATCCTTTATGGGCGCCTCTGCATTTCCTGTGCGGATCAGTTTATCATATCGCTTGACAAATTTGTAGCTGCTGTCGAAATCGGCCGGAAGTTTGTCTGCCGAATACTCTACCTGTTTATTGTTTTTTTCATACACAAAATTAATCACCGTGCTGTCAGGAACGGACCCGGCAGGAGGTTTCATTTTTCCGGGAATATTCGTACCGACCTTGTAGGGCAGGCAATCAATAACAGGCAGGAATTGAAGCGCATACCATTGGATGGAAAAAGAAAGAATGAGGCTGAAAGTAAGGATGAGCACGCTCGTATTTCGGGAGAATAAAGGAAGGATTTCTTTTCGGTAGGTAAATAGAAAAAGGATCATGAGAAGAAGCAGGAGATCCTTAATAAATGAGCCCATGGCCTGCAGCGGTATGCAATCACCAAAACAACCGCATTCCCTCACCTTTCCGGATATTACGGCATAACCGGTAAGAAAGCTGAAAAATAAAATCAGTATGAGCAGCAGCCACCCGAACACCTGCATCCGCCAACCGAGGAGAACTGCAACGCCGGCTACAATTTCAAAGATGATCATGACAACGGAAAGGACCAGGCTGAATTGGTTTAGCGCGGGCATATGCCACACATCAAAAAATTCCTGCATCTTATAGCTCAATCCCAGCGGGTCATTCGCCTTGATAAGTCCCGAAAAAATAAAAAGTATTCCAACCAGAAAACGGGTGATATGCAATAAGGTTTTTTTCATGAATACGATTTCATTTTTAAGGTTCAGGATTTATGCCTGCCTTCTTCGATTCGTATGAGTGCAAAAAATGAATAGTTGATAATATCCGTGAGGTTTGAATCCATGCCTTCACTGACCAGGGTCTTGCCTTCGTTGGCGAGTATCTGCCGGATCCTGAGCAGCTTCATCAGGATGAGGTCCACAAAGCCCTCCTGGCTCATTTCGCGCCAGGCTTCACCATAATCGTGATTCTTTTTTTCCATGACTGCCTTCACCTGCCCGATTTTTTCGTCGTACAATCTGCCTGCTATTGAAGTGTCCAGGTCCTCTATAGAATCCGCATGAAGGTCAAGCTGTATCAGTCCAATAACGCCATAATTTACCATTGCCTGAAATTCACCGCCGACGTCTTCTTTTACCATGCTGACACCGGTTTGCTGAAGGGTGCGAATTCGCTTGGCCTTGATGAACAATTGATCCAGTATGGAGATCATCCGTAACACGCGCCAGGATGTTCCATAATCCGCTGTTTTTTTTATAAAGATTTCTCTGCAGCACTTCACCGCTTTTTCATACTGACGGAGTGTATCTTTCATGCTCAAAAGTAATATTTAGTATTGATCGCCCTAAATTTACGGATTCAAACGCATGTATACATTCAATTGCAAGGGCCGGTTACTGACATGGGACGAGCCGATCGTCATGGGGATAATCAATATAACGCCTGATTCCTTTTATTCTGGAAGCCGAATCCAGACTGGCACCGCATTATTAAGTGCAGTTGAAAAAATGTTGAAGGAAGGTGCAAGACTGCTGGATATAGGTGGAATGAGTACCCGGCCGGCAGCAACGGAAATCAGCCCTGATGAGGAATTGAAAAGAATTATTCCCGCAATTGAATCCATTGCCAGGAATTTTCCGGAGGCTTTTATTTCAGTTGACAGTTACCGGTTGGAAGTGGTGAGAAATGCACTTGCAGCCGGAGCCTGTATGATCAATGATATCAGCGGAGGAAATTTGCCGGGAATGCCAGACCTTGCGGCGGAGTCATCCGTTCCTTATATATGCATGCACATCCGCGGCACTCCTCAAACAATGCAAAAGCTAACGCATTACGGCGACCTGGTGCAAGAGGTGCTTGACTATTTTATTCAGCGGAAAGCAGCCTATATTGAGCGGGGAGTTAAGGATATTATCATTGATCCCGGCTTTGGGTTTGCCAAAAATAAGGATCAGAATTTTCAACTCCTGAAAGGTCTTTCAGCGCTCAGGATCCTGGGATTACCAATCCTGGCAGGATTATCCAGGAAATCCAGCATCTATAAAACACTTGGAACTTCTCCCGAAGAAGCATTGAATGGAACTACGGTTCTGAATACCCTGGCCCTCCACAATGGCGCATCCATCCTGAGGGTTCACGATGTGAAAGAAGCGATTGAGGTGATTAAGCTATGGACGTCCTATGTGAATTCATAGGACGTCCGTAGCCCGATCTATCTAGTTTTAGCGGGCGCTTTTGGCATTGGCCTTCCGGGCATCATACCTCTCTGCGGCATTCTCATCGGTTGCTCTGCCGGGGCATCCGTAACGTCTACAATCTGCACATCGAAAATCAGGTTTTCATTTGGTGTTTTGCCAGGACCCGGTTGAGCATCGTAAGCCAGGAAGGCTGGTATGTACAAAGTTCCTTTCCCCCCCTTTTTAAACAAACGCAGGCCATCGTCCCATCCCTGAATGATTTGTCTTCTTCCGATCACAAACTTGATCGGTTGCTTTCCCGGGGACATGTTAGTTTCGAATTCTTTTCCTGAGGGAAACAGCTTTCCGCTATAAAGAACCGAAACTTCCTTGCCTGAATCCACAGCCGGCCCTGCTCCCGGGTTACTAATCAGCACAAAAGTTCCCATCTCTGTTTTCTGTGCGGCGATATGATTTTTTGCCAGGTAATCTTCCACATCCCTGGTTTCACTTGCATGGAAAGTATCGAGCGCTACCTGACGGTCTTTTTCTACCAGGTCCTGGTTATCGAAAACATCTACAACCTTAAGGGTCAACACAATTTTATCCCTTTTCTTTATGAATGGCGGAAGCGGCTGACCGGATTTTTTCTGAATGCTGTCACCTGTTTGTACCACCACAGCACTATCTCCTTTTCTTAATAAAGGAAATATTTCAAGTGGACTATAACTTGTAGGCGAAGCGGTGTCTATTTTGACATACGCCGGCATGCTGTTTTGTGAACTGAAAAGTACGGAGTCCCTCAATTTTTGAGAGAAAGTTATTTTGATGAACTGACCTTTCTTTACCAGGGGATTTTTCTGATCGGATATAATTTTATATAACAATCCCGATTTGGTTTTTTTCAAGCCCTGATTATTACAGGCAACCATCAGCAGGATCGCTACTATGGCAAATAGATAAGCATTGATTTTTTTCATTTTCAGTTTTATTGTAATTGTAAAGCGTTCTCTTTTAGTGAAGCACGAAATCGTTGAGCTGTCTGTTCCAGGGTCTCACTGCTCCGTCCCCCTGCTGCGTTGATGTGGCCGCCACCTTCAAAATACTGGCGCGCAAAGCGGTTGACGTCAAAGCCGCCTTTACTTCTGAAAGAACATTTGATCTCTTCATCACGGTCAATGATGAGTGCGGCGAATTTGATTCCCTGTATTGTCAGCGGAAAGTTAACCAGTCCTTCTGTATCTCCCGTACGGATCTGGAATTTAACTAGGTCTTTCCAGGGGATACAGATGAGGGCCGTATTGTATTCGTAAAATACTTCCAGCCGGTTAAGTAACGCATGCCCGGTAAACCGCAACCTGTTTTCAAGAAAATTATCAAAGAGATTCTCGTGTATTTTGGAATGGTCCAGTCCCGTATCCTTTAACCCGGCAACCATGCGGTGAACTGATGCTGTCGCGGAGCTGAAACGGAATGACCCTGTGTCTGTCATTACACCGGCATATAAACACTCGGCTATGGCCAGGTGGATTTTATCGCCATTTCCTGATGCCATGATAAAATCAAATATCATTTCACTGGTGGAGCTTTTGGAAGTGTCGCTGATTCCGTAGGCAAACATTTCTTCCTGTGGTTGCTGGTGATGGTCGATCAGTATACGGAGCGCCGGGGAGCTGGCGATCGGCGCTGCCATTTTCCTTGTCCGCATAAGAGTATTAAAATCAAGGCAAAATATCCAGGATGCTTTCTCCAGGGCCTCATTTGCCCGTGCCGTGTTCAGCTCATAGTCTATCACTTTATCAGCGCCCTTCATCCATTTCAGCCAGTCGGCCCAGTTGGTTGGCGATATTACCGTCACCGGATAGTCCATTGCCTGCAACAGGTGATAAAGTCCGAGGGAAGATCCCATTGCATCAGCATCCGGTTTCTGATGCATGACAATGACCGTGGTTTTGGGAACTTTCAATAAGGTAAATATGTTCGTAATAGGCTGCATATAAAATGGTTGGCAAAGGTGCAGAATAATATGACCATTCCCAAATCTCCTGCAAAATGTATTAGCTTTGCACGCCAAACGAAAACAAATGAGTAACCGAACGTTCACGATGATAAAACCGGATGCTTTTGCGAACGGCTATTCAGGCGCAATCCTGGACATGATCCTAAAAGCAGGATTCAGGTTGACTGCCCTTAAAATGACATCCCTTTCCGCAGGAAAAGCAGGTGAATTTTATGCCATTCACCGGGCGCGTCCATTTTACAATGAACTTGTTGAATTCATGAGCCGCGGTCCGATCGTAGCAGCTATTCTGGAAAAGGAAAATGCGGTTGCCGATTTCCGGAAACTTATCGGAGCTACCGACCCTGCAAAAGCTGATTCCGGAACGATACGCAAATTATTCGCGGCTTCTCTTGGAGAAAATGCCATCCATGGTAGTGACAGCGATGAGAATGCGCGCACAGAAAGTGATTTTTTCTTCTCAAATCTGGAAAGAATCTAAAGACGGTTCTTTTTCTTTTATAGGGGATAATTAAGCTGCAACCCAGGCGGCCCGGAGTCCTTTTCTTTTGATTGAATTTAAGGCCCTAATTTATTGATTATCAATTAATTGATTTTTGTAAATTGATTTTTCAAACCCTTAAGGTAATAAGCGGAAAACGGATTCGTTAGAGTGGATCAACTAAACAATAGACACCATGAAAATCCGCATTATTAATCATTCCGTAAAGATCCTCGCTTTTTCAGCGTTTTTGTTAACCACGGCCTGTAAAAAAAGTATTACCAATATTACTGCGCCTTCACAGGATGCGTCAGCTGCTACACTCTCAGATTCTTCAACTGTAGCTGATAATTCATATAACGACGTGCTGTTAAATGCATTTTTTGGTTATTCTGATGAACTGGCTACCGGAGCAGCCGCCAAATTGCATGGTGGAGGAACTTCTACGAATAGCGTGAATCAGGTGAATGTTGCTCCTTTCAGTTGCGCTGCCTATACCGTGCAAACAGACAGCGGCGGATATCCGATAACGCTCACACTCGATTTTGGCGCAGGCTGCTCAGGCAGTGTGGATAGTGTACTACGCAAGGGGAAGATCATTTATGTTTTCTCAGGTCCCCTGTTGAATCCGGGAACAACGGTTTCAGCCAATTTCGACCAGTATTATGTAAATGGATACGGATTGCAGGGAAGTTGTTCTATCACGAATAATTCTTCCATTGCGAACGGGGTGAGCTTTACGCTCCAGATCACAAACGGGATTTTTACATTTCCTGACTTAACCAATTTTCATTATAGCGGAAATAAAACGGTGCAGATGACTGCCGGAAGCAATACGCCTTCGGATTTTTCGGATGATGTTTATTCAATAACCGGAAACAACAATTTTTCTGCCTCGGATGGTACCAGCATGGTCAGCACCGTCACTACACCGCTGGTCAGAGCTTTTACCTGTAAATATATCAGTGCGGGTGTGATCTCTTTTGTATATAACCAGAAGGTCAATGGAACCATTGATTTTGGAAATGGTACGTGTGATAATGCCGCAACGCTTGTTGCAGGGAATATTAACGAACAGATTACGCTGAGATAATCATCATCATATTAAAAAAAGGGATGCTGCTCGGTGCAGCATCCCTTTTTTTTGTAACAGATTATTTATTCCGTTAATCCTGAGGTAGCGTGATCCTGCAATGCGTCCAATTTCTTTTTGCTATATGTTTGCCGGGTAATTACCACAAATAATACAGGTACAATAAAGATCGCCAGGGAAGTGGCGGACAGCATTCCACCCAATACCGTCCATCCAATCGTATTTCGCGCGACGGAACTTGCGCCACTGGCCAGGGCGAGTGGCAACACGCCCAATATAAAGGCGATGGAAGTCATTAAGATCGGCCTCAATCGAAGTTGAACAGCTGCGAGCGTTGCTTCCACAATGTCCATGCCGCGGTCTACTCTTTCTTTAGCAAATTCAACGATCAGGATCGCATTTTTAGCGGAAAGCCCGATCAGGGTGATCAAGCCGATCTGTGCATATACATTATTCGTGAGTCTTGGTATAAGAGTAAGTGCAATAATAGCCCCGAAAACACCGATGGGCACAGCGAGTAATACGGAAAAAGGTACTGCCCAGCTTTCATACAAAGCTGCCAGGAACAGAAACACGAAAGCGATGGATAGAGCAAAAATGTAAACGGCGCTGGATCCCGATTTTAGTTCCTGCAGGCTGAGCCCTGAAAATTCGTATCCGTATCCCTCCGGCAAAAGCCTGTCGGCAGTACGTTGCAGGGCTTCAATGGCCTGACCGCTGCTGAATCCTTGTCTTGCATTACCATCCACTTCGGCGCTCCGGTAAATATTAAAGTGAGAAATAAGTGGTGCACTTTCCGTAACCTTATAAGAAACTACTGCGCTTAATGGAATCATTTCACCGCTGCCGTTCTTTACATAGTATTGATCGATATTCCGGATGTCTTTGCGAAAAGCCGTATCCGCCTGTGCCACCACATAAAAATTTCTTCCGTAAATCGTCAGCTGGTTTATATATGTGCTTCCCATGTACATCTGCATGGTACTATACACATCCGCCAGATTCAGTCCGAGCTTTTTGCACTTGATCCTATCCACGTCTACCTCGTATCCGGGTGTATGAGCGCTGAAGAAGCTAAAGGCCCCGGCTACCTCCGGTTGCTTGTTGGCCTCAGCCACAAAATTATTTACCACGTTTTCAAAGGTCTTGATATCATCATTGGATTGCCTTTGTTCGATCTGAATACTAAAACCACCGGCGTTACCGAGCCCCGGAATGGCAGGCGGAGGAATGACGACGATCTTGGCTTCTTTAATGGCAGCAAAACGTTTGTTCAATTCAGCGATCACGCCCAACAGTTGCTGTGTTTTCTCTTTTCTTTCATCCCATGGTTTTAACTGCATGAAAATGGTTCCGCTATTGGATTTTGACCCTCCTGTCAGAACATTCAAACCGCCCAAAGCGGCTACATGAAAAACGCCCGGAACCTGTTTCGCTATTTTCATCATATCAGTCAACACGGCCAATGCTCTTGTGGTAGAACCTGCTTCAGGAATTTCATAGGAAACATATACGCGTCCTTCATCTTCCGTAGGAATAAAGCCGGTTGGTTTGTTCTTAAAAAGGAATATATCACCTGCTGCGATACAAGCTAATAACACCAATACCAGGGGCGCTTTCCTTACCCATGCTCCAACGCCGGATGTGTATTTATGATTGAACCAACCAAAGCCCTGATTGAATTTATAGAAGAATTTATTCAACCCTTTAGAATCTTCATTGATATGCTGGGGCTTCAGGAGCAACATACACAGCGCCGGCGTGAGTGAAAGGGCGATGAAGGCAGATATAAGTACAGAGATGGCGATGGTGATGGCAAATTGCTGATATAATCTGCCGACAATACCGGGAATAAATCCGACCGGTACAAATACGGAGGCCAGAATCAGGGCGATGGCGATAACTGGAGCGGTTATATCCTGCAGGGCTTTGGCGGTTGCTTCTTTGGCAGACAACCCTTCCGTATCGATGTAATGCTGAACCGCTTCCACCACCACAATAGCATCATCTACCACGATCCCGATCGCCAGCACAAACCCGAATAAGGTGAGTGTATTGATCGTGAAACCCAACGGTATAAAAAATATAAAAGTTCCTACGATCGAGACCGGAATGGCCAGCACCGGAATTAAAGTAGAGCGCCAGTTCTGGAGAAAGAGAAAAACAACGATCGTTACCAGCAGCAAGGCGATCAGTAAAGTACGCACAACATCTGAAATGGACACCTTTACAACAGAAATGGATTCGAAGGGTACTACATAATCAACATCCAATGGAAAATATTTTTTCATATTCAACATGGCCTGGTAAACGCCTTCTGCAGTGGATAAGGCATTGCTGCCCGGTGCCTGGTAAACCAGCAGGTAAGAAGATCTTTTGCCATCCACAAAAGAATTGGCCGTATAACTCACCTTGCCCAATTGTATCCGGGCGACATCCCTGAGGTACACAATGGAATTTTGTTGTGGATCGGAACGCACGACGATATCTCCGAACTGTTGCTCGGTTGTGAGGCGGCTGTTCGTAAATACAGTGAACTCAAAAGCAGAACTGGAGTTTTGTGGCGGGGATGCAACAGAGCCGGCGGCGACCTGTAAATTCTGTTCATTGATGGCATTTTGCACATCGTTATAAGTGAGGCCCAGCTGGGCCAGCTTATCCGTCTGCAGCCAGATACGCATACTGAAATTATCCGCGCGGCTCAACACATCTCCTACGCCAGGTACGCGCAGCAACTGGTCTCTCACATAAATATTCGCATAGTTGTCCATAAATGGAATGCTATGAGAACCATTCGGTGAATAGATGGCCACCAGCATCAGAATGCTTGGATTACGTTTTAAAACGGTAATGCCCAGTTTCTGCACCTGCGTGGGCAAGGCCGGAGTGGCAATGCCCACCCGGTTTTGAATATCCAGGGCAACAATATTCGGATCAGCGCCTATATTCAGGGTCGCGGTGATCTGCGATTGCCCGTTGTTTGCGCTGTTGCTTTGCATATAGGCCATTCCCGGCACTCCGTTTACCTGCGTTTCAATGGCAGTGGTAGTGGTCTGTTCCACCGTTTGGGCGTCCGCTCCGGTAAAGTTACTCGTGATCTGTACCGTTGGAGGGGTAATATTAGGATACTGGCTTACCGGCATGCTCAGAATGGCCAGTGTTCCGACCAGTAAAAGAACAACGGATATCACAATGGCTGTTACCGGTCGCTTGAGAAATATATTTGAAGAAGCCATACGCTGATTATTTTTTTGAATCCTGCAATATCTTTGCAGGATCATTCTTTTTCCGACGCATCTTTATTTTGGGGCAGATGCTGCAGAGCTTGTAGTTTTCACGATCGTGCTGTCTTTCAATTTTTGCACGCCTTCCGTTACCACGCTGTCTCCTGTTTGCAAACCGCTTTTTACTACCACCTTGTCATTGATCTTAGTGCCCAGGCTTACCTTATGCTGAATCGCCCTGCTTTCATTTACGGTATACACAAAATATTCCCCAAGCTGTTCAACCACGGCCTTGTAAGGGATCAATAAACTTGCCTCTCCGGAGCCATGTTTAACGCGGATATTTGTTGTGATACCCGGTTTCAATTCGTTTTTTTCATTTGAAAAAATCAGGCGTGCTTTAATAGTTCCGGTTTGCGGATCAACCGCACGGTCCAATAAATAAAGGCCGCCGGGAAATGGATATATTGAGCCATCGGGCAGAGCAACAGTAAAAATAGAATCTTTGGGATTCGTGCCTTTTTGCAGATAATTCGAAAAAGCTGGAATTTCTGACTGGTTAATGGCAATATCAACGGCCATCGGATTGTTGGAGGAAATGGAGTTTAGCAAGGTTTGCTGATAAACTGCAGTTCCGATTTTGACATCAGAGATACCAATGGTTCCGTCAAAAGGAGCTGAAATAACAGAATATTTCAGATTCGTTTCCACACTTTGAACATTGGCTTGCGCAGCTGCCACCTGTTTCTTTGAACTTTCCAGGTCTGCCATCTGATGATCTAAAGTTTGCTTTGCAATGGCATCCTCTTTGGCGAGTTCCGTATATCTGTCGGCATCTTGTTGGGACTTGGCCAGATTTGCTTTAGCTACATCAAGGTTAGCTATCGCCTGTTCATAGGCGGCGCGATACTGCTGCTGATCGATTTCATAAAGTTTCTGCCCCTTATGAACGTACTGACCATCCTTAAAAAAAATATTAACGATGTTTCCTGAAATCTGAGGTTTAATATCCACCTGGTTCAAAGGGGTAATGGTTGCAGGATAAATATCGTAATACACTGCATTTCCGGGCTCTGCTACATATGTACCAACGAGTACCGGTGGAGGGGTCTGCTTTGACTGATCTTTCTGGCTTCCACAGGCCGCAAACAACATGGCAAGCGCTGCCTGTTTTCCGATCCTGTAAAGGTTATTTTTCATAATCATCCTGTATTTTATTTAATATCGAAGTACACCAAGTGCCCTTTCCACATCCACTTTATTGCTCAATACCTGATATAAAGCATTTGTATAATTGATCTGTGCTCCAAATAAATCGTTATTGGCCGTCACGACATCGAGGTAAGCTTTAATACCCGAGCGGTATTGAAGCTGAATGACATTATACACCTCGAGGGCGAGGTTCAGGTTTTCCTTCTGAAGATAATAATTGGCCAGGTTTGACTTGTAAGAACCAAGGGCCTGGACATATTCGGCGTTGATAGAATCTTTCAGCGAAGTGAAATTGTAGTCTAGACGGTCCAATTGTAATTGCGCGATATGGATCAGCTGAATTCTTTTCGTTCCCTGGAAAATAGGTATTGAGAACATGATACCAGCGTAGGAATTCGGATAGTTGATTGAATATAACTTGGAGACCTGGTCATTATAATAATTCAGATTATACTCTCCAAATAGAGAAACGGAAGGCAAATAGGCATTTTTTGCATATTTTAAATTTGCCTGTTCCAGCCTTTTTTGTGTCAGCAATTGCTGGTATTCTATCCGGTTGTTATAGTCTACGGACAGGTTTGTATCCACGGCGGTAATCTGATTCGCCATTTCCGCACTGTCGTACATCAGCATCAAAGCAGAATTGGAAGGATAGCTCATATACAGCTTGAGGAGTGCGTAATGGCTTTTCAATTGTTCCTCAGCTGTTTTAAGTTGCGCTTTCGAATTGTTCAGGGATATAGTGGCACGCTGATAATCAGTTTTGTCAACAAGCCCCCCTTTATATTGATTGTAGGCATCTTTCAGGCTTCGCTGAAGCAATACCAGGTCGGCATCAAAAAGGCGAATCTGCTCCTTCGATAAAAGCACATCATAAAAAGCCTTGCTGACATTGGAAACCACATCGATTTGTGTATTGACGGTGGTTTGCCTGGCGCTTGTCCTTACATCCCGTGCCGACTGTTTCGCCAATAAAACATCCCGGTCAAAAACTGTTTGGGTGATCCCAAGTAAAGCAGAAGAAGCGTTATATGTGCCGACGCGACTGGCCTGGTTATTGAAAATGGAGGTCTGCAGCTGGAAGTTGTCCTGGTAGTTTGCATTGAGGCCTATCTGCGGATACCAATCTGCCAACGCGCTTTTTATTTCGCGGTCGACAATTTGCTGATCAATCATTGATTGGCGGATATTGGTCTGGTGCTCTAAAGCATATTGAATACAAAGCTCCAGGGTCTTGCTTGTTCCGGAACTGTCCATTTTCTGAGCACTCGCAGATCCGCATAGGTTCAGCACAAATAAAAACAAAATGATTCTTTTCATAATAAGCAGAGAAAATAAATGTCGTTGATCCACGATTCATTTATGGATTTAACCAGGTAATCAGCAAGCAAGCAAATGGGTCTGCAAAAATAACGGTTAAACACGAATTAAACAGTCGTTTAATTATTTTTGGACAAACGGATGAGTGAGAGGATCTGACCAAGGTATTCCTGATCGACGGTATCGAATTCGCTCAATGAAGTACTGTCTGCATCCAGTACGCCAATTACCTTCCCATTCCGGATGAGCGGCATAACGATTTCAGACCTGGACAAAGTGCTACAGGAAATATGACCGGGGAAAGCATTCACATCCGGAACGATCAGGGTTTTCATCTCCTGCCAGGCGGTTCCACATACGCCCCTTCCTTTGCGGATGCGGGTGCAGGCCACTGGTCCCTGGAATGGAGCGAGCACCAGTTCATCCTGCTTTACGAGGTAGAATCCTACCCAAAGCCATCCGAATTGTTCCTTGAGGGCAGCTACAATATTGGCGAGATTGGCAATAAGATCCGGTTCGCCCAGAATTAATGCTTCTATCTGAGGGATCAGAGCGCTGTATTGTTCGGTCTTCGTTCCTTTTATTATGGTTAGATCGTCGGACAAGTTAAAAATTCAAAATTAAAAATTAAAAATTAAAAAAAAGTGGATTGTTAGCTGTCAACCCACCTACGCTTCGCTTCGGTGGGAAAAACCGTCAACTGTCAACCGTCAACTTTTAGTCCTTCCCCGAATGTACAAATCAGTAAACTCAACGCCCAGTCCGGGTTTCCCGGAAAGTGTGACGCGGCCGTTTTCAATTGATAGTCCCGTGGCAATGTCTTCATCCAGCAAAAGTATTCCATCCATATCAACATAATCCAACAGAGGCAGCAGGTGGCCAACAGCTGCCGATCCGATTGTACTTTCATTCATTCCGCCAGCCATCACTTTCATATTCAATCTACGGGCAGTCTGAATCATGCGGAGAGCCGGCGTAAGGCCCCCGCATTTAGTGAGCTTGATATTGATGCCGTGAAACAAACCATGCAGTTTTTCCACGTCCTGTTCGCTCACGCAGGATTCATCGGCGATTAGCGGCAGCGGGGATTTTTCAAAGAGTACCCGCATTCCGTCCTGGTCATCTTTATCCAGCGGTTGTTCAACAAATTCCACGCTGCAGGCCGCGAGTGCCGGAAGTATTTCTAATGCCTGGTAAAGGGTCCACCCAGCGTTGGCATCCACACGGAGAACGGCATCGGTATGGCTTCTCAGGGACCGGATAATGTCAGCATCCTGTTCTGTACCGAGTTTAATTTTATAAATCGGCCATGGTGTTTCGAGCATTTTCTCCACCATTTTATCGATCGTATCGATGCCAATGGTATAGTCGGTCAGCGGTGCCTGTTGCATGTCCAGATTCAGGCAGGCATAGATGGGTTTATTTTTCAATTTTCCATAGAGGTCCCACCCTGCCATATCCAGCGCGCAAACCAGGAAGGCATTATCCGGAAGAAGCTGGTGAAGAAAATGCCAGAATTTTTCCGGAACCGTGAAAGCAGATTTTTCTATTATCTCTTGTTTGGCGCAAAGATCCGCGGCCATTTTTTCCACGGGTATATGATAATAGCTGATGGCGGGTGCTTCACCATATGCTTTGAGTCCGAATTGTTCCAGACAAACCACAAAAGTAGGCTGATGGGTTTTGGTTCCCCTGGATATGGTAAAAGGATATTTGAACCGCAGGTTAAAGGAAAAATGTTCAATGATCATTATCGTCGAATTACCTTCCGGAAGCTTTCAGCATTTCCTTAAGTTGGTCGTTAAAATCTTTTTCCTTCAGCAGATCTTCCAGGAACAAATGCATTCGATATTTCCAATAGTTTTTCGGATTTGCCGGATCGTTGATCCTTTCGTCATTTGGATTTTCGCGCCGGATTTTTTCTTCCATACCCAACAGGTCCTGCAACTGAAAAATGGTCCACATGGCGGGGGAATGCAGGTGCTGGTTCACGATAGCCTTATTGATCCATGCATCACAGAAAAGGGGCGCTTCGCCCCATTGACCCAGTTCGTTATTAAAGAATTTCTGTGTGATAGTCCTGTTTTCTTCCCACCATCCCCGGATCGTGCTCATATCATGCGTTGAAGGCGTAATCACCGACAAATAGGGAGCATCTGACGGATTGAAAAAATCGCGGGTCTTATCCTTGGGCATGCGTTGAATTTCAAGACTGAGAATGCCCAGTTGTTTCATCACCTCCGGCACGCAATCCGGGACCATGCCCAGGTCTTCACCGCATACCAGCATATCCGTAGATTTTTTGAGAGCCGGAAGTTTTTTCATGGCCTCTTTTTTCCAGAATGCATCCTGCCTGCGGTAGAAATAATTTACGTAGAGGTCTCTCAACTGGTTCTGCACATTCCAGTCCAGATACCGGAATGAAGGAGTGGTTTCCATGAGTATCCTGAAATGGAATTCCTTTCCTTCGCTACCAGCCACTTCGAAGAGGATAACATTGGAGATCAGGCTAAGAAGGGCTGCACGGCTTTTTACCTCGAACGGATCTCCGGCCTTATTTGCGAAATACGCTTCTACTTTTCGTTGGGTATTCACGAAATCCCTGATCAGGTAATTGCCATTGGGCAGTTCAAGGAAAAAAAGAAGTTTTGCTTTTTCAGTATCCTGGGAAAAATATTCCCAGATCACGGCATCATTAATAAACGGTTTGGTATAGCGGTCCGCGTCAAACCGGATATTTCTCTCATCGAATTCCGCCCGGTACACCGGAATTGCCGGATCAAACCTACCCATGATTCCTTCGATTTCGTTTATAGGTATACTCCAGATCCGGAAAAATCCCAGAATATGATCGATACGAAATGCGTCAAAATAAATGGCCATTTGTTCAAAGCGGTTCTTCCACCACAGGTAATCATCTTTCTCCATCTGTTCCCAGTTATATGTCGGGAAACCCCAGTTCTGCCCCTTTAAAGCAAATGAATCCGGAGGAGCGCCAGCCTGCTGGTCCAGATGATAGAGTTCAGGCGACATCCAGGCATCGCAGCTATAACGGTACACGCCAATCGGAATATCTCCTTTGATCACGATGCCTTTTTCGTGCGCATATCCGGCAGCGTCATTGAGTTGAAGATGGAGATGATATTGAATAAAATAATAAACCGCAATCTGATCGTATTGTCTGGATTGGGGTGCAGTCAGCCGGTCAATCGTAAGTTTATTAAAACGCCCCTGGTTTTTCCATTTTGTAAAATTGGTTGTACCGTTTACATCGCGCAGATAACAGAATGCGGCGTAAGGGGTCAGCCAGAATTTATTTGCTTCAAAAAATTTCAGGTAATCCGCATCATCGTTGAGATCTTTTTTCTGGACCTCATAAAGTTCTCTTAGGATGGCCAGTTTACTGCTGACCACGGTTTCGTAATCCAGGTCCGGCAGCTGATTCAGTTGTTTTTGTTTTTTCCTGAAGGCTTTTAAATGCGAATCGTATTTCTTTCCTGCAACCACCTCAAGATTCAGGTAGACGGGATGAAGTGCAAACGCAGAAATAGATCCGTAAGGATAAGAATCAAGCCAGGTCCCGGTTGCCGATGTATCGTTCACCGGAAGGATCTGTATCATCTTCAATCCGGTTTTTTTAGCCCAGTCTACTAAAAATTTCAGATCCGCGAATTCGCCTGTACCCGATGAATGCTTACTTCTCAGGCTGAAAACCGGGATGCTCACACCTGCACCCTTCCAGGTATTGTTAGCGAGGTGCACAAACCCATCATGAACGATGATCAGCTTTTGATCAAGCGCATCGCCTGGCAGCGACCTGTTCGCGCCGTTTTCAAAATAAAGGAATTGTTTATTCTTTAAATCATAGACGCCATATTTATAGTTCACGGGAAGATATTCCCTGGGAAGATTTACCGGAACCGTCCACCATGGCCCTTCCTCCTTCATTAGGATAGGATCCCCCGTTGACCAGTTACGCAAGCCTTCTCCGCTTCCTGCCATGCAAACGCACTGATCGGCTTGCAATAATGGCGCTTTCACCCGGAATATATGGGTAAAAATCTTGGGGTTTTTGCTATGGTTTTTTTTTGTGTGGCGGGGAAGTAATGTTTTCTGAAAAGGTGCGGTATAAAATGCGTTTTCGTATTCACCCGCATAATTCCAGGTATCGATCACCTCGATTTCCGTTGACGGTTTCAGGTGAACCGGGATCTCCCGATCATTTCCCCATTCGCTGATGCTGCTGCCATCTTCCATTTTCAAGAGGTAATGGTAGTGAATCGGGACATGCGGTTTATTCATCAGGTCCAGGCTCAGTTGCCAGAAATCATTGTTCATGTAGCGGAGCGCGATGGCTTCATCGGGTTTCCTGCTCGGTGCATGACCGAGCTCAGGAATATCACCGCTCACAAAAAGCGTCTGACCTGGACTGGTATAGAAACGCAGGTAAAAATGTAGTTTCATCTTCCGTTCAAAATTCTAAATCGTGTTCCGTGAGGATTGTGCCGGATAAGTGGCGAAATTACCAAAAGGGACTTGAAATAAAATTAATGTCTTTCTGATTCCGTATTTAAAATATATTTGTGGATCAAATTTCTACAGCATGGAAAAAACGAAAAAGTATACCGGCCTGTTTTGGGCGCTTTTCCTCCTTTCTGTCATTGCTTTTGTCGGGACTTATGTAACTATTGGAGGTCCCTGTATTATGATTCTACCTTTCGTTTGCACCTTCCTTGCCAAGGCCCTCGATATTATGTAGAGGGTTTAACTCAGCTTCTTGCTGAAATAAAAAACACCGCCTTTTACAGCAGTGTTGTCAGATTTGATATCCGTATTTTATCCATTTCATGGGAAAGCAACAGTTTTTCTGTTTTCAGTTTAAAAAACCCATTTATTGTTGAAGCGGGAAACCTGTTTTCTGTTTCTGTGAATATTCCAGAGATTGACGGAAGTAAAGCGTTTTTTTGCTTGCGGTAAAACGTAGCCTGTAGCCACAGTTTCTCTTACTTCAGCTGTTAGTTTTTTCAGGGTTTCCTGGTCCATGCGGACAACAGAGGGCATGACATCTTGTTTCATAAACGTTCGTGTTTAAAATTTAAATTAATGTTGAGCAATGAGTGGAAGAACACGAAAGAATCGTTAGGAAGAAGTGTCGAATCCTGGATCAGGCTTGCAAGGCTGTGAAATTGCTCAATTGCAATGCAAATATACACATTATTTTTCAATCATCCAAGCGAATTATGAAGTAATTCGGGAATAAGTGTCATTTTGCATTTTATTCACAAAAAAGTAAAAAGTAAAAAAGGGAACCCTTTTTTACTTTTTACTTTTTACTTTTTAATTTGTTTATTTTACTTCCTCAAACTCAGCATCCGTAACGTTTTCAGCGGTCTTGTCATTATTCGGTTGCCCTTCCTGGTTAGAGTCTCCATTTGTTCCGGACGGATTACCGGTTGCCTGAGTTGCTTTATACATTTCTTCTGAAGCGGCCGTCCAGGCGTTGTTCATTTCCGCGATAGCTACGTCAATTTGTGCTACGTCCTGACTCTTATGCGCGTCCTTCAGTTTGGCAAGTGCAGATTCAATCGGCGCTTTCTTATCGGCCGGGATCTTATCTCCATATTCCTTCAGTTGTTTTTCTGTCTGGAAAATCTGGCTGTCGGCCATGTTCAGCTTGTCAACTCTTTCCCTGGCGACCTTATCTGTTGATTCATTTGCCTTGGCTTCCGCTTTCATTTTTTCCACTTCCTCCTTGCTGAGGCCGCTGCCTGCTTCTACGCGGATCTTTTGTTCCTTGCCGGTTCCCTTATCCTTGGCCGTTACATGGAGGATGCCGTTTGCATCGATATCAAAAATGACTTCGATCTGCGGAACACCTCTTGGTGCGGGCGGTATGCCATCCAGGTTAAACATTCCAAGGCTTTTGTTCTGGTTTGCCATGGGTCTTTCGCCCTGCAATACTTGGATCTGAACGCCCGGTTGATTGTCGCTGGCGGTGGAGAAGGTCTCTGATTTTTTGGTTGGAATTGTGGTATTGCTTTCTATGAGCTTTGTCATCACGCCACCCATGGTTTCGATGCCCAGGCTTAGCGGAGTAACGTCCAGTAAAAGCACATCCTTTACTTCACCGGTCAGGACGGCTCCCTGGATAGCTGCGCCTACCGCAACCACCTCATCCGGGTTTACGCCCTTATTGGGTTTTCTGCCGAAGAACCTTTCAACAATTTCCTGCACTTTCGGAATCCGGGTACTACCACCGACCAGGATCACTTCGTCTATTTTGGAAGCCGGGAGTCCCGCGTCTTTCAATGCCTGTTCGCAAGGCTTGAGACATCTTTCAAAAAGGCTGTCTGCCAACTGTTCAAATTTGGCCTTGGTGAGTTTTTTTACCAGGTGTTTGGGTACCCCGTCCACTGCGGTTACATAAGGCAGGTTGATTTCAGTTTCGGTGGATGAAGACAATTCGATCTTTGCTTTTTCAGAAGCTTCCTTGAGCCTTTGAAGGGCCATGGGATCCTTTCTGAGATCCATATTTTCTTCTTTTTTGAACTCTTCTGCAAGCCAGTCCATAATGATCTTATCAAAATCATCCCCACCCAGATGGGTATCTCCATTGGTGGATTTAACCTCAAATACGCCATCTCCGAGTTCGAGGATGGATATATCGAATGTTCCGCCGCCCAGGTCAAACACGGCAATCTTTTCGTCTTTTCCGGCCTTATCCAATCCGTAGGCAAGGGCAGCGGCAGTAGGCTCATTCACAATACGCCGAACAATAAGGCCGGCGATTTCTCCTGCCTCTTTGGTAGCCTGACGCTGTGCATCATTAAAATAGGCAGGTACTGTAATAACCGCTTCCGTAACTTCCTGACCCAGGTAATCTTCTGCCGTTTTCTTCATCTTCTGAAGGATCATTGCGCTGATTTCCTGAGGGGTGTATTGGCGGCCGTCAATGTCAATACGGCAAGTATTATTGTCACCTTTAACCACCTTATAACTCCAATGGCTGATTTCATTGGTAACCTCATCAAAGTGGCGTCCCATAAAACGCTTGACCGACATGATGGTGTTAACCGGGTTGGTTATGGCCTGGCGCTTGGCAGGATCTCCTACCTTGCGTTCGCCATTCTTCAAGAAGGCCACTACGGAGGGCGTTGTTCTGCGTCCTTCGTCATTGGCAATGACCACCGGTTCGTTCCCTTCCATTACGGCAACACAGCTATTGGTGGTACCGAGGTCAATTCCGATAATTTTTCCCATATGATTGATTTACTTTAAGGTTAGTGATATAGATTCAACACTGAATGTCAATCATTATGCCATGCAGCCTGGAGTGTAAAAATGGCAGTAAACTACCTTTTAAAGGCTTCCGTTATGGCCAGAGAAATCAAATCTGCAGGCGACTTACCGCTGCCGGCGTCTTCCCAGGACCAAACTGTCAATGACTACAAGGACCGGCTGGTAGCTTACCTGCAGAGATCATAACGGCCTATGTGACCCTGAAAGGCCTGATCTGCTCCACGACATTATCCTTTTTCAGGTTCTTTTCCTGAAAGGCCTTCCGAATAAAAACAGGACGATATAAGGCCACGCAAATGGGTCCGAAAAAGATCCACCCGCTTTTACCCAATCCATTTTATTTTTCCATGAAATCCTTTCTACACTCAACCGCTGAAGCCAGGTTTTCCGGATCTTCTTTTCTGCCCCCTGATCAAAATGAACTTGCGGAACAGACTGAGGAAGGTTTTCTGCGTTGTGCCTGTGCCAGCGAAGGGTGTCTTCCACCCATTCATTGCCGAAATTACCTCCTTCCGTAAGGTGAACAATATCTATAGAAAAGATCACTGCAGCTTTATATTTTGCTGTTGCGTGAAACGAAAAATCTACGTCGTACAAATGAAATCCTTTCAGGAAAGTTTCATTGAAATGTGCGAATTGCCATACCTCTCTTCGAATGCAGATGAAAACGCCATCTACATTCACGACAGGTTCCAGCAACCCTCCGTTGGGCTTGGAATAAAGATGTGATGTGTGATGGTTCTTGTCCAGGTGAAAAATATGCATGCAATCATATGCGCGGATGCCGGTTGACCATCCGGAAGGCATTCTACTTTTGTATTTCGCACCCGCCACGCCGATCACACCCAGGGCCGGATCCTGTTCAAAAGCCGACGCCAGGTTAGATGACCACCCAGGGGTTTGAAAAATAATATCCTCGTGAATAAAGCACAAATAAGGGAACATGGCGCGGTCGCCCAGGATATTATAAACCTCCGAAATGGATTTTGGCGAAGCCAGGTTATCCCAGGTCAATAATTCATAAGGCTGACCAATCGTTGAAAGGATGTTTGTTTTCAATGCTTCCAGATAGGACCTGTTTATTGAACAAACAATAATGGAAAACATATTCAAAACCAGATTTGATGGAATTCAGGTGTTCTCTGTAAATTGTACGCTTCCTGAAATAATATAGATGCAAAATAAGTCCTTTGTCAAAAATATCCTTCATGGAATTCGAACGAGGTTAGGTAAGATCCTGAACAATCCCTATGGGCATGTCGGAATTAACCGGCTCCGCCTGATCCGTTATAAACATCTTGAACCCGGGAAACTGCGTACCCAACATATTCTTGGAAAGGAGCTTTCTTTTTTAAGTTCAACGGAACTGCTTCATGGAATTAAAGAGATTTTCCTGGATGAAATCTATAAACAAGATCTGCCTGCAGAACCATATATTATAGATTGTGGTGCGAATATCGGCCTGAGCGTGATTTACATGAAATGGAAGTATCCTGGGGCTGAGATCGTAGCTTTTGAACCCGATGAACAGAATTTCAATCTTTTGGAAAAAAATGTCCGGTCATTCGGTTTTTCCCGAGTTACGTTAAAAAAAGAAGCTGTCTGGATAGAAAATACGATCTTAAAATTTGCGAGCGAAGGTTCTATGTCCAGCAAAATTGAAACTGTCAAAAATGGCGGTACGATAGATGTTAAGGCAATACGACTAAAGGATTATTTAAACCGTAAAGTGGATTTTTTAAAGATAGATATAGAAGGAGCTGAATTTTTAGTAATAAAAGATATCAGGGATAATCTGCATTTCGTTAATAACCTATTCGTCGAGTACCACGGAAACTTTATTCAACAAAATGAATTGGCTGAATTGATTAATGTGATCAAAAATTGCGGATTCACCTATTACATAAAAGAAGCAACCGAAGTATACAAAACTCCTTTTACCAGGATTAAAAACCCTCTGATACCTTACGATATTCAGCTTAATATTTTTTGCTTTCGGGAACCTAATTAACCCGGCCTAATTCCAATGACGACCAAAACTTTTATTGCTTTATCTTCTTAAGAAAAGCTTCCAGCCCTTTTTCTTTTTCCGTGTCAAGTTCATAGCTCAGGTACCGGGTGTAATATTCCTTCAAATTGATGAGGTCATCCGGCAGCCCCTCTATTACCTGGTCAATTTGCCGGACTCCTTTTCCATTCGCTTCATCAAATGCCTCGACCCAGCCCGGGTCCAGCCTTTTATTACTGATCCAGGCAGCAAAGACAAATGGCAGACCCGTCATGTTTTTCCATGCCTCTCCGAGATCATAACCGTAAGATGAAATGGATCTTTGTTTCAATGCCCGGTCACCGATCACCACGGCTCCTATGCTGCCCTTTATTTCTTCCAGAAATCCAGAGGACGCTTCCTCGTATTCAGGGCTAATTTTCCAATAATCTTTCAGCAGGATCTTAGCCAGTGCCACGGAGGTTTTGCTTTCGTTATCCATCAGGACCTTCCGCAGTTCTTTTACGGGAACCTGACAAAACAGGCAAACCGAACCCACGGGCCCGTTGCAACCGATAACATACCGGGTATTGATATAATATTCCCTCATCTCCGGAATGATGGCCACGGGCACAAGACCAATGTCTATCTCGTCCTTCAGCAACATTTCTGCAATGCTGGCCGGATGATCCGTGATAAGCTCCATTCTTTCCAACAGCGGCGATCTTTCGATCCCGTAGAGCAGTGGTTTGGTGTTCAGATAGCTCACAGCGCCCACCCTTATTTTTCTGTCCAACGCGATTAGTTTAAATTTGGCTGCAAAAGTAGGTTAGCAGCCTGAATAATTTACCCATTGGCAAACGACAATATGGACCTTAATGCACTTACTGCCATTTCCCCGCTTGACGGAAGGTACCGGAATCAGCTATCCCAGTTGGGTGAATACTTCTCTGAGTTTGCATTGATGAAGTACAGGATCCGGGTGGAAGTGGATTATTTTCTCTTTCTGGCCGAAAAAAAATTCTTCGCGGTCTCTGCCGGGACGGAAAAGCAATTGCGATCTATTGTAGAAAATTTCAGTCTGGAGGATGCGCGTGAAATCAAAAAAACAGAAAGAATCACAAACCACGATGTAAAGGCAGTTGAATATTTCCTGAAAGCCAGGCTGGAACTCGGCAAAGATGCTGATACCCGGGAATGGATCCATTTCGGACTTACTTCACAGGATATAAATAATACCGCTATACCCCTGCTTTGGAAACACGCCGTGGAGATCGAATATATTCCCTTTATCCTCAGCCTGAAAAAGCAACTCCGGTTACTGGCCGATCCATGGAGTGATATTGCCATGCTGGCAAGAACGCATGGGCAGGCTGCTTCTCCAACCATCCTGGGCAAGGAGATCATGGTGTTTGTGGAAAGACTGGAAAACCAGATTGAACTCCTTATCCAGATCCCATTCACGGCCAAGTTCGGCGGCGCAACCGGAAATTTTAATGCTCATCATGTTGCCTTCCCGAAAAAAGATTGGATCAAACTGGCGAATGACTTTGTTGAAAATAAGCTTGGCTTGAAAAGGCAGCAATACACTACCCAAATTGAACACTACGATATGCTTGCGGCGCATTTCGACAATATAAAAAGGATCAATACCATTTTGAAAGATTTTTGCAGGGATATGTGGACCTATATTTCCCTGGATTATTTTAAACAGAAAACTAAGGAAGGAGAAGTTGGGTCTTCTGCCATGCCACACAAAATAAATCCGATTGATTTTGAAAATGCAGAAGGAAATCTCGGCTTGGCCAATGTAATTTTTGAATACCTGTCCGGCAAGCTTCCCGTTTCCCGGCTGCAACGCGACCTTACAGATTCCACTACGCTGCGAAGCATCGGCGTGCCGTTTGCCCACACTATCCTTGCATTAAAATCCATTGAGAGGGGACTTGGAAGACTGGTTCTGAATCAAAAAAAATTAAAACAGGATCTGGACGAGAACTGGGCCGTAGTTGCGGAGGCGATACAAACGATCCTGCGCAGGGAGGATTACCCCAAGCCCTATGAAGCGCTCAAGGATCTTACCCGGGGGAAAAATGGAATTACCCGTGAATCGATCCATGCATTTATTGATGGGTTGAAAATTGCGCCGGTCGTGAAACAGGAATTGAAAAAAATCACTCCGCATAATTATACAGGCGTTTCCCTAAAGTTCTGAAGTCTTAATTCTCCACCATTTCATATTTTGTTGCAGATCGAAGGATTCGAATTTATTTTTTTCCAGCACGCGGATGGAGGCCAGATTGTTCATATTTGTTTCTCCGTATATAAAATCTATTTCCTCCCTTGTTTTTGCCCATTGAATCATGCCTCCGACGGCTTCGGTCATGATCCCTTTACCCCGCTGAGATGGCATAGTACCGTAACCGATCTCGACGGCACCGTCTTTATCCGGAACTCCCTTAAAGCCGAGTTCTGCTACAATGGCGGAAGAATTTCTTTCCACCACGATCCAAAAAGTGCTGAAGAGATAGTCTTTGCCCTTCATCTTTCGCAGCTTCGGCAGGATGATCTGTTTAACCCGCTCGCGTACATCTTCCGAAACCGTTCTCCCTGTATCTCTGAGATTGAATAGTTTTTCGAATTCTCCTCCCGCCCGAAGATAACACTCAAGCTCGGCCGGTTTCAGCGGAATGATCTGAAGTCTTTCGGTCTCGACCATTTATTTTTTGTGGATCTCCGAGGTATAATGAAAAATGATATCCGGATTGTTGCTGATCTCGGTATTCAGGAACCATTCGCTCTGCGCCAGATAAACCATTTGCCCATCCTTGTCCTCCGCAATATTGTTTTGTTTGAACCGCGCAAACTCAGCCAGTTTTTTCTGGTTGGGGCTCGTTAACCAGCAGGCCTTAAAAAAAGGAAGGTTGTTGAATTGAACTGATGCAGAATATTCGTGCAGTAAACGGTACTGTATCACTTCAAATTGCAATTCGCCCACACAGCCAATAATCTTTTTATTTCCGCCAAACTGGGTAAAGAGCTGCGCCACGCCCTCGTCCGTAAGTTGCAGCAATCCCTTTTCGAGCTGTTTTGTCTTCATAGGATCTTTGTTTACCACTTCCTTAAAAATTTCAGGTGAGAACGAAGGTATGCCCGTGAAATAAAAATTCTTTCCTTCAGTCAGTGTATCACCGATCTTAAAATTTCCCGTATCAAATAAACCCACCACATCTCCCGGATAGGCTTCTTCAATAACATCCTTATCCCGGGCAAGGAATGTGTAAGGATTGCTGAAACGGACCTCCTTATTCAACCTGACATGATGAAAATATTTGTTTCGTTCAAATTTACCGCTGCATACCCGGATGAATGCGATGCGGTCGCGATGCCGGGGATCGAGGTTGGCATGAATCTTAAATACAAAGCCGCTAAGTTTTTCGTCACCCGGACAAACCTCTCCTTCTGTGGTTGGCCTGCATTGGGGAACAGGAGCTATCTGGATAAAACTGTCCAGCATTTCCTTGACACCGAAATTATTAATTGCACTCCCGAAAAATACCGGCGCGATTTGTCCGTGAAGATAGTCATCGGTATTCAGGGGGCCGTATACGCCATCCACCAATTCAACATCCTCTCTCAGTAAAGCAGCGTCTTTTTCGCCGAGCTTTTCATCAAGAACGGGGCTTCCCAGGTCTTCGATCCTTACCACATCCTCGTCGGATGCCCGCGTATTGGCTGTGAAGAGGATCAGGTTTTTATCATGAAGATTATAAACACCTTTGAAATCCTTTCCGCTGTTTATGGGCCAGGTCATCGGGTGCAATTTGAGATTCAGTTCATTTTCTATTTCTTCAAGCAATTCAAACCGGTTTTTTCCGTCGCGGTCCATTTTGTTGATAAATACGATGACCGGCGTATCCCGCATGCGGCAGACAGAAGTCAGCTTTCGGGTTTGTTCCTCTACCCCATTCACACTATCAATCACCAGGATAACACTATCTACTGCCGTTAATGTACGATAGGTGTCCTCAGCAAAATCTTTATGCCCGGGCGTATCCAGCAAGTTAATGAGCATGTCCTTGTATTCGAAGCTCATCACCGAGGTAGCAACAGAAATTCCACGCTGTCTTTCGATTTCCATGAAATCGCTTGTGGCATGTTTACGGATCTTATTGCTTTTTACTGCACCTGCGGTTTGAATTGCGCCTCCGAACAACAAGAATTTTTCTGTAAGGGTTGTTTTTCCTGCATCCGGATGGGAAATAATGGCAAAAGTTCTTCTTTTTTCTATTTCTGATTTATACTTCATACACATGGTCTGCGATATACCGCTTCTTCCGGGGCGCAAAATTAAGAAGTTCTTCGGGTATGGGGCACTACTTTCTAAAGGTTTGGGTTGCGATGGCTAAATCCATAGTCCAGCAGGTTGAGGGGCAGAATGAGCTCCCATTGGTTGGGTCCTCTTCCTTCGTAGTCGCGGTCAACCAGACGACTGTATCGGATACCAAGGCTCAAAGGCAATTCATTCCACCAGCTGGTGTCGAAATAAATTTCCATGCCGTATGAACGGTATTGTGATTCCACACCGGGTCCATTCGTATAAAAGAAAGGGACCCGCGTGTAGTCGAAATATGCGTTTGCCCTGATCCTTAAAAAATAAACTATGTTTCCAAAACCCCAGTCCGGATAAACCAGCGGGAAATGATAGTTGAGGGCAATCCTATACATCCGGAAAAAATTCTCCCCGGAATATCCTCTCGAAAAAGGAAATCCGTTACTGAAAAGAACCTGATTGAGCGAATCACGCTGCTGCAGGGCAGCACCAAGTTCCAGACTATGGGATGCAAAGAGGCCGGGGAAATAAAAATACCCGGAACCAAGAAATTGATTGCCCCGGAGTCCGGTGACCGCCCGATCATATTGGAACAAAAGGGTTTGGGCAAAAGAAGGAAAGATCTGCAGTTTACCCTGTTGAAGCTGATTGGAAAATGAAATAAAGGGATCAATACTGCTGAATCCGCGATCGAGCAGACTGTCCTTGAATTGGGGCGTAAAAAATTGTTTATGATAAGTAAAACTTGCGCTGGGTTCAAGTGAAGTTAACCACTCCCCACGACTGAAATTGAACGGAACGGATAGCCCGCCATAGGTCTGCAGTTCATTCCAGTAAATCTTATTGCTGTTAAAATACCCGTTCCTTCCGATAAGGTAGTCCACTCCGGCATTGAAAAAGGGAAAAAGAGCACCATAGTTGAGGTCAAATCCGATTTTTTTATACTGCTCATTCCGGTTATAACCCACATAAATTTCTGATTCGAATGAATTGAGCACATTTTCACCATCCAGGGCAAAAGTATAATCAGGGTCATTAACATATGGCCGCCAGCTGTGGAAATGAAAAATATGGGTAGTGGCTGCATAAGAATTCACCGGGTAATGGATGCTGGGAATAGTATCGGGTATTTGAAATGGCGGATGGTCCAGTGAAAATATATGATGGGTGCTGAGCGGTTCATTGTCATTAAAGTGAGTGGCTGTATTCCCGAACAATAATGGATCTGAAGAAACATTGAGGTGATATCCAACAGCCGTAAAACTCGACCAGGCCCAATTTCCAACACCCGAACTGATCTCGTAAGCTCCGGTGACCGGTTGCTGCTGCATGGCATATATTTTTCCTGAGTGTATGCGGAATCCCCTGTCAGAACCCTCTTCCGTACGCGTGAAATAAATGTCGTTATTAGATATTGAGGGGAAACCAATGGGATGCATGGACCAGGGAAAAAGCGGACTTTCTTTCCCGGAAGGGATATCAATGAACATCAAACACATTTCACCGTGGATGTTCCTAACGGCAGTTAATAACTGCTGCCCCGAATAGAATTTTGGGTAGGTATAATAAAGCCCTTCCGGATTTGGCAGACGAAATATTATTTTTCCGGATTTACTATCAAGAATATCCAGGAATACCTGTGCCAGTTCCGTATATTCAACGACAGCAATCCATTTTCCGTCGGGAGAAATATCAGGCGAAAAATATTTTGATTTGCTGGTTATGCGGATATCCTTTCCGGTGTGCAGGTCCAAAATGCGGATCACTGAATAGTCCCGCCAGCCCCAGCGCAGATCCGGCTCATAAGCTGAATAGACTATTTGGCCGTTGCGATAGGAAAACTGATCGTCGTTTGAAACCGCGCGGTATTTTATGGGTCCTTCCTTTTGCGTTCGCAGGTCTAATTGCATATACCGCGGCGGTCTGCGGTAAGAAGACCTCAGAAAAACCAGGTGGCTTGAATCGATGAATTGGGGAAAGGTTTCGTCGGCTGTAAAATGCGTATGTTGGTGACCGTAAGCAGCATTGGGATCCTTGTAATCGGCAGGCGTCAACTGATCACGAAAATAATCCAATGCCTTCTCCCGGTATTGCTGATAGGAAATACCGGCATGCTGCTGAATGGCATGCTGAAGCGGGTAAAATAAACCCTTGAAGGACGCGGCATCCACGGCGGTTTTTCTCCAGAAATCGTCCCCGTATTTCTCCCTTCCATAAGCGACCATCATATATCCCAGGGGATAATGATCTGGTGTATAATCACGATAAGAACCATTACGCAGCTTCATCCAGGAATAATTTTTCCCCGCAAGCCATAAAGAGAAATAAGGAGTAAGAAATAAAGGCAGGCGTCCGCGGCCCTGAAGGCTCACCAGCGTTTCCTGGTAAACTGCATCTCCTTCCCAGAACCAGTTGGGAACGGCCAGGTTATTTGCGAGAGCCAAACCCTCTTCTCCAAATAAATAATAAAAGGTTTTTGACAGCCCCACCCTGAAATTGTTGAACTGCTGTACGTGACGGTATTCATGAATTGCAAGGGTTTCATGCCATGGCAGGCTCCCCAAATCAAAACTATTTTGAGAAGGAGTAAGCTGGAACTCGCTGCGGAAAGGGGCCAGCTGTACGTAGGCATTGGAAATCGTAGTCAGGTTATGAAAGACAATATCAATCCGGTGCCTGCGCTGACCGAGCGTGGGTAAGGTACTGTCGTTAAGAGCAGAAACCAGAAAAGCCACATCGTCTGCTTCTTTCTCTAATCCAACTGGAAAAATAATTCGTGCAGGATTGATGTTGACCTGTTCCCATTTAACAGCGGGCGGGGTTCCCCCAAAGATCTGCGCATCGGAATTAAGGACAGCAAAAAAAAGGATCAATGGGAGGAAGTGGAAAGTCCGGATCATCCGAAATGGGTTTCTGGAATGAAAATTGAAATTAACAGATAACCCTGGAAGAAAAAATTATGATAAATTCCTATACCTTCGGGTTACCAGCATGAAAGTAAAGTCACGTTTATTTTCTCTCTCCACTAACCTGGATTCCCTGATTGCTGCAGCTATCGGATTCACGATCATCCAGATTTTTTCAAAACACAGCGGAATAGGTGTATCACCCGATTCCGTTACCTATATTAGTTCGGCCAGGCATTTGCTGGAAGGAAAAGGGTTCCTGGCATTCGACAATATGCCGGTTGTTGATTTTCCTGCGGGTTACCCATTTTTCCTCGCCATCATTTCATTTCTAACACGTATGGATCCCCTCCAATACGGACCCCTGTTAAACGGGCTTTTATTTGCGATATTGATATACCTGTGCGGGACCGTAATGAATGGCTTTTACCACACTTCCAAATGGTATAAACGGTTTTTGCTCAGTTGTTTTGTTTTCAGCGCCGCACTGCTTGAGGTATATTCCATGTTCTGGTCAGAAACGCTTTTTCTGGTACTGCTCATCTTGTTCAGTGTTACCATGAAGAATTACCTGCAGCTACTTACGGAAAAATGGTTATTCATCAGTGCGATCCTGGTTTCCCTGGCCTGCGTTACGCGTTATGCTGCGGTGGTGCTGGTGGGCATAGGGCTCTTTCTGATATTTTTCGAAGGCAAACTCGCATGGAACAGGCGCATCCGTCATTGCATTTACTTTGGGTGTGTTTCCTTATTGTTGCTTGCCATCAATCTGGTCCGGAATGAAATGATCCTGCATCTCGCTACCGGAGCGCGCCAGAAGAGTACAAGCTCCCTGCTGAAAAACATGGAATATTTTGGCGGAGTGCTTAGCGATTGGCTGTTAATTGACAGGACACCCTGGCTTTCTGTTTTTTTGACCTTTGCAGTTTTGTTTATTTTCGCGCTGGCCATGCTTTGGTACTATTTCAGGCGAAAAAATCAACGACGATTTGAATATATTCTCGCTGCAACCGGCCTTTTTTATTGCCTTTTCATGCTGGTTTCAGCTTCCATTTCCCGGTATGAACAATACACGAACCGCTTACTGGTGCCCATGTTTATCCCTATGCTCTGGAGCTGCAGTTTCTGGCTGCCATCTTTTCTCGCTAAAAAAAGGGGATTACTTAAAGCTTTGTTCCTCGGTATTGCCCTGTGCATCGGGGTCATTTTTCAATATATCCAATTGTCAGAAGCTTATGAGACTTACGATGGTGTAAAGGACGCCGGCATTCCGGGATATAACGAAGATCCGTTCCCGCAATCGGAGATCGTAAGGTTTATTGAACAATATAAAACGCAATTCAAGCCCGGCTACCAGATCTATTCCAATGCGGGGGACGCTTTTTATTTATTCACGGGGCTGCCCGCAAAACTCCTGCCGCAGCGGGTTTTTCCGCAAGAGATCAGGAAGTATTACCAGGAAAAAAATGATTACCTGATTTGGTTCAATGACGTTGACAATCCGGATCTGCTTGATGAAAAATCTGCCGTCCAGAATAAAAGAATGATCCTGATCAGGAAATTTCCTTCGGGCGAAGTCTTTATAACGCCAGATTCCATTTCATCTCCAATCCATTAAGAAAGAAAACCTACAATGGGCGCAGCCAGATGTTCCGGTAGCTGATCGGTTCGCTTTTGTCGCCATGGGCCTGGAGCTTAATCGGCGCCGGACCATGTTTTTTGTAGAAAGGCTGGCCAATATATAGGGTCTGTCCTTTCAATTCAAAGTTATTCTGCACTAATACAGCATTCAGGAACACGGTCACGCGGGCAGGAGATTCGAGCGTTCCATCTTCTTTAAACCTTGGAGCCGTCCACACAACATCATAAGTCTGCCATTCTCCGGGTTTACGGCATGGATTTGCCAGCGGCACACCCTGTTTGTATATACTGCCAGCCTGTCCGTTCACATAGGTAGAATTATTATAACTATCCAGCACCTGCAGTTCATATCCCTGGTCACCTCCATTGCCCAGTGAAGCCAGGAAAATGCCACTGTTTCCGCGGGCCTGTCCGGAGCCCGTAATATTTTCGGGAATACGATATTCTGCATGCAGCTGATAATCAGTAAATGATTGTCGGGTAACGATGCCGCCCGACTTTTTATCCACGGTGGCAATTCCATTCTCCACTATCCAGCCGGGTTTCTTTGTTGTATCCATTCCTTCGGCTCTCCATTGATCCAGGTTTTTGCCATCAAATAATACGATTGCATCCGAAGGGGGTTGATCATTTGTCATCCCCGGTGTTACAATTTTAGGAACTGGTGTATAAAACTCTGTAAGTTTAGGATCACCTTGTTGATTTTGTGCAAACAGAAAAGTATCCATAGATAAAAGAAACATCAATAAGATAAAAAATTTTCTTGAAAATAGCGGAGCAATAGTATACATATTCAATCTTTTAAATTGAATTCAAGTTAGCATAAATCCGAGAGAAGGGGTTTATGATTTTTTCAAGCCGGGGCGGGTTGTCAACTTGTTTACTGTTCAATATTCACCTCGTGTGCATACTGCCGCTTGAGGGAATCTTTGATACGCGCCGTATCTTTTGACAGGGCTTGAAATTGAAAATACACCTTAAAAAGGCTGGAGTCTTTTTGGGAAAGGTGGGCTTTGAGATCAAAAGATATCAGTTGCCGGTATCTTCTTAAGGCATGCTCTTTATTAGGTGTTGCAAGTATTACGAATTTATAATCAGTCGAATCTCTACCGGTGCCATTGTGATGTGCAGAGTCTGCGTTGACCATTTTTCCGGAATCCTTCCGGATATTTTTAGGTACCGTATCGGCTACAGGGGGAGCGCTAACCTCCGCGTTGGTCTCCGCATTATTTGACGGCGACGGGGAAGTTTTCTTATACATCAGATATCCGCCCCAACCAACGATGATAAGCGCAGCAATAATGGCAACTCCCCTCAGCAGGTTACGATTTTGCGACGCCTGCAAAGCGGAGCCGGGTTGATCGGATTCAGTTCTCCTTTTTCTTGAGTGGTCTGCCGAGCCCTGGGTCTGATTTCCCCTGATCAGCGCATATTCCCCAGGTGAAAAATCAAAATTCCCGGCTTTGTTCTTAGTAATTGTTCCAATGCCTTCGAGATAGAACGGTTTTCCTATATTCAACATTTCCATGCCGAGGTTCAGGTAAGATTCAAGGTCTGAAATGGCGAGGGGTTTAATTTTACCTGTATTTTCGCATATATAGGCGATCAGTTCTTTATCCGCTGCAACAATATTTGCATTTTGGAATTGGACTCCATTGGGCAATGAAAGTAAGGCGTGATCATTCTCTTCCGGCAACACGATGGATTTGTCAAGCGTAAAAATGCCCATGCCCGGCAGCGCCAGCCTTCTGTTTTTGTACAAATACTGTACTAGAAGAAGAGGTATCTTCAAAGCCAAAGGATTCAGATTTTAAAAGTAAATAAACGAACGCGAATAAGCACAAATAATTATATGAAAATTAAAATAAAATATTGAGAACTAGCAATATATCTATACAAACCTCGATTTATGTTCTAGATTCTGTCAGTGCTTAAACCGAGTTTAAATCCGTTTTGACTATGCTTAGTGAAGAAGAAGAGGCCTTTATTGAATACTGGAAGGCAAACCGTGAACGACAGAAAAAGACTATGCATCAATTTATGGTTGGGATTCCGGTTGCCCTCTTGTTCGTGATTCCGATCGCCATAAATTTTTTTTCAGGATGGTATAAAAGGGCAGCCATGCTGGTGCATACCAACAGTTTTAACCCTGGAGTCCTCCTCCTGGCCCTCCTCCTAATAACAGTCTTTATCGCAATATTTTCCAGGAAGTTCCGATGGGACCAGAACGAACAGCGATATGTCGAGCTACTGGCCAGGAGGGAAAGGCAGGCCTCCTCTGAAAAAAAATAAATTGTTGCAGCGTTTTCTTTCCATGCCTTGTCTTTCTATTGCATGCAAGTAATTGTATTGCTTGCCGTAACCATAGACTACCTGCAAGACGACCCTGAACAGATTGTTCGGGGTTTTTTATTGTACTTTTGGTCAAAGTCTTCTTCTTGTCTTACGAGCCCATATCCGTTTTTGATATCTTCAAGATTGGCGTTGGGCCTTCCAGTTCTCACACCTTGGGTCCCTGGCGGGCAGCACAGTCCTTTATCCGGTCTCTCGAGCACAAAGGCCTGTTACCCGAGCTAAAACGCATACAGGTGTTGCTTTACGGCTCCCTGGCTAAAACGGGGAAGGGACACGGTACCGATATTGCCATTGAGCTCGGTTTATCCGGCTATGATCCGGTTCAGATCGATACCGCATCCATACCAGATATCGTGGAATCGATTAAGGAAAATAAGATCATTCGTCTGGTCGGAGGCATACAATTACCATTTGATCCTGTAAAGGACATAGAATTCCTTGTGCAGGATTCCCTGCCATATCATCCGAATGCACTTAGTTTTCTCGCAGATTTTAAGATTTCCGAACCGCTTGCAGAGACCTATTACTCCGTAGGTGGAGGTTTTATTGAAAAAGAAGGGCAGTTGCCTGCTGCCGGCTCCGCCTCCCAACTTCCTTTTCCGATAGATTCAGCCAATGATCTCCTTCATTGGTGTAGGAAAACAGGCATGACCATTCATGAAGTGGTTCTGGAGAATGAACGTGTTTGGCGGG
>Ga0182024_10003957_pt1 | contig 34612 bp, 34 predicted proteins | sample P32metaG_FD_120480 | JGI IMG/M metagenome (GOLD analysis project Ga0182024, IMG submission 120480) | Permafrost microbial communities from Stordalen Mire, Sweden - P3-2 metaG (Illumina Assembly) | ecosystem: Environmental > Terrestrial > Soil > Wetlands > Permafrost | place: Sweden: Stordalen...
AGCCTCTCGACTTAACTCCACTCCGGTCCGAGCCAGGCGCCCAGACCCAGGTGGTTTCCCTCCGCGTATTTGCATTCCGACACTCTATTCGAATGTCACTAATCATTCTGAACGAGAACAGACCGGATAAACCCTGCGGCGCTGGCGCATCGCGGGGGCGCGTATTGCCGTCAATCAAGTATGCTTGACGTTCAAGAGAAGCGTCCACTACATTCAAGAACCGGGATCATTCCGATCCCCATAAATTTTCCGAATTCAAACTTATTTGTGACGAGGTGCTGGTGGCATGACGATCAAGAAAAACGCGGTTCGCAAAACAGCTCTCCGCCAAAAGGCGCAGTTGATGTCAGGTTCCGAGATTGAGCGTACGCTGGTGCGTCTGGCTCACGAAATCCTGGAAAAAAACGGTGGCGTTGACGGCCTCGGCCTGGTTGGAATCCGCCGCCGCGGAGTTCCCATCGCCGAACGCCTGGGCAAAATGATTCAGCAGGTCGAGAAGAAAAAAGTTCCCGTGGGCACGCTTGATATCACCTTTTATCGCGATGACCTGTCCACGCTCGGCCCTAAGCCAGTCGTGCAGGAAACGGAAATTGGCTTTTCGATCGAGGGCAAGAAGATCGTTCTGGTCGACGACGTACTTTACACCGGACGCACCACGCGCGCCGCCCTCGATGCACTTTTTTCCCACGGACGCCCCAGCCTCGTGCAACTTCTCGTGCTGATTGATCGCGGCCATCGTGAGTTGCCGGTGGAGGCCACGTTCATCGGCCGAACGGTTCAGACAACGGACAATGAGGTCATTGAGGTGAAGCTAACCGAAATCGACGATGCAGAGAAAGTTGTGTTGATGGAGAAGTAAAATCTAGGTTTTGGATCTTGACGCCCACTCCGCTTCAAAGCGCGCGCGATCATAAAAGGATTTCTGCGTCCCGACACCCGTGGTCGAAAGCCCAGCATAAAGATTGGCGCGCTTGACAGCCTCTAGCTCGGGCACGCCTTCGCCAAGAAAAGTCGCGAAGCTGCCAATGAAGGCATCGCCCGCCCCGGTGCTGTCGACGCTTCTTACGCTGAACGCAGGCACATGATCCATCCCGTCACTTCCCGCCAGCAGCGCGCCGTTCGCTCCGAGCGTGATCAGAACTCGGCGTATCCCGCCAGACAGAAGATTAGTCGCACAGCGCTTAGCCTCCTCCACATCACTGACTCGCATTCCGGAAATCGCGAAGGCCTCGCTCTCGTTGGGAATGAAATAATCAAGCTCGGCGATTGCTTGAGTGTCGATAGGTTGTGCCGGCGCAGGATTCAAAATGCAGCGTATGCCATTTCGGCGCGCGAACTTGATCGTATAGTACACAGTTTCCAGCGGGATCTCGAACTGCAGCACGATGCAGTCGGCGCTCTTCAGCATCTCAGCTGCGGCATCGACGTCGGCTGGTTTCAACTCGTTATTTGCGCCTTTGACAACGATGATCCGATTCTGCCCCGAAGGATCGACAAAGATAGGGGCCACTCCGCTCGAGACTCCGCTAACCTGCCGCACGTGCGTGGCATCGATGCCCAGGTTTTCAAAATTCTTGATCGTTGACGGACCAAAAAGATCGTCTCCAACTCTCGCCACCATGAAAACTTCGGCTCCGCAAAGCCGCGCTGCAACCGCCTGGTTCGCACCTTTCCCTCCAAATCCCAAGTCAAACTTCTGCCCAAAAATTGTTTCGCCGGGCTCCGGAAACCGGTCAGAGAACGTAGTCAAATCAACATTGGCGCTGCCCACTACCGCGATGCGAGGACGCTTTTCCATAATTTGTCTCGTGTACAGCCGACTCGTTCAAACGATAGATGAAGACTTCAGTTGAAGAAATCGGAGTTTAGTCAGTCGACTATAAAGTGTCAACCACATGGCGCAAGGTTGACGTACCGCGTTAGAAATGTTTTCAGGTTACAAGCGTTCGCAAGTCTTGTTCATTATTCTGGCGTCCGCGCCTTCTCTTGAGTATTCTCTTCACCATGGCCACCGTCTCGCTCAGCGAATTGTTGGGCTCGCTCGTCTATGACGCCTCAGGCGCTGTAAGTGGCCGCGTGCGCGAGGTGGCTCTTGCCCCGCAGGAGGACAGGTCCCGAGTTGCCCTGCTCATCGTCAAGACGTCCAGTGGAAATCGCGTCCTGCCCTTGACCGCTGTTTCCGATATCAACGGCGGCATTCGCGCCTCCTCCGCCGCTGCCGAATGGGTCTCTGCCGACGGCTCCGAAGGCTTGCTGCTGCTCAGTCGAGACTTGCTCGATCAGCAGGTGATCGACGTACACGGCCGCAAAGTGGTGCGCGTAAACGACGTGGATTTTAACCACGAAACCGTGGAGAACCGCCCCATTCTAAAGGTGGGTGGCGTCGATGTTGGCGCGCGTGGCGCGGTGCGACGCCTTCTCAAGGGTTTGATTCCGGCGGCTGCGCTTCGCGCCTTGCTCGTGCGCGTCCCTCCCCGCGACATCCCCTGGGATTTCGTGGACATCGTCGAAACCGATCCTGCCCGCCGCGTCAAGCTGAAGATTTCGAATGAGCGGCTGGGCAAGCTCCATCCCGCCGACATCGCCGACATCGTCGAAGATCTTGCTCCCAACGAGCGCGAAGCTGTTTTCGAAACGCTCGATGAGGGCGTTGCCGCTGGAGCGCTGGAGGAACTCGAGCCCAGGGTCCAGAGAGCGGTTCTCGAATCTCTCGATTCCGAGCGCGCCGCCGATATTGTCGAGGAGATGCAACCCGACGCAGCCGCCGACCTCCTGGCCGATCTGTCCGACGAGCGCACGGAAGAAATCCTGGTGCAGATGCAGCCCGAAGAACGCCAGGAAGTCACCGAGTTGCTTGAGTTCAAAGAGAACAGCGCCGCCGGGCGGATGACCACTGAATACATCGCGCTGCCCGTGACCGCAACCGCCCAGGACGCGATCGAGGCTATGCGTTCCTTCGAAGGCCGCATGGAAAACATGAGCACCATTTACCTGACGGATTCTCATGGAACTCTGGCGGGGGCGGTGCCGCTGGTGAAAATCGTTCTCGCTCCTGCCTCGACCCCGCTTCTGGCGCTGGCGCAGGAGCCGCTCATTTCTTGCCATGAGCGCACGAAAGAAAGGGAATTCGCTGAACTCTTCGATAAATACAATCTGCTAACCTTGCCGGTCGTTGACGAGCAAAGCCATCTTATCGGCGTGATCACGCCAGACGACGTAATTGCCATGCTGCGCGCCAAGCTCTAGGCGTCCGCCTTGGGAGCGCCTGCGGAGATTACCTTCGCAAGAAAACTTTCTTGTCCCATCAGATTCACCTATCCAGACAGCGCTTTCTGCATTTATTCTGGTCGTTCTGTTTTGCCAAATTGACTGTTCCGGTATCCATTGCGCATGAAATTCCTGAGAAGTTGGAAATTCCGGCTCCTGCTCTTTTTTGCCGTTGTAGGGCCGGGTTTCATTACTGCGAATGTTGACAACGATTCGGGCGGCATCTTCACTTATTCGCAGGCTGGCGCACAGTTCGGCTACCTGCTCTTGTGGTCGATGATTCCAATCACTGTCGCCCTGATCGTAGTACAGGAAATGTGCGCTCGCATGGGAGCGGTTACCGGCAAGGGCCTGAGCGATCTCATCCGCGAAGAATTCGGCCTGCGCGTTACCTTTCTCATGATGCTCGGCATTTTGATCACAAATTTCGGCAACGTCATTACCGAATTTATCGGCATTGTGGGAAGCATGAGTCTCTTCGGGGTCTCGAAGTACATCGCTGTCCCGATCTGCGCTGTGATTGTCTGGCTCATCGCCGTCAAAGGCCAGTACAAGAGTGTTGAGAAAGTTTTCCTGGCCGCTTCCTTTTTCTACATCGCTTACATATTTGCTGGAGTTCTAGCAAAGCCCGCATGGATGGAAGCAATGAAGGCGACAATTAAACCTCCAGAGTGGACTGCCTTCAGGCAAGGTCCATACCTCTACATGATGATCGGCGTTGTGGGAACCACGATCGCGCCGTGGATGCAGTTCTATCTGCAGTCGTCGATCGTGGAAAAAGGCGTCACCCGCCGCCAATACAAGACCTCTCGGCTGGACGTGATTGTCGGCTGCATCTTTACTGACGTCGTTGCCTGGTTCATCATCGTTGCCTGCGCCGCCACGCTCTACCTCCATGGTAATCGAGATATTCGCGATGCCGCCGACGCTGCTCAGGCGTTGCGTCCGCTGGCGGGCGACTGGGCCTACATATTGTTTGCGCTCGGACTGTTCAATGCGTCGCTGTTTGCGGCATCGATCCTGCCGCTATCCACGGCTTACACCGTTTGTGAAGGATTGGGCCTCGAGTCTGGCGTGGAGCGAAAATTCTCAGAAGCCCCAGCTTTTTACTGGCTCTATACTGCGCTCATCGTTGCGGGAGGAGCGGTAGTTCTGATCCCCGGGCTTCCGCTGATCAAGATTGCGGTATTTTCGCAAGTGGTCAATGGCGCGGTGCTGCCCTTCGTGCTAATTTTTATGCTGCTGCTCATCAACAAGAAGGAACTGATGGGCGAATACGTAAACAAACTGACTTTCAACATCATCGCATGGGCAACCACCGTGATCATGATTGGATTGACCGTGGCCTATGTGTACGGACTCATGCGCGGAAGCACGTGAAATAAGGCTAATCTACTTACGCGCCAACCGTCGATAAAATCACAACGTCATAAAATTTCCGACTCCATCCTTCTTGGCCCGCTGAAAAGCTAGATTGGCAGCGACCATATCCTCCATCGCCACACCCATCGCCTTGTACACGGTGATTTCGTGGTCGCTACTTCGGCCCAGCTTCTGATCGAGAATTACCGCTCCGAGAGTCGTGCCCCTTGAACTGTCCAAGTCGACGAGTTCGCTGCATCCGACCGGAGCTGGTTGAAAAGCATCGAGCGTCTCTACAAAGAGGCGATGATTTTTTGCCAGATCTTTCGGCAACTCTCCGTGTGGAGGATGAAATCCGACCGAGGTGACATGCGTGCCGGCCTTTACCCATGCAGATTCGATCACGGGCTCGGGCGAGTGAGTTGTCATGCACACAACGTCTGACTCACGCACTGCCTCCTCCAGGTTTGCGATGGGACGCGCGATTTCGCTCTGTGCGGCGAGTTTCCGAGCTTCTTCGAAGCGCAACGAGGAAATATTAATGCGCTCGAAATTGCGAACGAGAGGAAGCAAGCGGAGGTGTTGACGTCCCTGAACGCCCGCACCGATCACGGTGGCGATGCGGGAATCGGCGCGACTCAGCAGGCGAACGGAAAGAACTGCGGCGGCAGCGGTGCGGATGGCCGTAACGTATGTGCCATCCATGATGCAGGAGGTTGCGCCCGTGTTGGGATCGAATAGGGTAATCAGCGCGAGGTGATTGGGCAAGCCGATTTGTAGATTGCCATCGAAGACGTTGACGATCTTGACGGCGAGCTGCATGCCGGACCGCCATGCCGGCATAGTCAGCGAGAAACCTTTTCCGGGCACCGACAGTCTTGATCTCGGAGGGGACTGGATTTCTCCCAACTCGAGCCCTTGGAAACCGTCTTCCAGAGCGTCGAGCAGCTCTCGCGGATCGAGATACTTCTCCACGTCTCGCTCGCTGAGCGTCATTACCGGCGTGGCGCCCTTCTTGATTTCAAAGGCGGCGAGGGCGGGTTGATTTTCGCTTTCGCTCATTGTGGATGAGTTCTCAGTTGCCGGTTCTCAGTTCTCATTGAAAAGTGGTGCAATCTTCATCAAGTAATGCGTTGCATCGCACTCATAGAATCTTTCCAGCCGCGAGATCCTTCACCAGGCTCAAGTCGGCCTCCAGAAAATCCAGACGCAGTAACTCTTGGCGCGTCACCCATCGAATTTCCCGAAAAATTCGGTTCTCCATTTCGCCCTGATAGTGGCGTACTTCGAAAAAGCGCAGCTCCACCGAACCGCCGCTGGAATATTCGTGGACGAGGCGCGCTACCTCGACGCCGACGTCGGCCACAATGCCGAGCTCTTCATCGAGTTCGCGCCGCATGGCATCGCGGGGCTGTTCGCCTTCTTCGATCTTGCCTCCGGGAAATTCCCACTGCAGTGGCATCGGCTGGTGCCGCGTCCTCTGACAGGCCAAAATCAGGTCATCTTTCACAATCAACGCGGCTACGACTCGTTTCATGATCTTCCAGCACGAGAGGATGCTGGCTCGGTTTCCTTCTCCAGTCGCTTGCCCACGAGCTGAGCAATGTATTCAATCAGCGCGCGGTCTTTGGCGCCAAATGCCGCGGGGAAGTGGCTGTCGATATCCAGTTCGCCCGCCACCGCGCCATTGACGAAAACCGGCACAACGATCTCGGACTTGGTTTCGAGCGAGCACGCGAGATAGCGCGGATCCTTCTTGACATCATCCACGACTACGGTCTTACTCGACGATGCGGCCGCGCCGCAGATTCCCTGATTCAAAGGAATGCGGGTATGCGGAGTCATGGCTCCGCGATAGTGTCCCAGCACGAGCACCGGCGGATTCGCATCCGCTTCCAGCATGTAGAAGCCGACCCAGTTGTATTTGAGCATCTGCTCGTTCAGCAAAGCGGTAATGCCTGCCATGAGTTCATCTGCCGTGTGCGCTTTGTCATTCAGGCGATCTGCGTCCTTGCGCACTTCGTTGAGCTTGTCAGTTTTCAAAATAGTTGCCATAACAATAATCCTAAATCAAGCTGCCGCAGTTCAGCATCGCTCAGCTTCGCCGCGGTACTGCTCTTCGCGGTACTTCCGTAATCGGCCGAAGTCCTTGCTGCGCGCCGAATTGCGCCGGATGGATCGCTCCCGCCAGCGCGCGCAATCCCGCAAGCAGCGTAGGAGCGGGAGTATTCAGGAGTTCGTCGGAGATGCAATAGACCTGCGAATTGCGTGCGGCTGTAGTCTCTGACCAGTTTCTTTCGGCGACGATCTTTGCCAGCGGCACGCGATCTCCGGCTCCGCACCATGCCGCGATGATGACCTCGGGATCCAGTCGAACCACTTCTTCTGCGGAGCACTGTTTGCCTGCTTCGCCCAAGAAGTCGCCTCCTGCCGCATTCACCAGCTCAGCAACCCAAGGTTGTGAGGTGATGATCGGCTTTCCCCATTCCTCGGCGAAGACGCGCCTTCTCGGAAGGCTAGCAGTCTGGCTTCGCACCTCTGCTATTGCTACTTGCATATTGCTAATCACTTGCTCGCCGCGCTCGCTGGCGCCGACTGACGAAGAGATCAAGGCGATGTCGGTGTAGATGTCGTCGAGCGTGCGCGGAGCGAGGCCGAGAAAGCTGATTCCGGACTTGAGGATCTCGACGACCGCTGCTTCCTGATAAGGCACAGAGGCGATTATCAGGTCAGGCTTGGCGGCGAGAATCTCGCTGGCTTTCGACGTCCATGAATCGGCGATGATCAGGCGCGATCGGTTGCGCGAGTCAGTCTTTAGTTCAGGAACTACGTCGGCACAATACTTGGTGCAAGCCACGACGCGATCCAACTCACCGACATTCGCCAGAATGACTGTCGCGCTGGGCTGAAGGCAAGCTATGCGGCGAGGATGATGCGAGTCGGGCATCTGTCCATTGTAGGAGACTGATTCTCGTTCGTGCTTTCTCGTGTCGTGTCCCGGAGATTCGACGCGTAGCAACCGGGACCGTTATCACTCACTCGAAACGCGTCGGTACTGCGGACAAAATACATAGGTCCTTCGCTTCGCTCAGGATGACAATGAGAATTAGGCTCTACGCTTCGCTCAGCCCAGTGCGAGCGAAGTGAATTCAAGCGTCGACGAATTACAATCGCTCCTGTGTATTCGGCTGAACTCTTAGACCATTTCGAGCATCCGCGCAACGCGGGTGAAGTTGAGTCTCCTGATCGCACAGCGCGACTCGAGAATCCTGTCTGCGGCGATATTCTCGAACTTACGCTTCGCCTTGAAGGTGAAGAACGGGAAGGCAAGCGCATCGCCGACATTCGCTTTCGCGCCAAAGGTTGCGTTCCGGCGATGGCTTGCGGATCGGCGATCACCGAGTTGGTGAAAGGGAAAAAAGTCGACGAAGCGCGAAAAATCAGCAGGGAAGAGTTGGTGGAAAAAGTCGGAGGCTTGCCGCAAGCCTCCGCCCACGCGAGCCATCTGGCGATGGACACGCTCGCTGCGCTGCTGCGGAATATCTGACTGTTGTCGAGACGCTGCGTTTCTCCGCTCATCGCAACATGCGCGAGGAGCGGAAGACCGCGCCATTCGCGACTTAACTTTTATTTCGGCATGACTTCGTGCGCCAGTTTGCTGGCTACTACTTCGCGAAGGTCGTTGCGTTTTTTGCCTGCCTCGATCATCGCGTCACGCGATCCATAATGTTTAGCCATGATGGTGGCGGATTTAGCATCGCTCTGGTCGAGCGCAGACCAGTTTGGAAACATGAGGCCCACCGCAACGTCCCAGTCGTTCGGTCCATCGGTGGTCACGTTGTTCCAGACTTTGTAGTCGCTGAGTATGCCTTCTTTTTTCAGGGCGTCGTACGATGGTTTGAGGTGTTCGCGAAAATCTTTCCAGAACGGTTCTGCCTGACCTGGCTTGATGTGGTAATAGATCACGCGCCAAATTGGCCCTTGATCATAGTTGGGATTCTGCGCAAGGGCGGGAAGCGCGCAAAGTAGCGTGATGACGAACAGGGTCACACAAAGAGTTTTTTTCATTTTTCTCCTGTTATTTTTTTGGAATGGGATCGATACGGCCCGAGCAACGACGCCGAATCCTATCACTCCGGGCGACTGTTTACAATTCGTTCTTGGGTTGATAAACCGTCCAGCCGTTTGCAATTGCGATTTCTTTTAGATCGGGATTGGGATTGATGGCATAGGGATGCCTGGAGTGGGCTAGCATTTCGCGGTCCCAGATGGCGTTGCCGAAGGCGCAATCGGGGCGGGTTTCGGAGGAGGATTTTAGGGCGGCGCGAATGGCTTCGGGCTTACCGGGTCCGCTGGGGATTCGGATGAGGCGGTCGGTGATGAAGCGAACGTTGCCGCCGTTATTTTTTTCTTTTACCACGTCTACGGCTACTTCGGCGGCGAGGATGCGATTTTCGGGGATGCCGAAGTAGCGCATGCCGCTGCGGATGATCCATTGATTGGAAGAGGAGACGGCCCAGACGTCGCATGGGTTGGATAGGCCGTTGGCGCGCAGACGGGCGATTAGTTCGCGCATCTCGGGAAAAATGTTGGGCGCGATTCCCTGGGCGAAATAGGTGTCGCAGGCTTGCTGAACTACTTCTTCTCGGAGGCCGCGATGCATGGTGACCATTTCTCCGCACATGACGTCTTCAGGGACCTTGCCCGCTTTGTAGTCGGCGTAGCGGGCGCGGGCCCAGCGCACGATCTCGGGCGACACGAGGCCTTCGTCCAGCTCCCAGGCAAAGAATCCTTCTCCGGCATCGCCCGACCAGAGTGTGCCGTCGCAGTCGAAGGTGGCGACTCGCGGGTGGAGGCGGAGAACGCTTTCTATGAATTCGGTTTGGCGGGTGGAAAGATGGGGCATAGTTATCAATATAGCGTTCGCGGGATGGCGGATCACAATCGACGCGGCAACGGGCTGAACCACTAAGGACACTGAGGATCACTAAGGGTTGTCACGATAACGCCGCGTACTGCTCGGGCGTGTCGACATTTACGGTTACGAGCGGATCGTCTACGGGGACGTATTCGATTGCGGATTGATTCGCGTGCTCGACGTCGCGGGCGTTGGATGAGTTTGGGGCGCTGAGGAAGACGGTAAGCATTTCGCGACCCAGCAGAATGGGATGGCCGTGCTTGCCGTCGTACTCGGGGATTACCGCCCACTTTCTTTTTGCGGTTGCTCCGTCGAAAGCAGTTTGCAACTTTTCGATTGTGCCGGGGCGGACGGGCGGGCGATCGACTAGGGTGACCATGGCGGCGTCGCGGCCGCGATTGAGAACTTCTTGTAATCCCACTTGGAGTGAGCTGAACTGGCCGCGCTCGGGGTCGGGATTAACTATGAGCGTTGCGCCGTTGGCGTAGATGATGGGAGCGAGCGCGGCTTGATTCTTGCCGGCGACTACGAGGACTTCGTCGACGTGGGAGAAGAAGAGGCGGATGGCGGCGGAGAGGAAAGTTTCTCCGGTGGAGTTGGTTGGCTGGGGCGGCCAGGGGAGCAAGGCTTTGTCGCGGCCCATGCGGGAGGATTCGCCGGCGGCCAGGATTAGTCCGCAGAATGCAGCGGTGCGTGCCATGTGGGGACGATAGCGCTGGTAAGGCAGGAAAAGCAACAGGCGGGAAATGCAGAGGCGGGAAAGCAAGGCCGGGAACGGCAAAGGCGGGATCCGCAATTGGTTAATTGAATGTTGGCAGCTTGACCAGGTCGTCGTGGGGGACTCGTTCTACGGGATTGCCGGCTTTGCGCCAGGCGCGGAGGCCTCCGGCGATTACGAAAACTTTGAATCCTAGATCTTGTAGTTGACGCGCCACACGGGCGCTGGTGGCTTCGCGCGCTCAAGTACAGTAGAGATAAATCTCGCGATCCTTGGGGAGATCCTTTACTTCTTCGACCAGGTTGTTGGGCTCGATGCGGATGGATCCGGCGATGCGTTCGGAGTCGGCTTCGTAGTAGCCGTGGCTGCGGACATCGGCGATGAGCATGTTGTGAGCCGCGTCGTCCATTAAGCGGCGGGCGAGTTCTTCGGCGGGGACGCGAGGGACGATGTCAAGCAGGCGGTATTTGCGATAGATGTAGATGCGGTAGATGACATAGACGCCGAGGCCGACTCCGAAGATGATTTCGGCGACGAAGCCGGCGGAGCGGAGTCCGCGAGTGATGTCGCGCAGTATGTCGCTGCAGAGATATCCGACAGTGGCGTAGGCGCCTATGTAGAAAATTGCGCCGAGAGTGTCGAATTGGAGAAAATCGCCGAGTCTCATTTTCATGCTGCCGGCTAGAGGCGGCGACATGGTGTTGATGCCGGGAATGAATTTGGCGAAGAGCAGGGTCACTTTGCCGCGGCGGTAGAAATATTCGGCGGAGCGCAGGATGCAGGTTTCAGGGTTGGCCGAGAGGCGGCAGAGGAAGCCAAGGAGGGCCCATCCGCTGAAGCGGCCCATGAAATAGAGGATGATGTCGCCGATGAGCATCGACACGAGGGCGATGCCGAAGACGAGATAAAAATGAAGATGGCCGTAGGCGGCGACGGCTCCGGCGGTGAGGATGGCGAGAGCGGCGGGCAGGGGGAAGCCTATGGCTTCAGCCAGGCACACGATCGCGAGGAAGAGGTAGCCGTGATGCGAAATTATGGAGAGCAGATCGGTCATTGGAGAAAAGGGTTGCTCTAGTATAGCAACCGCTATGGAGTGATCGGCGTAGAGGCCCCAGGGCGCAGTGTGGGAATCCTGGGCGCGTTCGAGCAGCGGCTAGCGCGTCGGCTCAGAGAGCTTTCAGGAATTAGGGTTGAGTCGGCAGGACGCGGGGCGCGAGCAAAATGCATGGGTCCTTCGCTTCGCTCAGGATGACAATCATCTAAATTGCCGAATGCTACTTCTCTCTGGCGACCACGTATTCTGGCGCCCAGAGGAGGGCGCGTTTGATCTCGGAGTCGGGAAAGGTACAGATGGCTTTGCGGGCGGATTCGGCGTAGCGGGTGGCTTGCTGCGAGGCGTATTCGAGGGAGCCGTAGCGCTTGAGGATAGTCAGGATATCGGGGTGGGTTACACCGTTGAAGGCGCGATCGCGGAGAACGGTTTCGATCTGCTGACGCTCGGCGGGAGTGCAACGTTCCAGCGCATGAATGACGGCCATGGTGGCTTTGCCTTCGCGCAGGTCGCTGGCCACGGGCTTGCCCAGCACGCTCTCTGAGGCGGTGAGGTCGAGCACATCGTCGACGATCTGGAAGGCTATGCCGAGGTCGCGACCGTATTGACCGAGACGGTCCTCTTGATTTGTGGTGGCTCCGCCGAGGATTGCGCCTACCCGCATGCACACGGAGAAGAGGCACGCGGTCTTGCGATAGATGAGATCGAGATGCTCTTGTGTTGAGATGAGCTGGCCTAGCAACTCCATCTGGAGGAGTTCGCCTTCGACCAACTGCTGCGTGAGTTCGACTAGCACATCGAGAATGCGGAAATTGCGCTCCTGCACGGCGACCTTGAAGGCCTGCATGTAGAGCCAGTCACCGGCGAGCACGCACATGGAATTGCCCCAGCGTGTGTTGGCGGCGGGACGGCCGCGGCGAGTTTGAGCTTCGTCGATAATGTCGTCGTGGACGAGCGTCGCGGTGTGGATGATTTCGACGACGGAGGCGAGTTTGACCGCGCCTGTACCCTGGTAGCCGAGGAGTTTGGCGGAGAGCAGCAGGAGCGCGGGACGAATTCGCTTGCCGCCGCCAACGCGCAAGTATTCGCCGATCTCGGTGATCGCCGCGACATCGGAGACGGTGTCGTGGCCAAACTGCTCTTCGATCGCGACGATGTCATCGCGCAGAAGGTCGAAGATCTCTTTCCCGTTGCTGGATGTGGTTGTACTCAATTTCCCGGTCTCTCCGGAGATCAGTTGCTCCGATAATTTGTGAACTGGAGATCGATGCCGAAATCCTGTTGCTTGACCATGGCAATGATCTCCTGAAGCGTATCGCGATCTTTGCTGCTGACGCGCACTACATCGGCCTGGATGGAGGCTTGTGCTTTCTTCTTCGAATTCTTGATCAGCTTCACGATCTCGCGCGCTTTTTCGATCGGAATGCCTTGCTGAATGGTGATCTTTTGCTTCACCGTGCTTCCGGCGGATGGCTCCAATGCGGCGTAGGTCAAGCCTTTCAGGGGGACTCCTCGTTTTACGAGTTTGGCTTGGAAGACGTCATTCACCGCCTTCATTTTGAATTCGTCGGCGGAGTGCAGCATGATGGCGTCGGTTCCCTCCAGCGCGATCTGCGACTTCGAGTCTTTGAGGTCGAAGCGGGTGCTGACTTCTTTCATCGCCTGCTGGATGGCGTTGTTGACTTCCGCGAGGTCGATTTTGCTGACGACATCGAAACTGTTATCGGGCATGGTTGATCACCGTCAAGAGCAGGTGTCAGGTCTTAGGTGTTAAGTGTCAGGAAAAGCAAGGGCTTCTTCCTGATACCTAACACCTAAAAGCTGAGATCTGGTTTCGTGGAATGGCGCCCCATAATGTGTACTCATGAGGGTAACAGAAGAGGGATTGTCTGCGAAGGCGGGGCGGGCTGAAGTGCGACGTCATGCTGCGGAGAGCAGGTCCTTCGCTCCGCTCAGGATGACAAGCTTTTTAAGAATTAGGGAGCTGTGTGCGGAGTCTCCGACGAGAGCTTAAAGAAGTCGTAGAAATTCTGGGTTGTGCGGGCGCCGATTTCTTCGGTGGACAAGTTGCGCAATTCGGCGATCCGGCGGGCTACTTCTGCGACAAATGCCGGTTCATTGCGCTGGCCGCGATGTGGAATTGGCGCAAGGTAGGGAGAATCGGTTTCGATCAGCATGCGGTCGAGGGGAACGATTTGCGCGGCGTCGCGAATGGGCTGCGCCTTGGGGAAGGTGATGTTGCCGGCAAAGGAAATGAGGAAGCCCATGTCAAGAGCGCGGCTCGCGTGGGCTGCGCTGCCAGTGAAGCAGTGGAGGATGCCGCCAAGGCCGGTGGGCGTCCAATGATCGGCGATTATATGGAGGCAATCCTCCCAGGCGTTTTCGCTGTTGTTGGAGGGACGGCAGTGGATGATGATGGGGAGCTTGGCTGACTTTGCTAGCTCCATCTGTTTCAGGAAAACTGCTTTTTGTATTTCTCGCGGGGAGTGGTCGTAAAAATAGTCGAGGCCGATTTCTCCCCAGGCGATGACCTTGGGATGGCGCGCCCATTGGGTTAGTTGGGCGTATGCCGGTTCGGTGGCGAGGTGCGCTTCATGGGGGTGAATTCCTACGCTGGCCCAGATTCGGGGATAGTATGGGTTTCCGTCATATTTTTCAGCGATCTGAATTCCGCAGTCGGCGGTGTCGGGTCCTTCGCCGATTCCGATGGCGAGATAGGCTTCGATGCCGTTTTGTTTTGCGCGCGCCAGGACGGCGTCACGATCGGCGTCGTAGCGTTCGCCTTCGAGATGGGCGTGAGAGTCGATGAACACGGTCTATGGTCGGTGGTCGTTCGTCGTTGATCGTTCGCGAAGCGCCGCGCTATTTCAGACGCGTGCCTATGGGGACATCTTCTAGAAAGCCTGCCAGTACCGCTTTGCCGCCTTCGGGCGAGGCGGCCACGATCATGCCGTTCGATTCGAGGCCGCGCAGTTTGCGGGGAGCGAGGTTGGCCACGACTACGACTTTGCGGCCGATCAGCGTTTCTGGTGCATAGGACTCGGCGATGCCGGCTACAAGTTGGCGGACCTCCGTTCCTAGATCTACTTCTAGGCGCAGCAGTTTGTCGGCGCCTTTTACACGCTCGGCGGTCTTTACTTGCGCTACGCGCAGTTCGACTTTCGCAAAATCGTCGATGCTGATTTTGCCGTCGGGAATTGCGGGGGCGGGCTTCGCTGCGGGTTTCGTCTCTGTCGAAGCTGCCATTGGCTGCTTTGCTTCGCTCGGCTGGACGGGCGAAACGCCCGTCACCACACTGGCTCCACTCTCTTCCATTTTCTGCATCCTCTCTACTGCGGATTTGTCGGCGCGGGGGAATACGGCTTGGACTTCACCCAACTTGGTGCCGAGGCGAAGTTGTCCCCACTGCAATTGTGTCAGGTCGAATTTCTTAATGTCCCCCAGGCCCATCTGGGACCAGATTTTCGCGGTGGCTTCGGGGATCACGGGGTGGGCCAGGGCGGTGACGATGCGAAGGGCTTCGGCGCTGGTGTAGAGGACGGTGGCGAGGCGCGCGCGGCTTTCTTCGTCTTTCTTTTCGTCCAGCGACCAAGGCTCGTTTTCGACAATGTATTTGTCGACGGCGGCCACTAATCCCCATGCGGCTTCCAGCGCGCGCGAGAATTGATACTGATCGAAGAGAGCGGCGAAGTCGGCAATGACTTTTTTTGCGGCGTCGGCAATGGCGGCGTCAGCCGGGGTTTGCGCTGAGTGCGAGGGGTAGGGGACTTCTCCCCTGAAGTAGCGCGTGATCATGGTCAGGGTGCGGCTGGCGAGGTTGCCGAGGCCGTTGGCGAGGTCGGAGTTGTAGCGCTGGACCAGCGCATCGAAACTGAACGATCCGTCGCTTCCGAAGACGACTTCGCGCAGGAGAAAATATCGCAGCGCGTCGGCGCCGAGCACGTCGACGATGGTTTCGGCGCGGACGATGTTGCCGCGCGATTTCGACATTTTGCTTTCTTCGAAGAGCAGCCAGCCGTGGGCGGTGATGCCTTTGGGCAGGGGCAGTCCGGCGGCAAGAAGAAATGCGGGCCAGTAGACGCAGTGGAAGCGGACGATTTCTTTGCCGATCATGTGTACGTCGGCGGGCCAGTATTTTTCGTATTTGCTGGTATCGGCTGAGCCGTAGCCTAGGGCGGTGATGTAGTTGGCGAGCGCATCGAGCCAGACGTAGACGACGTGCTTCGGATCGTCGGGCACAGGGATGCCCCAGGAGAAGGTCGAGCGGCTGATGGAAAGGTCGCGCAGGCCTCCGCGGACGAAGGAGAGAACTTCGTTGCGGCGCGTCTCGGGGCGTATGAAATCGGGATGCTCAGTGTAGAGGCGGATGAGTTGATCCTGAAACGCCGAGAGCTTAAAGTAATAATTTTCTTCGTGGACGGTCTCGGTGGGGCGGCCGCAATCGGGGCAAGGGGCGCCGGGTTCGGCATCGACGTAGAGTTCGTCGGAGACGCAGTATTGGCCGGTGTAGGTTCCTTTGTAGATGTAGCCGTTGTCGCGAATTTTGCGCCACAACGCCTGCACGCCTTTTTTGTGCCGGTCGGAGGTGGTGCGGATGAAATCGTCTGGCGTCAGGCCCATGTGCTTCCAGAGGGCGCGGAACTGGGCGGAAACTTCATCGGCGAACTGCTGCGGCGTTTTGCCTGCGGCCTGAGCGGCGCGCTCGATTTTTTGTCCGTGCTCGTCGGTGCCGGTGAGGAACCAGGTGTCGTCTCCGAGCATGCGGTGACGGCGGGCGATGGTGTCGCAGGCGATGGTGGTGTAGGCGTGCCCGATGTGGGGGCGCGCGTTGACGTAGTAGATAGGGGTCGTGATGTAAAACTTCTTGGGCATTCTGTCCTTGGAGTGAAATCTTACCTCAGCGGCTCAAGCCGCAATTCAAATAGGCCGCTTATCGCAGCGGTGAACCGCTGCCCCACCCAAAAGCTACGGCGGCGGCAATCCAGTGTTGTTGCGCTGCTCTGAATTGGCTGCGGCTGCGCCAGCAAAATCAAGTGCTCCGGGCCGCTTTCGAACAGCCTGATAGAAAAGAATATCCGAAGCTGTCAATTTACGCGGCGTTGGTTGTGTTTGATTTGATGTCGTTCACATCGATTCCGATGTGCTGGAGGTGGTGCAACATGTGGGTGACGTAATCATCGAATACGAATTCAAGCGTCATCGGTTGGGAAGCAGCTACGGTGAGCGTGTGGGACCAGGCGGAGTCGGGCACGGATTCGGCTGCGGCCAGCAATTGGCGATTGAGGGCCTGCCATACCTCGATCAAGTCTTTCCAGTCGCGGTGCTGATAGCGATTGATTGCTACCCAGCGATTTTGCTCGTAGCCGGGCATAGCTAGTTTGTCTTCGGATTGCACGCGAACGATTCGCTGATGATTGTTGGCGGCGGAATCAAGCAGGTGGCCTAGCTCTTCCTTGGGAGACCAAGCGGTTGTCGATGACTTGGTCTCGGCGTTGGTCTGCGAAATCTGTTCGAGGCGGGTGGGCACGCGCTCGACAAGATCGCGTAATAGATTAAGGGACGGCATGGGGTTCAGCTCCTACTTTCGCGAAATGCGGACTTTAAAGGTCAGAGGTCGGAGGTCAGATTGCAGATTTAAAACCTGAATGTCAGGCACTTACCTTTGCAATCCAACCTCTGACATCTAACCTTGCTTTCTTGTGCTGGCGTAGGCTTGCATGGCTTCCTGGAGCACGTTTTTCAGGGGCACGTGATTGGTTTCCGCGAGCTTGCGGCAGTCTTCGAATTCGGGCGCATAGTTAGAGATGCTGCCATTCATGTTTGCGATCTTAATTCGCACGGGGCCCCAGGTTGTGGCGACGGTTTCCCAGCGGCGGGAGAGGGTCTGGCGCTGCTCTTCGCGGTGGCGGACTCCGAGGGTGGTGGTCTCGGCGAAAATTAAATTGATCAGGTGATTGGCGTCTTCTGTTTTTGCGAGGACGGTTAGCAGGGCGCCGGGACGGTTTTTTTTCATTTGGATGGGCACGCTGAATACGTCGAGCGCGCCCTCGGCCAAAAGGCGCTCCATGGCGTAGGCGAGGACTTGCGGGTTGAGGTCGTCGAGGTTCGCTTCGAGGATGGTGATTGTCTCGTTTGCTGCGCTAGGGGCTGTACCCGGCAATTTGCTCGTGGAATCTGCCTGCACGGTTTCTCCGATCGTCAATCGCAGCAAGTTTGGATGATCGGGGAAATCTCTGGTTCCTGCGCCGTAACCCGCTTTCTCGATCTTCATGGCGGGAAAGGGTGCGAAGCGGCTGGCCAGCGTTTTCACTATTGCCGCACCGGTGGGGGTTACTAGTTCGACTTGCGGGCCGGAGGAATAGACGGGCGCGTTGCTTAGTAATTTCAGCGTGGCGGGGGCGGGGACGGGGAGGGTTCCGTGGACGCACTTGACGGTGCCGCCGCCTACGTTTAGCGGGGAACAGACCCATTCCTCGACGGCGAGAGATTCGGCGCCTGCGGCGGCGCAGACGATGTCTACCATGGCGTCGACGGCGCCTACTTCGTGGAAATGGACCTGGTGGATAGAGGTGTTGTGAATCTCGGCTTCGGCCTGGCCCAGGGCTTCGAAGATTTTGATCGCCGTTTGCTTGGCGCTGGCACTAATGGCTGCGTTTTGGATGATGCGGCGGATTGCGGGCAGGGTGCGACCGTGCTTTTCCCCATGATGAGGGTCGTGGGTGTGACTGTGAGCCTGGTCGTGACTGTGGGTGTGGCCGGAAGCATCGTCGTGCCGATGCTCTTGTTGGTGCGCGAAAATTTCGCGGGGTAGATCTTTTTCGCCGTTCGCGTAGACGTCGACTTTGGGTGCAGAAATTCCGCAGCGCATTACGCGCGAGATTTCTAGTCGGGCGCCGATGTTTAGTGCGGCTACTGTATCTTGCAGAATTTTCTCGGATACGCCGGCATCTACCAGGGCGCCTAGAAACATGTCACCGCTGATGCCGGAAAAACAATCGAGGTAGGCTATGCGCATGGGGAGATCGCTGTTCGTTCTTGGCTGTTCGCTTTTCGCTAGAAGTCAAAAGCCAAGAGCAAAAAGCGCCGTGCGTTCGAATTTTCATCATAGGTGCGGCTGGTATTGCCGTCAAACGCGGCGTATTTCGCGAGTTTGTTAGAATCACTCTTTCTTCAATCATTTAGAGGGCATCCTTGTATCGATATCTGGAACGCCGGTTGGTCGAGCATTTGCGCGAGTTTCTAAAGCGCACTTACGGGCTCGAGGTCTCGAACACTGTCGTCGAGCAGCCGCCGAAAATTGAGTTTGGCGAATATGCGCTGCCGCTTGCTTTTGAGTTGGCGCGCAAGCTGCGTAAGGCTCCGCGCAAGATTGCGGAGGAGATTGTTGCCGGGATCGGTACGATTCCGGGCTTTGAAACGTTCGAGGTCGCTGGCGGGGGGTATATCAACGTTCGCGTGAAGCGAGCTGAGCTCGCCGGGGCGCTCACTGCGGATGAATCGCCGGTTGAAGACATTCCTGCGGGTAAAGTTCTGGTTGAACATTCGAGTATTAATCCCAACAAAGCGGCACACATCGGGCACTTGCGCAATGCCATTCTTGGCGACACGTTTGTCCGGCTGCTGCGGTTTGCGGGCAGGGAAGTGGATGTGCAGAACTATATCGACAATACGGGCGTGCAGGTTGCCGACGTCGTGGTTGGCTTTCTGCATATAGAGCAGAAGTCGCGGGCGCAGATTGAGGCGCTGGCTGCAGCTCCGCGTTTCGATTATGTATGCTGGGATCTTTATGCGCGGGTCTCGCACTGGTATGAAGAGGACAAGGCGAACCCGCGGGCGCGGGCGGATACGCTGCGCGCGATTGAAGAAGGGAACAATGAGACGGCGGCGATTGCGGATTTGATTTCGGTTGCGGTGCTGAAACGGCATCTGGAGACGATGGATCGGCTGGATATTGAGTATGACTTCCTGCCGCGGGAGAGCGAGATCCTGCATCTGCATTTTTGGGACGCGGCGTTTGGCAAGCTTAAGGAAGCGGGCGTGCTTACATACGAAGCCGTGGGTAAGAACGCGGGCTGCTGGGTTATGCCGCGGGCGGGGAGGGCAAAAACCTTAACCACGGGGGGCACTGAGGGCACAGGGGAAAACAGCATAGGGGAAAACATTGCCGAGGAAGATCAGAAGGTGATTGTGCGCTCGAACGGTACGGTCGGTTATGTCGGCAAAGACATTGCTTATCACATGTGGAAGTTTGGGCTGCTGGGGCGCGATTTTGGATACCGAAAATTTTATCGCTATCCGAATGCGCACGAATGTTGGATCTCGACTACGGATGGAGAAAAAGATCATCCGCACTTTGGTGATGTGGCGGAGATTTATAACGTGATCGATGCGCGGCAGTCGGAGGCGCAGAACACGGTGATAGAGGCCTTGCGCGGGCTGGGGCATGACGAGGCGGCGGATCGGTATACGCATTTTTCTTATGAGATGGTGGCGCTTACTCCGCGCTGCGCGGCTGAACTCGGCTACACGCTGAGCGAAGAAGATAAGGGGCGGGCGTGGATAGAGGTTTCGGGGCGCAAGGGGTTTGGGGTGAAGGCGGATGATCTTTTGGATGCGCTGATCGGCGCGGCTCGCAAAGAAGTGGATGCGCGGCACGCGGAGTTGAGCGATGCGGAGCGCGGCGGCATTGCTGCGCAGATTGCGATTGGGGCGCTGCGCTACTTCATGCTGAAGTTTACTAAGCCTTCGGTGATCGCGTTTGATTTCAAAGAGGCGCTGAGCTTTGAGGGCGACACTGGGCCTTACGTCCAGTACGCAGCGGTGCGGGCGACTAACATTTTCCGTAAAGGCGGCCTGGACGTGGAAAGTTTTTCCCGCGAGGGCACGGTTGGCGTCTCGGCGGAAGATTTTGATAAGTATCTTGGCGGCGCGGCGGGGGATGATATCTGGGAGCTATGGCTCGCGGCGGCCAAGACTTCTTACGTTGTGAGCCAGTGTATTGCTGCCACGGAGCCCGCTTATCTGGCGAAACATACATTTCAACTGGCGCAGCTTTTCAATACTTTTTATCACCGGTATCCGATTTTGAGCGAGACGGATGAGGGGCGGAAGAAGTTTTTGCTGACTACGGCTGCGGTGGTTCGACGCGAATTGAATCGCGCTCTTGGAGTGATGGGAATCACAGTTCCTCCGGTAATGTAGCGCTGGGTAATGTGACGCTGGTTACTATTCTCCCGGTCTTCGACAACGCTTCCTGCAACTTCCGTGATCTACTGCGCATCCGTCTCATTAGGGATAGCGTAGAGATATTCCGTGGTGATTTTCCTATGAAGAAGACTAAGAGCATTTTGGTGATTGCACTTTTAATTTTGGCGCTGGCGAGTTTGGGCGCGGCCGCGGCTTCGGCGAGTTCGCAGCCTATGCCGCGCACGTTGGCGAACTCCCGCTTCGTTTATGTGACCGCTTATGATGGGGATCAGTTCGATTCTAACCTTTTGCCGGAGGACCGCGCCGCTATTGGGCGGGTTCAGGAAGCGATCCAGAAGTGGGGCAAACTCATTATTGTTTATCGGCCGCAGGAGGCCGATGTGATTTTGGCGGTGCAGTCTCGTCCGTCGGAAGATGTGCTGGCGGTTTATGAGGCGCACAGCGGGGATTGGCGCAGCGGGCCTTCGTCGAGTTATCTCTGGCGGGTGATGGCGCGGGGAGGGTTGCAGAAGGGCGAAGCGCCGCTGGTTTCACAATTTGAGAAGGCTTGGGATGGGATTTTGCGGCCTCGCTGACGTGGAGAGGCGCTAACCACCAATGGCACGAAGACGACTCACTAAGTACCGCTAGGGTGGTGCTTCTGACTTTGCAGATTGCCTTTTTAAGTGGGCAGAACGACTGGACTGCCGATATTTGGTTGCTGACGAACGTCGCAGATATAAATCTTCCGCTGCCCGCACCGTATAAAATTTTTACGATTCATAGCGCGATTGCTGTGTCGGCGGTGGTTTCATTTCCCACAGCGATCGTGGAAGTGGTTGATATTGCACGGTTTGCGAATTTATTTCGGGAATTTGGATTGGCATCTGCCGTGCTTTAGTCAGAGTGGGTCCGATTAATAGACTTTTGCCTGGATCTGAAAACGGATTTCAAAATAAAAGCATCTATTTGGCCTAGGAGCCACGAAAAGCTTATGAATCGCACAACAACATTGAGAATGAGATTGACCCTACTGCTGGCCGTTATCGCGGCCGCGTCTATCGGATGTACCACGAAGAATTATGTGCGGCAGCAAACCACGCCGCTGATCAACAAGACGAACGAACTTGACGACATGACGGCGCAGAATTCCAAGGCGATCAGGGATGTTGACCAGCGCGCGCAAGCTGGAATTCAGGATGTGCAGACTCGTGCGGCAGCGGCTGACCAGAAGGCTTTGACGGCGGGCAGCGATGCCGACAAGGCGCAAGTGGCGGCGAATACCGCGACGCAGCGCGTCGATATGCTGACCAACACGGTCGTCAATCTGGATAATTATCGGCCGGTGGTAGAGACGGCGGTGCATTTTGGCTTCGACAAAGACAATTTGACGAAGCAGGCGCGCGAGGCAATCGACCAACTGGCGACGAGCGTTGCCACCACCAAGGGATACATCATCACGGTAGAGGGCGCGACGGATTCGGTAGGCAGTTCGGAATATAACTATGAGCTGAGCCAGCGCCGGGCCAATGCGGTGATTCAGTATCTGGCGGCGGAGAAGAGCGTTCCGGCTTACAAGGTTTATCTGATCGGGCTGGGTAAGGATAAGCCGGTGGAGTCGAATAAGACGCCGGACGGGCGGGCGAAGAACCGCCGCGTGGATATACGCCTGATGACGAATACTGGCGCGGACAATGCCACGCCGGCGCAAGCGCCGAGCAGCGGTAATACGACCCCTACGGCTAGCGCGGCTCCGCCATCGCTGTAATCTAAGTTTCCCCTCCTCCCCGGAGGACTTGCCAAACAGGCCGTCCCGCTCGTGGGCGGCCTGATTTTTTTGATTTGTTGCTCCCGTCATACCTGCCAATCCCGGTCACTCGGTTACAGGATTTACCCTATTTCGCGACGCACTAAGAAGTGCTATCATTCGACCCCATTCTGCATTGAAGCCGTGTTGTCTTCATCCGCCCTTATCTAATGAAAAAGGGGGAGGCAAACCATGAAGTTTGCAAAGTGCTTTTACTGTGGTGTAGTCGTGGTAGCGCTGATTCTGGCGACTGGCGTTTGGAAGCCGATTGCAAAGGCACGCGCTAATAGCGAGGCTAGCTCCGTGCCGGCCTTCAGAGTCGATGCCAACTGGCCCAGACCGCTTCCGGCCCCGCTCGGCACCGATGGTGTGGCGCATACGTGGGTGCAGGGAGAAGTGGCCGGCGTCTGTATCGACGCCGACGATAACGTGTTCACGGTCAACCGAGCGTGGGAAACCGGCGTGACCATCAACGGTGTCATTCAGGGAGACGAGTCAGGGGCAATCAACGGGAATGACGCCAGCGCGTCGGCGATTCCGGCGCCGGTGATTCTTGAATTTGATCCAAAGGGCAACGTGGTAAATGGCTTTGGCAATGCGGCGCTTACGCAGTCTGGTCCGACGTATGGCGGCAGCGTGTACATGCCTTATGGATCGCACGGCTGCTACGTCGATTACCAGGGCAACGTCTGGACGGGCGGCAATGGCGATGGCATCGTGCAGAAATACGCTCACGACGGAGGCGGTGGAATTGCGCTGATGCAGATCGGCACGAAGGGAGTTTGCGACGGACCATCGAACAACAGCACTCCTGGCGGCACCGTCGTATATCCAACCTGTGGCGAAGCCAACGACTACAACAGCAGCACTACGCTGCTGAACGAGCCGGCGGATATCGCGGTTGACCCTGACAATGATCCAGTTACAGGGCAGCCGGGGGACATCTACATCGCGGACGGGTATGGCAATCACCGGGTCGTGGTCTTCGATGCGAATGGCAACTACCTTCGCCAGTTCGGTACGAAGTGCATGTCACAGCCGTGTCCGGATGGAACGTTTGGAGCGACGGGAGGCGGTCATCCACACTGCGTGGTGCTCGGCAAAGACGGATTGGTATATGCGTGCGATCGCCCCGATAGCCGCATTGAAGTCTGGGACAAGACGGGCAATTTCGTTAAGTCGATTGGGATCGGGAATGCTCCGACCGCATCTGCCGGGGCGCAGGCAGCGATCCTGAAGGAGAACACTCGGGCTTGCGATATCGACTTCTATCCGAATATCGACTATCTCGGCAGCAAGAGCACGAAAAGCCAGAAATATATCATCGACGTAGATCTGGCCAACGACAATGCATGGGTGGTGGACAGAAAGCAGGGAAATATCATTGGCGCGCTTGGCGTCTGCGGTATCGCTCCGTGTCCGGGTCATAATGCGGGCCACTTCTCGTTCTCGCACACGACCGCCTCGGATTCTCAAGGCAACGTGTACGTGGCGGACACAATCACTGGGCGGCGCATTCAGAAGTTCGTTCCAGCGAACTGATGAGCGACGATCAACACTAACGATCAACTGCTAGGAAGATGAAAGCCAGGGGTGGAGACCGGGGAGATGTGGCTCCCCGGTCTGCCTTTGGCGGCTGGAGGGTTGCCACGATGCTTCGCCTCGGTCTAATGCGTTTCGCTGTTCTGGCCTTTTCTGCAGCACTCTTTTTTTCTTTTTCTGCCGTGCTTTTTACGACCCCTGCAAACGCGCATGATATTCCGCTGCACACGGTGGTGAATGCCTTCGTCAAGATGGAGGCTCACGAGGCGCATCTGGTAATTCGCGTGCCGCTCGACATCCTGCACGCGGTTCACTTCCCCATGAAGGGACAGATCTACGACCTTGCGGCCTCGGGGCCCGGGATAGACCTGGCGCTGCGCGGTATCGCTCAGGGAATCGATATACGGGAGAACGGAGTGCGACTCGTTTCGGCCAGCGCGATGGGCCGCTTCGATCTGCCTTCGGACCGGTCGTTTGAGGACTATCAACAGGCGCTGGCGCATGTGGGTGAGCCGCTCGAAAAAAATCTGGCGATTTACTTTGATCAGGGATATCTCGATGCGCATTTTGTCTATCCCATCACTTCGCCGAATTCCATTTTTACGATTCAGACGACGATCGCGCCCGAGCTGAAGGATCTGCTGAAACTGACGGTGCGTTATCAACCGCTGGATGGCAGTTCGCGCGCTTTCATGATTACCTCGCAGAGCGGGCAGGTTCCGCTGAATCCGACTTGGTTTCAGGCTTCGCGCGGATTTGTGGTGCTTGGAGTCGAGCACATTCTGAGCGGCATCGATCATTTACTTTTCTTGTTGTGCCTGATCATTCCGTTTCGAAAGATTCGCGGGCTCATCCCGGTGATTACGGCTTTCACGCTAGGGCACTCGGTGACACTGCTGGGATCGGCTTTTAACCTTGCGCCCAGCGGGGCGTGGTTTCCTCCGTTCGTTGAGACGGCGATTGCTGCGTCTATCGTTTATATGGCATTCGAGAACATTGTCGGGGCTAACTTGCATCATCGCTGGATCATCGCGGGATTATTCGGGCTGGTTCACGGGTTTGGATTTTCCTACGCGCTGAAAGACCAATTGCAATTCGCGGGCTCACACTTGCTAGTGTCGCTGTTCTCTTTCAATGTAGGCATTGAGCTGGGACAACTCGCGGTGCTGTGCGTCGCGGTTCCGGTGCTGGGGCTGATATTTCGCGGCGCGCTGGCGGGACGTATGGGAGTGATCCTGCTGTCGGCGATTGTGGCGCACACGGCGTGGCATTGGATGATCGACCGCTGGAATGTGCTGTGGCAGACTCCGTGGCCGCAGGTTACGGCTGAGGGAATCATGATCTTCGCGCGCTGGGTTGTGGCTGCGTTGCTGGCGATTGGACTGGGGCGGCTGATTGCGGGATGGATTGACCGCAAGCGGACGCCGGTTTTCCCGCAGCGGCCTCCGCGGGATGTGGCGGAGGAGTTGCAAAAAGCGTGAGTTGGCTGGTAGCGTGTGTTTGCCCACGACGGTTCCGCTCGTATCATAGACTTCTCGCGCGGCGATTATAGCGCCGCCTTTCCGGCGGGGGACGGGCCTGCCGAGCCGAGGGCGAGGACGCCCTCGGGACAGCCGGCAAGATGCCGGCGCTACAGCGCTACAATAGAGATGTGCGTATCCGCTTCCTGATTGTTTTCGCGCTGCTGACGGCTTTTGCGCTGGCGCAGGATTCTCCGGATAAGACTGCTCCTGATAAGACCGCGCCCGATAAGACTGCGCCGGATAAAGCTGGTGCGGGTAAGGCTGCTGCGACCGCTAAAGCTGCCGCCGATAAAGCGGCTGAAGGCAGCCGCGAGGCTGAGGAAAGCTCAAGCCGCTCGACGCGAACCGATATCAGTCCGCCTCCCGATGATGAGAAGAATCATCCCGGAAGCAAGAATGAGCTACAGGAACTCGGGCTTCCTGATATTCCCGATAATCCCGAGCCGTCGGATATACAGGAGTTCCATCCCTGGAACCCAATGAAGGCGCTCAAGGATATTGAGGTTGGCAACTATTACTTCAATCGCAAGAACTACAAAGCGGCGCTGGATCGATATAAAGAGGCTCTCTATTACAAGGATGGCGATGCCGTCGCCAGCTATCGACTTGCTGCATGCCAGGAAAAAATTGGAGACAAAGAAGAGGCGAAGAAATACTACGCGCAGTATTTGAAGATTTTGCCGGAAGGGCCGCTGGCTAAGGATGCGCAGGCTTCGCTGGATCGGCTGGCGAAAGCGCGTTAAGGCGATCGTTCGTCGATGGTCGCTCGTCGTTGGCCGGCTGGTCACGAGCGTCGCGTTGTTTTGATAGTGTTCGCTAACAATCGACGACTAGCGAAATTGACCATCTTCTATTACTTTTCTACCCGAGAAAATTCTCCTGTGGTTGCATTCACGGCTACGCGTAGCTTCGCGGTCTCGCGATCGGCTCCGTAGATTACGTGCCAGAGGAGCGCGTTATCCTGCCGGTTCCATTCCAGCACATACAGCATGGGAGTGTCGGGTTCTTTTTCGAGCAGTTTATCTCCGCCGTGCTCCTGGGCGATGGCGAAGGCTTTGTCGGTATCGGTTTTTAGAAACTGGACGTTGAAAATCTGGGTGCTGGAATTGGTGGGGCTGTAGGTATCGTCGACGCCGTGAGAGATGTCACCGTTCGACCAGGTAAAGAATTTCATCGTGTGCAGAGAGGGGGAAGCGAATCCGGTGCGCCATTCTGTCGTTTTGCCGTCATGGCTCTTGGTGCCGGCGGATTCGGCGCGATAGGGCTGCGCGTCTTGCGCCCAGCCGCGGGCGGAGATGTAGCACTTATAGAGGGCGCTGCTGCCGGTGACGGCTTCGGGAGCCTTGGGCTGAGCGGACTCCGCCGGCTTGGTCGGCTCGGAAGAGCAACCGGTCATTAGTGTTAGTGTTAGCGTTAATAGTGTGAATCCGGCTGCCCGAATTGCGAGTCCAACGAATAGTTTTTTCGTCATAATTTTGTTGACTGTTTGTGCTTAGTTTTTCGGTTCGCGAATCATTGTACTGAACGAGCGCTATGGATTCCTATCTCGAACGTCTGCGGCAGGAACTCGAAGATGCAACAGGCGGCGCGAGTGCGAGTGCTCTGGAGCAGGGTTCGGCCGGGAAGTGGAACTCGGCGCAGATCATGGAGCATCTGTTTCTTACCTATAAGACGACCAACCGTGGAATTGCGAAATGCCTGGAGCAGGGCGCTCCGCTGGGCACGCGCGCGACGCTGAAGGATCGTTTCGCCAAGCTGGTGGTGGTGAATCTGGGATATATGCCGCCGGGCCGCAAAGGGCCGGAGCGAGTTATGCCGCGAGGAATGCCGCCGGAAGAGGTGCGAAGAACCATCTTTTCGGAACTGCAACAAATGTGGTCGGGACTGGATGAATGCGAGCGCAGGTTTGGCGCGCCGGCGAAGATTATGGATCATCCGTTTCTGGGGCCGTTGACGGCGGGACAGTGGCGCAAATTCCACTGGGTGCATGGGCGGCATCACGCGCGGCAGATTCGCGAGCGCACTGGGGAATCGTAAGGACGTTCCGCGGCGGTGGCGAAACGCCCCATTGTTCTATTGTTTGTCTTTATCCTCTTTGTCTTTGTTCTTGTCGCTGTTCTTGTCGCTGTCGCCGGCGGCTTCGGTTTCCGCGATACCAGCTTTGTGCGCCTGGTCTTGCAGATCGTCGAGTTGCTGGCGAGCGGCTTCCAAATCTTTCTGCTTGGCGTCCATGTCGGACTTGTACTGCACTTCGTCCTTGACGAATTGGACGTTGCGCGCGGTGACGCCTGGATCTGAAGTCTGAGCGGCGGCGCGTAGGCGAAGCTCGCGCTGGTCGAGATCGACCTCATGGTTCAGGGCGGCGATCTTTTCCTTCTGCTTGTCGATTCTCTGTCTCCAGTCGTCGGCAGCTTTCTGGCGATCAGCCGCGGACGTGTCGGGCGCGGCTGGGGCGCCCGCACTGGCAGCGTCCGCCGGCGGCCCGACCACGCTTAGAGCTTCACCGGTGGGCAGATTGTCGTTGTCGAAATGACGGCTGGCTAGGGTGGAGTCGGGTTTGTTCTTGCGAACGGTGCGCGCGTAGTCGCCGAGGGACTGCGCATTTGCGCCGCTGAAACTCACGAGAAGCAGAGTGCTGATGGCTATGAAATTTGTTTTCTTCATTTGATTTTCCTTTCAAAAACGGTTGCCAGTTGTCTTTGAACCGGCAACCGGCATTCAAGAGCTGGAGGTCGCGGCTCGCGCGCCTCCGAGAAAACTTCCGATGGTGCGATCCAACTGCGCTGCTTCTTGCGCGATGCTATTTGCCAACTGGCGCGCCAGGTCGGCATCGCGGCTACAGGCGAGTTGTTGCGCGTATCCGGCAATCGTGGTCAGGGAATCGCGCAGGCCGAGCGCGAGCTGGGAAGAAATTTCCTGGCGCAACTTTTGCTCGTGCCGGATGCGTTCGATATCGGTTTTATCGGTGAGGACGAGCGTCGTGCCCATGAGGCTCGCGTCCTCGGCCAGTACGGGTGAGGCGGTCAGTTCGATGACGTGGTTTTCGCCGTCGCGGGTGACGTAGTTGAGGAGCAGGCCTCGAACCGCGGATTTACCGGCGAGTGCGGGAGCCAGAGCCTGTTCGACGGTTGCTTCTGACGTGATTGCTTCTGACGTCGAGAGCGAAGCATTATTTTCCGGGCGCAATCTGGCGGTGCGGAAAAGATCGGAAGAATGCAGGCCGACGGGCGAAGCGAATCCTAGAAGCTTGCGCGCGGCTGCGTTGGTCTGGCGCACCAGGCCGCTGGTGTTTAGAAAAAGTACGCCGCAGGAAAGGTTTGAAAGAATGGTTGAGCTCAAGGTGTCGGAGGCTTTCGCTTTGCGGCGCTCGGCGAGTTGCTGGGCGCTGAGCTCATGTTTTTGCTGTTTGAGTTGCTGAATGACGGCGTGATAGGCGTGCACGGGCAAACCCTCAGCGGCGAGGGGAGCCTGATTGATCTCGTCGGTTTCGGCAACGAGATTTTTGCGCAGGCGACGAATGATGAACAGGCCGAGGCCGAATGCGGCCAGGGCGGCGAAGAGGAGCGCGGCCATGCGCAGCACCATTGGATTGATGAGCGGGCTCACAGCGCCCTCCAATACCAATGCAGAAGCCGGTTGCCAAAGACGAATGAGAGGAGCGCCATGCCGCCGAGAAATACACCGAAGGGCATTTCGTAAAAGCGAAGGGCGAGGCGCGCGGATTGCCAGGCGCGGCGTCGAGGTGAAAGACGGACTATGATCCCGGCGGTGATCGGAGTTGCGAGTGGAGCAGGGATCGGATCACCAGGCGACGAGGTTTCTGGTGAAGCAGCGTTTGGCGAAGCAATGTCTTGCGAAGCGATGGTTGGGAAAGCAATTTCCGGAGCAATTGGCGCGGAAGGGTGCGCGGCGGCGTGCGCCTGAATTCGGCGAAGGCGTTTGACCCAGACGGCGAGAACCGTGGTCAGTCCGAAGAGGGAGCCGGCGAGCGAGGCGGTGAATATGGTTAGGACGGTCAGCTTGGTGCCGAGGAATGCGCCAATCATTGCCATTAGCTTGACGTCGCCGAATCCCATGCCTTCGACGCCACGAGCGTGGAGATAAATCGCGGCGGCGCCATAGAGGAACGAAGCGCCGACGGCCGCGCCCAGTAGGGAATCTGACAGCGACCAGATGCGCCAGGAGATTTCGCTGCGCAGCGCGGATGAGACCATGCCGGGAATGATGCGGGAGGCGAGATCGTTCACGGGAACCACGAGGCTGAACAAAATTCCGAGAGCGAGGCCCGGCAGCGTCATGGCGTCGGGAAGGAGCTTGGTCTCCGCGTCGGTGAAGATGAGGCCGAGTAGTAGATAGCCGAGGACGATGCACTTCAGCATCGCTAGCGTTAAACCGAAATGCGAGTAGCAACTGAGAAAGAGCAGGCCGGTGAGGAGTTCGATGACCAGATAGCGCGGCGATATTGGTTGTTTGCAGGCGCGACATTTTCCGCGCAGAATCAGCCAGCTGAGCACGGGGACGTTGTGGTAGAGCGGGATGAGATCTCCGCAGTGCGGGCAGGCGGAGCGTGGCGTAACCACGGACTGCGCGCGCGGGAGCCTATAGATGCACACGTTCAGGAAGCTGCCAAAGGACAGCCCCAGAGCGAAGATCGCAGGTGCAAGAATGGGTTCCAGGTTAACCGGTTCCATTGGCTAAGTGCCCAGTATGCTTGGGTTTAGTTGATTATAAGCCGCAGCGGCGAGAGCTTTCCAAGTACGAAGGTCACTGTCCTTCCGCGATTGGTAAGTTATTGCAGGGACGAGAGAAACTAGCGGGGTCAGGCGACGCGGGTGATCCCGTGGCGCTGGGGCAGGAAGATCCAAAAGACAGTTCCGGTGGCTTGGTTTGAGTTGCGTCCATTCGTGGGTTTTTCCGAACGGCTACGCAAGCGGATGGAACCTCCATGCTTTTGGACGATGCCGCGTGAGACCCACAGACCGAGGCCGGTGCCGGTGTCTTTTTTTGTGGTGTAAAAAGGCTCGAAAATCTGGGTTAGTTCTTCGCGGGGAATTCCGCTGCCGTTGTCGGCTACGGTGATGCGGACTCCCTCGCGGCCATCGGACCAGTTGCGCGCGGCGGCGACGCCCACTTGCAAGCTGCCGCCGTCCTCCATCGCATCGACCGCGTTCACGAGAAGATTCGCCAATAGCTGACGCAGTTCTCCGGAATAACCGTCGACGGGGTAGTAGCTGCGATAGCGACGGGTTACGCCAATATGGCGGCTTTCGAGCTTGCGGGAATAGAGGAGCAGAATCTCGTCCATGATTACGGCGGGATCCATGGAAGCGGGAACGCTGGTGTCGCGGACAAATCCCAGAGTTTGCTGGGCGAGGCGGGCGACGCGGCCCACCTCTTGCTCGGCTTGGGTCAAGTACTCCAGAGCATTGCGCGAATCATGCCGCGCCAGGTAGAGCAGGTTGATGACGGCCTCGAGCGGGTTGTTGATTTCGTGCGCCATGGAAGCGGCTAGGCGGCCAGCGGTGGCGAGCTTTTCGCTGCGGCGAATGGCCTCTTCGGAAGTCTTCTCGGCCGAAAGATCGCGCGCGATGGCCGATGCCCCGACGATCTGGCAGCGGGCGTTTAGCAGGGGCGAGACGGAGAGGAGCACCGGGCAACGAGTGCCGTTCTTGCGCATGCGCTCGGAGCGATAGGAGGTGACGAGTTCGCCGCGGTTGAGCATTTCGCGGTTGCGTTCCAGTTCGTCGCCGCGTTCTGGCGGCACCAGTCGCGTTACGTGAAGACCGACAGCTTCTTCGGCGGTGTAGCCATAAAGACCTTCAGCGGCGCGATTCCAACTGGTGATGGTGCCCTGCGTGTCGGTGCCGTAGATTGCGTCGCAGGAATATTCCACGATGGCGGCCATCTCACTAGTAGTTCGGTCGGCGCGCGATTCAGCCAAAGTTTTTTGGCGCGCCATGCTGCTGGCAAACATGGAAATCGCGAGAAAAGCGACCAGGCGCTCCAGGTCGGTGGTGGTGGCGATACGAAAACCGAAGTGCGGCGGGAGCAGGAAAAAGTCCAGGCAAGCGGTCGATAGCAGCGCGCAGAAAACTGCGGGGCCAAAGCCGAGAAAACGGGCGCTGAAAAGAACAGCCGCCAGCAAGAGCACAAAAAGATGGCGGTGCAGCACAGGGGCGAAAGTCCACAGGCTGAGAGTTACCCACACCGCGAGAGCGGCAGCTCCATATTGCGCCAGCGCCGAATGACGATTCCGCGCGATCCAATTCTTCAGATTGATCCCAGTTCCAACCATTTTTAGAGCGATGCCATCCCTGGTTTGCAGAGGCGGCGGTGTGTGAGCCCGAGGCGAAACTACGGTTGACGTCCCCAGAAGACTAGCACTGAGAGAACTCTAACAGCAGCGAGGGTTGGGGGCAACTTGGTGCGCTCACCCAGGCCTGATTTTTTAATGATGCGGACAAACGGTCTGATCCCGACGAACCGGCAGCGTCACTAAAGCGTTTCATTGCAGTGATTTCTTGCTCTAACTTCACGGGTTACTGCGGGGTGGGCGGCTCCAACTTTTGGCGGTCCGCGTCTGGCCCCTTATCACTCAGGGTCACCGTCAGGGGCGATTTTAAAGTGAAGTGCACAACGGTTTCGGCGGGTAGTTGAATTGGCTGGCTTTTACTGGCGGCCTGTACGCCGCCACCAATGCCGCCTCCGGCTGCGGCGCCGACGCCTGCGCCTTTTCCGCCGCCGGCGATGCCGCCGATGATTGCTCCGAGCAACGCGCCGGCGCCTACTTTCTCAGCGGTGTTGGTGGTGCGATTCGCGCCGAGGCGGCGGTAAGGGTCGGTGTCGATGCTATAGGACTGGCTACCGAGGACGATCGAATCCAGCTGCAAAACGAGCAGTGCCTGTCCGGAAAATTTTCCGGCGCTCTTTGCGTCTACTACATGGCCCTTAACGTCGTATCCTGTCGGAATCGGGTTTCCATCGGTCGGCAAAGCCGCGTCGAGGGAGGCACGGAAGGTTTGACCGGGCTGCGCTTTTTCCGAGTCAAGCGAATCGAGCAGGCGAATTGTCACCGATGTACCGGAGGGCACGGTTACTTTTCTTGCCGGCGGCGCTGGCGGCGGCGGCGGCATCGTCGCTGCCGCAGGCGCGTCGGGCGCTACCGGGGCCGGGCTGGGATTTTCGTCCGGCATTACGTTGTCGGCCAGAGGAGACGGCAAGGAATCGTCGGCCATCTCCGAAGAATCTGAGTCGGCGTGACGAGGGCGTGGGCTGGCGCGGGGTGTCACGGACGCGGGCGCAGTTATGGCTGCCGACTTTTCGGTGGCGGGAGGGGTTGGCGCATCTACTGCTGTTGTTGGCGAGGGAACGGACGCGATCTGCAGGTTATTTACTACACTCTTAACGCCCGCGGTCGCCGATGCATATCGCGTCGCTGCTGCTCGCTCGGTTTCATTTCCGACGGTTCCCGAGAGGATCACTACTCCATGCACCGTTTGCACTGCGATCGGTTTCGCGTGCAGGCCCGAGTCTTCGTTGAATCTGGATTGAATCTGGCTGGTCAGCTGGCTGTCATTGAGCGGCTTGGCGCATCCGCAGCCGGCGGCGAGAATACCGGCCAGGAGGATGAGGGGCGAAACTCGGCGCACCTTGTGCCTCATGCGTTTTGACCCACCTTTTGGAGAGGCAGATTGGAGAATAAATATGATTATTGAGATGCGAACGACGGTCAACCGAAAAATCGCGGCGTCGCAGGTTCAGAGCCAGCGAGCTCCAAATCCTTGAACCACTAAGGGCACTAAGTATAACGAAGGAAGCGTGTCCGCCGGAGCTATCGCCGACTAGTTCTTGTGGAGAAACTTGTAATCGAGAATTGAGGCGGCTAAGGCGAATGTGTCTTCGGTCTGCTCCGCCGTCTTATCAAGGGCACCCTTGGCGCGAATCAGCCTGCCCTGGCAAAGTACATTGCTGTTTTTCTGGCCAGAGATTTCTTCGGGCATTTCGAAGATCAGCTCGACCAGCGCATTGGCGGGAAGTTGCTGTGGGCCGTGAAAGAGCACGCCGGACTGGCTGATGTTCTGAATCATGCCTTCGTACCACGTGGCGAGATTTTTTCCGCGGTAGCGCAGCGGGAGGCTCGACTTCAGGCGGCGGGCGCGGGGCATCCATGTCGCCTGTTTTTGACCAGAGCGGCGGCGGACGGTGGTTGTTTCCGCCATGGGTTCGTCGACCTTGTTTCCGCGACGCATGGTCTTCCAGTCGTACTGATAGGCGGTTGCACATACCATGCAAACTTGGTAGTACTCTCCGTTGGCAGCGCGGCGCGGCCAGGAAAATTCGTGTGAACAGCGACCCAGCATAAGAACGTCCATGAGTTTTTGCGGCATGATGACGAGTAGGGCTCCGTGGAATTGGGACATCTCCATCTTGCGATGGGTTCGCCGTTCTGGATAGGTTACTTTCGTGTATCGTGGCTTACGTCTTATGCTTTTTCATATGGGGACAAGCGAACGGACGCGAGCGGGCTTTGTTCTTGCGGGGGGCCGAAGTTCGCGCATGGGTTCCGATAAAGCGTTTCTGGAATTCGACGGCCAAACTTTGCTGGAACGCGCGCTTGCGGTGACGGCCGCGGCTTGCGGGCGGGTGACGATTGTTGGCGACCCTGCCAAGTTCTCGAAATACGGGCCGGTTATTGCGGATGTTTTTCCCGGCTGTGGTCCTCTGGGCGGAATTCACGCTGCGCTCGCGAACTCCACTGCTGAGTCGAATTTGATGGTCGCAGTGGATATGCCGTTTGTCACTGCCGAGCTGCTCACGTTTCTTTTCGCGGCGGCGGAAAAGAACGATGCCATTGTCACCGTGGCGCGCGCTGGCAAGGGATTGCAGCCGTTGTGCGCCGTCTATCGTCGCGATTTCGCTGCCGTTGCTGAGCAGGCATTGCGCGCGGGGGAATACAAGGTAGACGCGGTGTTTGCAAGTGTACCGACGAGTGTGATCGAAGAGAGCGAACTGGCGGCGGCCGGATTTTTTGAGCAGAGCTTTTTCAATGTGAATAGGCCGCAGGATTGGATGGCGGCGGAGGGTGGGGCCCGGCCAGATTGTCAATGAGCGTAAACGCCTTCCATGAGAAGGCCGGTCGGAGTCAAGTGGGTTCTTTTGTTTTTTCGTTGGACATCCTTTTTTCTCCGGCCGAGTCGCCACTGTCGCCACCCTTCCATCCGCACTCTTGAGTGAGCGA
>Ga0182024_10003958_pt1 | contig 34611 bp, 25 predicted proteins | sample P32metaG_FD_120480 | JGI IMG/M metagenome (GOLD analysis project Ga0182024, IMG submission 120480) | Permafrost microbial communities from Stordalen Mire, Sweden - P3-2 metaG (Illumina Assembly) | ecosystem: Environmental > Terrestrial > Soil > Wetlands > Permafrost | place: Sweden: Stordalen...
GAGGTTGGCCGGAGGCTGCGTCACGTACGAAAGTCCGCCGACCACGCTGCCGATGACGACGTTGGACGAAGTGACATTGGTAAACCCCGTGGCCGAGGCGACCAGGCTCGTGGTGCCCAGCACGGTATCCCAGATATCGGAAAACTGGGCGATACCGGAGGCGTTGGTGGTGACGGTAGTGGTCCCGGCCAGGCCCGTCCCCGCCAGCGTGATGACGAGACCGGGGTCGGGATTGCCGTTGCTGGTGGCGGTGACGGCGGTCGTCGGGAAGGTTCCATACTGTTCGTTGGAGGCGGGCGGCTCGGTGGTGAAGGACAGAGCGAGCGTCGCGGCTGTGCCAATGACGATGTTCTGGTTGTATAACCCGTCGCTGCCAGTGGCCGGCAGCGTCAAGGTGGCGTTGTTGCCCCCCGCATCCTGGATCGTCCCGCCGCTCAGGGCCAGCGCGGCCGTGTTCGTGTAGTCCAGTCTTGGATCGCTCTGTCCGGCGGCCACGGTGTAGTTGAAGGTCAGCGTGGTGCTGCTGGTCGATGTCAGCTCGAACACCACGCCGAAGACCCCCGATCCACCGCCTTGTTCGGTTGTGCCGAAGAGGTTGCCGCTGCTATCCTCGACCAGACTGGATTGGGGGTTGTCGCCGTTGGTGTCGGTAAAGCTAGCCAGGGTTTTAAGCGTGTGGGTGCCGGCGGTCACTTCAAACACGGTGCCGTAGCCGCCCCCCGTGCCGCCCGTGTCGGTCGTGCTGAAGAGGTTGCCGCTCGCGTCCTCGATCAGGGCAGCCGCGGGGTAGGAACCGTTCGCGCCCGTGAAGTTAACCACGGTGGAAAGGGCGTGGCTCCCCGCCGCCACCTCGAACACGATGCCGTCGCTCGACGATCCTCCCGCTGCGGTTGTGCCGAAAAAGTTGCCGCTGCTGTCCTCGACCAGGCTGGCACGAGGGTTCATGCCGTTCGCGCCGGTAAAGGTGGCCAGCGTGGTGATCGTGCCGCTGCCCGCAGCCAACTCGAAGACCGTCCCATCGTTCGATGCACCGCCCGAGTAAGTCGTACCGAACAGGTTGCCATTGCTGTCCACGACCAGGCCGCCATACGGGGCGGCGCCGTTCGGGCCGCTAAAGCTAGCCAGGGCAGTTATCGTGCCGCTGCCCGCTGCCACCTCGAACACGGTGCCGTCGCCCGACGCGCCGCCGCCTTGGGCCGTACCGAAAAGGTTGCCGCTACTGTCCTCGACCAGTCCGGCGTCAATGAGCGAACCGCTGCTGAAGATAAAACTCAGGGTCGTAAGGGCGTGGGTGCCCGCTGCCACCTCGAACACCGTGCCCTGGCTCGATGCGCCGCCTTCGGCGGTTGTGCCAAAGAGGTTACCGCTGCTGTCCTCGATCAAATTGGCGCTGGGATACTTGCCGTTCGCCCCCGAAAAGGTAACCAGCGTCGTCAGGGCGTGGGTGCCCGCTGCCAGCTCAAACACCGTGCCGTCGCCCGACGCGCCGCCGCCTTGGGTCGTCCCGAAGAGGTTGCCGCTGCTATCCTCGACCAGGCCGCCAAGGAGGCTGGAGCCATTCGCGCCGGTGAAGGTAGCCAGGTCGGTAAGAGTGCCGCCCGTACCGGCGACATAACTGGCCACCGCGCCCGGCGTCGTGTTCAAGGCCAAGGTCGGCGTGCCCGTCACGACGACCGGCGAGCTGAACGTCACCGTGATCGGAATCGTCGTCCCGGTCCCGTAGGTGCCCGCGGGCGTCGTTGAAGAAACGGCCGTGATGGTCGGCCCGGAACTCTCGCTGATCCCATCGAGGAAAGCATCGCTGCCCGCGGTTACGGTCACACTCTGGGTGTCGCCCGGATCGATATAGCCTGTACCTTGATCGTTCCAACCGCAGAGCTCAACGTCGCCTGAGCTGTTCACGCAGACTCCGCTTGCGACAGAACCAGTCGTACCAAAACTCGCGACGTTCAGGTAACTGCCGTTGGTGGTGCTCAAGGTAATGAACAGGCTGGTATCGGCGTTCGCTGGAATCGTAACATTGTCGATGGTGAGTGCGCCGCCTGAGTTGCGGCAAAAGCCGGCGCAGTACAGGTTTCCCGCACTATCGGTCGCAAGCCCATAAAATATGGTGCTTCCCTCACTCGGAATCACCTGCCCCCAATTGACGTCTCCGGTCGATCCACTCAGCGCCAGCACGAAGCCGCCCGTGTTCGCAACCGTCGGGATGGAGTAGTTGAGAAATGTATCCGGGCCATGGGTGTATCCCGCCACGTAGACATTGCCGGAGCTGTCCACGGTCAGGGCACTGCAATCGGCGGTGCCGCTACCCCCCGGGACCATCGCTTCCGCCCAGTTGACGCTGCCGCTGCTGCCGCTCAACTGGGCGACGAGGAAGCTCCCGTTCGAGGCCGAGAACGTGTTCGTGCCCAGCGTGGCTGTGGTCGCGAAGTTTGCACAAATATCAACGTTACCCGAACTGTCAACGGCCAGCGCGTCGAAATTGTTCTGAGCGCCGCCCGTCTGGACCGTCCAATCGACGCTGCCGGTTGTGCCGGCATACTTGGTCACCGTCGTAATTTCGGTGCCGGAGCCGGCGGTGGCGGTTTGGGCAATCGCGATGGCGTAGACGTTATTGCTGCTGTCCACGGCCACACCGTAAGTCCCGCCCGTATTGATATTCAGCGGCGTGGCGTCCAGGGCCCAAAGGAAATTGCCGTTGGTGTCGAGCTTGGCCAAAAAACCGTCTTCTCCCCCAACCGCGGTAATGGTCGTGGTCCCAAAGGTCGCGCTATTGCTGAACAGGCCGCCGACGATTACGTTCCCCGAGCTATCCACGGCCAGGGAATTGCCGATAACCAATCCGCCCGTGCCCGCGCCCACGTCATCGACCCAATCGAGTTGGCCGCTCGGCGAGTATTTCGCGACAAACAAATCAAAGGAGTCCGCGCTCGGCGCTGTCACGTTATGGGCTGTACCCGCGGGATTGAAGTTGACCGTGCCATTGAACTGGCCTGCAAGAAAGATGTTGCCGGCGGCATCGGTGGCCACGCGCCTGGCTGCTGACGAATCGGCGGCGATTGAGTTGGGGAGGTCCAACCCAAATTGCAGAGACGGTGTCAACCGGCTTTCCAGGCACTCGACCTGAAGCCGGGTCGCAGAAGAAGCTCTGGCGCGGCGCCCGCGTCGTTGAGGGACTGGATTCCAGGCCGAAAACATTTGCTTCCACCATCGGTGCATCATGGCGAACACTCGTTTCCGGCGGTCTATTCCAGCGGTCTATGAGATTATTAACTTGGATGACAATCTTACCCTGATCCCGTCATCCCGTCCAGTAGTTCCCCTATTAAAAATAAATGAAGACGGTCCTGGCTTGCCCAGTCGAACCTTGGACCCCGCGAGACCTCTTTCGTCCCTTATAATGGTCTCGTCGTTGTCTCCTACCATCGAGGTGCACGCTCCCGGAAAGAAGCGATGACAATGAATTCGGCGCAAACGCTCGAATTGGCCCTGAAGCATCACGCAGCGGGCAACCTGCGCGAGGCCGAGCAGCTCTACCGGCAAATTCTGCAGACCTCGCCGCGCCATGCTGATGCTCTGCACTTGCTCGGTGTGATCGCTCATCAGCTGGGCCGGCATGAGCTGGCCGTCGAACATATGCAGTCCGCCCTGCGGGAAAGGCCGTACTTTGCCGAGGCGCAGTGCAACCTCGGGCTCGCCCTGCAAGCGCTGGGGAAACTGGACGAGGCCGTGGCTTGCTTTCGGCAAGCAGTGCTGCTCAGGCCAGCCTATGCCGAAGCACACAACAACCTCGGAACTGCGCTCCAGGCGCATGGCAAGCTGGATGAGGCGGCGGCCAGTTTTGCGCAAGCACTGCGTCTCAAGCCGAACTATGCAGCAGCCCATTACAATCTGGGCGGCCTTTTCAACCTGCAGAGCAAGCCGGCTGAGGCCGAGGAATCCTTTCGACTCGCCGTGAGCCACCAGCCGGACTTTGTGCCGGCACTATTCCACCTGGGCGATTGTCTCCGCAAGCGGGGACAGCTGGAAGCGGCCGAGGAGCGCTGCCGGCAAGCATTGCGCCGCCAGCCGGATTTCCAGAAAGCTCATGTTCTTTTGGGCGCCACACTCAAGGACCAGGGCCGTCTGGACGAAGCGGCCGCCAGTTATCGCCAAGCCCTGCGCTGCGAGCCGGACGATGCCAGGGCCCATTACGGCCTGGGCCTGGTTCTTGTCGCTCAGGGACAGCTGCGGCAGGCGGAAGAATGCAACGAGCGGGCCATCAACTGCAACGAAGACTACGTGGAGCCTTTCTACCATCGCTCGCTGCTGCGGTTGCAGCAAGGCGACTTTGAACGGGGCTGGGCTGAGTACGAATGCCGCTGGCGACTCCCGGACAAGCCGCCATTCCCTTTTCGGCAGCCGCTCTGGCAAGGCGAAAACCTCGCGGGCCGCACCATCTTGCTGCACGTGGAGCAAGGGTTCGGCGATACGCTGCAATTTGTCCGCTACGCTCCGCTGGTCAAAGCGCACAGCGGTGCCACGGTAGTGCTGGAGTGTCAACCTCCCCTGCTTCGTCTTTTGACCATGTCCTCGGTCGCGGATCGGCTCGTGGCTCGAGGCGAGCCGCTGCCGTCTTTCGACGTGCACGCTCCGCTGCTCAGCCTGCCGTACTTGATGCACACGACCTCAGTCGAGCGCATTCCCGTCAGCGTTCCCTACCTCGGCTGTGATCCGGAACTTCTCCAGCACTGGCGGACGAGGCTCGAGGCGGTGCCGGGTTTTCGCGTCGGCATTGTCTGGCAGGGGAGTCCCACCAACGTGAACGACCGCTGGCGTTCGGTGCCGCTAGAGCGGTTTGCGCCGCTGAGCGAGGTGCCCGGCGTGAGTTTGATCAGCCTGCAAAAGGGGTTCGGCAGCGAACAATTGCGAGGCTGGACTGGCCAGGGTTCGCCGCTTGACCTGGCAGCGGAGTTCACGGATTTTGCCGACACGGCCGCGGTGCTGAAGTGCCTGGACCTCGTCATCACGGTGGACACTTCCGTGGCTCACCTGGCCGGAGCGCTCGGCGTGCCGGCCTGGGTGGCCTTGCCCTTCGCTCCCGATTGGCGTTGGTTGCTGGAGCGCCAGGACAGTCCCTGGTATCCCAGCCTGCGCCTGTTCCGCCAGACCCAGCCGGGAGACTGGTCCGATGTCTTTCACCGGGTGCAAACGGCTCTGCGCGAACTGGCGGATTCCCTTCCGCCTCCAAGATCGTGAAAAAAAAACAGTCCTCACTGTCGCGTGCCTTTTTTTGACTCTTCCGAATTGGACTGTCAGTACGTGCCAGACGCACTCGGAAATGGGCGGGACACGCCCTTAATGGGCGTCGCGCACGAGGGGGGTATCATCTGCTCACGCGTGCGCGACGGTGCCCTTCGAGGCCGCAAGTGCAGCCAGAGTCATGAGTTAATGTCGCCGGACCGTCGCGCACGCATGTTCCTGTTTTTGTGCGCGACGGTCCCGAGTTGCAGCGGGAAATTGCACAGCTACCCAACAACTTGATCAATCCGAATGAGCCTTTTTTTTCTCCTGGGCGAAACTTTGTTCTATAGTTGATTGGCTGCGTGGACGGTTGCCGCAAGCTTGAGCTGATGCTTGCGGCTACCAATCTGGCAACTCCTGGGAGATACGCGTGATGCTGGCACGGCAAATATCAAGGTGGTGTGTGCAACCCGTCGAAAGCGTGCTGCTGCAGGTGCCGCGGGCCCTGGCGGCGTCCGTGCTGGCGGCGGTGGTCGATTTCGCGACCCTGGCCGTGCTCAGGGAGATTCTCGGCTGGGGGCCGCAACCCGCCGCCGTGGTCGGCTACCTCGCCGGCGGCCTGCTCCAGTATGTGCTCTGCTCCGTCTGGGTCTTTTCCAGTGCGCCCACCAGCAAGACGTTTGGCTTTGTGTCCTTCACCGTCCTTTCCCTGGGCGGTCTGGGCATCACCTGGGCCGTCATGGCCGTCGGCGAATGGTTCCAGCTGGTGTACTCGGCCAAGATCGTCGCCCTGGGGCTGTCCTTCTGCTGGAACTTCTTGAGCCGTAAGTTCTTGCTGTTCAAGCCCTCCGGTCAACGTCCGGCTGAAGCGACTGAATCCGCGGCGGCGAGTCGGGAGACCGTTGACGACGTCGATCTTCCCGAGTTCGCTTCCGGCCTGGCATCTGCATTACGATAACCCGTAATTTCGGGAACAACCTCACGGTAGCCGCGTTCGTGAGAACGCGGGCTGAACATTCGGTTGCTGATTGCTCCACCCGCGTTCTTACGAACGCGGCTACGTGGCATGAGTCATTTCGCGCTGAGATGCTTGGCAAGTAATCCGGGAGTATAGTTGTCCTTGAGCTTGGCCAGGGGAAACAGGGAGCTGCCGACCACCCAGGTGAGACCGGGGGCATTGCCGTGATTGGAGCAGTCGAAGTTGCTGTTGGCGTCAATCACGGCCCAACCGCGTTCGATCTCGGCGAGCTGGACCTTGAAACTGACCACAACGCACAATTCCTTGCCCGTGGCGGTGTCCCACAGGCGCATGGCGTCGCCTTCGCCGCCGCCGCCGGTGAAGAGGCGGCGGCCGTCCGCGGTCAGGGCCGCGCTTCGAACCGCGACGGTATGGCCACGAAAGGTCTGAAGCTTCTCGGCCGTGGCGATGTCCCAGAGGATGGCGAGCCGGTCCTCGCTGCCGGTGGCCAGCCATTTACCGTCCTTGCTCGGGGCGAGGGCGATGACCTTGTCGTCGTGGAAGAAGGAGCGGATGAGCGCGCCGCTGGCCAGGTCCCAGATGCAGGCGCTTTCGTCGTCGCTGGCGGTGAAGAGATGCTTGCCGTCGCTGCTCAGGGCCAGGGCGCGGATGGGATCGGTATGGCCCGAGAAACGGCGGATTTCCTCACCCGTGTCGGCGGACCAAAGATGAGCGACGCGATCGTCGCCGCCGGTGACGAACCATTTGCCGTCCGCGGAGATGGCCACGGCGCGAATGCGGAAGTCCTTGGGGCGAATATCGTGCCGGGCCTCCGGGGAGGACCTGTCCCACAGGCGAACGCCGTCCTTGGCGCAGGTCGCCAGCCGGCTGCCCTCGGCGGAGATGGCCAGGGCCTCGATGCTTCTGTCGTGGCCCTTGAAGACGTTGGCTTCCTCGCCGCCGGCAAAATCCCACAGGTGCACGATGCGCTCATCGGCCCCGGCGAGCCATCGGCCATTCGCGGACAGGGCCACCGCCCCCATGGCGCCGATCGTGTTCTCAAACCCCGGCCCCTCGCTGCCCTCGACCAGGTCCCAGACGTGGGCGAAGCGATCACGGCTGGCAACCACCAGCCGTTTGTCGTCGCCCGCCAGGCTGATCGACCAAACGGGCAGCGCCACGCCCGGCTGCACCATGAGGATCGGCCGGCGGCCACCCTTGCCGGGGAAAGGAAGCTTCTTTTGGTGCGGTTGGAGTTGGTGCTGCTGCGTCGTCTGTCGCGGCAGAGCCATCGGCCCATAGTACAGGTACCCGGCAAACCCCAGAGCCAGGAGCAGACTCCCGGCCAATGTCCAGCGGTATCGGCGCAAGAGCGGCTCCCTCGATCATCGATCAAGATGAAGTGACTCCGAAGATAGTTCCGGTTCGAGATGACCGAGCAAATGCCCGCTAGGATCGCGTACTAGAATGGTCCCGGTCGCTTGATGGACGACCTGGGCTTGCGCGTCGGTAAGCACAATTTCGGACATGGTGATATCCCCTTTTATCCCAATCTACCACGGGGATGGCGCCGTATCCATACTATTCCGTCAATGTCCCACATATTTCGCGTAGAGCGTCTTCGCCTTGTCGAGGTCGCTGGTGCCCTTGATGATCGCCCGGCCATCGGGGAAGACGGTGAATTCGTAGTCCTCCACCTGGAATTTGAGCAGGAACTTGTTGAAGCTGACCTTGCCGCCCAGGGCCTCGAGATGTTTGGCCATTTCCGCCAGGTTGAGCTTGCCCGACATGTGCGGCGACACCTGCACCGCATTGCGCCCGCACAGGCTGGTCGTCTGCGAACCCTGGGCCCCGTCGAGCCATTCGAACTTGCGTTTCTGGCAGCAGGGGCAGTCCACCTTGCCGAGGAGCGGGGCGATCTTGATGCGGCGCAGAATGTTCTCCCAGACGTCGATGTAGATCAGCTCGCGGTTGATCTTGTCGAGCTGCCCGGTCAGGATCTTGAACGCCTCCGCGACCTGGAAGCTGGCCACGATGTTGACGATCGGCGAGAGCACGCCGGCTGTCTCGCAGGTGCCCGCCTCGCCCGGCGCCGGGGCCGCCTCGAACACGCAGCGCAGACATGGCGTTTGGCCGGGCAGAATCGTCATCGTCTGGCCATAGCTGCCGATCGAGCCGCCGTAAACCCACGGCTTGTTCAGTTTGACCGCGACGTCGTTGATGAGATAGCGCACCTCGAAGTTGTCGGTGCCATCCAGGATCAGGTCGGAGTCCTTGCTCAGCTCGAGGATATTGGTGCGGTTGATGTCGGTGACGATCGGCTCGATGTGGACCGAGGAATTGATCGCCCGGAGTTTGCGTGCGGCCGCCTCCGCCTTGGGCAGGTTTTCGGCGACGTCGTTTTCGTCGAACAGAACCTGGCGTTGCAAGTTCGACGTTTCGATGAAGTCGCGATCGACGATGCGGACATGGCCGACGCCGCCGCGAACCAGGGCGTTGGCCAGGACGGTACCGAGGGCGCCGACGCCGCACAGCGTGACCCGGCTCTCGACCAGCTTTATTTGGCCCTTTTCGCCGACGCCGTAAAACCGCATCTGCCGGCTGTAGCGATCAAGATTCATTTCTTATCCTCTTCCACTTCGCGGGTCTGGCGCGATATGGTTCTCGGCCTCGCGGGTATATTCCAGGCCATACTTTATCACGGTTTCTCCGCGGCTCTGATTTCGTCGAGTATCTCCAGCATTCGCGACTGATCGAAGGGGCCGTCGCGGTCCCAGGCTTCTTGCAGCAAATTCTACGCCAGTGCGTCTTCGTTCCCCTTCCGCCCCACATCACTCTTCCAGCGGCTTGCCCACAAAATAATCTTCCACAAATCCACTGAGGAACTCCATCTCTTCCGCCGGCCATTTTTCCTCGCGGCCATAGGCGATGAGACATTCAATGTCCTCGCGCACGCGCTTCAGCTCCGCCCCCTGGAGCCGGCGCAGATACATGATGAGATACTGGGCCGCTTCCTCCCCCGCGTCCCGATGAACGACGTCCTCGGTGGAGCCGTCGAGAAAGACGATGGCGTGCAGCACAGTCAGGAGCAACGGATGCACTCCCAGCTCCTCGGGGATGGTGGGAAAGACCGCGGCCCCGGCCGGTACTTCGTCGGCGGGCTCGGAAGGTGTATCGCTCATGATGTTTCTCCGGTCACGTCGAGGCGCAACGTAGGACGGCCTTCCTAGGCCGTCCATCCCAACCGTCGTCCGATGGACGGCCTAGGAAGGCCGTCCTACATCAACCGCCGGCGACCGCGGGAATGATGCTCACCTCGTCGCCGTCCTTCAGGGGAGTCTTGAGATTGTCGAGATAGCGCACGTCCTCATCATTGATGTAGATGTTGACGAAGCGCCTCACCTGGCCATTCTCGAAGATGCGGCTCACCAGCCCGGGAAACTTCTTGCCGAGGTTCTCGAGCAGATCCTGCACGGTGGCGCCGGTAACCGAATCGACGATCGCCTGCCCTTCAGTATGCTGCCGCATGGGGGTGGGTATGTGCACTTTAACGGACATGGAGACTCCCTTTATTCGATTCCTTCGTGTTCACGATGCCCTGAACTCTGATGTAAATCTTGTCCGGCGTCGTCGCGAAATACCAAAAAAGGGCCGGACAGAGCCAACCTTCTTCGCCGCTGTCGTTGCGATACCAGTTTCCTTCGACTGGGTCCGCCTTGGTCCAGGTCAGGACCGCTTGCCAATCAGGAAACGGCTCGGGGCCAAACGAGAGCGCGAAACCGCTGCCAGCGTTGGGCAAATCAGCGACCCAGCGATCAATCATTTCCGAGGCGCCGGCAACGAACGGCTCCTTTCGCAATCCGACGACATCGTCGTCAAAAACCCAAGCATTCTCATATCTGTACGGAAAGATCGTCTTCGGCCAAACAGGCAAAGACGCGCCGCCGGAGCGCACAGGAAATAACTGACTCATCGTTGTCCCAACTTGGCGGACCGGCTTTTGATTGCCGCCAACTTCCGCACAAATGCTTCATGCTCCTGGCTCTCGACGCCGTCCTGCAGAACTCGATAGACCGTGGCCAGATCTCCCTGGATCAAAGCTGCCGCATCCAGCCAGAATCCCGGGAACACGGTGCAGCGATGAACGCCGTCCTTCGCCGACATGGATCGGTACTTGCCTCGCCTGAGCACGAACCAATCAATGGCGTCATCCTCGACGCGCCAGACGACGTATTCCTTCACGCGGTGCCGGCGATAGGTGTTCAGTTTCTGATGCAAATCGTAGCTCACGCTGCTGGCCGCGACTTCAGCAACGAGATCGGGCGCCTTGGTGACGTAGCCATCTTCATCGATCCGGACATGGCCACCCCATTCCGGCCGGATGAAAAGAAACGCGTCGGGCTGAGGCACATTGTCGAGGTCCAGTCGCAGCGTGCCGTTGTCGCCGCCTTCGACACCCGGGGTCGTCATGCGATACAGTCCCAAACACGCGATAATGTCAAAATGTTGGCGACTGTGAAATTCTTGTCGAACGGGCGAGGGCATGTAGACAACTCCGTCGATTAGTTCCGCCTTCTTCAGGGTAGGATCGGCGTCGTAGCGCCGCTCGAATTCGGCGCGGGTGAGCCGATCGCCGTTTTGCAATCGCGGAATCGCAGCAGATAGTGCGGCACTGGCCATGTCTCGGTCATTCCTCGTTCTGATCGGGCAAGCCATTCTTAGCTGCCGCTTTCAATCTTTCGCCCCCGAGGTTCGGAGTACCTCACCTCGGGGCTTGGCGTTTTCTGAATCATGTCCGTTCCCATCCCGGTGGGCACGCGCTCCGCTCCGAGTACGTCGTGTCGCGGCTAAACGGGGATGTTTTCGTGAGCAACTTTCAACAAACGGAAAAGTTACTACACTGTCACCGCTTCGGTTTGCCCTTCGTAGATCGCCACGAAATCATCCAGCGACGGCGCGATGACAGCCGGCTTTTCCAGCAGATCCACCACGGCGTCCTGCGTCTTGAGCCCGTTGCCGGTGATGCAGATGACGATCTCCTCGTCGCGCGGAATGCGGCCCTGCTCGATCAGCTTGCGGGTCACGGCCAGGGTGACGCCGCCCGCGGTCTCGGCCCAGACGCCTTCGGTACGGGCCAAGAGCGTCATGGCCTCGGCGATTTCGCGATCGTTCACGTCCTCGCCCCAGCCGCCGGTGTCGCGCATGACCTTCGAGGCGAAGAAGCCGTCGGCCGGGTCGCCGATGGCCAGCGACTTGGCGATCGTCACCGGCTTGCGCACGGGGCGGTGAGCTTCGCGGTTGTTCTTGACCATGTCGGTGATGGGATTGCAGCCGGCCGCCTGGGCGCCGTAAATCTTGCAGCGCGGATCGGCGATCAAGCCGACCTTGTGCAGTTCGTTGAACGCCTTGTGAATCTTGCCGATCAAGCTGCCGCCGGCCATGGGCACAACCACGTGCTGCGGCACACGCCAGCCGAGCTGCTCGGCGATTTCGAAGCCCATCGTTTTGGAGCCTTCCGCGTAGAAGGGCCGCAAGTTGATGTTGACGAAGCCCCAGCCGTACTTGAACGCGACCTGGGTGCAGAGGCGATTGACCTGATCGTAGGTGCCCTTGACGCCGACGACCTTGGCCCCGTAGACGCTGGTGCCGAGAATCTTGGCCGATTCCAGATCGCTGGGTACGAAGATATAAGTATCCAGCCCGGCCTGGGCGGACTGGGCGGCGACGCTGTTGGCCAGGTTGCCGGTCGAGGCACAGCCGACCGTGGTGAAGCCGAACTCCACGGCCTTGCTCAGGGCGACGGAGACGACGCGATCCTTGAACGAGAGCGTCGGAAAATTGACGGCGTCGTTCTTGATCCACAGCTTTTCGACGCCGAGTTCGTCGGCCAATCGGTGGGCGCGGATGAGCGGAGTGCCGCCGACCTGGGGACCGACCGTCGGGTCGCCGTCGATGGGCAGGAGTTCGCGGTAGCGCCACATGTTGAAGGGCCGCAGTTCGATCTTCGAGCGGTGCACGGCCTCGGCGATGGCCTCGTAATCGTAATCCACTTCGAGGGGGCCGAAGTCGTCGGTGCAGAAGTTGAGCGGCTCCTTGGGGAACAGCTTGCCGCAGAGCCGGCACTTGAGGCCGCGGACGAAATCGCTCATGGATCCATTTTCCTTTTTGCCAAGCCCGCATGCGCGGTACTCCGAGCATGCGGGGACAGCCACCCCGCATGCTCGGAGTACCGCGCATGCGGGCTTGTGGAGGATATTTCAATGGCAACAGGAGGAATAATGTCCAGAAGGTGGGTCGGAAAAAGCGAAACGCTTCTTCCGATTGTGTAAGAGAAGAAGCGTGTGAGTCACACGATCTTATCTCTCCCGGTCGGACCGGGGGGAGTTAGCACCTGCATCGGCCCATCGCCTCGAAAGACGACCGACACGACCGGTTGCTGTGGCTTCAACGGGCCCAATCCCTCAGCCACTCTGGATAAGATACCTACCAAGTTGTCAGAATTGATTCTAAGGGATGAATGTCCGCAGAGCAATGGCTTTTCGAAAAAAAATCGGCGAGCTGTTTAGCCGCGACGCGTTAGCGGAGCGCGAGAGTCGCCCCGCGCTCCGCTAACGCATCGCGGCTAAACGGGCTCATTTCACCTCAATCGTAACCCGCCGAATCCGTCCGTTAAAGCGACTGGCGTGCCCGGCCACGTAGTCCTCCGTAACCGGTGTGCCTTCATCCATGCCAACGTCCGCCCCTTCATCGGCCGAGAAGGCGAACGGCACGGTTTGCTTGAGCTGCGCCTCGGCGACTTTTACGTCGTTGACGAAGAGCGTTGCCGTGCCGCCGCCGCCGGGCAGCTTGCCTCCTTCATAGGCAAACTCGTAGCGGATCGTCGCCTTGCCGGCGGCCACCTTCTCCTTCGAGGTGATCGTGGTGCGCTCGACGTCGAACCAGTTGTAATGGAAGTTGGCGTTGCCTTCTTTCATGTACAGGCTCCAGCCGGCGAAGCGCCCCCCCTGGCAAATGATCACGCCTTTGCCGCCGTCCTTGGGGATTTCCACCTCGGCCGTGATCGTGTGCGAGGCGTTTTTTGTGTTGATGAAGGCGCTTTCCATGAGGCCGGTCATCCCTTCGTGGACGGTTAGCTTCTTCCGCCCGAACATCAGGTCGGGCCGGCCCGCAATCTTGGGGTTCAACCGTTCGACACGTCGGTCATCGAGAGGAAAAACGTTGTACTTCTTGGCTTCCACCAGGAACAGCTCCTGAAGCTCTTTCAGCTTCGCAGGGTTCTTGGCGGCAAGGTCGTTCGCCTGGCTAAAGTCTGTATCGATGTGGTAAAGCTCCCAGCGGTCCTTGTCAAACGGAAGAACGTCCGTCAGACTCCAGGGTATGCTGTGCTGGACGCAGGCAGTCCAGCCTTCGTGATAGATGGCGCGGTTGCCGAACATCTCGAAGTACTGCGTGGTGCGCCGATCCTTGGCCTTGGCGTCGTCAAAGGAGTACAAGATGCTCACCCCCTCGATCGGACGTTGCTTGACGCCATCGACCATGTCCGGCTGGGGGACGCCGATCGCCTCCAGCACCGTCGGGCAGACGTCGATGACGTGATGGAATTGCGAACGTATGGCGTCCTGGGCTTTGATCCCCTTGGGCCAGTGGACAATCATGCCGTTACGTGTGCCGCCGAAGTGCGAGGCCATTTGCTTGCACCACTGAAACGGCGTGTTGCCGGCCACTGCCCAACCGACCGCGAAATGGTTGTAGGCCGTCGGGCCGCCAAACTCATCCAACCGCTTGAGCTGGCTGGCCACCGTGTCCTTCCCTCCATTGATGGTCAACATCTCATTGAACGTGCCGTTCAGGCCCCCCTCGGGGCTGGCTCCGTTGTCGCCGATAATGTAGAAGAACAAGGTGTTGTCCAGCTCGCCCATCTCCTCGAGAGACGTCACCAGTCGGCCCACTTCGACATCCGTGTGCTCGGCGAATCCGGCGAAACATTCCATCTGGCGAGTGAATAGCTTCTTTTCGTCATCGCTGAGCGTGGTCCAGGCCTTGATGTCCTTGTGCATCGGCGGCAGTACGGTGCCGGCCGGCACGACTCCCATGTCGATCTGCCGTTTCAGGGTTTCTTCGCGGAGTTTGTCCCAGCCCTGATCGAACTTACCCTTGTACTTGGCGATGAACTCCTTGGGTGCGTGGTGCGGAGCGTGGATCGCGCCCGTGGCGAAGTACATATAAAAGGGGCGCTCCGGCGTCAGCGACCGGGTGCTCTGCATCCACTGAATGGCCTTGCTGGTCATGTCGGTGGTGAAATGGTAGTTGGGATCGTTCGGCGGCTCCACGCGCGTCAGGCCATCGTAGAGGAGCGGTGCCCACTGGTTCGTTTCCGCGCCAATGAAGCCGTAAAACTTGTCAAATCCCGAACGGGTCGGCCAGCGGTCGAATGGGCCGGACGGGCTGACTTCCCAGGCCGCAGTTTCGTGGTACTTGCCGAAGGCACCGGTGATGTAGCCCCACAGCCGCAGCATTTCCGCCAGGGTTGCCACGCTGGCCGGACGCACCCCCGTGTTGCCGGGGAAGGCCGTGGCCATTTCGGTGATGGCACCCATATTGCACGAGTGGTGATTGCGCCCGGTCAGGAGCGCCATGCGTGTCGGCGAACACAGGGCGCAGGTATGGAAACGATTGTACTTCACTCCCTTTTTCGCCAGCTTCTCGGCGTTGGGCATGTGGATGGGTCCGCCGAAGGCGCTGGACTGGCCGAAACCGATGTCGTCCAAAAGTACGATAACGATGTTGGGCGCCCCCTTGGGCGGCTTGACCTCGAAGCGCGGCGGCGCCTTGGCGTTGCGGGCGTCAAGCTCGGTGATCGGCTTGACGGCGGGCTCCGGGATCGGCAGGATCTTGCCCTTGCCGCCTTTTTTGTCCTTCTTTTCGGGTTGCTGGAAGGCGGTGGACGGGCCTTGCGCCCATGCCCGCAACTCGAGTTGGAAGAAGTGCGTGACGGCCACCGCCGCCCCGAGCGATACGCCCAGGCAAAGGCACAGGCTCCATTTCAGGATTCCGAATCTCACGTGTCATACCTCCCTGGTTATTCCGGCGAGCCGAGCTCCGTAAGGAGCCGGGTTAACCCGGCACCTTACGGAGCTCGGCTCGCCCAATGCATTATTCTATGAGCCGCGCCATATTGAGCACCGTCCCAGTGCGGTCTTCGATGACGAACTTGTCATCGGCAAGGGTGCGAATCCTCTGCACGTCGGTCACTGCCTCGCCGGTTTCGGGATGGACGGACGTGATCCGCAAGAATTTCCCCTCGACCTCCACGGTCGCCTTGATCGTCCACGGCTTGCTGTCTTTCATGGTTTCGCCGATCATCGTGCCATCGCGGTGGAATATCAGCCTGCCTCCCTTGAGCGCTTCGTTGCCTTGCTCGCCTTGCTTCGACGTTACTTCGTTCACGATCCAGGTGCCGACCATCGGATGGGGGATCTTCGAGAGGATGGCGAAATACAACACGGCGTAGGTGGCGCCGGCCGTCAGCGTGATGCACAGCACGACGGGCCACGACTTCCAGGCGACCCAGTCACGCGCCGGCCCAGCGTGCTCATTCGGCCCAGCTTCCGGTGCGCGGGGGTGAGCAGCTTGCCGGATCTTGAGCAGTCTGGCGGTCAACGAGGATTGTTTCATGGAATTGGACCTGCCACAGCTCAACGTGAGGGCTCTTGCGATTCCGAAATATCATATCGAAACGCGGACGGAAATCATTCGAAAGCAAGGGTTCATTTCCTTGCGGGCGGGCCTGCGTAGAATGAACTTGAGTTGAACGACAGGCTCTTGCGCAAGGAATGATCCTATGTCCGTCGGATTGAAAACGCGATCAACGTCGGCTGTGAAAGCCAGAAAGTCCCGACGCGAACCTCCAGCGAGGAATGGCGCTTCGCCGATTTCCGAGGTTCATCGTTTTTCGGTAGAGCAATACCATCAAATGATTGAGTCGGGGCTCTTGACGAAGAATGATCGCGTGGAACTCCTGGAAGGGAGGATTGTTGACAAAATGTCCCAGAACCCGCCCCACGGCGGCACGGTGACGCACATCGGCGACTGCTTGACGAAGTTGGCGGCTGAGAAATGGTATGTGCGAATACAGTGCCCGATTACTTTGAATAAGAGTGAGCCAGAACCCGATCTCGCCGTTGTTCCCCGGTCGCGCGAGACCTGGCTCGTGCGCCATCCTTATCCGGAGGACATCGAAATTGTGATCGAGGTCGCGGATTCCACCGTGCTTACGGATCGTCGTGAAAAAGGGGCCCTCTACGCCGCCGCGGGGATTCGCGAGTTTTGGCTGGTCAACCTCGTCTCGAGAAAACTGGAAGTTTACACGAAGCCGAAAGCGGGCAAGTCCGCCAAGTATGGCCATTGCCGGGAGTACAAGAAGAACGAGACGGTTCCTCTCGTTCTCGGCGGCAAGACGGTGGCTGAGCTTGCCGTCAGCGAATTGATCCCTTGACTCCTGACCCCTGTGACCCATGATCTACCTCGACAACGCAGCCACGAGTTTCCCGAAGCCCGAGCCGGTCTATCAGGCCCTCGATCAGTTCGCCCGCACGCGCCTGGCCAATCCGGGCCGGGCGGGCCACAAGCTGGCCCTGGCGTCGGAGCGAGCCCTCGACGACGGCCGTCATCGGCTCAACCAGTTCTTTCATGGCCATCAACCGGAACGCTTCATCTTCACGCTCAACTGCACCGACGCTCTGAACATGGCGTTCAAGGGCGTGCTCCGCGAAGGCGATCACGTCATCACAACCGACCTGGAGCACAACAGCATCAGCCGGCCGTTGCGGGCGATGGAGCTGGCCGGCAAGATCAGCCTGACGCGCATCAAATCAGATCGCGGCGGCACCGTCGATCCGGACGCCATTCGCGGGGCCATCACGCCGAAAACCAGGCTCATCGCCCAGACCCATGCCAGCAACGTTGTCGGCACCGTGCAGCCGATCGAGGCAATCGGCAAACTGGCCCGCGAACACAATTTGCTCTTTCTGGTGGACGCCGCCCAGACTGCGGGCGTCATACCCATCGACATTCAGACGATGTTCATCGACCTGCTCGCTTTTCCCGGCCACAAATCGCTGCTCGGCCCGACCGGCACCGGCGCCCTCTATGTTGGCCCGCGCACCGAGGTAACCGCCTGGCGCGAAGGCGGCACCGGCGGCGACTCGGCTAGCGAGACGCAACCGCACGAGCTGCCGTATTTCCTCGAAGGCGGCACTCCCAACGTGCTCGGCGTCGCGGGCCTGTCCGCTGGCATCCAGTACGTGCTCGAACAGGGCATGGACAAGATTCATGCCCATGAGGTCGAGCTGACCGAGCGGCTGTGGCGACGGCTCGACGAGATCGGCGGCTATGAGGTGTTCGGCCATCGCGACATGGCTCGTCGCGTCGGCACTCTGAGCTTTCGCGGCGAGTCGTTGCCGGCGGCGGAGCTGGGCGGCATCCTCGATCAGAGCTTCGACATCGCGGTAAGGCCGGGGCTGCACTGCGCTCCGTACATTCATCGCTCGCTCGGCACGTTTCCGGAGGGCACGGTCCGCGTGAGTCCGGGCCCGTTCAACACGGCTGACGAGATCGATCAGCTCGCCCAGGCGCTGGCGGAGATTCGCTTGTAAGTCTCTCGCAAAGACGCAAAGGCGCAAAGTAAGAAAAGAGAAAAATACCCGCGGACTTGACTCCAACCTCTTCTTTGCGCCTTGGCGTCTTTGCGAGAGATTTTTGATACAGTTGCATTGCGCGACAACGGATATCGAATATGGAAATAACCTGGGGCAAAAACGTTCTTGACCTCAACATGCCTCCCAGCCAAGTCGTGGCCTCGCATCGCCAAAAGATTCCCATGGCCTTGCCCGATCCCGCCGCCGCCGTGCGCCACGTCCTGGAGAACCCCATCGGCTATCCGCCCTTGTGCCGAGCCCTGACGCCGGATGACCAGGTCGCCATCGCCGTGGATGAAAAGCTGCCCTGCCCGGCCACGCTGCTCATTCCCATTTTGGAGCATCTGCGCCAGGCCGGGATCGCCTGCCAGGCCATCACGCTCCTGTGCCAACCGCCGTCCAGCGGACAACCCTGGCTCGAGGAGCTGCCCGATGAGTTCCAGGAAGTGCGCCTCGAGATTCACGATCCGAGCGACCGCAAACGGCTCAGCTACCTGGCCACGACGCGCGGCGGCCGTCGGGTTTACCTCAATCGCACGGCCGTGGACGCCGATCAGCTCGTGCTGCTGACGCGGCGAAGTTACAATTGTCTGCTCGGCTACGCGGGCGGCGAGGGCGATCTCTTCCCCGGCCTGGGCGATGAAGCCTCCCGCAAGGAAACCATTGCCAAGCTCTCGTTCGACGCCCCGGCCGAGAATCCCTGGACGCTGCACAAGGAAGCTCTCGAAGTGGCCTGGCTGCTCGGGGCGCCGTTTCTGGTACAGGTGATAGAAGGTCCTGACGCGAGCATTGCGGAAGTCCTGGCCGGCCCGATCGACAGCGCGGCGGCCGGACAGCAAGCGCTGGATGCCCACTGGCGCGTCGAGGTCGATGGCCGGCCCGACGTGGTGATTGCCGGCGTCGGCGGCGATCCGGCCCGGCATACCTTCCTCGACCTGGCCCGGGCCTTCGCCTGCGCCGCTCGGATCGTTCGGCCTCAGGGGCGCATCGTCGTGCTGTCCGAAGCCGCGCCGGCGCTGGGCCGGGCTGCGGAGATCATGAAGATCACCGAGGATCCCGGGCAGACGCTGCTTGTGCTGGAAAAGGAACGCCCCGTCGATTGGGAAGCCGGTTTCCTGTGGGCCCACGCGGCCCAGCTGGCGAAGTTGTACTTGCTCAGCAAGTTGCCGGTGGAGACGAGTGAGGAGCTGTTCGTCACGCCGCTCGAGCACGCTCGCCAGGTCGAGCGCATCGTCGGCACTGGGACGTGTTTGGTTTTGCCGGATGCGCATAAGCTCATGGCCGTGGTAGGTGGAACGGCATAAGACGACCGATTTCTTCGTTTAGCGTTCGCCGCATCCTGCAGGATGCGGCGAACGCTAAACGAAGAATTCGGCTTGCGGTAGTCCTCGCCTATTTATCCACGATGCGCACCCGCGGCGACGCCTTGCGAAACGCCTCGACGCCTTGCGGAGTGACCTTACTGCCGCGCACATCGAGAATCTGCAGGCTCGCCAAGCTCTGCAACGACTTGATCCCCTCATCCGTGATCGCCGTGTTGCTCAATTCCAGCCGTTGCAAGCCACGCAGTTCCTTGAGGTGGGCCAGGCCCGTGTCGCTAATTTTGGTGCCGCCCAGGGCGATCCCGGGCAATGGGGGCAGACCCTTGGGCGGGATCGCACCTTCGACGATCGGTTTCGTCTTGTCCTTGCCCGCTTCTTGCAGGCGAGCGAGTTTCGCCAGATGAGCGAGGCCGGCGTCGGTGATCTGCGTCCCCGTGAGTTCCAGCATCTGCAGTTTGGCAAGGCCGCAGAGGTGGGCCAGCCCGGCGTCGCCGATCGCCGTATGGCTGAGATCGAGCGTATGCAGATCGGCCATGTCCTTGAGGTGCGCCAGGCCAGCGTCGGAAATGCCGGTGTGATCGAGCACCAGCCGCTGCATCTTGAGCAGCGTCTTGAGCTGGGCCAACCCGGCATCGCTCACCTTGCAATAGCTCAACGAGACGCCGGGAAGCTGGGGCAGGTTTTTCAAGTGCACCAGGCCGGCATCGCTGACCTGCGTGTTGCGCAGGCCGAGCCATTGCAAGTTTTTCATCTTGCTGAGATGCGCGAGCCCGGCGTCCGAGACCCGCGTTCCCTTGAGGCCGAGCAACTGCAGCTGCGACATATCTTTCAGTGCGGCGACGCCCACATCGGTGATCGCGTTGTCGGCCAGGTGCAGAGCTTCGAGTTTTCTCAGGCCGGCCAGGCTCGGCAAACCCGCGTCCGAAATGCGCGTCTTGGCCAGGCTCAGTTCCACAAGTTCAGTCAGGCCGCCGAGCAAGACGAGGTCCTCATCGGCTGTTTTCGTATTGCCCAGGTGAATGCGAACGATGGTCTTGCCGGTTCCGTCCAGGCCCGCCTTGCCGCCGAGTTGCTCGATTCTTTGCAAAGCCTTGGTTGTCGCGGCCGGCAGGTTCTTGGGCTCGGCAATGCGGATTTGCTGGGCGTCGTCGATCTCGATGCGCGGCACATTGCTGACCTCCTTGACGATGCCGGTGGCGCGAATTTTCTTGTCTTTGAAGTGGGCCGCGGGATCATCGATGCCGGCCTCCTTCAGCTTGGCCGCCCCCGTCTTGGTGATGACCACGGCGAAGTTCTTCTCGTCGCGGAAGTCGAGCTCGGCGTCGAGGTAGATCTCGCCGCGCTTCTCGAGCCGGTCCTTCGCGGTGCGCACCGTCATTTCCAGAGTGATGGTTTCGCCGACCTTCTTGCGGGCTTCCACGGGCGACAGCGGACCGTCGCCGACGATTGCCAGCAAGCAAGCGAACATGACGGGGAGATTGAAGCAATGGACGTTCATGGTGTTTCCTCAGCTCGTGCATTGGCATCGTCAGGTGATGTTATACTATCCGTGGCCACGCATGCCGTTTCGTTCCCACTCGTACTTCGAGTCAGTATAGTTACTGCTGAATTGCTAAGTACCTCAATTCAGAAAAGGGGGTCTCAATTCGTGGGGCAGGTTGCCAACCTGCCGTTCGCCAGGCAGGTTGGCAACCTGCCCCACGAACTCGGACCCCCAATTTTGAAGTGCTGTACTATTCGTGAAGTTACTCGTCAGCGGTTCCTAAGTTGTCCCCTTCAGGATCCATCATGAGCAACGCCACCCCAGGCAACATCAGCAGCGCCGCACTGAGCCGTTTTTGCATCGAGGCCCTGCGGCGCACCGGCATGTCCGAAACGGACGCGGTGAACAGCACCGAGGTGCTGGTGACGACGGACCTGTGGGGCGTCTTCACGCACGGCACCAAGAGCCTGCACGGCTACCTGCGCCGGCTCTTCGGCGGCGGACTCAGGCCCACGGCCCGGCCCGCCGTGGTGGCCGAGGGCCCGGCCTGGGCGATCGTCGATGGGCAATCGGCCCTCGGCATGGTGACCTCGCTTTACGCCATGCAGACCGCCATCGCCCGCGCTCGCACTCAGGGGATCGCCTATGTCGGCGTGCGCAACAGTTGCCACTTCGGCGCCGCCGGCTACTACGCCTGGCTCGCGGCCAGGGAAGGACTCATCGGCCTGGCCATGGCCAACGACATTCCTTCGGTGACCGCTCCGGGAGCCCGTGGACCCATCACCGGCAGCAATCCGCTGGCCTATGCGGTGCCGGCAGGGAAGCATCCGCCGATCATTCTGGACATGGCGATCAGCACCGTGGCCGGCGGCAAGGTCTTCGCCGCCTGGATGCTGGGCAAGCCGATTCCGGACAACTGGATCGTCGGGCCCGATGGCCGGCCGACCACCGATGCGTCGCTGTTCCCCAGGAACGGCGCCCTGCTGCCGATGGCCGGGCACAAGGGATACGGCCTGGCCCTGCTCATCGAAACCTTGTCGGGAATCCTGAGCGGGGCGCAGATGACCTGGGGCATCCGCAGCTGGATGCTCGACGATACGTCCGTGACGACCGGCCATGGAGCTGCGTTCCTGGCCATTGACGTGAACAGCATGACGCCCCATCAGGATTTTCGCGGGCGCGTCGATGCCCTGATCGATGAGATTCACGCCGCCCCGAAGGCCGAGGGCAGCGAACGCATCCTGCTGCCGGGGGAACGCGAATGGCAAAACCATCAGCGAGCGCAGGTGGAAGGCATTCCGTTGCCGCCCGACGTGCTGGAGACGCTGAGCCGGGCGGCCGAGCTGGCGGGGCTCGACATGGCGTCGCTGAGGTAGGTCAGGTTTTTCAGCCTGGCTGGGGCCGCTTCCAGTCGCCAACTTTCGCGCTGGGTGGCACGCCCTGAGGTACTCCGGTACTCCGAAGGGCGTGGTGCTTCCCACGCCCTTCGGAGTACCTCTGGGCGTGCCACCCGGCGTCAGGGCGTGCCACCCGGCAGGGTGACGCGATTTGGCACGCAGTGTCAACAAGATAGCTTTCATTCGCTACCCCCCCCACCCCCCTGAAATGAATGTGGCCTTGATGAAATGAAAGCAGTATTGAGGACGCACAGCGACAGACGCATAGCGACAAGGTGTGCCAAGGACGGATGCAATAGCTGACTGCATCAACCCGTCCGCATTTTCCAGGACCCATGCTGCAATTCACCTGCCCCCACTGCCGCAGTCAGGTCCACGGCGACGAATCGGTCGGCGGCAAGCTCGTGGTCTGCCCCGTGTGCAAGGCGACCATGACCGCACCACAACCGGCCGGATTCGTGCGCTTCGCGGAACCGCCGCCGTTGCTCAAGCCAGTCATCGGCTACGGATTGTACCTGAACTGGGATCGGCTCTCGCTCGGTCAACTGTACGCGGCGTGCGGGTCGCTGAGCCGGTTTCTCTATTACTTTTTCAAGAAAATGTATGAACCGATCGGTTGCACGCCGGTCGATGACCTGATCGTTAGCGAGGCGAACGTTGTCGAGCCAAGCGACATTGCACCCGAGTTGCTGGCGGAAGTGGAGCGTGTGCAGGCGGCGTGCGCCGGCGAGGGATTCGAGGTGGCGGGCTGCTTTCACATGTTCCCGGGCGACCACACCGTGGGGCTGCTCAGCGCTGACGGTTTGCTGGACCTGTTCATTTCCTGGTCTGGAGCGACCCCGCGTACGTTTTTCTGCGCCTGCACATCGATCCGCGCGGATGGCGAAAAGATCGTGTCGTTGCTGGCCAACCACCGCCGCTACCTGGAAACGCCCCCGAATCGGGTGATCCATTTCTGGCCCAGCTTGCCGCCGGAAGCGTTCGCGGCGCGGCATCGGCAGGCGATTGCCCGTGAAGTGGTGATTCCGCGCCGGGCCGGCGATATGACGCGGTGGGTCATCTCGACGAGAAGCGAAATGATAGAACATAACGTCGCCACCGGGCATTTGTTCTACGCGACGGAGGATCAGTTCGCCAAGTAGCTCGGTTATTTCTTCAGCGGATTGGCCATTTCCGCGACGGCACTGTCCGCCATGCCGCTCTTGTACCCAATGGCCTTGAGCGTGGCGCCGGCCGGCACGCTGATTGCCCCGCAGTAGACGTAGCCGCGCGTGCGCGTCGGTATAGTGCCGTCGAGCGTGTAGCGGAACCAGGCGCCGGGCGTCTTCGCGGTGAGCGTCACTAACTCCGCTTTGCCGGCGGGACTTTCTTCCGGCACGAAGCCCACCGCGCTGACCGGCGTGGTTCCCTCTTCATAGAGGCCGCAATCGGGATAGTTCTTCACCACGTCCCAGGCCAGTTTCTGCATCACCTTCGCTTGTTCGGGTGTCAAACCGGTGCCGGTCGGCAGCACCTTGTCTTCCGGCGATTCGCGATAAAAAGCGGCATACCAGGTCAGGTCCACCAGGTAGCCGCCCTTGACGTTGGGATGCACGCCGTCCGAAAAAAGCAGCGGGTAGAACGAATCCTTGGCGGCGCCCGGCAGTTTATCATGATCGATCATGTTCTTGATCCAGCCCATGGCGAGGCAGCTCGGCAACACGCGCGGCCGTTTGCCTTCCTTGTAGGTTTCCACGACCTTGGCCTGCAAATCTTCGTTGTAAAGGAGCATGGCCGCCATGGATTCTTCCCACGTCAGCGCTGGATTGGTCTGCTTCATCTGCCGGCTGGGGATCAATCCCTTGTCGGTTGGCCGGCCGCGGCCTTTCTCGACCCATTCCGAGTAGAACCATGGCTGCATCTCCGGTGAATGTTTGCGAATCACTTCAAAGAAACGAATGACGTAGTCGGCTTCGTGATCGACGCTGTTCTTGGTGAAATCGCGCGGCTGGACGGTGAAGTGGTCGATGCGCTTATAGCCGGCGAGCCTCGTGTCCCATTCCTTTTGCCGCTTGGTCAGGCTGTCCCACAGCTGCCAGGTCAAGGCGCCGCCGGCGGTGAAGCTCTGGTACTTGTGGGCGATGCCGGCGGTGCGCGCGAAGTCGGCGAACTTGCCGGTGGTGTTGGTCAGGCTGTTGCCGATGTGGAACGTGGCCAGGCCTTCTTTGAGGGGGGCCTTGTCCTGGGCGATTGCGGGTTGGCACGAAAGTATCGCGATGGACAGCAGGCAAAGGGGTCTCATGGTTTCTCCTTGGAGGTTCGGGGCTTCGTTTAGGAACGCTTGAAGAATAACTTCCGGATTTCAAAGATCATTGGCCAGAATCGGCTCCCCTCTCCCTCGTACTCGGGGGAGAGGGGTTGGGGGTGAGGGGGAAGAATCCGAATCCCTCGAAAAGGCTCCAAGTTCTTGCACGGATGCAGATTCTCCCCCTCACCCCCGACCCCTCTCCCCCCAGTACGGGGGAGGGGGGGGCCGACGCCCCCTGGCGGAACGAAGCGAACGCTAAACGAAGACCTGGCGGTTAGATGGCCTCAAACACGGTCGCGATTCCTTGGCCCGCGCCGATGCACATCGTCGCCAGGCCGAACTGCACCTTGTGGTCGCGCATCGCGTGAATCAGCGTCGTGGCGATGCGCGCCCCGCTGGCCCCGAGCGGATGCCCAATGGCCAGGGCGCCGCCGCGGACGTTGACCTTTTCCAGATCGGCTCCCAGCACTTTCACGACGGCGAGCACCTGGGCCGCGAAAGCTTCGTTGATTTCGATCAGGCCGATATCGCTCAGCTTGAGCCCGGCTCGCTCCAAAACTTTGTGCGTGGCGGGCACGGGGCCGATGCCCATCACCGCGGGATCGACGCCGGCGACGGCCATGGCCTTGATGCGAACCTTGGGCTTCAGGCCCAGCTCGCGGGCCTTCTCCTCCGACATGATCAACAGAGCCGCCGCACCGACGTTGAGCGGGCTGGAATTCCCGGCCGTGACGCTGCCGCCTTCCGGCATGAACGCCGGCTTCAGCGCGGCCAGCGATTCCAGGCTGGTGTCGCGGCGAATGCACTCATCCTGAGTCAGCAGGATTTTTCGGCCCACGGCGTCATGGCCCCAGGTCGGAATCACCTCGTCGGCGAACTCGCCCGAGTCGGTGGCGTGGCCCGCTCGTTGATGGCTGCGCAGGGCGAACTCATCCTGCTCCTTGCGGCGAATGCGGTACTTGCGAGCCAGGTTTTCCGCGGTCAGGCCCATGTTCATCACGGCCTGGCTATGGTTGTGGAAGAAGCGCGGGCTCGGATCGAACCCGGCTTCCATGGGAATGTGCTGCATGTGCTCGACGCCGCCCGCGATCTGGATGTCCTCGCAGCTGGCCGCGATGCTCTGGGCGGCCTGGTGGATCGCCTGCAAGCTGGAGCCGCAATTGCGATTGACGGTCGCCCCCGGCACCTCAATCGGAAACCCGGCGATGAGGGCGGCCATGCGGGCCACGTCGTAGCCCTGTTCGCGTTCCTGCTTGACGCAGCCCCAGTGAATGTCCTCGATGGCCGAGGCGGGGATTTTGGCCCGTTCGACCAGCGCCCTCATGAGGTCGGCGGAAAGATCGTCGGCCCGGACCTTGCGATACATTCCCTTGTCCGCGTGGGCCCGGCCAATCGGCGTCCGCACGGCTTCGATGACTACGGCGCTGCGCATGAATACCTCCAATGATGAAATCCCTTCAATTCTTCGTTTAGCGTTCGCCGCATCCCACGGGATGCGGCGAACGCTAAACGAAGAAATATCCCTACGGCAAGAATCTCGCCCGCTCCTCCGGCGTCGGAATCCGACACTGCTCCTTCTTGCCAAACCAGCGATAGCGATTGCGGGCGATGACGCGATAGGCCGGGTTGCGGATGAAACGCGGCACAAAGCGGACCAGGCTCAAGAACCACCAAATGCCGCCCAGTCGTCGATAGATCTCGAGCGAGGCGTCCGACTGATCGTGCATGCCCTTCTCGTCGAGCAAGATCATCGACCACTGTTCAGGGTTCTCCGGCAGCGGCGGCAGCATCCTGGCGGCCGTCTCTCCTTGCAGCGGGGCGAACAGGAACAGTTGCTTGCGATCGATCTTGAGAAGCATATCGACGACGCCGTTGCACATGCCGCAGACGCCGTCGAAGAAGACGATCGGTTTGTCGATGGCGGGGGCGGCTACCGGCGGTGATTCTTGGATCGTGGCAATCATAGGATTTCTCCCACGCCGCGGGGTGAGGTACTCCGAACCCCGCGGGTCAGGCGTGCAGGATCATGATTCTGTACTGCTTACCCGCGGGGTTCGGAGTACCTCACCCCGCGGCGTGACAACCCTGTTCCCTCACCCGCTCGAGATCGCGGAAGAAATTCGGATACGTCTTCGCGACGCATCCAGGATTCTTGATCACGATCCCCGGCACCCGCAGGCCGACCAAAGCCAGGCTCATGGCCATGCGGTGGTCGTTATAGGTCTCGATCTCGGCACCGTGCAGGGGCGCCGGCGTGATGGTCAGCCCATCCGCGAATTCCTCGACTCCGGCCCCGATGCGCCGCAACTCCGTCGCCAGGGCCGTGAGTCGATCAGTCTCCTTGTGCCGAATATGGGCGACGTTGCGGATCGTCGTCGGTCCCTCCGCGAAACAGGCGACGGCGGCGAGTGTCATCACGGTGTCACTGATGTCGTTCATGTCCACGTCGATGCCGTGAAGGGGGCCGCCGCGGACCAGCGTCGATCCGTCCCGTCGTTCCACTCGACAGCCCATCTTTTGCAGGACATCCACAAAACGAACATCGCCCTGCAAGCTTGTGGTCTCCATGCCGCCGACAGCGATGGCCCCGCCCGTGATGGCCGCGGCGGCGAAAAAATAACTGGCTGCCGAGGCGTCCGGCTCGATGGCAATGCTCACCGGCCTCCACGGACGAACCGGAACTGTCACCATGCGAGGCCCGGGTGAGGTTTCCATCGTCAGTCCGACTCGCCGCATCATTTCGATGGTCATCGTCACGTACGGCTCAGAAACCAATGGCCCCTCTACCTCTATTGTAACAGACTTCCGAGCGAGCGGCGCAACCATGAGCAGCCCGCTGAGGAATTGGCTGCTCACATTACCCTTGATGCGAACCTGGCCTCCTTCCAGACCGTTGGCCTCCACGATAATCGGCGGACAACCATTGTCCCTTTCGCTGTAGGCATGGACGCCGAGCTGCCGCAAGGCAACGAGCAGGTCCTCCATGGGACGTTCACGCATGCGCGGCACGCCATCAAGGCGATACCTGCCGCGGCCCAGGCTGACCATGGCGGTCAAGAAACGGATGGACGTGCCGGAGTTGCCCACGAACAGATCGGCTCGATCGGCGGGAATCAACCCGGCGTCGGCCGGGCGGGAGACGCGAATTCCCGGTTGGACGTCGTCCCAGTCGGTCTCCACCTGGAAGCCCAATCGGCGCAGACAGTCGATCATGACTTCGGTATCTTCGCTTTGCAAGGCGCCCAACAGGGAGCCGTGCTCTGAGCCGTACATGGACGCGAGAACGAGGGCGCGGTTGGTCATGCTCTTGGAACCGGGCACATGGACGCAAGCCAGAACCTGCTGCGGCAGCGGGTGAATCTCCAGGCTGGGCGGATATTCGATCATCATGGACTCCCACGCCGCGGGGTGAGGTACTCCGAACCCCGCGGGTCAGGCGTGCAGGATCATGAATCCGTACGGTTTACCCGCGGGGTTCGGAGTACCTCACCCCGCGGCGTGGTCATAATTCACACGCATCAGGAACAGGCCCTGAGCGGGCGCCGTCGGGCCGGCATGGGTGCGGTCCTGGGCGTCCAGGATGGCGACTACCTGCGTCTCCGGCCAAAAACCGCGGCCGACGTTCATCAGCGTGCCGGCGATGGCGCGCACCATATTGTACAGGAAGCCGTCCGCCGCCACATCGATCCAGAGATAAGCGCCGATGCGATTGACACTCAGCCGCAGAATGGTCCGCACGCTCGAGAGGCGATTGGGCCATTCGCTTTCGAAGCAGCGAAAGTCATGCCGGCCCAGGAGCGGCTTGGCGGCCCGGGCCATCGCCTGCGCGTCCAAAACCTGCCGGCTTTGGCAACAGTAGCGACGCAGGAACGGGCTGGGCGTCGGCCCGTCGTGGATGACGTAGCGATAGAGCTTGCTCACGGCGTCGCGGCCGGCATCGAACGTTTCCGGCATGTCCTGGGCGTGGTGCACGACGATGTCGTCGGGCAGCTGGGCGTTGATGGCGTTTACCAGGTTGTCGGCGGGGATGCGCGTCGCAGTGTGAAAGTTGGCGACCTGGCCGACGGCGTGGACTCCCGCATCGGTTCGGCCGCTGGCGTTCGCGTGGATGCGTTCTTCGCCGGTCAGCTTGGCGATGGCGGCCTGCAGGGTTTCCTGGATCGTCGCCCGGCCGGGCTGGGTTTGCCAGCCGGCATAGTCGGTGCCGTCGTAGCTAAGGATGAGTTTGACGTTTCGCATGAGCCACCAATTGGCCCCAACGGGGCCACCTGCGATAGCCCAGGCCAACGGCCTGGGGTGTAGCCCGCGGTGAATTTTAAGCCCCAACGGGGCGCGCTGGCCGGCGAGTTTTCACGAAAAGGACGCGCACCATTTCGCCCCGTTGGGGCCTCGGGATTGCGGGGACGTCGTCACCCAGGCCGTTGGCCTGGGCTATCGCAGGTGGCCCCGTTGGGGCCAAATTCTGCAATCGGTCATTGCAATTTCAGCAAATACAATACCGCCGCCCCCGCGATCTTGAACGCGCTATCCGTGTCATACCCCAGACAATCCGACGCCTTGTGCCGCTCCAGGGCGCAACCGATGTCGTACTTGCTGTAGAGCAGCACCCAGCGATTGTCGATCTTGATTCCTTCCAGGGCCGGCGGCATCGAACGCATCTCCTTGCCGATCTCCCGGCGGCACTTGATGTTTTCGCCATTCAACGAAACGCCGTTGAGCTTTTCGCCGAAAAGCGGATCGTCCAGCGGCACATCTTGCATCTTGCGGTCGGGAAACAGCTCCAGAGCGAATTTGCGAAAGGACTTGTCGAAGGCCGGTTTGCCGCAGCAGGCGTCGGCGAACAGCAGGCCGCCGGTTTCCAGGTTGAATCGCAGGTTCTTCAACTCTTCCGTGGGAACGCTGAATTCGTTGCGGCCATGCATGTAGAGGAACTTGAAGTCGATGACACTTTTTGAAGCGATCGGCAGCTCTTCGGTCTTCAAGACGACGTCGAGCCCGGCGTTTTTGTGCAGATGATCCATCAAGTTGCGCATGGCGCGCGGGGCGGGCTGCCAGTCGCCGGGGTGCTTGAGCTGGGCGACTTTGAGGTAGCCGCGCGGGATCTTGCGCGGATCGTCGTCCTTGCCGGAAGTCAGCTCGACCTGCGTGAGCCGGGGGCGGGGCGGCTCCATGCCGGTGGCGTAGGCGATGACGTTGGCGCCCAGGCGAAAAGCCAGCTCGCCCCGGCCCGTCTGGAAGTTGTTCGATTCCCACTGGCACGACAGGTCCTGCGGCGAATAGATCAGCATCGTCTTGCAGCTCATCTTGACGCCCCAGAGCTTGAACGGCTCACCCGGGCGGACCGGGAAATAGCTGCTCCACACCGGATGGCTGGCATCCAACTCGACGAGCGGATTGTCCGGCCAAAGCTCCTCGGCGAGGGCCCTGAACCCCTTGTCGAAATCGGGGCTGCTGCAGCAAGCCTCCACAAACAGAAAGCCGCCGTTGTCGATGTACTTGCGCAGCAGCTCCTTTTCGGTTGGCCGAAAGCGCCTGAGCGGCGATTTGTGGCCGTTGAAATAGACGATCGGCGATTGCAGCAAATCGGAGGTGACGTCGAGCACTTCCTCCTCGGACAGGCTGATCTGACCGGCCTTGGCCACCGCTGCCCGGAGTATGTCGAAGTTCTGCCAGGCGAGCGGCGTGCGCTTGAAGAGCTGCTTGCTGGCGAAGTCCACCAGGTTGCGCAGATCGTTGCGATCGTTGTTCCAGTCGGTGTCCTGGTCGGAGCGGGGCCAGGCTTCGGTGTGCACCAGCTTGCTGATGAGCACGGGCGTTCGGCCCTTGGACAGGAACAGCAGGGCGAAGCTCGTGCTGACGACGGGCCAAACATCCCAGGTTCCTGGGCCCTCCCAGGAGCCGTCCGGTCTCTGCCCATTCTGAGCACGTTCAGGGTGGTGCTGGGTCACGAGCAACTGGCAACCCTCGCGATACCAGTCATGGCGGCCGAGGAAGCGCAGGCCCGTGAGCCGGCCGGTGCGTTCGATGCCGTAGAGGTTGTAAAAGGTGCGGTGCTTGACTTCGAACTCGAAGTTTTTGCTGATCCAGCCGAGCGCCCTGTTGACGGCGGGGCTGGCGTCGTAGACGCCGCAATTGGTGGTGGAGCCGTCGGGCATGATTTTCTCACGGCCGGCATTGAGTTCCATGCCGGCGATGAGCAGCCCGCACAGGCCGGCGGTGGCCATGGTGAGCGTGCGATCGGTGCGATTGAAGGAGGCGTAATTCCAGCTGCCGTCGTCCCGGCCGTCCTGGTGCTGGGTGCGTGTGTAGAACTCGCGGATCTCTTGCCAAATTGTGGCGTCGATTTGGGCACCGGCACGCTGGCCCGCCCACAAGCCGAGCAGAGCATATTGGGCGTTGGAATTGTCGTACGGGATGTCGGCATCTGACTTTTGCGTATAGCTCCAGCCAACGAGCATGTTTTGCTTGTTGTAAATACGTCCGGCGAGCAGCCAGTTCACGTTGCCCTGAATCTTTTCCTTGTCCAGGTCGGGCCGATTGGCTTCCGCCAGCACCATGGTTTGCAGGGCACGCACATAGGTCGTGTCCGGCTCCAGGCCGCGCAAATACTTCAGGCCGCGGACGACGGTGGGGTCTTCAGGTGGGACGCCGCAGTTGAGCAGGGCGAGCAGCGCCAGCGCGGATTCGCCGCCCGGAGTTTTGATCGTGACCTTGCCGTCGATCTCCCAGCTGCCTTCGCCGCGCTGCGTCTTGCGCAGGAATTCGATGCCGCGGCCAATACTCTTGCGGACCTTGTCGGCCAACGGTTCGGTTCGCGTCTGGGCCTGGGCGGGCTGGCAAAGGAAGGCGAGCATGAGAATGCTTGCAACCAGGGGGCAAATGCCCCACGCTCGCCAAAGTGCGGTGATGGCCATGATCGCTCTCCGGGAATCGGGTAAGTCATGGTCGAAAATAACTTCCCCATCTTGGCGGGCTCCGGCTCCCCTCTCCCCCGTACTCGGGGGAGAGGGGAGCCGGAGCCCGCCGGTGTTCATCGAAATCCGGAAGTTATTCTTCGACCGTTGCTAAATCTTTAGCCGCGGGTTAAGGCCGCTAAATCCTACGGCTAAAGATTCACTATCGTGACGTGATTATCATATCACGCCGCCCGCCGGCGCGTCTGGCCCCTGTTCATGACTTCATCAACGTACCCAAAAAACTCCTCGGCGAATCGTCGGCCGTCGAACTGCAGCGCATGCCGTCGGATGGCCCGCGCATCGAAAGCGTCTTGCTCTCGTTCGAGGGTTTCAATCGCCTCCGCCAGACATGCCGGCGTTTGTTCCTGAAACCAGACACCCGTGGGCGGCGATGGCATTCCTTGCCAGGCGGCCTCGAGCGGCACCACGGTCTCGGTCGCCCCGCCGCGGCCCAGGGCAATGATCGGTGTGCCACAAGCCTGGGCCTCCACCGGCACGATGCCGAAGTCTTCCTCCCCGGGAAACAGCAGCGCCCGGCAGCGACGCAGATGATCGCGCACCGCGTCGTCGGGTTGCCAGCCGAGAAACGTGACCGTCGGCCCCGCCAGACTGCGCAGCTTCTTCGCATCCTGCCCCGAGCCGATGACGATCAGCCGGCGCTTGAGCGCGTTGCAGGCCGACACGGCCAGATCGAGCCGTTTGTACGGAGCGAAGGCCGAGAACAGCAAATAATAATCCTCACGATCCACCGCGGCGGGACAGTAATAATCGGTATCGACCGGCGGATGGATGACGACGCTCTCCCGGCCATAGCATCCGTGAATCCGTTGCTGGACGACCCGGCTATTGGCGATGAAGTGCGTGACGCCCTGGGCGGTGCGCAGGTCCCAGTCGCGCAGGCCATCGAGGATGCGATTGCGCAGCCAGGTCTTCGGGTTCCAGCGTGCCCCGCTGAAATACTGATCGCGCAGGTTCCAGGCATAGCGCATCGGCGTATGGCAATAGCAGATGTGCGGCACCCCCTCCGGAACGCGCACGCCCTTGGCCACGCAATGGCTGGAGCTGACGACGAGATCGCAGGCGGGCAGACGCCAGTTGACCGCCCAGGGCATGAGCGGCAGCAGATAGCGGTAATAGCGCGTCACTCCGGGAAGGCGTTGCAGAAAGCTGGCGTGAATGTTGGTTTGTTTGATGTCGGCGCTGACGGCGTCGAGTTTGTGCAGCAGCGTGAACAGATCGGCCCCGGGCCAGCGCCGGCAAAAGACCTCCAGCACCTTTTCGCCGCCGCGCATGCCGGTCAGCCAGTCATGCACCAAAACGACACGCAGTTTTGCCAGAGCATCCATGCCTTGGCTCTCCCTATGTAGCCGTGCGCGATTCCGCTGCACGTTAGACTTCCGAAGTCTTTAAGACTTCGGAAGTCTGTAGGTTCAGCCCGCGTTCTCACGAACGCGGCTACAGCGCCGCCGCTTGTTCCACCGCGGCCTGCGGCGGAATCACATAGAGCCGTTCGCGCAGATCGGCCGTGTTGTCGGGACACGTTTCCGGCAAGCGCATCTCATAGCGAACCGGCTGCCTGTGGTCCGCCATCTGCAAGCGGGCGTCGTATACCTTGTGGAAGGAAAACAGCGACTTGGCGAAGTTCGTCTGTCCCTGGAGGAGCAGCTTGGCCACCGTGAAGGTCAGCGTCTTCAGGGCCGCGAAGCCAAGATGCTTCTTGTTCAAGACCTGCTGCGTCGAAACCAGCTCCTGATAGAATCGCTCCAGCGGCAGCTTGGTCGGCAGCACCGCGTGCTGAATGTCGAAGAGCCGATAATCGCGCGTCGTGAAGCTGCGCGATTCGGTCAGGAACGACTCGGTGCCGGGATAGGGCGTGTTGACGCTGACGTTGACGATCTCCGGCACGCTCAGGGCCCATTCGCGAATCACGGCAAAGCGCTTCTCGTCCCACTGCGGATCGGCGATGATGTTGACCGCCACGCGAATGCCCAGCGAGCGGGCGAACTCCAGAGCCTCGAAGTTCTTGTTCAGCGTCACCCGTTTGCGAAACAGCTTGAGCCCTTCTTCGTCGATCGCCTCCAGGCCCAGGAACATGTACTCCAGGCCGAGCCGTTTCCAGTAGCGAAAGACTTCCTTGTTGCGCAGGAGCACGTCGCCGCGCGTCTCGAGATAGTATTTCTTCTTGATCTTGCGCTTCTCGATCTCCCGGCCAATGGCGAAACCGTGATCGGAGTGAATGAAGGAGACGTCATCGACAATGAAGATGCCCGGCTCGCGAATGCTGGCCAGTTCCTCGCCGATCTTCTCGGCGCTGCGCTGGCGATAGGATCGGCCATAAAAGGTCCAGGCGCTGCAGAACGAGCAGTCCCAGGGACAGCCACGCGTGAACTCGATCGAGGCGCACGGATCGAGCAGGCCGATGAAGTACTTGCGGCGCTGGGGCAAGAGATCGCGCGCCGGGGTGAGATCGTCGAGGTGCTTCAGCTTGCCCGCGGGCGGTCCGGAGCCTTCGAGGGTGACGACGCCGGGCACCTGTTCGAGACCGTCGCGATCGTGCATCGCTTCGAGAATGGCGGGGGCCGTCACTTCCCCCTCGCCGCGAGCGATGCAGTCGATGGCTCCCTGGGCATGCTCCAGGATTTCATTCGCGGTGAAGGAGGCGCTGTGCCCGCCCACGAGGATGAACAGGCCGGGCATGCGCTGCTTGGCGACCTTGCAGAGATCGATCACTTCGGGAATGTTGGCCAGGTAATTCACGCCGAAGCAAACGGCGTCGGGCCGAAACGTGTCGAGGGCCTTGAAGAAATCCTTGTGAGTGCTGACCTGCAGGTCGAGCAGACGAACATCGTGGCCCGCTTTTCTGAGCGCGGCAGCGACGAGTTCCAGGCCGAGCGGCTCGAGGCGCAGAAAAATCTTCGTGTACATGAGGCCACTGGGGTGGCAGCAAAGCACTCTCATATTGGCTCCTACCGTGAGAGGCGAAATCCTTTCCAGCTGGGAGATATGATACCAACTTCGCTCGTTTTGCGAAGATCACTTATCACATTCTGGGGAAACCGGGTGAACCAGATTCTCTGGGGCGCCGAAAAGCCGATCCCGAAGGGATCGCAGAAATTAGCCGGTGGTTGAGCGCAGCGATACCACCGGTTTGACCGCAAAGCGCGTTTGCGACCCCGGAGGGCAACACCGTGAACGATTTTTCGAGGGGATTTATGGCGGAATCCTGCATTTCCCCCTCTCCCCCGGTACTCCGGGGGAGAGGGTCGGGGTGAGGGGGGTAGTGTCCCGC
>Ga0182024_10003959_pt1 | contig 34603 bp, 26 predicted proteins | sample P32metaG_FD_120480 | JGI IMG/M metagenome (GOLD analysis project Ga0182024, IMG submission 120480) | Permafrost microbial communities from Stordalen Mire, Sweden - P3-2 metaG (Illumina Assembly) | ecosystem: Environmental > Terrestrial > Soil > Wetlands > Permafrost | place: Sweden: Stordalen...
AGTTGCTGACGAATCTATCGCAGGTGCGAAAAAGCGAACTGCCCAACTGGCTCCCCGACCAGTGGAAACGGCTTCAAGCGAAAAGGCTGCGCTCGTAGTAGCACCTGTACTTCACAGACCGCTCACACCCGATCGCCGGCCACCATGCACGCGCTGACGATATTTATCCAGAGTCCCCACAGCCAGGCCCCGCTGCTGGCAAAATGCCTCCCGCATCAATCCACTCGCTTCAAACTAGGCAACCAGCGCATCGGCCTCGGACCGACTACGCCGCTTCCGCACCTCTCCAACTTCGCTCATAACTCTAGTGCACCACCAAACAATGGAGCGCAAAAGGGTGCGTTGCTCAGACGGATACCTTCGTTCGACAGTGCATACGCCTCATTAGACTACTACCGCAAGTCTAGGGAATTGACACCGCGATGGGGCTGGTCGGAGCGCTTTCAACTCCTGCATCGTCGACACTTTCTACGATGTAATCATACGATTGCCCGCTCTGGACTGTGCGATCGACGTATGTCGTTTGGATATCGACCGACGAGTTTAGGAGTTGATACGTAGAACTGCCACTCGGTGATCTGTAGACCTTATAACCTGCGACCGGTTCCGCAGAACCTTTGGGCGCATCCCAACTCAGGGCGACGGAATAGGAAGTAGGGCTAGCCTCGGTGTAGGTGTAGTCGTTAGACCGCCAAGTGCCATTGATCAGCGAATAGAGCGTCGCAGTCACCGTCGCCCCGGTAGTCGGCAGCCCGGTCACCGCCTTAGTGGTAGCCGTGGTGGTGCCCGAGTTATAGAGGTTGGATGACCCCGCTCCGGTGGTGCCAAGCCGAAGTTCATACTCCGTGACCCCGGTCCCGGCCGTCCACGTGAAGGTCACGCTGGAACCTGCCAGCACAGTGCCCGGCGTGGGAGTGGTGAGCACCGCGGGCACGGGCGTTGCTGTGGCTTCGGTGTAAGTGTAGACGTTAGACTGCCAAGTGCTTCCGATCAGCGAGTAGAGCGTCGCAGTCACCGTCGCCCCGGTAGTCGGCAGCCCGGTCACCGCCTCAGTGGTAGCCGTTACGGTACCCGAGTTATAGAGGTTGGACGACCCCGCTCCGGTGGTGCCAAGCCGAAGTTCATACTCCGTGACCCCGGTCCCAGTCGTCCACGTGAAGGTCACGCTGGAACCTGCCAGCACTGTGCCCGGCGTGGGAGAGCTCATCGTCGCAGGCGCCGATGATCCGCTGGTCACCGTCACGGTCACGATGCTTGAAGTGGAACTGGGATAGGTCCCGCTGCCAGAGAAGGTTGCGGTCACTGAATTGGCGCCGGCCTGGAGTGCTGACCCAGAGACGGACAGTGAGCAGGTTCCGCCGCTCAATGTGCAATTGCCCAGCGAAGTCGTTCCTGCCTTAAAGGTGGCAGTGCCCGTAAGCGCGGGAGGCGTATCGACATACCCTGTCGGGGCTCCGCCCGTCACGGTTGCTTTCAATTCCGTGGACTGGCTGGAGGTGATGGTAGTGGGGTTCGCCGAGAGTGTTGTGCCGCTGGAGAACGCCGTGCTCCACTTGTTGATCAGGTTGTTGACATTCACTGTGCCGATGCCGGTGACCTGGTCAAACCCTGCTTTGGAGGGAAAAGCCACGGACAGCGAAGCGGAACCGTTCAGAGACAACATGCCGTAGGTGTCACCGCTGTTGACGAAGCAGCTTGTTGATCCTGACTGGCAGGGAACGTCGTTGTTGCTGGTGGTAACGTCGTTGAAGATGCACGACGCGGCGGGCAGGCCTGTGGTCACCCCGGTATTCGCTGCCTGACCGTTGGAGTAGCACTGTGTGGGCTGCGCGGTGTATTGCGCCTTGGCCAGCGCGTAGAGCGCCGGATTGAGCACGCCTTGACGCGAGCCGGTGGCAGCTCTAAGCAAACCCGCGACACCCGCCAGATAGGGGGCGACGAAGGATGTGCCGCCGGCTAAGCCGAAGTTGTCAGCGGCGGGAGAAGCACAGCTGATGTCATCGATAGCGTCGGCAGGGTTCGAATCGCAAAAGATCAGGGTATGGCCCCAGGGACCCACTGAAGCGAAGCCCGCTATGTCGGGCTGCGCGTGTTTGGAATTTGAATACCCGGAGATGCCTGTCTGCCAGGACGGCACGGCATAGTGGGTACTGATTCCACCCGAACCGCCCACCACAAAGCCGTCGAGATAGGCGTCGCCAGCGGTCAGGACGCCACAGAAGCCCGCGCCGGTGAATCCTTCATACGCCGCCAAGATGCTGCTGGCGCAACTGCCGTTCCAAGCCATTTCGGGAACGTAGCTGAGGGCATCGCCATAGGTGCCGCTGTTACTGCCCCAATACGTACTCTGCGCGGGGCCTCCCTCCAAAGCGTCGTAAAGGTCTGAGAAATCCGTGCCGCCTGCGACTGTCGTCAGCGGAGACCCGAAAGCGCTCACGTTGATCCCGGATGTGGCCGTGCCGCCAGTGTTTTGGTCCGCTACATCTGAACCAGAGTCACCCGCGGAGACGAAGAACGACTGGCCTTGAGTAGCGGCCTGCGCATAAAGAGCGTCCTGGAAAGTGTAATCCCCGGAAGTGTAATCGAGCTCAGTTTCTCCGTAGCTCATGCTCATCACGTCGGACAGGTTGTTGTCGATCAACGCCGCCATGGAGGTGAAGATGCCGTCATCGGGGTCGTCATCGCAGGACATGAAGATTTCGTTGGCCGATGGAGCGGTTGCATTGATCCACTCAGCGTCAAGCGATGCTTCTTCATCTTCCTGGATGTCGCTCGGGTCGATGCCGGGGTCGTTGCAGGTTTCCGACCCAGCGCCGTGCATAACGTGCATGGTCAGCGTTCCCGGCACGCCGAACAGGCTGCGGAAGGTGTTCACGTCCCCGCCGGCTGTGACCAAGCCGGACCCGTTGACCGTGCCGAACTCGATGTCGCTTTCTTCGATCACCGCGACTGTTGCCGATGCGCCCAGGTTTCCGGCCGTAAACTGGGGATTGACGTTGTAGATGGTGTAGAGGTCCTGCGGGCCTACAAAGTATTCGCCGGTGCCTGTGCTATAAGCGGGCGACGCCTTATCCTCGGCAGTGGGATTGACCGTGTGCCAGCGATGGGTTTCCTTGTCGTAGGCCCCTTGACGGGCCTTGGTGTGGTTCATGAGCGGAGGAATCTTGGCAAGTCCCTTGATCCCGGCCACAACCGGAGCCAGCGCCGCGGGAATCTGAGGATCCTTGACGTTAACGAGGTGCTTTCCGCCCCGAATGTTGAAGTAATGCAATTCAGTGTGGAACGTATCCCTCACCTGGCCTGCAGTTGCCGCGAAGTCGATCATGCTGGCATTGTTCAGCACGTTGCGAATCTGGAAGCCGTGCGACTCAAGCCATGTTGAGATCTTTGCAATGTCTTCCGGCGAAGCGCCGAATCGGGCGCCAAACTCCTTCGGAGTCAACCACTTGTGATATTCCTGCGCGGTCGGCTGCTGCTGGCGCTCGATCAGATTGTCCAAGTCTGCCTGCTGGGCGGTGGTGCGCTGCAGCAGAAGAAAGAGGTGTAATTCCTTCCCGTCTTCCACCAGCCCAAGATCTGGCGCCGAAGCAAGGTCCTGACGGACGTTGCCCTTCAGGGTTACCAGGACATGCTCATCGATCGGGTCGACCAGACGCGAGGGCGCCTTTGATGGCGCTCCAGCTTCCGGGCCCTCCGCGAACGCTGCCGCGGGCAGCAGCAGCCCCGCAAGGACCGCAAGAAAGAGGGAAAAACGCACGCGCGCAAACAACCGAGCGCAGGGAACTCTCAGGGATTGGGAATTCATCGAAACCTCGCTTGATGGAACAGGATCTGGGTTTAATGAGCCTTTGGGAAAGCCGTGAATTGCCTTGGCACACGAAAACGAGTGGACTCTCCACCTCAGAGCTATATGAAAGTTGGACACTCCGCCAAGAGCACCAAAGTTGTAGCGGCGGAGTCCAGCCTTATTACCCTGTATGAATCGCAGTGGATAGCTCGCAAGGAGGGTAGCTCGCAGAGCCTCGAATGTCAACATGGGTCCTCCAGGAAGACAGAAAGGCGCGCACTATGTGGCCGGAATCAAGGGACAAACTGTAAGCCGGGGCATAAGAACCTCGCCGGATAGAGATTGTGAGGTTAACCGGCACACACATCAGCATCTCAGAAAATTGCGCTCTGGAATATGAAATTTCAAAAACGGCGCAAACTTAAGTTTTAATGACCCTGCTTTGCACGCGCGCCACGCCAATACAAAATCAAGCCCAGCAGAACAGAGGCGGCGGTGCCCGCAACCAGCTTGAGTTCGAAGCCCAGCTTGTCAGACGAATCGCCTGGCGGTACCAGCGAAACAAGAATCCCAATGAGAACAACGAAGAATCCCAGGCCGCCGGCGATCCAGACTCCGGTCATTCCTCCAGGAACCAGGATGGCTTGAGGATTCTCGCTGCGGTCTTTGCGACTGGCCAATTTGATGACGGCCGCGAACATATAGAGAAACGGAATGAAGTAGAGAATGATCGCGGCATCGATGAGAAACTGGTAGGCGCCGCGCGTGGTCTCATTGATCTGGCTGCCGAGAAGAATCGCGCCGGAAACGATGGCCTGCACCAGGATGGAGATGTAGGGAGTCTTCCAGCGCGGATGAATTTTGCCGAAAGCCGCAGGCAGGTATCGGTCGATGCCGACAACAAAAGGGACGCGCGCGATGCCCGCCACGGTGCTGCCGACGCCACCCGCGTTACCCACTGTGACGAGTATCGCCGCAAGCATTCCCAGGAAGCCGACCCGAAGTGCGACAGAGCCAATAGTGATTGCGTGAAACACCCCGCTCTGCGGATCGAGATCGGCAGCAGGCACCAGGGAGAGAATGGCGAAGGTGCCGACAATATACATGAGTGCGATGAGCGCCCCAGCGCCAAACACGGCTCGCGGCAGAGTGCGGCGCGGATCGCGCACTTCTTCGCTCATGGCGGAGACCAGCTCGAGTCCAGTGAAGGCGAAGGCGATCTGGGACCAGAAGTTGACCGTATCCCAATTCCATGCTGGCATCATGTTGGCAACCGTGAAGCGTGTTGCGGTTCCGTAGCGCCAGCAAACAATGGCCGCGATGCCCACAAGCATGAGCAGAGGCAGATAGGTCCCCACGCCGCCGGCATTCTGCAGCCACTTGCCAATGTTGAGGCCGATGATATTCAGCACCACTGAAACCAGCAGCAGGCCAAGCGACACCGTGACCAGAAAAGTCCGGTCCTGCGCCAGTTGCGCGCCGCGCCCGCCAATGATGTATGCGCTCATCGAGGCGCTTGCCAAAAGCAGGCCAGGGAAATAAAACACCGTGTAAATCCAATAAGTCCAGCCGGCGACAAATCCGTGAAAGGGCCCGAAGGCTTCGCGCGACCACACGTAGAGGCCGCCTTCTTCAGGAAATCGCGACGACAGCTCGTTGATGACCAGCGCGCCCGGAACAAAAAAGAATACAGCGGCAAGAATCCACAGGCTGATGGAAGACGTGCCGTTGTGGCCGGCCGCGGCGATCCAGCGGGGACCAAGCACAGTGGCGATATTAAAAAGCAGCACATCCCAAAAACCCATCGTCTTGCGCAGCTGGGATTTTGAATCGAGCGAGGAAGGCGCTGCAATCGTCATGAAATCTCCCGGACTCCAGAAGTAGCTCAACCGGCATTGGGAAATGATAAGGTACGGAGTTGATGGAGTTCTTGAAAATAAGGAAACCAAAAGTTGGTTGAACATCTTCCTGGTGGCCCACCACGTGAATGTTGGCCTGGATAAGTAGAACCATGAATCCGGTGGCCTGCATCGCGTACGGTTCTGCCGCGTGGCAATCGAATGAACGCTCCTCATTCCCGTTGCCCGTTCTGCTTTGCCGCTCGATCTTTCCGCCTGACGCAGTCCCTTCCTGACCCATGCAGCAAGAAAGGCCGGAGTTCCGTGCAGCGTAACTCCGGGCAGGCATTGCAGCGCAGGCCACCCGGTCCGCAGGAGCCGTGTTTGCCCCACCAACCGAACTGACCGAAATTCATGCAATCGCCCTGCGGGGCGCCTCTGCTTCCAACAGCAATTCTTATAAATTACTAATCTCGCCCCTCCTGCTGCCGATAGCTTAAGTGACGAGCCGATTCGTTTTGCGCGGCTTGCGGTCAATGAGGAGCAGAGATTTCCGCCATGTTGAATTCTACTCAGGTTTCCGGCGATCGCGGGTCCAATGCCCTGTCCATTGCGGTGATTGGGCCGGATGCACTGCGGCGCGAAGCTGTAGCGAGGGCCATTCGCGAGTGCGAGGGCGCCGCCGTGCCGGGCCCCGGGCGATCCGGCACCTGCCCGGCGATTCAGGAGTTTTGTTCATATCCGTTGGAACTGGACGAAATGCCCCGCAGGCTGGCACAGAAATACGATGTCGTGCTTGTCGACATGGACAGCGACGCGGAGTTCGCGCTGGATGTGGTGGCGCACATCTGCGCTGGTCATGCTGCCACGGTGATGGTGTATTCCGAGCAGGCAGACCGGAACCTGGTGATTCGTTGCATGCGAGTGGGCGCGCGGGAGTTTCTAAGTCTGCCGCTTGTTCCGGGCGACATGGCCGGCGCGCTCGCCCGGGTGTCGGTTGTCGATCCTGGCAGGCGCGGCGCGAAGGAATCAGGTAGGAAGCTCTTCGTATTTGCAGGCGCCAAAGGCGGCTGCGGAGTGACCACGGTGGCAACCAGTTTTGCGGTATCGCTGGCACAGGATTCAGGCGCAAGCACGCTGCTCATCGATCTGGGCTCGCCCCTTGGAGACGCCGCAATCCAACTGGAGACGGTACACAAATACTCAACCGTCAACGCTCTTGAGGATTTCAGCCGTCTGGATGGAAACTTCCTCCGCTCCCTTGTCGCCCCGCACACTTCAGGATTGTCTGTGTTGGCGTCTCCAGCGGACTTTTCCCGGATTAAGTTCCCCGTGGAGGCCATAGACAAACTGCTGGCGGTCGCTCGCCAGGCTTTCCATTACGTGGTTGTAGATGCCGGATCGAGCTTCGACATGAAGGATTCATCGCTCTTTGATGACTCTGCCAACCCCTACCTGGTGACGCAGGTGGGGATTTCGGAATTGAGAAACGCAAATCGGCTCATCACACAGTTCTTCGATACGCAACGCAGCAAATTGCAGATCGTGCTGAACCGATATACGTCGCGGCCTCCGGGATTCGATGCGGATCAAGTGGCAAAGGCGCTCACCCGGCAGCCTGACTGGAAGATTCCAGGCAACGATGAGACGGAGCACCGGGCTCATCAGGCAATTAATTCGCTGGCGCTGAAAGACTCGCCGGCTTCCATGGCCATCCGGCAGATGGCCCGTGCGGCATGCGGCTTACCGCCTTTGCAGGCCAGGAAGAAGATATTCAGCCTCTTTAGAAAAGGCCTCGCGATCCCTGCTTAATTTTTGCAGAAAATTCTCCGCGCGTCCTCTTGCAGTTTGAAGAACAGCATCATGACAAAGAATCCGAAGAGTCCGTAGCCGTCGACGGCAATCTTTCCTCCCGCGAACATTCCGGGTTTCCCGAAAGCTTGAGTTACCCGCGGCTCTCTAATGCAGTTCTCCAGCTAACAAAAACACCAGCGAGGCTTGCCAGTTAATTGCAATCTCATTGCTTGCATACGAGGCCAACTGGTCGGCATAAACCTTCCCCGGTGGTAAATCCTTGGGTAACGCCGCCAGCACAGCGTCCTGGCGGCCTGCATTGGGGCCGCCGGATAGCAGGCCCGGCCACGCTGCGCCCTTTGCGCCACTGGGCCGATGATGCGGATGCTGAAACGGATTCTCGCCCACCTGCGTGACCCAGCAGAGCGAGAAAGTATTGCGGCCCAACAGATAGTGCAGATTTTCGCGCGACGCATCGATGAAACCGACATCGGGCGAAAACTGGTTGGCGATGAGCAGATAGATTCCATAGCCCGCGGCAACGCCATTCGAGCCCCACACGTAATCCGCCGACTTCATGCTCGTGCGATACGCATTGGCGCGTGTACGGTCGACGACAACATGGGCCGCGGAAACAGTCCGATCGCGGATGGCTTGGACGGCCTTTGGGTCCGCGCCCCTTTGATGGGAAAGCGCATAGGTCCACAGCGCCAGGGGGCTAACATGACTCCAGTTCGCTGCCGGAGGCGAGTCGAGCGTAGGCAAAAACTCTGCGTAGTTGTTGAGAAAGAATTCGTTGAATGCCGTTTCACCTGTTGTTCGGCCCAATTCGGCCGCAGCCCACAATCGCTCGTCGCTGCAGTTGGAATCGCCGTACTCGCCAGTTGTGACGCCGGGCGGATTGCGAAATGTCACGTTGGGGTTTTTCTCTGTCCAGGCCCACGCGCGGCGGGCTGCATCCAGCGCCTGCGCGGCAAACTTCACGTCGAATCGTTTGTAGACGCGCGCTGCAATTGCAGCGACCGCGGCCAGATCGGCGGTAGCGCAGGTGCTCTTGAACGGAGCGGACCCAGTCCCGATCACTTCGCTCGGCAGCGTGTCGTCTTGGGGCGCAACAAAGCTTGCGAAGTGCTCGCTGGTCTGCTTGTGCCACACTCCGCCGTCGTCGTCCTGCATCTTGAGCATCCACTCCAGATTCCAGCGCGCTTCATTCAAAATGTCCGGCGTTCCGTTGCCTGTCTCGGGAATTTTCAGTTGGATGCCTCTGAGTTTTGGCCCGTAGATTTCCCAGGCCCACAACAAAGTACCTGTCGAGATGCCGGAGTTGACCATGTAGCGGCCGTAATCGCCCGCGTCGTGCCAGCCGCCGATGTTGTCGCGAGGACCCTTTGCTCCTGAGGACGAATGAAACTCTCCGTGCAGATGGCACGCGGGGTGGGAAAAGCCGGGGAACTCCGCGCCCATGTCGACAGCGGCGCCACAGCGCTGGCCGTAGAAGCCGCGCATGGCCAGATAGTAGGTTCGCTCGTAGACATTTTTGCCCAGCGTGAAGTTCCAGCTGCGTCCCACGCCGGGAATGTCAACGTAATAGGTGCCCGCTTTGTGAAAGCTGGAGAAGTCCGCCGCCTGCACCTGGTCGCCGGTGTTGGCGTCAGCCTGGGGAGATTCGAGAGTCCCATGAAACACCACGCGGCCATCGCTCGATCGCTTGAGCTGAAAAGATGAGGCAGCAACGCTGACCAGGGCCACTTTGGGGCCATCGACTGGATAGCCCACCTGATCCACTTTAATGGCGGTTGTTGGAGATTCGGCGGCATGAGCCAGAGCCAGCGGAAGAATGAGCAGAGCGGCAAGCACTGCCACGAGAACTAACTCCCGGACAGATCGTGAACTCCGCGGTGACAGGAACAAAGTGCCAGCCATGTTTTCTGCTTTGCCTCACTCGCGCGAACTTTGCTCACACGAATTCGATCAGCCGCAACAGCTCGTGCAAAACCGTTTGAACAGATTCCGCACCCGCAAGGATTATACTGGCGGCGGCTTTCAATCAAGGGAAACGCCCATTGCCAAGGAGAGAGCTTTGTACATCGCAAACGAACAGCGCTACGACGCCATGCAGTACCGCCGCTCAGGCAAAAGCGGCGTGCGGTTGCCGCTTATCTCGCTCGGCCTGTGGCACAACTTTGGCGGAGTAGACACATTTGAGAACAGCCGAGCGATGGTCCGGCGCGCATTCGACCTGGGCATTACGCACTTCGACCTGGCCAACAACTACGGACCGCCGCCGGGAAGCGCGGAAAGCAATTTCGGCCAGATGATGCGGCTGGATTTGAAACCCTATCGCGATGAGCTGATCATCAGCTCCAAGGCCGGCTGGGATATGTGGCCGGGACCCTATGGCAACTGGGGATCGAGGAAGTATCTGCTGGCCAGCCTTGACCAGAGTCTGAAGCGCATGGGCCTCAAATACGTTGACATCTTTTACTCGCACCGGCCCGATCCTGAGACACCGGTAGAAGAGACAATGGCAGCGCTTGACCAGGCGGTGCGCTCCGGCAGGGCACTGTATGCAGGCATCTCCAGTTACAGCGCGCAGCAGACGGCCGCGGCGGCGAAGATCCTGCGCGAACTGGGCACGCCCTGCCTGATTCACCAGCCCAAGTATTCCATGTTTGACCGCTGGGTTGAGGGCGGCTTATTGGATGTCCTGGGCGATGAAGGCATCGGCGGCATCGCCTTCTGTCCTCTTGCGCAAGGGCTGCTCACCGACCGCTATTTGCAGGGGATTCCCGGCGACTCGCGTGCCAGCAAGCCGCATGGCTTCCTGAAGCGGAAAGACATCGACGAGCATCGGCTGGGGCAGGTGCGCGCGCTAAGCCAGGTGGCAAAGGAGCGCGGTCAAACGCTGGCGCAGATGGCGCTGGCGTGGGTGCTGCGCGATGGCCGCATGACTTCCGCGCTGATTGGAGCCAGCCGCGTGGAGCAGATTGAACAGAATGTGGCCGCGCTTGCGAATCTCACGCTCTCTGCGGAGGAACTCGCAAAGATCGACGCCATTCTCAAGGTGGCTGCGTAAGCTGAGGGCGGCAAGGTTGGAATAGTGCTGTAATTTAGTGCAGCTAAGGTTCCAATCTTTTCATTGGGCACAAAAAAAGGCGAACAAGCCACAGAACAGCCTTCTTTGCTTCGTCTTACCGTGGTACACACTACCTGCGCCGCCACGAATTGCGCATTCAATTCGCGAAGGCGCGATCGCTGGTAGTATTCGCCCGCGCTTTACGACCGGTGGTGATGATGGTGGTGATGGTGATGGTGGGTTGGCGCAGCAGCCGCCTGCGCTGGCAACGCGACAGAAGCCGCGAAGCAGAAGAAAAGAATGAATCCAAGTAAAAGCGTTTTCATATTTGATTAGACGTGGATTTTCCTTGCCGGATTACACGGCCATCTCCATGTTCGTCCGGCGATCTGAAATGCGGCGGTTCTATTTCTGGTTCTGGTTTTGATTCTGTTGGGTGTCCTGTCCGGCTTTTGGACCGGCTTTCTTTTCGGCAGCGCCCTGGGCAGGGCTGTGCGCATCACTTTGCGCGGCCTGCCGGGCAAGCTTCTCGGCCTGCTTGCGCTTGTGTTGGCGGACGATGTCGGGCCAGAACTCAATCACCTCGGCGCCCACAATCCCTTCCAAAGATACGGTGATTCCGTCTTGGATCGTGTCGCTGACGGTACGCTCTGAAGCCGGATAATATATGCGGGCAATCGCGGCGCCAATCAGGTTCCCTCCAACGTTGGCGTAGTTTGGCCCCCACTTTCCGTTGTCGCGTTTGCACCAGAACGTACTTGCTGCGGCCCAGAGAATGCGCGTAGTGGCCCTGCCTTTGCCCCTCTGGAAGTAGCGCGGGTCTTCACGCAACAGCACAGGCAACACGGCATTTCCAAAAAAATTGCCAATAAACGCATCGGAGTATGCGGCGCCAAAGCGCTTGGCGTAGCCTTGAGCGCCCTGGCCCCAGGTCGGGTAGGAGTCGTCGGCCATGCCGATCCCGGCAACAGCACCCGCCAGCAGGAAGGGCCACGGATCGGTGGAGCTCTTGAAGAAAAGCTGGAACTTCTGCTTCGGCGAAAGAGGAAGAGCGTCCTGGTTCCTCGTGGTGTTGAAGGTTGCCATCACGCCAAACACCCGCTGGTGTTCCTGAGCCTTCAACTGCTCTTCGGCCTCTTCACGCTTGGTCTTTTCGGCGTCAGTTTCGGGGGCTGCAGTCTGCGAGCTGGAGCTACCTTGCGCGGTCGGCGTTTGTGCAGGAGTCGAGGTCGGCGTTTGCTGCGGGCTGGTCTGGCCGAGCGGAGCCGGGGTCTGCTGGTCCGGGGGTTGAGGAGCGGGGGATTGAGGAGCGGGGGATTGAGGAGCGGAGGATTGAGGAGCGGAGGATTGAGGAGCGGCCGCAGTCTGCAATTGGGGCGCTTCAGGAAGATCCGCAGAGGCGACAACGACAGGGCTGGCGGCGGATTCCTGCGCAACTAGCGCACTGGGCAATGTGAGCAGGGCGATGCACGAAAAAGGAGCTGCAAGAGCCAGACGAAAAGCTAAACGCATCATTCACCAGTTAAAGGGTCAGCACACGCCGTGCCGGTCAATCCTCAAAAACTCAACCGGGCCAGATTCAGAGCAGCTTTCAACCGGCTTCAAATCCAGGGCAGCAGATTCAAGGGTAAATCACCCCAGCCCGCGGGTTGCTGTCGAAGCAGGTACCGGGCCAGCTTCGATGGTCGCGCACCGGACCCAATCGTTAGACGCAATCGACTCCCGGGTGGACACAGAATCTCACGCTCTCTCGAAGGAAAGAAGCTGAACGAGATCGCAGACGGCGATTGCCGCAGACGATCTTGAAATGATTATCCGCTTTACGCAGGGAGATTCCTTCGGGCTTCCCCGTCGCATTATGGCATTTCCAAGATCGCTGAGCCCTGGTGCTGAAACGGCCTCCTTCGTCTCCCTGGTCTCAAAGGCGAGACCCCCTTCGACAGGCTCAGGGCAGGCTTTCGACAAGCTCAGGCAGGCTCTGGGGCACCCGGCAGGGCGAGCGGACGACGCTGCTCGCAGACCGTGTTTTTCCCTCAAAATTGCCCAAAATGCCTCGTTTTGGCCAAAAAAACGGCTTTTTGAGGGGGTTCTGTTTACTACTAAGACAATAGATCTCTCTTCGGCGTTGTCTGGCAAGCGTTTGATTCAAGAAGGCTTATATCTTTATCCCGGTCTGGTGCGCATCCCTAAAAAGGGCGTTTTAGCGATTTTTTTATTTTTATACGGGACAGCGGGGCGGGTGGGTGCCGTTTCCTTTCTTTCGATTTGCACTGTCCAAGACCATTGTGCTCCGAGGGAGGGTAATTCTATGCAACTGCTTGGAGCGAATCCTGAGTATCTGCGGCTCAAGAATGATTCACATTGTGCGCACGTTGTTGTATATTGATTGTGGGCAGGTGCTGGGGGAAACCATGAGAGCCGCCGTTGCCGAATCGAGCAAGCTGCGTGCCGAGAATATCAATCTTCGCGTCAGCCGCCGCCAGAAGACGCTGATCGACAGCGCGGCCGACGCACTCGGCAGGAACCGCTCCGACTTCATGTTGGACGTTGTGTGCCGGGAAGCTGAGTCGGTGTTGCTCGACCGCTGCTATTTCAACCTGGGAGAAAAGGAGTTCCAGCGATTCTCGGCCATGCTGGACAATCCTCCGGCGGCCAACCCCAAGCTGGCGCGGTTGCTCAAGAGGAAGCCGGCGTGGGAGCGTTAGGCAGCTCCGGCAGCCGAATCACCCGACCAGAGCGGCTCAGCGCGGATCACGACCTGGCACAATTCAGTTGCGGCGAACCTTCTCACGATCACTGGCTAAGAAACCGTGCGCTACAGAATGAAAAGAGCGGTGCTTCTCGAACTTACGTTGTCTGTGCCGACGGTTGCGTTGCGGGCTACTACGCGATTGCGGCAGGCGCCGTCGCCCATGCGGAAGCCGCTACGCGGGTAAAGCGGAACATGCCCGACCCCGTGCCGGTGATCCTGATTGGACGGCTTGCCATCGACACCCGCTTTCAGGGCCGCGGAATCGGGGCCGATCTTCTCCGCGATGCCATCTTGCGAACTTTGCAGGCGGCAGAAATCGCCGGAATTCGCGCGATTCTGGTGAACGCAATCTCTGAGAACGCTAAGAGGTTTTATGAGAAGTATGGTTTCATCTCTTCGCCCGCCAATCCGCAGACACTCATGATCACCGTTGCGGAAGCGGCGAGAGTGGTTGCACAGTTGTAGCGATTTGAACCGACATCGAGCCCAGGTCTTCCGCCGCCGCGGACGAGACCTGGGGCGCCCCAGCGGTGTTTCACGCCGAGAAGTCGATAAATCCCCGCTGCGGGTCAGTCGAGATCAGCTTGACGGTGACTTTGTCGCCTACGTCCAGACCTTTGCCGCCTTGCACGAGCTTTCCATCTACGTGGGGGGCAACGGTGCGCACGAACGTGCCGTACTTGTTCACGCCGGTGACAATGGCCGGGAAGCTCTGGCCGATGCGGGGATGAAGGACGACGGCGGCGATGCGCTTCTGCATGTCGCGCTCGACCTTGCGAGCATTGTCTTCCATCAGCGTGCAGTGGACGGCGATGGCGTTGAGATCGTCCTCGGTGTAGGGCTGGGCCGTTTGGGCCAGATGCGCCTTCATGAGGCGCTGCGTCACGATGTCGGGGAAGCGGCGGTTGGGGGCGGTGGAGTGGAGGTAGTCCTGCACGGCGAGGCCAAAGTGGCCTGGTGAAGGTTCGTTGGGCTTGACCAGTACGTACTCCCCGGGCCCCATGAGCTTGATCATGGTGAGCGAAAGGTCGGGAAAGTGATCGGGGTCCTTCTGCTTCTGCGCGAGGAGGAAGTCGTTGAGGGCCTTGGAGTCGGGCTGCGCGGGCAGGGTTGTGCCCAGGCCCTGGGCCACTTCGACGATGCGATCCCAGCGCTTTGGGATGCGGACGACGCGGCGGATGGAGGCTACTCCGGCGTCTTCAAAGATACGGGCAGCTACGCCGTTGGCCGCGACCATGAATTCTTCAATCAGCGAGGTGGCGCGATTCTTGTTCAGGCTCACGATGTCGACTGCCTGATCGGCCTGCATGACGGGGCTGGTTTCAACGGTTTCGAGGTCAAGCGCGCCATGCTGGAAGCGGCTGCCTACCATGCGCTGCGCCGCGGTGTCCTGGAGCTTCAACTGCGCGGCGAGGTCGGCGTTGGCGGCAACCTTGGCGGGAGCGGGACCGGAGCCATCGAGCCATGCGCCGACGCCGTTATAGGCCAGTTGGGCGCGGTTGTGGACGATAGCGGAGTGGACCTTGCCATCGCTGACCTCGCCGGCCTGATCGACACAGAACTCTATGACGTGGGCTACGCGGTCTTCGTTCTCATTCAGCGACGTAATGCCTTCAGAAAGCACGGCCGGCAGCATGGGAAAGACTTTGACGCCGGTGTAGACAGAGGTCGTTTCGCTTTTGGCGTGGCTATCAAGCACCGTCCCCACGCCTACCCGGATGTCTACGTCGGCAACGCCAACGAGGACGCGGATGCGGCCGTCGGGTAACTGCTCGGCCCACTCGATCTGGTCAAGATCTTTGGATGTGTCGTTGTCAATGGAGGACCAGAGCAGATTGCGCAGGTCTTGGGCTCCGGGAGCGGCGGGTAGCTCGGGATGGGCCTGAATGGAGGCCAGTTGGGCATCTGCTCCCGCAGGGAATTCAGGCTGGAATCCATGCTCGATCATCGAGGCGTGGGCGGCTGCAACAAGATCGAAGTGCGCTGGCTGGTTGTCGCGTTGTGCTGAATGGTTGGATGGCATCAGGAATCGGGCTCCTTGAAACTGCCAAGCCAGCCTACCATGTCTACCTGCGCAGCTGGGGCGATCGGCTCAAAGTCGGTTCACTGAATCCCGAGGTCGGAAAGAACCTTCGGCTTGGCCTCATCCACGGCAAGCAGGTTATGGCAGGCCGCGCAATCCTGGGTGATGCTGGTGCCGTCCTTGGCCGCGTGGCCTCCGTCGTGGCAGCGGAAGCACCCCGGATAGCTCATGTGGCCAATATGGTTGGGGTGGGTTCCCCAGTCCACCTTCATATAGGGGAACACGTTCTGGCTGTAAAGCGTCACCAACTCATCGCCGGCAGTCTTGATTTGCGCAGCTTTGCTGGCAAGAACGTCTGGATGCTGGGCACGATAGAAGTCCTGCAACTGCACAGGAATCTTTGCACTGGCCTCGGTTTCTGAGGTGTACGAAGCCTTGATCAGCACCAGGCCCTCCTTGTGAACCCAGGGCAGATCGGGGCTGATGGCGCCATCGGCCATGGCGCGGTTTAGGGCTTCCTCCGCGGTAATGAAGGTGTGCGCCGCGCGGTTGTGGCAATCGATGCAGTCCATCACCCGACGCTCGCCCTTCGGAATACCGCTGCCCGCATCGGCGGTGGCAAACACCGTCTCCGATCCATCCGCGTTAAGCTTCTGCACCCAGGGAATCGTGGTGCGGGTAGGGTCGGTGGCGACGTATTCGATGTGCCCCAGGTGAGTGCCGTGAATCCCGCTGAGGTGCGAAAGCGAATCCTGCCCGCCCAGGTGCAGGACCACCACGGTCTGTGTCTCGGTATTCTTTTCGTCATCGGCGAAACTCGACTTCACAAGCAGTTTCTCACCCACGAACCGGGCAGGCGTGTGGCATCCCTCGCAGATATACCGCGCTGGACGCAGATTCTCAACCGGTGATTCAATCGGTGTTGGATAGCGATCGAAGCTAACCTCAAGAAGCTGCTTGGTGCCGTTGACCTTGGCGGCAAAGTAAGACTTGGCGCCCGAGCCGATGTGGCAGGCAACGCAATCCACATGGGAGTGCGCGGAGATCTTGTAGGCCGTGTATTCCGGATGCATCACGTGGCAGGACTGGCCGCAGAACTGCGGCGAATCCATGTAGGATGCACCGCGATAGCTGGCCATCGCCACAACCAGCAGATTCAAAATAGTGGCCACCAGCACAATATCCAGGCCATGGCGAAACATCCTGTCGTTGAGATCGATTTTGGGAAACTGGGCGGGAATGCGCCCGGCCAGCTGCAGCTTCCTGCGACGCACAAACACGCCCACAGGGATAAGCAGCAACCCGGCGATGAAGAGTCCCGGCAAAAGCAGAAAGAAGATGATGCCCAGGTAGGGGTTGTCGTTGGTCCGGCCAAATATCTCCACCAGCCAATAGCCGATCATGGTCACGCCGGAGGCACTGGTGATGGCGCCGCCTGCGAGACTGATTGGATTGTTGCCGAAGAACAGCGCCGGCCTTACCCAGCCTTCACGGAATTTTTGAAACAATGCCACCTTTACCCCCACACATTCTTGAGTTGCCCGCCAGAGAGAGCGAAACCGCGATTGGCGCTTTCCGCGGGTGCCTGAACGAGTGCTTGACTTCCAAAGGAAGCCCCAACTAAGTCATTGGCGTTCCCTCAGGGGCTAAAGCCCGCGTTCATTTTGCGGCGCTTGCGGCACGACTAAAGTCATGCCCTGTTACAAAACCAACGAAAATACCCAGCGTGACGGGTTTTTCCGCAGCCTGTAAAGTCGTGCCCTTTCAAAGCGTCGGCTTATTCAGGGCTTCCCTAAATGCAATCAACCCTTAAAAGCACACCTGCGGTCGCACCCGTCGTGTTTCGCTCCGGGCGAGTCTTGTTCCGATTCACGCGCCAATTGTACTGGCTACTTGAGGCCCTTGTAGAAGGTCGCCGCGTCCTTGATCTCTGCGTCGGTCAGTCCCGCAATGGGCTTCATCTTGCCCTTGCCGTCCTTAATAGCGGCGCTCATCTGGTCGATGGTCAGCTTCTGGATATCGGGATCGGAGACCGCCTTGATGCCCATCATTTTGGCCATCCCCGCGCTGGGTGTGCCGGCGGCGCCGTGACAGCTTGCGCACTTGGCTTTGTAGGTTGCTTCGCCGGATTGGGCGAAGCCCACGGCACTGGCCAGGGACACAACAACGGCCAGAACCACCTGGGATCGAATCGACTTTGTCATTGAAAAACTCCTTGATGTTTTTGCAAGCGATGATGCGCGCAGCAGCCCCGCCCACTGGTTGCTTTGATACGCAGAAGCCGCGGCGACAAATGCACTCTCCGAATGCTCCCGCACGATAAGACCGGCACAGCGCGAACGGCAGGAATCTTCCATTTTCCACTACCCGCCGGATTGTTTGATTCCCCCATTCCCCAAACTTCAGAAAGGCGGGAAAATCATCCACCTGTTCCCTGATCTGGCTTTCGGCCGGACACCTCCCTGAAATGGTCTGTACTGTCATCACTCGCCTCTTATGCGGATGAATTGAAGAATACTGCGCTGGTGTTGGAGCCATGAATACTGGTGTGGCAACTCAGGCACAATTGATGCGGCTCCGCCGGGTTGTGGTACGAACCCCCAGGCGTGTCTGTGTTGAAGTTGATCGATGGAGAGTGGCACTGGAGGCAGATGTTGTTCACGTTGGCGCGATTGAGCAGCTGCGGGTTTGGGCCTCCGTGCGGCGTATGGCATGCGGTGCAGCCCTCGATCTTGACCACCGCGTGATCATAGACCCAGGGTCCGGCCTTCGCCTCGTGGCACTTGATGCACATCGCATCCTGCAGGGCAGCGGACTTCGGGCCCTGCTTCTCGTATGCGCCATGGGTATCGTGGCAGTCCGAGCACTGAACCAGTCCTTCGTTCACCTGGTGATGGAAGGGCATGGAGAACTGTGGCTTGACGTCCGCGTGGCACTCAAAGCAAAGCGTCGGCTGAGAGGCCTTGAGCAGGTGTTTTTCCTTGCTGTTGTGAATGTCGTGGCAGCCGATGCAGCTCACATTGCCCTCGGCATGAGCCGAGCGGTCAAAGTTCTGGTCCTTGCCTTGATGGCAGCCGAGGCACAAATGATCTACCTCTTGGGTAGTTGCGTTGGCGGGATTGAATATCCTGGCTTTGTCGCCGCCGCCTTCAACGTGCGCTTTGCCCGCGCCGTGGCAGTCCTCACAGGTGACCCCGGAACCGCCGTGCGTCTGCGCCGTTTTAGCGTGCGGATTGGCAGCGAATCCTCTGGCCACATCTTCGTGGCATGGGCCGCAAACCTCCGCGCCCACCATGCCTCCCGAAGCAGCGTCCCTGGCCTGTGTGATGGCCGTCCCGGCCGCTGAAGCAGCCAGAGCGGTGGCGCACAAGAGGCCTGCGCCCACCATCAACATCGAACGTGCTCGAATTCCCGGAATCTTCCCCGGACCAACACCAATCGGTAATCGAGTCACAGGTCTTTCCCTGTGCATGATAGGTACCGCCTTCGACTCTCTTCTCGCTGCTTTTTGAAGTTGATTTGCAAGCAAAACTGCCGGCTGAATCGACAATTCCCAAAAGGAAATGCCGCATCAGGGCCGACTCTTTTGAACAGCCTCCCCCGGAAACAGCTCTTCGTGCGGAGCATCACTTCATGCCGTGAAGATTACGGCCTTCATATGTTTGCGAGCGGTGACCTTTATCACACCTGGCGGAAATGGCCGGTTCCTACCCGTGCGTCAGACCCCCCAGACGGCGTCGACTCCAATTGAAGCTAAGACACCAGGTGCAACCACCACTCTATCTCTTTGAAGCAGACACAGTTACCCGGTTGGACCAAGCGTCAAAATGCTGCGAGAACTCGCTTTGCATTGCAACACCAAAGAGAATCGTATTTCTGTATACGATTGCTCATCGAGGCTGAAAAAGCGCCGGATCGCAAAAGGAAGTGTGCAAGGGCTGCCCCATTGCCAAGGTGCGCTGGCGCACAAAACGCCAAGAAATCGAGACGCAAAGCCCGAATCGGTTGGACGGCAAACCTGCAGGGTCGTCTGCCCGGACTGCCAGCTTGCACTTCAATGGCGCAGTGACCGATCCCTCTCTCGAATTCCGGTCGAATTGGCCGCTCACACTTCCCTTGGGCCGGCATTTGAAGCCAAATCAGAGCCTTGCGTGCAAACAGAAGGCTTATGCCTTGGAACATACGTGAGGCCCGTCACATCCCTGCGGAAAGCCTCTCCATCAAAATGCTAGGGAGCAAGAGTCTCCTTTGCGCGAACCCGATGGCAGTTCGTCTCGAATCAAGCGCAAACGGTACGTCAATGATTGCGGAGGCGAAAGAGGCGAAGGAACTCGGGCGGGGTCGGAAAGGGCACGACCATGATAGGCACAGAGATCGTTACCGATGTGCAGGTTCGGCAGAAGCACCTTACGCGTCAAATTCCTGTGGGGTGCGCAGCTTGCGCCAATCGGCGGCCCGGCTGGTTCTGCTCTCTGGGCAGCTCAGTCCTTGCGGACCTTGAACTGGCCACCAGCACCATCACGCTTCCCGCGCAGGCTTCGCTCTTCCATCAGGGCGAGGATGCGCGCTGCCTGTATCTCATTTGCGGGGGATATCTCAAACTGACTGCCGGGCGCATGGACGACCGTCAAATGATTGTCCGCATCGCCGGCCCCGGCTCCATGCTGGGGTTGTACGCGGTTCTCTCTCACGGCGTATACGAAGTGTCTGCCGAGTCGTTGACCAGTGCGCAACTGCGGCCCGTGGAACGAGACCGCTTCCTGAACTTTCTGCGCATCCACAAGGAGGCGCAGATGCGCGCCGTTCAATGCATCTGCCAGGAATACCGGTTTGCCCTGCAGGATGCCTGCCGGATTGCGCTCGCGGAGACAGTGGCGGCGCGGCTCGGAAAACTGCTGCTCGAGTTGTCTCACCAGATCGGGGAACACCTCAACGGCGGAGCCTTCCGTTTTCCTTTGCTGCTGACGCATGAGGAGATGGCTTCAATGACCTGCACCACGCGGGAGACCGTGACCCGCACTCTGGGCCAGTTCCGCAAAGAGGGATGGATATCGATTGAGGACTCTCTGGTCACCGTTCATCAACCGGAGCGCCTGCAAACGCTCATCTAGCCGCCGGATCGAACATCAGATCAAGGCCGGCAAAGGCCCGTTTTCCCTTTTCATCGCTCGCGTCAGCCCTCCTCCCGAGTCCAACAGCTATCATGGAAGTAGTTGGGTTTCGGCTGCCCGCTGTCAGGTCGAGGTTTTGAGCTGTCGCGTGTAAGTCCAAAGCGGGATCAAAGCTGACCTTGAGACCGCTCGAAACAGTTCTTTTGGGAGTTCATGTTGCGTATGTCACGTTTTCAGTCTTGCCTTTCTGCTTTTCTTTTCATGTGCTGCGTTTCAATTGCGCAAAGCCCCGCTCCGGTGGCCGCTTCGGTGCCAACCGGCACCACTTCCGCGGCGAGCCCGGAGATCCGCGAGTTCCAGAAGATTGAGGATTCCTGGTCGACGGCCATCAACACACGCGACCAATATGGTCTGGAACTGGTTCTATCTCCCCTGTTCGTGGATGTTTCTGCCACCGGCGACATCACCACGCGCAATCAGCAGGTGGCCCAGACGATCACCGGCGAGGACAAGACCATCCATCTGGATCAGCGAGTGATCACCGTGCGGATGCTGGGCGACATCGCCGTGGCCAATGGGACCTACGCGCTGCACCACAAGCTGAACACCGCCGAGGTCAATGAGAAGGGCATCTTCACCCATGTGTTCGAGCGTGCCCACGGCGGCTGGCTGTGCATCAACTCCCAGCGCACCGTGCTGCGTGAGGACTCGAACGCCAAGCAGAAGAAGCAGTCCAACGCCGAGCTGCCATTTCACATTCCGCTTTTCTCAAAGAGCGAAAAGACTGACCAGTAGGGCGCGACATTGGTTGCGGTAAATCTCCGCCGTCAACCGCTGACTTGCCAACTCGCTAACCCCGCGGAGCGGGGGCGAACTCGCCGCAATCGAAACCCTTGCTTCCCTTGAGCGTGCTTCAAACATGGTCCAACATGTACTGGTTGTTATACCGCAGGGGCTAAAGCCCAGTGTTTTCCGGCCCCTTTGCGGCGCGACTGAAGTCGTGCCCTGATACAAAGCGCGGTCCGGAACCGCCTCAAATTCATGAGCAGACAGAACGCTCGGCGATTCTTGTGCTGATTTTGTGCTACCCCTATTCGGGAAAAACATGTGGGAGTTGGCGCGTGCTCACTCGGAGTCTTCTCGCTCGTGAGAGTAGAGATAGTAGAAATCGCAATCGATGCCAACGTTTAATAGAGCCAGGCCAGCGATCAAATCGCTGTCCAGTCCGAAGCCGGGATAATCATTGTGGAAATAGCCCACGAGTCGAACCCAACAATCGAACTCTCGGCCTATCTCGCGAATCGCTGCCGCATTATCGCGGGTTTGATCTAGGACATCCCGAACGTGTTCCTCCAGCGCCGCGGAATGATCAAGCCGCGAATTTAGAGACCACCTGCTGAACTTCCGCTCAAAATGTGTTCGTTCATTGCGGGTCCCTTTCTGCCAGACCTCCGATGGCTGGATGCCCAGCCGATCAGTAATTGTCTGCGGATCGAAATCACCTGTGACGGTAAAGTACGCGTACTGCTCATTGTCTTTCGTCATAGTCGCAACCAGAATACCCCGGCCCCCGGGGCATTTGTCGGAGTGAGGCCATTTCTATGCTAATTTTGTGCTAACAGTTCGCGATTCCTGGACATCTTGGACATTTAGCATATTGCAAAATCAGTAACTTATGTGTTTTCAATGGTCGTTTAAATCGTGCCCTGACACAGAGCGGCCTTTTGAAACATGCTCCAAGGATTAACCCTGCACGGTGGACTGGCCGGATGCTGACAGCTCTCAAAAACACTCAATCTGATCACACGGATTCACCAGCGGGACTTGCAACGTTGAATCATGCTCCGTGTCGGAATAGATGGTGATCGTCGCCGGCTTGTAGTCTTCCGGCTTGGCAGTCATGATATTGGGCACAAAGGTCTGCGGGTTGCGGTCGTAAAGCGGAAACCATGTGCTTTGTACTTCCACCAGAACCGTGTGCCCCGCCTTGAACACATGATCCACGTCGTGCAGCGAATACCGGTACTCATGCACCGAACCCGATCGCAGCGGTGTCGGTTTGTCGAACCCCGACAGATAGCGTCCGCGGAAGATTTCTTCATTCGTCATAAGTTGGTAGCCGCGCATTTTGGGGTCGACAACCGTTTCATCGTCCGGATACTGGTCGATGAGCTTCACCACTACGTCGTTGTCCGTGCCGCTGGTCGAAGCATAGATGTCGGCAACCACGTCGCCGGTGAGCACCATATCCTTCTTCAGCACCGGCAGCTTCCACACCGCCAGGTCCTTGCGGTCCGTCACGAAGCGCTGGTCTTCCGTCATCCAGTTGAACCATTGCGAACCATCGCTGTAAGTCGGCTGAATGGGCCGATGCCGGTACGGCACCGGATTAGCCGGGTCGCTCACGTAGTTTGTTTTGGACTGCACAGTCGGGTCCGTCCAGCTCAGCTTTCCGTCGCCCTGCAAATGCAGGCTCGTCGGCTGCGACTCCTTGGGAGGAAAGTGAGCATACCGCTTCCAGGTGTTTGAGCCGGTCTGAAAGCTGGCCGTGTTTTCCAGATCGAATCCCGACGTGTTCGTCCCCGGCGCATCCTTCAGATAATGCGCAAAGAACTCGGCTTCAATCTGCGCGCGAAACTCCTTGCCGATTGGCTCGCCGTAGTCCACGTTGCCCAGGTGCCGCGACGATGAAGACCAATACCCATGCCGCCATGGTCCCAGCACCAGAAAGTTCTGGTGGTTCGCATCGTGCGGCTCAAGGCTCTCATATTCGATCTGCGGCCCGTACATATCTTCCTGGTCGTAGTAGCCGCCCACGGTCAACGTCGGCACTGCCACGGTATTCAGCGAGTGCTCCACACCGCGCGACGACCAGACGGAATCATAAGCCGGATGCTCCAGAAATAGCTTCCACGTAGGCAGCACCTTCGAGCCTGATTGCTTCACATCCTCTTGAAAGCTACCGCGCCCAAGAAAGTAGTCGAACCCATCGCGGGGCTTGCCGTCCTTGTCCTTGCCATAGTCCACTTCGGCGGACTCCTTGTTGGTCTCCATCCCGTAGACATAGTCGTATCCGTAGGTCTGCCGGAACGCTCCGTTATGAAAAAAGTCGTCGCCCATCCACACATCGATCATGGGCGCCTGCGGCGAAATGGCCTTTACCGCCGGATGCGGATCGATCCCCGCCATCATGGCCAGGAAGCCGGGATAGCTGGTGCCGACGAACCCCACCCGCCCGTTGTTGCCCTGCACGTTGGCCAGCAGCCAGGCGACGGTGTCGTAGGTGTCGGTACTCTCGTCGATGGCCTTGGGGGCGATGCTCGAAGGGCGCTGGTCGGCACTATGGTCCACGAGCGGCCTGCTCATGATGAACTCGCCCTCGCTCTTGTACCTTCCGCGAATGTCCCCGCAGACGTAGATGTAGCCGTCGCGCGCTAGCTCCGGCCGTCCGCCGGAGAACGTCGCGCGATTGGTGCCGTCGCATCCATATGGCGTCCGCTGAATCAGAAACGGCAGCGGCGTGGCGATGTCTGCCGGCTTCAGATAAACCACGTGCAGCTTCACTCCATCGCGCATGGGAATCATAGCCTCGCTGCGCTGGTAGTCGTGAAAGAGATGATGAACTGGGTCGCCGGTGCGGCGATAGACGTCTTCAGGGTGAAAGGAGCCAGCCTCCGTGGCACCGCGGCCGGACGCATCGAGGGTAAATGTGAGGGTGTATTTCGAATCGGGGATGCCGAACTGGAGGGCGGTGATGGGCTTGAGCTCTGTGGGAACGCCCCGCTCGTTCTCGACAACGAGCTTACCGTCCTGAACATAAAAGCTGTGCGGCGTATCGGGGTCAGCCTGAAGGGTGTACTCGCCGGTAAGGGCCTCAAGTTGCGCGGCTGTGGGCGCGGCAGCCGGGGCTTGCGCTGTGGCGACGGGAGCCTGCGGCGCAGACCACGCAAGAGCGGCCGCCCACAGGATCAGGCCAACAAACAAAACGGCATTTGCAATGCGGTTACGAACCAAGCTGCAACCTCCAGATAGCTTCAGGGAAGCTAATAGGAATCCTAAACCAGCCGTTGGGGTCAAAGCCTTCCACTGCCTGACTCACTCAGTTCGCGACCATTTCGTCGTCTCCGCCCGCCCTTTCAACGTCCATACCCACAGGGCCGGTCGTCCGGCCCGCAGGAGTTTCCATGAACATCCGTTCCCTGTCCGCAATCGCTTTTGGCTTGGCACTTACCGTCGCCGCATCTGCCCAGAATGCAACCACAGCCTCACCAGTCCCCGCGCAAGGTCAGGGCGGGCAAGGCCAGCGTGGCGGCGGCTGGGGCGGCGGCATGGGCCGAGGCCTGATGGGCACTGTGACCGAAGTGGCCACGGACCACTACACCATCAAGACCGACACCGGCGAAATCTACACCATCCACTACAGCGCCAACACCCGCATCCTCAAGCAGCAAGGCCGCGCACGAGGCGAAGGCGGCGGGCGCGCTGGCGGTGAAGGCGGACCTGGCGGCGGAGGGGGCGGCGGCAATCCTCCGCAGACCATCAAGCCCACTGATGTCAAGGTGGGCGACGCCATAGCCGCCATGGGTGAAGTGGATGCAACCGCTAAATCCGTTGGCGCAACCATGGTCATGCAGATTGACCCCGAGCGCGCCAAACAGATGCGCGAAATGCAGGCCAACTACGGCAAGACCTGGCTCATGGGCAAAGTCACCGCAATCGATGGCGTCAAGGTAACTCTCATGGGCAACGTCGACAATACCGCCCACTCCTTTGTGGCCGATGAGAACACCACCTTCCGCAAACGCCGAGATCCCATCACCCTCGCCGACATCCAGGTGGGGGACACCGTTCGAGTCGAAGGCGCCGTGAAGGAAGACTCCTTTGTTGCAACCGCCGTCAATGCCATGGGCCCGCCGCCGGAAGGTGCGCAGGGCGCTCCCCGCAATGGGCCGCCGCCGACTCAGCCTCAATGAGGCGAAGGCTGTTCGGCAAGCGCCACGAAATCCAAATTTATTCAATGGTCACTTCCGAATTGGTGACCATACAGCCGGAACCCGGAGATCACTCGGCGAATTTGGTCCGGGTTATCCGCCTTGAACTCTATCAAGATCGCCCAAATCGCAGTAGAATCCTGTGTGTAATTGCACTTCCTGTTCTTCGGTCAGGTAAGGAGACAAGATGCGTATCGCCACCGCAATTTTGCTTTCCGCCACTTGCTTTTTTGCTGGTATCGACTGCCACGCTCAAGATTCTTGCTCGCCCACATCCCCAGAACGAGTCCATCAAGTTCTGCACAGCATGCCTGACTGGGACCATGTAGCCTTCGAAGACATTGAAATAATTTTGAAGTGTGGCCTGCGGGAAGACGCCGAGGAGTTCTTTTCACGGATTCAGAATAAAGCCGTTCAGATGGTTGGTGCCACAGTTGTAGACGCAAGCCAAGATGCGGTCCGTGTCTCGTGGAAAGACAGTTTCAAGCCGAATCTTGCAGCCTTTAAATTCAACTTCGATAGGCCGCCTAATGTGATACCTCATCCCGGCGATAAGATCACAATCAGTGGGACATACTCCTCTTACAGCCGAGAGCCATTTCAGATCAACTTGACGAATGCGTCCTTTGTTCCTTTTCACCCCAGGCAAAGCAAGAAGTCAATGGAAGGCGAGCCTGGAGCGCAAGGGTTGGGGCCATCAGTTGAGGCGTCGCATTAACTAGCAAGCCTGCATTTGCAACGGCCCAAATGTGCTCACTTCCTGAGTTACCGGCAATCCGGAAGTAATTCTTCCGTATCCGAGCCCCAATCAAGCCTCGCGCACAGATCCTTCGCGAATCCAGCCTCTTCTCAAACCGAAGCGATAACGATAGGATGATCCGCGGTGCCGAACGTTAACCGTTCGCGCATCTCATGCTCCTCGAAAGGCGCAGCATGTTTTCCTCGCCCCCTCCCGTCTTCATCCGATTGAGCATCGCCGCCCTGATGGCCCTGGCACCGGCCGTCGTGCTGGCCGAATCCCTGCCGCATGGAATTTTCACCGACCACCAGGACGTGGGAACGGTGCATCATCCCGGCTCCGTGCAGTACGACGACGCAACACACGCCTACACCATCAGCGGCAGCGGCGAGAATATGTGGTTCGGCATCGACGACTTCCACTTCGTCTGGAAAAAAGTCTCGGGCGACGTAGCCCTCACAGCAGACATCGCCTTTCTCGGTGCCGGCGGCAATCCCCATCGCAAGGCTGTGTTGATGATTCGCCAGACGCTCGACGGGGATTCGCCCTCCGTCGATGTAGCCGTCCATGGAGTGGGCCTCACCTCGCTCCAGTTCCGCGACTTAGCCGGCGCCAACACTCACGAAGTCGAGTCCAATATCTCCGCGCCCAAAACAGTCCGCATCGAAAAGCGCGACGATTTCTTCTACGCCTTTGTCTCCGGCAAAGACGGCAATCTTCAGCCCGCCGGCGCTTCCACCAAACTGGCCCTCACCGGCGACTTCTACATTGGCATCGGCGTCTGCTCGCACGACAAAGATGTGGTTGAGAAGGCTGTCTTCTCGAACGTCGTTCTCGACCAGCTTCCGCCAGCGTCCGGCAAAACGGTCCTCGTCAGCTCGCTTGAGACCATCTCCATCGCCTCCACCGATCGCCAAGTTGAATATGTGTCCGCCGCGCACGTTGAAGCCCCAAACTGGTCCCGCGACGGCAAGTTCCTCATCTTCAATCAGGACGGAACACTGCGCCGCCTGGCCTTCGATGGCAGCGAACCCACGGTGATTCCTACCGCGCCGCAGATCCATTGCAACAGCGATCACGGCATCTCGCCCGACGGCCAGCTTCTGGCCTTCAGTGACTCAACCGCCATCGGCCCGTCCAGCGACGACCATAAATCGCGCGTCTACATTGTGCCCATCGCCGGCGGCACTCCCCGCCTTATCACGCCCAACGCGCCGTCCTACTGGCACGGCTGGTCGCCCGACGGCAAGACCCTGGCTTTCACCGGGGAGCGCGGCGGGCCGATTGAAGTCTCCCCAACTCCAGGCAGCAACGGGGCAATCCAGAAGCGAGACACAGGAAGCCAGAAGCTCGACACGAGCAACCAGAAGCTAGACACGAGCAACTTCAACATCTACAGCATTCCGGCCGCGGGGGATCCCGCCGCGGGTGGCGATGAAACCCGTTTGACGATTGCTCCCGGACTCGACGACGGCCCCGAGTATTCACCCGACGGCGCATATATCTACTTCAATTCCGAGCGCACCGGACATATGCGGATATGGCGCATGAAGCCCGACGGCTCCGACCAGGAGCAGGTCGTTGCGGACGACAGCAACGACTGGTTCCCGCACATCTCGCCCGATGGCTTGTCGATGGTCTTCATTGCTTATGAAAAGAGCGTCACCGGTCACTCGCCCGACAAGGATGTCGAACTCCGCCTGATGTCGCTCAACGACAAGAAGGTACGTGTTCTCGCGAAGCTCTTCGGCGGCCAGGGAACCATCAACGTCCCCTCCTGGTCCCCCGACGGCCTCAGACTGGCATTTGTAAGCTATGAATTACTGCCCGAAGAGAGCCTCGCCCATTAATTGAATCCCAGTGCCGCCCCACCCACACCACGCTTTCATTGTGGTGATGGCGGATTGGCTCCGTCTGTCTGAGGCAATGGGGAAATGCGTATTTGGAAGTCAGGACGCAGCCTCAGATTGCTCCCCATAACTCCTGCGCTCATCCGAGAGGATGCAGCGCATCTTCCGCCCAGAGCATAGCCTCTACCGAACACCGCATCAGCTCATCCTGGTCCAGCCCATACGCTTGAACCACCCCATCGCACGCCGCCCAATCTCCGCGCTCGTAAAACTCCAGCCACGTCAGCAGACAGCGCTCCGGGGTAGCCGCGCCTTCCAGGGCGCGCTGAATCTCCCTGCGCAGGGGGAGCACCGGCGTCAACTCCGCCATCGGCACTCGCAGCATGGCCGGCAGCAGGCTCAACAGCCCCAGAAGGAATTGCTCATTCCGTTTGAGACCGTGCAACTCTGCGGCCCGCTCGCAAAACCGGCCCCGCACAAACGCCATCCGCAGAATCTCCGCCGGTTGATTGCTGTTCAGCTCGCTGGTAATCGCCAGGGTCGCCATTCGCCGGAATGTCTCTTCGCCCACCGTCAGCAGCGCCGACTGAATCGAGCTAATCTCCTGGCGCACCGCGCACATTGGCGAATTCACCAGCCGCAGCAGTCTGTAAGTCAACGAGGCATCCCGCTTCACCAGGTGCGCCAAATGCAACAGTTCCAGTTGGTCGCTCCGCAGCAGCTGCAGAATTTCGATTTGCGAAAGCCTGTTGGCCGGCACCTTGCGGTTTTCCATTAGCACCGGACGGCAAAAGTGGTACCCCTGAAAGAGAGTGAACCCCTCCTCGCGTGCCTGCCTGAACTCCTCCTGCGTCTCCACTTTTTCCGCGATGAATGCCACAGACAATCCCTGCAACTTCTTCAGCAACGCCTTGCGCTTTGCGGCACCGGCCAGAATGAAGTCAACTTTGATGTAGTCCGCCAGTTCCACGAGCGGTTCAAGCTCCAGCTCCCACGTAAAGTCGTCGAGCGCCAGCCTGAACCCGGCAGATTTCAGCTTGCGGCATGCGGCGATCAGATCCGGTGTCGGCTCCAGGTCTTCAAGAATCTCCAAAACCGTCATGCTCGGCGGCAGCACGCTCACCAAGTCGCCAGTCAGCGATTCCAGCGTGCAGTTCACAAATGCCGGCAATCCTCCGGTCAGCTTCTCGAGCCCAAAGATCACGGCGTTGTCCAGCATGGTGCGCGTGGCCAGGTCGCCATCCCCCCGGAACACCGCTTCGGGACCCGCGCGAAACAGCAGTTCGTACCCGTGTACCCTGCTGCGAAAATCCATAATCGGTTGTCGCGCCACATACCGCAGCCCGCCCAGCAACTCGGTCTGTGCTGCCGCGAGAGTCCTTCTTGCCAGAGCCTGTATTGGCATAGCACCTTCTCGTATCGCTTATCGGAAAGGTGCAATGTGACTTGAACCTGTGTATCCCGGCGCGACACTCGGCATCGCTGCGAAAGGAATCTCGGAATCAATCCGTCTCGAAGATAATCAAAATTGACAAACTTTCACCCGCCACTCTGAAATAGCGTCGCACCTAAAGTTGATCCACCAGCAATTGCCTGCGGTTCCCTGCCCAGGACTCTTGATCTCCGATCTCCGATCCCTGATCCCTGCCTCTCTGCGGTACCATATCTCTTTAACTTGAGAGTCGGGGGCTGCGCCACATGTTCGTCGTCGTATGGCAGTTCGAGATCGCCGAGGAGAAGGTTTCTGCCTTTGAGGCCGCCTACGGCCCTGAGGGCGCCTGGGCCCAGCTCTTCCGCACCTCTCCTAAGTATTTGGGAACAGAGCTTTTGCGAGACGCCTACATCCCCTTCACCTACCTCACCATTGACCGCTGGGCCAGCGGGGACGACTTCCGCGCATTCCGCAAAGATCATGATCCGGAATACGAGTCCCTTGACCGTTCCTGCGACTCGCTCACCAGCCGCGAGACCCGCATCGGCGCTTATACCGTGTGACTGCCTGCTTTCGTAACCAGCCCCTAACCAAAAGCAAATAAAAAGCTTACCGACTCAACTTCAATCTTCTCCATTTCTTCGCCATTTTCTTCTGTCTTTGTCTGTCCAGCCCTGCTACAATCCCTTCGAAATCCATTTTTGAGCCGCCGCGCATTTCCAGTTGATAAACCGGAACCCGCGCAAGGTGAGCATTTTAAGGAGCCCTCCCAATGGCCATCGCCGATGACCGCGCCAAAGCCGTAGAACTCGCCCTCGCACACATCGAAAAACAGTTTGGCAAAGGTTCCATCGTCCGCCTCGGTTCCAAGGAGGCCCTTCTGCCCATCGCGGTTATCTCCACCGGATCCATCAGCTTCGACGCTGCCCTGGGCGTAGGCGGCATTCCCCGCGGCCGGGTCACTGAAATCTTTGGGCCCGAGTCGTCGGGCAAAACTACCATCACTCTCCAGGTTATTGCCGAGGCGCAGCGGCTCGGCGGCCTGGCGGCCTTTGTTGACGCTGAGCATGCCCTCGATCCCGGCTACGCCAAGAAGCTCGGCGTCGACGTAGACAACCTGCTGGTTTCTCAGCCCGATAGCGGTGAGCAGGCCCTCGAGATTACGGAAGCCCTGGTCCGCTCCGGCGCCATCGACGTGCTGGTCGTGGACTCAGTCGCGGCCCTGGTTCCCAAGGCCGAACTGGACGGCGAAATGGGCGACTCCCACATGGGTCTGCAGGCGCGCCTGATGTCTCAGGCTCTGCGCAAGCTCACTGGCACCATCTCCAAATCCCGCACGGCTCTCATCTTTATCAACCAGATTCGAGAGAAGATCGGCGTGATGTTCGGCAACCCTGAAACCACCACTGGCGGCCGCGCCCTCAAGTTTTACTCATCCGTCCGCATCGATATCCGCCGCATCGCCGCCATCAAAGACGGCGATGTAGTCACCGGCAACCGCACCAAAGTCAAAATCGTAAAAAACAAAGTCGCCGCCCCATTCCGTGAAGCCGAGTTCGACATTCTCTATGGCGAAGGCATCAGCCGGGCGGGCGACGTGCTTGACCTCGCGGTGGCCAACAACATCGTTGAGAAATCCGGCGCCTGGTACAGCTACGCCGGCGAACGCATTGGCCAGGGCCGCGAAAACACCCGCACTTTCCTCAAAGACAACAAGGACATCTTCGACAAGATGGATGCGGAGCTGCGTAAAAAGCTGAACATCGGCGCCGTCGCCAAAGCAGACGTTCCCGAGCTCCCCGCCACCGGCCACATCGAAGCCAAGGAAGCAATCCGCCCACGAAGAGGGTGAAGACAAAGCGGCGCATTGGCAAATCCTCTGATTCTGGCCGAGCCGGTCAGCCTCGCGATCCGCGCTGCTAGAATCCCACTAGAGCAGCCTCGATGAGCGTAAGCGCCTTATATCCCGGCACCTTCGACCCGCCGACCAACGGGCACGTCGACCTGATTCAGCGCGGCTCGAAGCTATTTGAACATTTGACGGTCGGCATTCTCAAAAACCCGGTCAAGAATCCGCTCTTCACCGTGGAGGAGCGCGTGGAGATGCTGAAAGAGGCCACCAGCGCACTGGGCAACGTGTCGATTGCTACCTTTGATGGCCTGATGGTTGAGTTTGCGCGCCGGCAGGGGGCAACCGCAGTCTTGCGCGGAATCCGCGCCATCTCCGACTACGAGCATGAGTTTCAAATGGCATTGATGAACCGCCGCCTGGCGCCGGAGATTGAAACTGTTTTTCTGCAACCGGCCGGCCGCTACTCATTCGTCAGCTCGCGGATGGTGAAGGAAGTTTTCAGTTTCGGCGGCGACGTTTCGGGCCTGCTTCCTCCTAACGTGCTCAAGCGCCTGCGCGCGCGAATCAGCAAGAGCTAGGCGCTAACCGGCCAGCTTTCCGAACAAACATCAGACATACGTCGCCTGCCGGGTTTTGCACTTCTACGAAAATCTGCCAAGATAGAATCACCATGACAGTTTCCGCTCCTTCCCAAGTCTTTGCCGATCGAATTGGCCGGATTGAAGTTTCCGCAACCATGGCTGTGGCCGCCGAGGCCGCAAAACTGCGCGCGCAAGGCGCGAACCTGGTGGATTTTGGCGCCGGCGAGCCGCACTTCGCCACGCCGCGGCACATCAAGGACGCGGCAATCGCCGCCATCGAATCCAACTTCACCCGCTACACCGTGGTACCCGGCATTCCCGACGTGCGCAAGGCGATCGTCGAGCGCCACGCCTGCGACTTCGGCTCCGACTACGGCCTGGACGAAGCCATCTTCACCACCGGCGGCAAGCTGGCTCTCTTCAACACCATCCAAATCCTCATCGACCACGGCGACGAGGTCATTCTCCCCGTGCCCTACTGGGTCAGCTTCAAAGACATCATCCAGTATGCGGGCGGCAAGGTCGTCTTCCTTGAGACCAGCGAAGCGGAGAGCTTTCGCATCACGGCCGATGCCATTGAAAAGGCCATCACGCCCCGCACCAAGGCCATCATTCTGAACTCGCCTTCGAATCCCGCCGGCTCCGTGGTCTCCGCCGAGGATTTGGAGCGGATCGTCTGCCTGGCCCACGAGCGCGGCATTTTCCTGCTGCTCGACGAGTGCTACGTCTATCTGAACTACGCCGGCAAGCCGGTCTCAGGCGGCTCGTTTACCTGGGCCAAGGAGCATCTGGTTATTCTCGGCTCGCTTTCGAAGACCTATTCCATGACCGGCTGGCGTGCAGGCTATGCCCTGGCATCAAAGGCCGTGGTGGCCAACCTCAGCAAGCTGCAGTCGCAGTCCACGTCCAACGCAGCAAGCATGGTGCAAAAGGCCGCCATCGCCGCTTTGTCCGGTTCGCAGGAGTGCGTCTGCGAGTTCCGCGCCGAGTTTATTGACCTGCGGGACTACATGCTGGCAAAGCTGGCTGAGATTCCCGGAATGACCTGCACGCGGCCCGAAGGCGCATTCTACGTCTACCCCAACATCTCCGCGTTCCTTGATCGGACGGGTACCAAAGGCGGTGTACGCTCGGCCACCGAGTTGGCCACGCGGCTGCTGCATGAGGCCCACGTGGTCACGGTTCCCGGCGAGGCTTTCGGCACCGCGGAGCACATCCGCATCTCCTATCCTGTCGCGAAGCCGAACATTGATGAGGGCATCCGCCGCATGGCGGAATTCCTGGCTCCGCTCAGGTAGGCCCGCGTGGCGCGGCAATTTCCACCGCTCTATTCGATCTGCGGAAATTGGGAATCCGAAGCCGTCGCAACCTCCGGCTAATGGTAACTCTCGCAAAAAGTGACTTGCGGCACTGTGCAAACATGCCACTTGTCGGGTAGGATGTGTCTTCAATGCCGAAGACAGTCGATTTTCGCCCTGTGATACTTGCCGGTGGCAGCGGTACCCGCTTCTGGCCTCGCTCTCGTCGCGCCCGCGCCAAACAGGTGCTGGCGCTGGACGGGGAGCGTTCAATGATTCAACAGACCGTGGAGCGTCTCAAGCCTCTGGCCGGGATCGACAAGACATGGATCATTACCAATGAGCACCTGGCCCATGAAATTGCCGATCAGTTGCCGGGCTTGCCTGCCGGGCAGATCGTGCAGGAGCCCGTGGCCCGCAATACTGCCCCGGCTTGCGGGCTGGCTGCGTTCCTGATCGAAAGGCAAAACCCCAGCGCGGTGCTGGGAGTTTTTCCCTCCGACCACGTCATAGCGGATGAGCCGCGCTTCCTCAAGGCGCTGCAAAAAGGCATAGCCCTGGCTGCCTCCGGCGACAACATGGTGGTGCTGGGCATTGAGCCAACTCGCGCCGAGACCGGCTACGGCTACATCGAGACCGGCGACTACACCAAGGACGAATCCGCCCTGCATGTACGCCGTTTTACTGAAAAGCCCAACCAGAATCGGGCCGACGAGTTTGTTGCTGCGGGCAATTACTTCTGGAACTCAGGCATGTTTTTGTGGTCCGCGCGCACCCTCGCCAATGCCGTGCGTGAACACATGCCTGAGACCGCTCCACTGTTGGAGAGCATTGCCGGCGCATATGGCGCGCCCGAATTCGAAGAGGTCTTTCACTCCCTCTACCCCAAGTGCGAAAACATCTCGGTGGATTACGCAATTCTTGAGCCGCGCTCGGCCAAGGGTGAGCACCTGTCTCACCTCTACTGCCTGCCGGCGGAGTTCAGCTGGAACGATCTGGGCTCATGGGCCTCGCTCTACGAGTACCAGCTTGAGACCCGGCTGCGCGGCGACGGCGACGGTAATGTTTCAGAGTCCGAGGGCCACATGACCATTGAAGCCGGCAACAACTACATCTACAGCCCCAAAAAGTTTGTAGCCCTGGTTGGGGTAGAGAACCTGGTCATCGTGGACACCGAGGACGCGCTGCTGATCGCCCATCGCGATCACTCCCAGGATGTGGGAAAGATCGTGAAGGAACTGGGACTCTCAGGCCGCACCGAACTGATCTGAACCTGGATAGTGCCTCGTGCGATTACATCGTTTCGGGAATTGGCCGGGTGCCACTTCTAGGCGATGAGACTTGGGGATAGTAACTGAAGTGTGCGTCCAGCGAAGGCTGGCATGAACAGTGGGTGCAAGTCCCACCGGGGTAAGAGTCCAGGCCCCGTAGCTTGAATAGCAGGGTGGAGAGGAAACTTTCCATTTTGAAGCCTATTGA
>Ga0182024_10003960_pt1 | contig 34587 bp, 25 predicted proteins | sample P32metaG_FD_120480 | JGI IMG/M metagenome (GOLD analysis project Ga0182024, IMG submission 120480) | Permafrost microbial communities from Stordalen Mire, Sweden - P3-2 metaG (Illumina Assembly) | ecosystem: Environmental > Terrestrial > Soil > Wetlands > Permafrost | place: Sweden: Stordalen...
ACCAGCGACCGCCGCCACCGCCGCCGCGGCCACAGCGATCTCTACCTCCACCACCACCGCCGTGACCACCACGGTCTCTGCCGCCACCGCCGCCACGCTCCACTTTGGGGCGGGCCTCGTTTACGTTTAGTGTGCGTCCACCGACCTGGGTGCCGTTGAGGGCTGCAATCGCCTTGTCTCCCTCTTCCGCGTTGGTCATTTCCACAAATCCGAAACCGCGTGAACGTCCGGTGTCCCGGTCGGTCATGATGCTAACGCGATCCACTTGTCCGTGCGCCGTGAACAGCTGTCGTAGTTCGTCTTCACCTGTGTTGAAGTCCAGGTTCCCCACGAATATATTTTTCAAGCGAATAGCCTCTGAGTGAGCTATTTGAGAGCGGCGACTTCGGCGGAGGAGCAGAGGCTGGTTGGGCGTGCTGAGAAGCCGGAGCTGGCGAACAGTCAAATGCGGGGGAAGTATAGCAGGTCTTGGATTTAACGGAAGTTATTCTGCAAAGCCGGCCTGGTAAAGAATATTGAGACGGTCAGCAATCGTCCACCGACCAGTATTTTCCGCGTTGATAACCGAATTGCAGCAGGCGGTTCTTGGGATCGTGACGCTTGCCGCAACTCGGGCACTTCAAATACCTGCTCCAAGCTGTGCCCCGAAGGTCGTGATTCTCGGCGACGGCAAAAGTTGTGCCACAACTGCAGGGCACCAGGAACATTTTCAGTTCGGGTTGATCGGGCTTGGACATTTGTGAAAATCCCGCCCTAGTCGTCCCAAAATCGGGGACGACTAGAACGCTGCACCCGCGCGTTATTCTGCTGTTTTCTTCTTGCGCATGTTTCCTTGCAACACTTTCTTGCGCAGTCGCAGCGACTTGGGAGTGACTTCTACGTACTCATCATCCGCGATAAATTCGATGGCCTGCTCAAGATTCAGATTGCGGTAGGGCACCAGGCGGATCGCCATGTCTGAAGTCGAAGAGCGCATGTTGGTAAGCTTCTTTTCGCGGACTACGTTTACGTCGAGGTCATTGTCTTTGGCGTTTTCACCGACGATCATTCCTTCATAAACATCAATCGTCGAGCCCACGAAGAGCTCCCCGCGTTCCTGCAAATTGTAAAGCGCATACGGGGTGGTGACGCCCGCGCGGTCGGACACGAGTGCTCCAGTCAGGCGATGAGGAATTTCACCCTGCCATTCCGTGTATCCATCGAACAGCGAATTCATGACGATAGTGCCGCGGGTGTCGGTGAGCAACTGGCTGCGCAAGCCGATCAGGCCGCGGCTGCCGACGCGGAAATCGATGCGCACTCGTCCATAGCCGTGGTTGTGCATATTGACGACTTCTGCCTTGCGGGTGCCCAACTGCTCCATCACTACACCGACAAACTCTTCCGGGACGTCGACCGTGAGCTTTTCAACTGGTTCCATCAACTTGCCATCGACTCGTTTGGTGACGATTTCCGGCTTGCCGACCATGAGTTCGAAGCCTTCGCGCCGCATCATCTCGATGAGGATCGAGAGCTGGAGTTCGCCGCGGCCCATTACGGTGAAAGCGTCCGTGGTGCCCGTGTCTTCGACGCGCAGCGAAACATTGGTCAATAGCTCCTTCTGCAAACGCTCGCGTAAATTTCGCGAAGTGACGAATGTGCCCTCAAGTCCAGCGAACGGGGAAGTGTTGACCGTGAACTGCATGGCAATCGTGGGCTCATCGATGGTGATCGGCGGCAGTGGAGCTGGGTTCTCAATGGTCGTAATAGTTTCGCCAATAGTGATGTCTTCAACGCCAGCGACCGCGACAATGTCGCCCAGTGTCGTTTCGGTGATATCGGTTCTTTTCAGGCCAGAAAACGAAAAGAGCTTGGTGATCTTCGTCTTTTGAAGCGTGCCGTCGAGCTTCGCGATTCCTACATCTTCGCCCGTACGCATGGTTCCATTGAACACACGGGAAATCGCGAGTCTTCCCAAATAGTCGCTGTAGTCGAGATTCGCCACCAGAATTTGCAATGGGCCAGCAGCATCACCACCGGGCGGAGGAATGGTTTTGACGATGGTCTCGAACAATAGCTGTAAATTCTCGCCACCGCCTTTTATGTCCCGGGAAGCTGTGCCGATCTTAGCGTTGGTGTAGAGGACTGGAAAATCGAGTTGTTCTTCCTTGGCGTCAAGGTCTATGAAGAGGTCGTAAACTTCATTCAACACTTCCTGGGGCCGCGCATCGGCGCGGTCAATCTTATTGATTACCAGGATTGGTTTGAGGTGCGCTTCGAGCGCTTTGCTGAGCACATAGCGAGTCTGCGGCAAAGGTCCTTCGCTGGCATCGACTAGCAACATGACTCCATCCACCATTTTCAGCGCGCGTTCGACTTCTCCGCCAAAATCGCTGTGGCCCGGCGTGTCGACAATGTTGATCTTTATGTCGTGATAGTGAACGGCGGTGTTTTTCGCGAGGATTGTAATGCCGCGTTCCCGCTCAAGGTCGTTGGAATCCATCACCCGTTCGACATGGGTTTCGTTGGCACGGAACGTGCCACTCTGTTGCAGCATGGCGTCGACGAGCGTGGTTTTGCCGTGGTCTACGTGCGCAATAATAGCGATGTTGCGAATCCCTGAACTCAAATCAACTTCCTTCCTGAAATTGCGGTGCCTTGACTAGAGGCCGGCCCGAGGGCGGGGTGTCAGTCGGGGTCTCTTACTACTTTACTATGAGGCGTGCGTTTTCAGTGAGTTTGCGAGGGAGCTTCTTCCGAATCGTGGTCCCGAGTAGAAACCTAAACCCCTAGTCTCGAGAATTGCTTTATCGAACAACCTTGCTATAATCCGCGAAGCTTTTAGGGACATAACCGCGAAACTCCGGATATTCGGGTGAATCTAGATTGACAGGCCAACAGTCGAAAGCATCGAACGCCGATTCCGCGCAACTGCAAGCGTTGGGGTACAGCTCGAAGTTTGATCGCACCATGAGCTTATGGCAGAACTTTTCCCTTGGCTTTACATATCTGTCGCCGGTGGTGGGAGTTTATACAGTGTTCGCCCTGGCGATTACTGCTGGTGGACCTCCCATGTTTTGGAGCTACATCGGTGTGGGCTTGGGGCAATTGCTGGTGTGTCTTGTGTTCGGCGAAATCGTCTCGCAGTTTCCAATTTCGGGCGGCCTTTACCCGTGGGCGCGCCGCTTGGTGGGCAAACGCTGGGCGTGGATGGCCGGTTGGGTTTATCTCTGGGCGCTCTGCACCACAATCGCCGCAGTTGCTGTCGGAGGAGCCCCTTATCTAGCGCAGGTGATGGGAGTCAGTATGTCCCATGCTGGCGAAATCTGGACGGCTGTAGCGATGATTGTTGCTACCACGCTGCTCAACGTGAGTGGCACGAAGCTGCTGGGTCGGGTCGCGATGTTCGGTTTCGTGTGCGAGCTGGTCGGGGCGGTGTTGGTGGGTTCTTATCTTTTGATATTCGCGCGACACCAGAGCCTTGGAGTGCTTTTCCAGGGTTTTGGCCTCGGATCAAACGGGCACTATCTTCCTGCTTTTCTGGCATCGAGCGTGGCCGCCATGTTCGCCTATTACGGTTTTGAAGCCTGCGGTGACGTGGCGGAGGAGACGCCGAATCCGGGAACCGCGATCCCGAAGGCGATGCGCATGACAATATACATCGGAGGCGCGGCCGCAATCCTGGTCTGCCTCGCTCTGGTTCTGGCTGTGCCGGACATGGGTGCGGCGATTTCTGGCAAGGACCCTGATCCGGTGGTAACGGCCCTGCGCGGCGCATTGGGCGAGGTCGGATTGCGAGCTGTGATCGCGGTAGTGCTGGTGTCATTCTTCTCTTGCCTCCTCAGTCTGCAAGCTGCGACTAGTCGACTTCTCTTCGCGTACGCCCGGGACGGGATGATCTTCGGCAGCCAACAATTGAGCCGCCTGTCTCCTCGTACTCACATGCCGGTGCTGGCATTGCTGGTGGCGGGATTCGCCCCGGCCGTAATTGCGGTGGCAGGGCTGTTTCTGGAAGATGCGGTTCGGACCATCATCGTGTTTGGATCTGCTGGAATCTACGTCGCATTTCAGATGATTGTTCTGGGAGCGCTGTTCGCACGCTCGAAGGGATGGCAGCCTAGTGGTGAATTTCGGTTGGGTGCCTGGGCTTGGCCCGTCAATGTGGCCTCGCTGATCTATGGACTTGCTGCCATTGTAAATATGGTATGGCCGCGCAGTCCTTCAGACCCGTGGTACCAGAACTATGGAATGATTTTGACTACCATCATCGTGCTGGTCAGCGGATTTATCTATATGACGACTGCCAAGCCGTACGAACATGGAACCGCACCCGCTGGAGACGCTCATTTGGTTCATGTTAAGAAATGAGGGGTGGCTGAAAAGACTTTGACCGCCAAGGTCGCGAAGGACTCGCGAAGTTCGCGGAGAGCTTGGCGTTTGACGACCGATTTTCAAGAATACTCAAGGAGGTTCTATGCAAAGGCGTTTTACAATCACTTCGATTTATCTGATCTTTCTTGGTCTTTCGCTCGGTCTTGCCAGCCTTAGCCTCGCTAGCGCACAAAGCAAGAAATCTTCCACGACGACGGGCCCCATCCCGGACCAAGCCTATCTGCAAAAGATATGGGACACGTGGGCCACGCTTGATCCTCCGCAGGAAGCCCAGTTCCACGCCCAGGGGCCGCACACGTTCTATGACGAATCGCCTCTCAAGTACGACAGCTGGGCGGAGTTCCAGTCAGGTGTGACCAAGATTTTAGGCACCATCAAGAGCGGCACGTTCACCGTAAACGATGACGCGCAACTGCATCCTGCGGGCGACTATGTTTGGGGCACGGCGACCGTGAAAGAAGATCTGGTTATGAAGGATGGAAAGCGAGACATGGCAACCCTGCGCTGGACCGTGGTTTTTGAAAAACAGGATGGGAAATGGCTGATCGTGCATGAGCACATTTCCGCGCCGGCCGAATAGTCAGTCATCAACGCACGTGGAATTAAGAATCCCTAGAACGTCGGCGGAGTATTCACCCACAATATCAAGGTCTCGGTCCGGCCTGGGTTTTTCCAGCTGTGCGGCAATGCGCTTTCGAAATAGAAACTGTCGCCGGACTTGAGCCGATATTCCTCCTTCTCCAGGGAAATCTGTAATTCACCCCGTAGGATGTAAAGAAATTCCTCGCCTACATGGGCATAGGATTCGCCGCTGCCGGCTTGCGGAGCGATGCGGAAAAGGTGCGGCTCCATGACCGCGTTACCCCAGGCCAGCAATTCCATGCGGACGCCGGGGCCCGCCTCCAATGCCTTGCGGCGGTCAGGACGCACCAGGTGGCTGTTGGGTTCCGCCGTATCGCAAAAATCAATGATGTTGGTTTTGTAAAAACGCGCCAGCTTGCGCAACGTACCGACAGACGCGCTCATGTGCGAACGCTCCAGAGCACTCAGGAATCCGAGCGAGATACCCACTGATTTGGCCACCTGCGCGAGGGAAAATCCGCCGCGCACTCGCAACTGGCGAAGGCGAATGCCAATCGCCGTCGCGGTCCCGTCGGGAGTAGTTTCTAGCTTACCCTCACGTTTCAGCAATTGCACGATGGCGGGCGCGTTCAGGCCGCGGACTTTGCGTAGAAAGCGGGCGCGCTTCAGCGTCTTCACGTCTTCATTTGTATACAAGCGGTACTTGCTGGCGGTCCGTTTCGGACGAATGACGCCGAGGCTTTCCCACGAGCGAATGACCGAAGACGATACGCCTACCAGGCGCGCCACGTCGCCAATCTTCAAATAAGGTTTAGCGTTTCCCGGTTCCATCTTAGAAAAGTGCCCCATGCGATTTTCTTATGGAATGGATAAAGGATTTTTCCCTTGACAGTGTGTTGACCTGTCAATAACCTTGCGGGATTATAGCAAGGTTTACCTGACACGCAATCAGCTGTTGTTTTTAAACGTCCACTCCCCGGAGGTAGTCGATGTCTTCGTCGATGCGGTGCCATCCTTTGGCTCTTGGTCTGGCCGTGCTTAGTCTTCTCGCGGTTCTAGCAACCTCCTCGCCGGGGCAGAGTACCGGCGGACGAATTGTCGGCAGAGTCGCCGATCCCACGGGAGCGGTCCTCGCTGGGGTCAAGATCACGCTGGTGAATCAGGCGACGGGAGTGGTTCGTAGCGCCACCACCAATGACAGCGGGGACTATAACTTCGTGGAAGTTGTTCCGGGGACCTATCGGGTGGAGTTCGAATTGACTGGCTTCAAGAAAAATGTGCAGAAAGACGTCATTCTTGATGTCAACCAGGTGCTGACCCTGAATTCGACGTTACAGATCGGAGCCCAGCAAGAAACGGTGGAAGTGACTGCCGCCGCGCCCCAAGTCGACGTCACCAGCACACAGCTGGGCGCGGTCATCAATGATCGTTCGGTAAACGAATTGCCTCTGAACACCCGCGATACCTATCAGTTCCTCCAGCTTCAGCCCGGAGTGCAGTCGCAGCTAGGGAGCAGCGGGAGCCTGTTTTTTGGTTCGGACAATGCCGGATCCGTTTCGGTGAATGGAGGGCGCACGCGTTCCAATAACTTCAGCGTGAACGGTGGAGACGCGAACGATCAGTTCGCCAACCTTCCCACTGTCCAGCCTACGCCCGATAGTATTGAGGAGTTTCGCGTTATTACGAACACCTTCGACGCTGAATACGGACGCAATTCGGGTTCCGTGGTGAACGTGATCACCAAGTCTGGAACCAATGACTTTCATGGCAATCTTTACGAATACTTCCGAAATACAGTTTTGGATGGAACTGGGTACTTTAATACGAGCAAGCCGCAGCTGAACCAGAACCAGTTTGGTGGGACTTTTGGAGGACCGATCAAGAAGAACCGCACCTTCTTCTTTCTTTCCTACGAGGCTCGCCGCGTTCGGCAAGGGCAAGCTGGTGCTCTGGTGAATGTTCCGACTACGCCCGAAAGAAGTGGGAACTTTAACGACACTGGAGGGTTTGGGGTTACAACAACCAATCCGAATACCGGCGCGCCTAACGGGATCAATGATCAGTTCGTCGCCGATGTATTGAAGGGGCGGCCAGGCTGTACAACGGCGATCGGTGGGCTCGGTGGAGCGACGCCTGCTGCCGGCGTTCTGTGGACAGACATTTTCCCAACCAACGTCATTCCCACTGCCTGTCAGGATCCGGTCGCTGCGAACTTGCAACGTTTCATGCCTGCGGAGAACGCGGGCCCGGGTCAATATCAAGCTGTTGTAACCGGCACCGACAACCAGCACCAGTTTACGGTTCGCCTCGATCACAAGATCAACGATCATCAAAGCTTCACCGGCTACTACTATTTCACCGACATCGCGCAATTTTCGCCATACGACACTTTCGAAGAATCGGGGGCCAATGTTCCCGGTTTCGGAAACTTTGACAACACCCGCAATCAGCAGTGGAATCTCAGCCACACCTGGACCATTAATAATTCCTTGATCAACGAGGCCCGCTTTACCTACATGCGGGAAGGACAGCTGGGATTCTTGCAACCGCAAACCAACAATGCTGTAACGGGCTCATGCACTGGTTCGGCTGCCGCCTTCTGCTTTACGGGTCTGTCAGATTCCTCGGCGATTAACGGCTTGGGGGCGACGACGCCGATCGGGATCACCACTGGTTTGCCATCGACCCAAACCGGAGTGCCTTATGTCAACGTTTCCGGGGGGGCAGAAATCGGCAACAATTGGGAAGGTGTGCTTCCTCAAGTTGGCAATAGCTTCCAGTGGTCCGATAGTCTTACCTGGGTCAAAGGCAACCACACGGCGAAGTTTGGTGTAGATGTCCGGCACGCTCGTTTCGACCAGTACTACTACTTCGACGTCAATGGCGAGTACACGTTCGACGAGAGTGGGGGGAATGCGATCATCAGTGGCGATGGCGTTACCACTGGCAATGCTTATGCAGAGTACCTTCTGGGCCTGGCTGACAACTATACGCAGGGATCCGGCCAGCGCGAGGATGTGCGGGGAAGTTCGGTTTATCCATTCGCGCAGGATAGTTGGAAGATTAAACCCAACCTGACGCTAAATTATGGCCTTCGTTGGGAGCTTGACACGCCTCCCACCGACATTGCTCAGCACGTGGAAACATTCCGGCCCGGGCAAACCAGTACGATTTATCCCTGCAGCGCAGCGGACCAAGGTGCTTGTCCGACCGGCTTGGTCGTCCCTGGCGATAAAGGCGTCCCCGCGGGTATGACGTCCACTTACTACAAAGCCTTTGCGCCGCGCGTCGGCATCGCCTATAGTCCAAACTTTAAAGACGGGTTCCTGGGAAGGGTTTTCGGGGACAATGGCAAGACTAGCATTCGCGCAGGATGGGGGCTGTTTTACAATCCCATCGAAGAGTTGGTGCTGGCGCAATTCGGGGCGGAACCGCCATTCGGCGGCAGTTCGTCCTTGTCTAGCGTGTTCTTTAACACACCCTTCGTAAGCCAGAGTGACGGAACCATTAGTCCGAATCCGTTCACCGGAATCTTGAGTCCGGTGCGCGGGCAGCCCGTTGATTTGTCGGTCTTCCGTCCGATTCTTCTCTACGGTGAATTTCAGCCGCACCTGCGGACGCAATACACCGCCCAGTACAATCTGACCATTCAGCGGCAACTCGGCAGAGACACAATGTTGCAGCTCGGCTACGTCGGATCGCAGGGCCATCGTCTGCTGGCGACCCACGACATTAACCCGTCCAATCCTCAGACCTGCCTGGATATTAATACTGTGCAAGGTAGTGGCACATGCGGCCCCTATGGGGAGGATGCGGAATTCGACTTCGGTCCCTTGGACGTTGCTCCCATCGGAGGCTTCCATCTTCCGTACGGTCCGAATGGCCCTACCGTCATTCCCGCAGGTACCTCGCTCAACGGTTTAAAGCTAGTCGGTTTGCGGCCGTACTCTTCACCTAACTGCAACCCTTTTACAGGCACAGGTTGTCCTTTGGATGGCGTACCAGTATTCACTGACATCTTTGCTGAAGACACTATCGCCGGATCCAATTACAACTCGTTCCAGGCGATGCTCGAAAAGCGCTTTTCCGGCGGGTTGCAGTTCCAGGCGGCTTACACGCTCAGCAAATCGATTGACGATGGCTCGACCTTCGAGGAAAGTCTGAATCCTTTTAACTTCCGGGCCAGCCGCGCGCTCTCGCTATTTAATTCGAAGCAGCGCTTCGTGGTCAGTTACACTTGGGACCTTCCTATACCGAAACATCAGGGAATGATGGGCAGGCTTCTGAACGATTGGTCGGTTTCGGGTATTACGGAGTTCCAGAGTGGATTTCCTATTCGCCTGAATACCGAAGATGACACCGAACTGATCAGCAGCCTTTTCTTCCTGGGAACAGAGGCGCCGCAGCAAGTCTTGCCCTTCAAGAGACTCGATCCCAGAAAGAATGGCAATTATTATTTCAACCCCGCGACCTTTGCCGATCCCCCGCTGGGGCAGTTTAATGTGGGCACCCAGCGCACCATTTGTTGTGGTCCAGGGCTCGATGACTGGGATTTCTCGGTACACAAGCAGATCAATTTGACGGAAACCAAGTATCTTCAGTTCCGCGCGGAACTCTTCAATGTTTTTAACCATACCAACTTCTCGAATCCGGATGGCGGTTTCTCGGACGGATCCCAGTTCGGCGAAATCACAACGGCTGGCGATCCCCGTGAAGTACAATTTGCTTTGAAGCTGTTCTTCTAGTTCTAAGCCTGGGGCGGCTTCGGCCGCCCTTGCCTACTCTAATGGCCGTCAACCGGCCTGAGATTTCTCGGAGAAATACGATGTACCCCGAATTGCAAAAAGAGCTCGATACTTTCGAGCGACGCACGCCGAAATCTGCCGCCGCCCACAAAAAAAACCTGAAGCGTATCCCGCTGGGAGTGGCCAGCAACTATCGCGCTTATGATCCCTGGCCGATCTTCGTGAAAGAAGCCCGCGGATCGCATTTCCGCGATCTCGATGGCAATGAATACCTCGACCATAACCTTACTTTCGGTGCACTCATGGCCGGGCATTGCCACCCAGCCGTAATGAAAGCCGTCGAAAAGCGGCTGTCCACCGGCACCATGTTTGGCATGCCGCATGACATGGAGTGGGAGCTGGCGGAAGAGATCTGCGACCGGTTTCCAGTGGAGATGGTACGTTTCGGAAACAGCGGCACCGAAGCTACCATGCACTCTGTTCGCCTGGCACGGGCCGCGACTGGACGCGACAAGATTCTTAAATTTGAAGGCGCCTATCACGGACTGCATGATGCCGCGCTAGTCAGCGTCAAGCCTCACGCACCGGACTACGGCGACGTCAACGCCCCGACTTCTGTTCCGGGCGGTCTCGGTGTGCCCAAGGCCAGCCTTGAAAATGTGACCATTGCTACTTTCAACGATCTCGCCAGCGTGGAAAATCGTTTCAAGCAGTTTCCCGGACAGATCGCCGCCATCATTCTCGAACCGATTCTGATGAATGTTGGGCTCTGCATGCCGAAAGCCGGGTTCCTGGAGGGATTGCGAGAGATCGCCACCAGGAACGGCGCTTTGCTGATTTTCGACGAAGTGAAGACGGGCGCGAAACTGGGATGGGGCGGCGCGTCGGAATACTTCGGAGTGAAGCCAGACATGATTTGCCTGGCCAAATCCATCGGGGGCGGATTCCCGTTGGCTGCGTTTGGCACGAGCAAGGTCGTGATGGGCCTTATCTCGGACCACAAGGTCTTTCACGGCGGGACCTACAACACCAATCCTGTCTCGATGGCAGCGGGCCTGGCAACCTTCCACGAAGTACTCACTCGTGAGAACTACGCCCACGTCGATAAGCTGAGCACAAAACTCAGCGAAGGATATCGAAAGACGGTGGCAAAGGTTGGATTGAAGGCCTACGTGGTCAGCGCGGGCGCAAATGGCGCGCTGATGTTCTATCCCAAAGAAATCCAAAGCTATCGCGACTGGGAAAAGATCGACATCGATCTGTGGCGGCTCTATTGGTTTGGCATGGTGAACCGGGGGGTGATGCCGCAGCCCTATTGGTGGGACGAGCAGTGGACGATTTCCGTCCAGCACACCGAGGCTGATATCGACAAGCATCTGGCAGCTTTCGAAGATGTGGCGCCTGCGCTGGCCAAGGTTCAACAAGAGAGTCCGGAACCGGTCGCGGTTGCGCACTAAAAAATAAAGGCCAGAGCGAAACCAGGGAGAGGCGATTTGCCTGTTAGCCAATCGGAGTCCAGCAAGCCCCATCTGAAGCGGGTCTTGGGCCGCCGCGACCTCGTGTTTCTATTCGTGGTCGCAGTATTCAATCTGAACGTTGTGCCGTCGATCGCTGCCAACGGCGGCGTCACGGTTTGGCTGTGGATCATCTCCCTGATGCTTTTCTTTTGGCCGCAGGGGATTGCCGTCATCGAGCTAGCCCATCGTTATCCTGGGGAAGGCGGTGTCTATCTTTGGGCCAAGGAAGTTTTCGGGGACTTCCACGGTTTCCTTTCCGGCTGGTGCTACTGGACCAACAACATGCTGTATGTGCCGACGGTGATGCTGTACTTTGTCGGCGTATCCGTATTCGTCCTCGGGCCCGGGCATCAAGGATTGGCGGACAACAAGACCTTTGCCCTGACGACATCTACGGTGTTGTTAGCGCTGCTGACGATCCTCAACATTGTCGGTTTGGGGGTCGGCAAATGGCTCAATAATTTGGGTGCGATTGGGACGGGAATTGCTGCCGCGGTCCTGATTGGCCTGGGACTGGTAATTTTCTTCCGCTACGGAACCACCATCACCGCGGCGGATTTCCGCATCCCTCCCAATCCTCGTTTCGTGCTGAATTCCTTTGGCGTGATCTGTTTTGGCCTGGTGGGACTGGAACTTGCCTCGGTCATGGGTGATGAAATTCGTGACCCCGAGCACACTCTTCCCGGTGCCGTTGCCTGGGGAGGCGTGATCTCCGGCCTGTTCTACATTGGAGCCACACTGACGCTCCTTATTGCTGTTGGAAAAAATGACATCAGCGTGTTGCAGGGCATCGTTCAAGCCGTAAGCCACATGGCCGGAAGCGTGGGAATGTTCTGGATTGTCATTCCGTTCGCGCTCATGTTGAGCGTATCCATTGCGGGCATCGGCTCGGCGTGGATGGGCGGATCAGCGCGAATTCCGTTCGTCGCCGGGCTTGATTCGTACATGCCATCATGGCTGGGCAAAGTGCACCCCCGATACAGGACTCCTTATGCGGCCCTGGTTGTGCAAGCGCTCGTGTCGCTCGTGCTGGTGGTGATCAACTTTGTTGCATCCGGCGGAGTGCAGGAAGCGTTTCAGACCATGCTCTCGCTTGCGGTAGTGCTTCAATTGGTCCCGTTCCTCTATGTGTTTGCGGCGTTGCTGAAGTTTGCCTTCAGCGACTCGGTACGCAAGGGGCGCTACGGCAAGGGGCTTCTTTTTTTTGCGGGCGCAAGTGGTTTGGTCACGACGATTCTTGGAATTGTGCTGGCATTCTTTCCCGCGAAACAAATCAGTTCGATATGGTGGTACGAAGCAAAGATGTTCGGGATTACTTTCGCCTTCTTAGCGTTGGCCGCATTCTTTTTCTTTGTTTATGGACGTCACAAGCTGCCCGAACCGGTGGCGGCTCGCGCATGGCAAGAGTAAGGGGGTTTGTATGCCGGGTGGTGTGAAGACGGACTTCAAGACTTATCAGCTCTACATCAATGGCGAATGGGTTGCCAGCAAGTCGGGCAAGGCTTTTCCCGTCTACGACCCTTCTACCGAAGAAGTGTTTGCCCAGGTTCCCGATGCGAATGGCGAAGACGTAAACCGCGCCGTGGCTGCGGCCCGGACCGCTTTTGATGAGGGCCCGTGGAGCACGACTACCCCTCAGGAGCGAGGGCGGGTTTTATTTCGTCTCGCCGAAAAGATTCGCCAGAATACCACCATGCTAGCGGAGCTCGAAGCACGCAACTGCGGCAAACCTATCGTCGAGGCAGAATACGACATTGCGGACGTGGCCACATGTTTTGAGTACTACGGTGGCCTGGCGACAAAGGTTCTCGGCTACGTAAATCCGGTTCCCGACAATGCGTTGAGCTTGACGCTGAAAGAACCCATCGGAGTTGCTGGACAAATTATTCCCTGGAATTACCCGCTGCTCATGGCCGCCTGGAAACTTGCCCCTGCCCTGGCTGCGGGCTGCACTTGCATTCTCAAGCCCGCCGAGCAAACTCCGCTCACAGCGCTCGAAATGGCGAACTGGCTGGGGGACGTAGGTCTGCCGCCAGGAGTGGTGAACATCATCACGGGATTCGGCGAAACCTGTGGCGCGCCGTTGGTGCAGCACCCCGATGTTAACAAGATCGCCTTCACCGGCAGCGGATCTGTCGGCAAAATCATCGTGAAACAGGCTGCCGACACCGTGAAACGAGTCACACTCGAACTCGGCGGCAAATCTCCCAACATATTCTTCGCCGACGCCGATTTCGAAGCGGCAATCGACGGGGCGCTCTTCGGCGTCTTTATCAATCAAGGGGAAGTTTGCTCGGCGGGGAGCCGCATACTGGTGCAGAAGTCCATTTACAAGAAGTTTGTAGACGCGATGACCGAGAAGGCGAAGAAAATCAAACTGGGCGCGCCTTTGGACCGCGACACAAAAATGGGCCCGCTGGTCAGCAAGGATCAATACGAGCGAGCGCGTTCTTACCAGGAAGTGGGCAAAAAAGAAGCCAAGCTGGCCATCGGTGGCGGACGCGCTGAAAAATTTGCCAAGGGCTACTATGTCGAGCCGACCATTTTTTATGATCTTGACAACAGCGCGCGCATTGCCCGCGAAGAAATCTTCGGCCCGGTCGCTGCAGTCATTCCTTTCGAAGATGAAAAAGACGCCGTCAAAATCGCCAATGACTCGCCTTACGGTCTGGCCGCCGCGGTTTGGACTCGCGACATCTTCAAAGCTTTCCGCGCGGTGAAGGCGATTCGTGCGGGCGTTGTCTGGGTGAATCACATGCAGCCGACGTACGTGGAAGCTCCTTGGGGCGGCTACAAACAATCGGGTTTTGGACGCGAATTGGGACCGTGGGGCATCGAAGAATATCTCGAAACCAAGCAGGTGCACATCAATCTTAACGAGCAGCCGATTGGCTGGTACTGAGACTGGTCGTTGGCTGCAAGACTGTGAATCGGCCCGCGAGTAAAGACTTAAAGACCGAAGACCAACCACCGAACCAGGAGAAGTGAGAACTCAGATGGGAAGCATTCAACTCAAAACCGCAGTTCCCGGCCCCAAATCGAAAGCTTTGGCCGAGCGTCGTGCGGTTGCGGTGCCGCGCGGACTCTCGCATGCCACGCCCATCTATGTGGCGAAGGCGGAAGACGCTTGGCTGGAAGACGTCGACGGGAACCACTACATCGATTTTGCCGGTGGCATCGGCTGCCTCAACGTCGGGCACCGGCAGGAGGGCGTGATTACGGCCGTCCGCGATCAGCTTGATCAATTTCTTCACACGTGCGTGCAGGTCACGGCCTATGAGAACTACGTCCGTCTCGCCGAACGCATGAATCAGGTTGCGCCCGGCAAGTCTCCCAAGAAAACTTTATTTGTGAACAGCGGCGCGGAGGCCGTGGAAAACGCCGTGAAAATCGCGCGGGCTCACACCGGACGTTCGGGGATCATTGCGTTTGAGGACGCCTTTCACGGTCGCACCATGATGACTTTGGCACTCACCAGCAAAACGCATCCTTACAAAGCCGGGTTCGCGCCCTTTCCTGGTGAGGTTTATCGCATTCCTTATGCGTATTGCTACCGCTGTTCTTACTCGTTGAAGTATCCCTCCTGCGATTTATTCTGCGCGCGTCACTTGGAAGACACCTTCAAGCGTGTAGTCGCTTCGGAAGATGTTGCTGCCGTAATCGCCGAGCCAGTGCTGGGCGAAGGAGGATTCGTCGTTCCTCCGCCAGATTTCTTCCGTGTATTGATGGAGATTTGCCACAAGCACGGAGTGCTCTTCATTGCGGACGAAGTGCAGAGCGGCTTCGGCCGCACTGGCAAACTTTTCGCCAGTGAACATTACGGAATTGAACCGGACATATTAGTGACCGCCAAATCGCTGGGCGGCGGGCTGCCGCTCGGCGCCATTACGGGCCGCGCGGAAATCATCGATGCGCCCGGCCCCGGCGGTCTGGGCGGCACGTTTGCCGGCAATCCTCTTTCCTGCGCAGCGGCGCTGGCGGTGCTGGACCTGTTTGAACACGGTAACCTGCTGGCCCGTGCGAATGAACTCGGGAGCCGTTTTCAGAAGCGTGCACGCGAGTGGCAGAAACGCTGGGCGATCATCGGGGAGGTTCGTGGCTTGGGCGGTATGCAAGCGATTGAGCTGGTCAAGTCATCCGACAAGCGGGAACCCGCGTCGGATGAAACCAAGCAGGTTACTCAGTATTGCTACGAGCATGGCCTCATCACGATTACCGCCGGTTCATATGGTAACGTGATTCGCGTGCTGGTGCCACTGGTAGCGTCGGACGCAGTATTGGACGAAGGCCTGGATATTCTAGAATCTGCGCTCCGCGCGGTTTATGAGAAACGAGGCATTGTCGCCCAAACGGTTTAGTTTTCTAATTTGAGAAGAGATTATGACTACTGCGACTGCAATCCTGAATAAAGTTCCTAACTACATCAATGGTCAATGGGTGGAGTCTTCGACCCGCGAATGGATGGACATTATCAATCCCGCAACCGGCGAAGTCATCGCCCAGTCCCCATTGTCGGATACCGCGGAGGTCAATGCCGCCATTGAAGCGGCTGCGGCAGCATTTCCAGAGTGGCGGCGCACGCCGCCAGAAGATCGTATTCAGCCACTGTTCAAACTGAAGATGCTGCTCGAAGAACACATCGACGAGTTGGGCCGCATCATCACGCAGGAAAACGGCAAGACTTTCGCCGAGGGCAAAGCCGAACTGCGCCGCGCTATTGAGAACGTGGAAGTTGCCTGCGGCATCCCAATGATGATGCAGGGCTACAATCTGGAAGATGTGGCCCGCGGTATTGACGAGTTCATGGTCCGCCAGCCGCTTGGTGTGGTTGCGGCCATCACTCCCTTCAATTTTCCGGGAATGATTCCGTTCTGGTTTCTGCCCTACGCCATCGCCACTGGAAACACCTTAGTCCTCAAGCCGTCCGAGCGCGTGCCCCTCACCATGCGGCGGGCATTTGAACTGCTAGATCAAACGGGAATCCCGAGGGGTGTCGTCAATCTGGTGAACGGCGGGAAAGCCGCTGTCGATGCGCTACTTGATCATCCCAAAGTCCGAGCGGTCAGTTTTGTTGGTTCTACGCCAATTGCAAAATATGTCTATGCCCGCGCCGCAGCCAATGGAAAACGCGCGCAGTGCCAGGGTGGCGCCAAGAACCACGTCATCGTTCTGCCTGATGCCGATATGAAAATGGCCACGCAGATCATCAGCGACAGCGCTTTTGGTTGCGCCGGGCAACGCTGCCTGGCCATCTCCGTGGCTGTGACGATTGGCGACGCGCAGAAAACTTTCCGTGACTCCATCACTGAATCCGCAGCTTCGTTAAAGACCGGCAATGGTCTTGAAGAAGGCGTGCAGATGGGACCGGTGATCACGCCGCAAAGCAAATCGCGAATTGAGTCGCTGATTGCCACTGGCGAGAAGCAAGGCGCGAAAGTCCTGCTGGATGGGCGCAACTCGAAAATTACCGGGCTTGAATCCGGAAATTTCGTGAAGCCAACCATCCTCGACAATGTGCCCGCCACCAGTGAACTGGCGGACACGGAAATCTTTGGCCCAGTGCTTAGCCTTGTCCACCTCAATGACATGGACGAAGCCCTCGCGTTCCTGGAGCGCAGCGCCTATGGCAATCAGGCGTCTTTGTTTACCTCCAGCGGATCGGCCGCGCGCCGCTTCCGCTATGAAGCGCCCGCGGGCAATATTGGCATCAATATCGGCGTGGCTGCGCCCATGGCCTATTTCCCGTTCAGCGGCTGGAAGAATAGTTTCTTTGGCGATCTGCACGGGCAGGGACGCGACGCCATCGAGTTTTATACCGACAAGAAAGTTGTTGTGGAACGCTGGGCGAAAGAACAGTCGCGAAAATTCTGAGGACTTATGGCGGACACCATCCAGAAATACAAAGATTACGTGATGACCGGCTTCATGAAGTCGGTTGTCCCCATTGTGATCGACAAAGCCAACGGCTGCACCGTGACCGACATCAACGGTCGCGAATATCTCGACTGCTTTGCCGGCATCTCAGTGGTTAATGCGGGGCACAATAATCCGCAAGTGATTGCGGCTGCCAAAGCGCAAATGGACAAGCTAGTCCACTGCGCGTCTTATATCTATCATGCCCAGCCGGTCGCCGATTTAGCGGAGAAGATTGCCCACATTACTCCTCGTGGATTGACGAAGACGTTCTTTGGCAACGGCGGTGCTGAAGCCATTGAAGGCGCCATGAAGCTCGCCCGTCTCTACAGCGGCAAACATGAGTTTATCTCTCTCCACGCCAGCTTCCATGGACGCAGCTGGGGCACGCTGAGCATCACCGGCAACGTGGGACGCAAGAAGCGCGGCGGCCCGTATGCCGCCGGCGTCAGCTTTGCTCCCGCACCTTATACCTATCGCTCCCAGTGGAAAGACCCGGAGGAGTGTGGACGGCAGTGCGCCAAAGCGATTGACGACGTGATCCGCTTCACGACTGCTGGTGATGTTGCCGCGTTTATCGCCGAGCCTGTCATGGGTGAAGGCGGCATCATCGTTCCTCCGCCCAATTATTTCAAAGAAGTGAAAAAAGTCCTCGATCAGCACGGAATCTTGTTTATTGCAGACGAGGTCCAGTCTGGCTTCGCCCGTACCGGAAAGATGTTTGCCATTGAACACTACGGCATCGTGCCCGACATTCTCGTGATCGCCAAAGGCATCGCCGATGGCTTCCCGCTGAGCGCATTTACAACACGCCCTGAAATCGCCGCTGCCTATAGGCCGGGGGACCACCTCTCCACCTTCGGAGGCAACCCAGTTTGCTGTGCTGCTTCGCTTGCCAATATCGAATTCATGGAGAAAGAAAATCTTCCGGCCCGCGCCACGGAGACTGGCAACTATGCCATGGCGAAGTTGCGAGGATTGCAGAAACAGAATTTTGTCATCGGGGAAGTGCGCGGTCTGGGTCTGATGATCGGCGTGGAATTGGTAAAAGACGAAAAGCTCACCCCGGCAGTCGCCGAGGCGGAAGCGATTCGCGAGTCATTACTTCTTCAAGGCGTCCTGGTGGGTTTGGGCGGCGTTTATGGCAACGTGATCCGTTTCCAGCCGCCACTGATCATCACCAAGCCACAAATTGATCGAGCCATCAACGCCTTTGCAAACGCGCTACTCGAGGTGGCCCAGCCAGCAACGGTTTAGTTCGCGCTTAGAGGTCATCACTCTCCCGGCGGTTTAAGTCTTTCGGCGCGCTGAGCGTGCGTCCGTCACTTGCGTGGCGGATCTCGATTCCACCGTTCACATTGCTCAGTTTGATCCGCGTGCCACCATTGCCAAGTTCGCCGCGCAGGTCATGACCCACCCAGCGATGATCGTTCACGTGCAAGCCGAAATCATTGTCAATTCCGCCATGAACCGTTGAAGCCTCAAGCCTCGCCTGAGAGTCCGAAGGCAGCGTCAGCTCAACACTCCCATTCACGGACGAGAGTTCAATGGGAGAGTCTCCAAGGCGATCAAACCCCACTTCAGTGTGGCCGTTAATATTGGAAAGCTTAGCTGGGCCTTGCAGTCCGTGGGCGGTCAGCTGTCCGTTAATACAAGCGGCCCGCACTTCGCCAGCTACTCCCTGGATGTCCAACGAGCCATTGATGAGTTTGATGTCATCCAAACGGGCGCCGCGCGGGACGGTGAGCGTGTACTCCACACCGGCCGGATTGTCCCGGCCGTTCCAGTTGTTGTGGTGCCGGGAATCCTGGTCGCGGTATTCGGTGCGGATAGAGACAGAATCACTGCTGGCGTCTACCTTGATCGCGGCGGCGTCGAGCCGTTCTTTGCTCTCGGCATACTTTACGGCGTCGACCCTAGCCTCATTCTTGTCCCAGCCGGTGATGTGCACCGCGCCATTAATATTCTCCAGTTCGATCCGGCCACCGGAAGCCAGGGGGTAAGTTTGGTGGAATTCTTCGGTCAGTTGCCCGTGGTCAGCAGCCTGGGCTTGGACAGCAATGAATAACAAAGCGCACAGCGCACCCAGAATAGCCCCGATCCAAGGGGAGAGTTTGTTTTGGCGGTTCATGGCTCCTCCATTAAACAAGGTATAGACGGAGGACGGTTCAATTCGTGAGTGAGAAAATGAGATCTTCGGACCGAGATCGGATGGCGTTAGTTGCCTGCCAGCGTTGGCGTTCCCTGCGCATGCTCGCGCTTTCGTTCCGCTTCCGAAACGATATAGACGATCAGGATCCCAAGCTGCGGCTCAATAGGATGGCGATATCGCGGATGAGGGAAGACAAAGTAGTACACCGTGGGATACGACAAAATCAGCCATAAAAACAGCCATGCCCCAGGTCTGCGCTGTCGCAGGGCGCGCCCCAGCCCCCAAAAGGCAAGAACAGATGAAGCCAGGAAGATTGAATCCTTGAATGGGGCAAGCGCAGGGATTTCCGACAAACGCGGCAGCCCTGCCCAGTAATAGATAAACCGCTTGAGACTGAGACCTGCAAAACGCGCATAATCTTCACGTATAAATGCCATCGCTTCTCGCTTACGTTCCGCCACATAAGCGAGTTCTCCCAATTGGCGATAGCGCCTCATCTCGAAAACATTCTGGCTGGGATGCAGGAATTCCATCCAGGTGCCGTTGGCTCCAGGGCCATTGCCGAGGCGCAACTCAGCCCCAAAGTTTGACCGGACAAACACAAATCGTCCGAATACTTGATGATTTCTAACCAGCCAGGGCGTGATGCACGCAACAAAGACAGCCGACGCCAGAACTACCCCGCCGAGCGAACGTTTGCCTCGCCGCCAGCGCTGATACCAGGGCCACAACCCAGAGGCCGGCAGAAAGGCGAGCAGAGATGTATTGGTGAGGGCGCTAATGCCCCAGAGCAGGCCAAACCAGAGCCACGGTTTCCACCCGTCGGCTTCCTCGAGGTCGAGTGTGAGCCAAAAAATTACGGCAAGCAGAAAAGCGGCCAGACTGGTTTCCCATACCCAGCGAGTACACCAATACATGACTGACGGCAGCAGCGCCCAAAGCCATGCAGACCAGACAGCCACTCTCTCACTGAAACAACGCTTGGCGATCAGAAAAATAGGAATACAAGTCAGGGCAGAGAAAACGCTGTTGATGCCGAGCAGAACCAGCGCCGAAGCATGACTGTAGATCCCGAACCATCTGAAAACGCCGGCGATCAAAAACGGATAAAGCGGCGGCTCCCAGGCCGTGAGTCCTGTAGTCTGATTAAATGGGTTACCGAATCCATGACCTGACGTGATCGACCGCCCAATCCTTCCCATTTCGAAGCCGAAACTGAAGTTGTCGTCAATCGTCTTGAATTTGTAGGTATGCGCGATGACAATCCAACCCGCGCGTAGGATGAAAGCAACGATCACCATCCAGAAACAAGATGTGCCCGCCTGAGTCCACCAGCCGCGGAACTGGCCAAGTGTGCCGGTTTTTCTTGACAGACGCTTGGTTGTGAGATCAGCCATGCGGGAACTTCATTTGTAGCTGATCTCAAGGTGTTCAGCAAGAAAGGACTGCGGCTGTGCACAGCCGATTTCCTTGCATTGCGCGCTTTGTCCAACCTAAACTGAAGCTAGCTTGTAGGCTAGGCTGGAAACAGCCCTTCGAACTGACAATCATGCCTGAATTCGTGAAGCTAACTACGCAAACCGAACTGCCCGCCCAGGGCGAAGCCAAAGAATTTCCCTGCGGCGACAAAGTCATCTGCATTGCCAATGTGAACGGCTCAATCACCGCCATGGACAATGTCTGCCTGCACCGTGGAGGCCCGCTGGGACAGGGCGTGATCGAAGGGAACAAGGTTGTCTGCCCCTGGCATGGATGGCAATGGGACCCCAAGACGGGCGAGGCCGCACATAATCTGAACGCAAAAGTGGCGGTCTATCCGCTGAGGGTGGAAGGCAGCGACGTGATGATCGATGTATAGGATCTGCCTGGCCTAAGACCAAGAGTATGAGCCCGCTAACTCACTTCCTTACAGGATGGGTGTTCGCCAACTGCGCACGATTGGACCGCAAGGAGCGGGCCTTAGTCACGGCGTCGGTTGCGCCCGACATAGACGGTTTGGGCATTATTCCTGAGCTGCTCACCCGCAATTCAACGCACCCTGTTGTGGTTCTCGCTTTATCACTCGCTTCATACTCTAGCGTTCGGGTTTGTAATTGCCGCGATCGCGTTTGTTCTTGCCAAACAAAAATGGAAGGTTGGATTCTTCGCTCTGGCGAGCTTCCATTTGCACCTCATTGAAGACCTGGCGGGCTCTCGCGGACCCGATCGATATCAGTGGCCCATCCCGTACCTGAAACCACTCTCTTCGGCACTGCAGTTGACCTGGCAAGGACAATGGGGGCTGAACGCCTGGCAAAACGTAGTCATTACAGCCATACTGTTGCTCGTAACATTTTGGCTGGCTTGGTGGCAGGGATTTTCGCCGCTAGAGATGATTTCGGCTAAGGCTGATGCGGCCTTTGTTGAGACTCTTCGTCGACGATTTCCAGGGCATCCCGAAGCTGCTTAGATATTTGTGTTCAGCAGTCCGAGGTGCAAACGCTATCCCAGATACTTCAAGAACTGGCTTGGCTTGTCGTCAAACCCCGGAAACACCTGATCCAGATTCTTGTTCCCGAGGTGTTGATAGACAGCCTCGCCGATCACGCGGCGGAAGTCTGTTGTAACCACGAGGTCGCGACCTTCATAGAGTTGCGATTGATCGAGCCCCGGCCAGCGTCCGTAGACTCTTCCGCCTTTTACCGAGCCTCCCATCACGAACATTACGTTGGCGTGGCCGTGGTCGGTGCCGCGATTGCCGTTTTCGCGCACGGTTCGTCCGAACTCCGACATGGTCACCACGACGGTATCTTCTCCGAGGTCGCCGAGGTCCGTCCAGAACGCGGCGAGAGATTGTGAAAAATCGTGGAGCACATTTGCGATCTGGCCCTGTGTATTGCCTTCGTTCACGTGATGGTCCCATCCGCCGATGTCAGCGAATGCTACTTGCACTCCGAGATTTGCTTTGACGAGCTGGGCAAGCTGCTTGAGGCTGTCGCCGAACCGGCCTTTGGGATAATCGGCCCCGGCAGCCGGCGTGTACTTGGACGGATCGGACGCCTTCAGCATTTTTACCGCATTAAAAGTTTCCTGTCCCGTGCCGTGCAGCACCGTATCCACGGAATGTTCGTACATGGCTTCAAAAGTATTGGCGATGGGGGCGGCGTTCGGGTTGCGGCCGCCCACTCCGAAGTCATTGATGTTGTTGATGGCTACCGCTGGCTCGTTGCCGGAAAGGATGCGCGGCATGGAAGGCCCCATCGCAATCGCGCGAAATGCGGACTTGTCCGCGGGGTCGGGCAAGGAATGGAGAGTCCGGTTCAGCCATCCATCATCGGTGGCCTTTACGCCGGGCGTTCCGGACTCCATGAAATCCTGCGCGTCAAAGTGAGACCGCGTGGGGTCGGGAGAGCCAGCCGCGTGCACAATTGCGAGATGGCCCTGTTTCCAAAGGGGCTGCAAATCAGACATCGAAGGATGAAGTCCGAAAAATCCATCCAGATCAAGCACGTCTTTACGTGGAATATTGATAGACGGACGCATCGCGTAGTAGGCCTGCTCGCCGTGAGGCACCACAATGTTGAGACCGTCCGCCGCGCCACGCTGGAAAATCACCACCAGCCGTTTATTCTTTCCCCCGATCGATTCGGCGGCATAGGCAGCACGAGTCAGAAAAGCTGGAACCGCGGCTGTGCCCACGACGGCGAGAGCGCTGTTGCGAAGAAAAACTCTGCGGGTAATCGACATCGATAAGCTCCTGACTGCTGCCTTCTACCTCTTCTGAAACTCCGGTGATCCCAAAATCAATCCTGCGATGGCGCCGACGTTGGGCGGATGCACAGGATCGTCCAGCTTGCGCTGAGCGATCGTGGGATCCTCCAGACGCGCCGCAATCGTGTCATGTGTTTGTTTTGACACATCTCCATCGAGCAGGCTGGTTTCGAGCAGCGCCAAAGTTTGCATCGGGTCAACCGGCATCGCGGCGGTACCGAACGCGTGCTCAGGGCTCACCTGCACACCTTTGAGCTTACCGGCGGTCAACGCGAGCGCGAAATTCATCCGTCCCAGGAGTGCGGACGAATTTACCCAGGTGTCCGCCTTCATGGAATAGCCGGTCGGTGGCTGCATGCCATAAAGCGGCATTCCCAGGTTTTGCAGTTGCCGGGCCAAAGTCATGGCATCGGTGACTTCGGCACCACTCGCGCGCAGGGCTGAGACCACAAACTCCAAAGGTGTTTTTACTTTGGCGCGGTAGGAGTCCTGCGACCAAAACTCAGGCGAACGTAACATCGTTCTTAATACCTCGCGAATGTCGCCGTCCTTCTTCAAAAAGGTTTGCGTCATGCGATCGACCAGCTGGGGCGGCGGATTGTCCGAAACGAACCGCATCGCCAGCTTGGTGCAGACGAACTTGGCCGTGGCGGGATGATGCGCCAGGATGTGCAACACCTCAAAGCCTTCCTTCTGACCATTCGCTTTGATGTGATGCCCGAGAACGGTTTTCTCTCCCGGCTCGTGCATACGCTCATCGAATTTAAAGGCAGCGCCATCTTTGGGTTGCTTGATTGTCCAACCCGTAAGCACGCGGGCGACTTCGGTGACATCATTCTGCGTATAGCCGCCGTTCACCCCCACAGTATGCAATTCCATCAGCTCGCGGCCATAATTTTCATTGAGCCCGTTACGCTTGCCCTTAGCCTGCCTTACCGGGCCGTTCTGCCGGGCCCGTTTTCTGGCGGCGCCTTTGTTCCCGCGCTTGCCAATGCCATTGGCGACATCGGAATTTGGCCCCACACTCAGCCAGTTGTCGAGGTAATACAACATGGCTGGACTTTCTGCGGTCGCCACCAGCAGATCTTCAAATTTGCCCATGGCATGCGGACGAATGACATCGCGCTCATAGCTGGTGACCAGAAAGCGGTCCGCATCCTTACCGAGAAACACATTGAAGTGATTGAACCAGAAGTCCGTCATCACATCCTGTAACTGGCGTGCGCTGTAGGTCGCACGCAGCAATTTGCCCTGGACGAGCTCCTCATCCACAACTTGTTCCGGATTGTTCAGCGCCATGAGAGTTTCGCGCTGCTCCGGGCTCATTTCCTCCGTAAACTTGTCCCGCTTGTCGCCTTTGAGCGAACTGCTGAAGGCAAGCCGGTTTGCCGCCGACATTTGAATAATTTCCTTCATCCTCTGATCGGGCGGCAGGTGCATCAGTTCATCTATCAGAGCGTTGTTATTGAAACGATCTTCACGCATGCGGGCTTGCTCGTCGTCAGCAGTGGTCATCGTCGTCTTCGTCCCCGCGTCGCTGTTTTGTTCGCCCGGGTTGTTGGCAGGTGGCGCATTAGCGGCCAGTTGCTTCGTCGCTTTTTTCTCCTGCTTCTCCTGATAGCGCAATAGTTGTGCCTCATACACGGCCCGCTTCACTGGATCGGATGGCATGGACTGCTTGCCATCCTCAATGGCTTTGATCAACTGCCGGGGCGGGAAATTCTCCACAATCTCATCTGTATGCATGCGTAGTGAACGGAATGGAGACAAGCGGGCATCCAGCGCGGAGTCGTCAATTTTCTCAGGACGAAGTTGCTCATCGATCCATTTGTCTACTCCCATGGTCATCACGCGCTCAACGTCACCCGGTCTGGGACCGAACGTGAGTCTGTTCAGCGCATGCACGGCCCGTTTCTGTGCGTCCATCTGCGAGGCGGAAGAATACTGTTTGTCCTTCTTATTGCCGAGCGCGAGCTGCACAAATACCGTGAACCCAAGAAGCAGCGGGATCAGCAGCACCGCGAGTTGTCTGCGTTTGGGGTGCATATCGAAATCAGGCAGAAGAACCCCCTAGGAATTATCAACCCAAAGCGTGGGGAAAGTTGCTGGCGAAAAGAGTTACCTCGGTACAGTGTGGGGCAAGCTTAGTGACAAGGCAGCGCCTTCGCCTAAATCTATGCTACTCAAGTATATCGCCGGGAGTCAGATACAGCCGCCCGCTGCTTATCCTGTGTTGCAGGGTCGCGGCCATGTGGTCAATGTCAGTAGCGGCAATGCTTCCAGCCACACGACCTTCCAGGAAGGGAGTGCGATTGCTACCTACGGTGTCGCGTCGAACTTGCAGAAGCAAAGCTTGCACCGCATTGGGATCGAATTTGAGCGGGGTCATGCGAACGATCTCGGCAAGCACTCCGCCAAACGAGAGCCGTTCGCGGTAGGGACGTTCGCTGTTCATGGCATCGAAAGTGTCAGACAGTCCGATAATCCGCACTGCCATAGGGACTTCATCCATCCGGAGGCCGTCCGGGTAGCCGGAACCATCGCCGCGCTCGTGGTGCGAGCGCACGCTTTCCGGGATGCTCGGCCAGGGGAACTGCACACCGCTGACGATCTGATGTCCCACCAGGGTGTGGTCCGCCATTTCGCGGAACTCTTCGGCATCAAGCGAGGTCGGTTTTCCAAACAGCCGCTTGTCCACCGCCACCTTCCCAATATCGTGCAAGTAGCCAGCCGAGCGGAGGGCGGCCACATCGCCGTTATCCATGCTCATCGCCTCCCCGATGGCCGCAGCATAGCGCCCCACGCGCAAAGAATGTCCGTGAATATTGACGTGCTTCACATCAATGGCATTGGCAAAGGCTTCCAGAGCGTTGTCGTAAAAGCCATGCAGAGATCCCATCAGGCGCAGATTGTCAGAGACTCGTTGTGCCAGCGTTTGCGACAGGGAATGATTATGAATGGCGAGTGCGACATAGTGGCAAAGGAGGTCAAGAGCTTCCAGTTCATCCCCATCGTAGAGGGCGTCCCCCTCCCGGCGGCCCAACGCCACCATTCCGACCAGCTTGCCACCGACTTTCAAGGGAACCAGACATTTGAACAGTTCCGGTGCAACATTGCCGTTGGAGCTTAGAAACGCTTCCGCAGATCCCGGGCTCAAAACGATCGGCCCGCGGGCGGAAGTCAGGGCGTAAGCATGTTTAGGCAGGAGCGGGATGATTGCCGGTTCCGGCATCAGCGCAAAGCCGTCGGAAGCGATGGAGCTGAGCAGGGAAGGCTTGTCACTGAAGGTGAAGAGCACAGCTTCACGCGCACCGCCAGCTTGCAGCAAGGCAGTGAGGATGGCCCGCGCCGTCTGTGGAAACTCCCGTTCGGCCGTAATTGCCGGGCCGAGGTCGGACAGCGCTTCAACAGTTCGCAGGAGCCGCCGAAAATTGTCTTTCTGCACTGCCACTTGTGGGTGGGAGCAGAAACCCAGAGCAAAATGAGAGTACCATGCAGCAAAGTCACTGTATCTAGGCGACTTGTTGGTTAGTTTGGTGCTGTCTGGAAAGGTTCTAGCGGACAGATTTTCTCGCTGCGATGGCCCCGAACGTCATTTCTTCTGCGCGACTCTGGTTCGTCTTTTTCCACGCCAGAAACAATTCAGCGTAACTCTGGGTGATGTAGTCAGCGAACTCAAGTTTGAGTTGCCGGGCGGTTTGGTCAATCCAGCGCGACGGCCCTTCGATCTCGCCAAAATTCCCAATCGGAGTTTCATCTACTACCATTTGGCCTTTGCCATCGCTCCATTCGGCCCGGAATTTCTCGTAGCGGAACGTGGATCCAAAACCGAGAGCATGCAGAATGGCTTCCATTTGTGCGCCATCGGCGACCCTGGTTTCGGTTTCCACACGCGACTTGTGGCGTCCCACCGTGGCCTTGGCTTTATGAGTAAGCACCCACACGGACCCATATTTGCGAAGCCGCAACAAATCGCCTCGCTTTCTTAGGATCTGGCCGGGAAGATCGTAAAGCGTATTCATCTCGTGAGTGGGCCGGGTAACCAGGCGGAATCCCGCCGCTCGCAAGCGACGAGTGAGCGCGCGAATATCAGGGACGCGAAACTTGATTTCGATTTCTTTATGCGGAGCCATCACGGGCAGTATAAAGGACTTCTTAGGGCGGCGACCAGTTGCGCGATGACTCGTCCTCAGGCGCGAAAAAGGCGGCGTCTCCGCCGCCCTGGATTCAGAACTTTACCGAAACGCTACTTACTCATCGTGTCCGTTTTGGCCGCTGCGAGCATCTTTACACTCATCACGTGGATCGAATTCGTGTCAGCGTGTACGTGTGCGCTCAACAGAACGTGATGGCCTACATGGTCTTTGAGTGTCTCGGGGTTCATCACGTCCCACGATTTCCCGTCCTTGTCCAATACGAAACTAATCTTGTCTCCATCCGCTTTCACTGTGCCCTTGAGGTTCTTCAAGGGAGCGGCGGGTGCCATCTTGTCGTCAGGGGCCTTCGTCGTGTCCTGCGCAAAGGCCGAGACGCCGATCACTAAGGATAACGCTACTACGAGAACCATTAGCTTCTTCATACACAAATCTCCTTGAGTTTAAGAAACTCAGACTGAATTAGACTCCCACTGATCTTACGAAGCAAGTGGCAAAACGGATGTTCCGATGAGAAAATTCTCTAGGGGGTTGCCACGAAGAACAGGATAATGAGAAGGTTAACCAGGCAAACGACGAACAACTAGGAGCTAACAGCTAGAAGCCAAGGATCTGGCCTATTCAGCTGTCCGCTACTTTTCTCGCGCCACCACGAACTCGGGGGCCCACAACAAGGCGCGCTTGATCTCGGTGTCGGGAAAACTACAGATCGCATTTCGTGCCAGTTCCGCATATTTCATGGCACACGCGTTGGCCGCTTCAAGCGAACCATAACGATTCAGGACTTCGAGAATCTGGCCGTGAGTCACGCCGTCAAATGCCCTTTCGCGCACCACCGTTTCGATCAGTTTCCGTTCCGGTCGCGTACAGCGTTCGAGTGCGTGGATTACCGCCATCGTGACCTTACCCTCACGCAGATCGCTGGCCACCGGCTTGCCGAGCACGTTTTCCGAGGCAGTCAGATCGAGTACGTCGTCCACAATCTGAAATGCCATGCCCAGATCGCGGCCGTACTGCGCCAGATTTTCCTCCTGCTCCGGGGTCGCGCCGCCGAGAATCGCTCCCATTCGCATGCAGACCGAAAACAGGCACGCGGTTTTGCGGAAGATAAGATTGAAGTGCTCATCCAGGGAGATCAGCTTGCCCAGCTTTTCCATCTGGAGCAATTCCCCTTCGACCATCTGTTGGGTCAGCTCGATCAGCGTGTCAAGGATGCGGAAATTGCGCTCCTGCACCGCCACTTTAAAGGCCTGCATGTAGAGCCAGTCGCCCGCCAGTACGCACTTTGAATTTCCCCACTGCGTGTTAGCAGCTGGGCGGCCGCGCCGGGTCTGCGCTTCATCAATGATGTCGTCGTGGACCAGAGTCGCTGTATGAATGATCTCCACCACCGCACCCAACCGGGTGGCACCACGCCCCTGGTAGTTCAAGAGCTTTGAAGAGAGCAGGAGCAATGCTGGACGAATACGTTTGCCTCCGCCGTTTCGCAAGTACTCGCCGATCTCGGTGATCGCTTCCACGCCGGAAACCGTGTCCCGCCCGAACTCGCGCTCGATGGCGGCTAGGTCTTCGCGCAGCATCTCGAAGATCTCTTTCCCGTTGATGGCGGCGGTACTCAATTTCGTCCGTTTCATACTGCTTTCTCGGCGATGTTTCCGCAAACTTTGCGGACTCAGCAATCAGCTCTAGTTTGTCCGGTAATTCGTAAACTGCAAGTCGAGACCCAGGTCCTGTTGCCGCAAGAACGCAATGATTTCTTGCAGGGAATCGCGGTCCTTCCCGCTCACCCGCACCAAATCTCCCTGGATCGAGCCGTTTACTTTTTTCCTTGAATCCTTGATAAGCTTCACGATCTGCTTGGCTTTCTCGATCGGAATACCTTGCTGCATGGTGATCTTCTGTTTTGCCGTCGCGCCAGCCGCAGGCTCGACGGGCCCATAAGTCAGCCCCTTGAGCGAGACGCCGCGCTTTACCAGTTTTTGCTGCAGGATTTCGTTGACGGCTTTCAGCTTGTATTCGTCGATGGAGTGCAAAATGATTGCGTCCTTGCCCTCCAGTTCGATTTGCGACTTGGAATCCTTCAAGTCAAAGCGAGTATGGATTTCCTTCAGCGCGTGCTGGATGGCATTCATTACTTCCTGCAGGTCGAGTTTGCTTACGATGTCGAAAGTGTTCTCAGGCATTGCTTCAGCTCTATCTAATAGATTCCTCCGCAGTTGCGGAAGATGCACCTAACAAGCTAAATGGAGTTGGCCGTTTCGTGAAGAGAAAAGAATTTGTAGAAATTCCGGCTGGTCTGCGAACCAACCTCTTCGGTCGATATCCCCCGCAACTCGCCGATTTGCCGGGCCGTATCCTTAACGAACGCGGGCTCGTTGCGTTTGCCACGGTTCGGCACCGGAGCCAGAAATGGTGAGTCAGTTTCAATCAACATGCGGTCAAGCGGCACCTCCCTGGCCGCATCGCGAATCGGTTGCGCCTTGGGGAAGGTCACATTTCCAGCGAAGGAAATCATGAATCCCAGATCGAGTGCTTTCCTGGCATGCGCCAGGGATCCTGTGAAGCAGTGCAGGATCCCGCCGAACCCGCTCGGCGCCCAGTGTTTCTCGATCAACCCCAGACAGTCGACCCAGGCATTCTCACTGCCCTGCGCGGGGCGACAGTGGATCACTATAGGCAATTTTGCTGCCTCCGCTAGCTGCATTTGTTTGCGGAATACTTGCTGTTGCACATCTTGCGGGGAATGGTCGTAGTAATAGTCCAGCCCGATTTCTCCCCAGGCTATGACCTTGGGTCGCCTTGCCAGTTGTTCCAGTTCCTGGAAGTCGGCGTCGGTCGCCAGTTTAGCCTCGTGAGGATGAATGCCGATCGTCGCGTAGATAAATTCATATTTCTCGGCAAGTTGGATGCCGCAAGCGAGCGATCCCGGCCCAGTCCCGCTGCCAATGGCGACAATGGTCTCGACACCAGCTTCTTTCGCCCGCGCGATGACCTGTTCGCGGTCGGCATCGAACCGTTCCCCTTCGAGATGTGCATGCGAATCGACAAACATAAGGCAGGCTCTGGGCATTACAGACTGCTGAAAACTCTGGTTTTGGGTGGCGCAGCGCTTTTTAGCGCTGCGATAAAACCTTTGCTTTTCTGTGCGCGCTTCAGCGCCTGAGGTACCTGACACGAATTGTTCAGAATCTGTTCAGGCCCCCGACTCTCGGAAATCTGCAATCTAAAATCTTAAAGTTACTTTAACCTTGTTCCCACCGGGACATCCTCTAGAAAGCTTGCCAACACAGCCTTACCGCCTTCCGGTGATGCGGCCACAATCATTCCATTCGATTCCAATCCACGCATTTTCCTCGGCGCAAGATTGGCCACAATCACCACTTTCTTGCCGATCAACGATTCGGGCGTATACGACTCCGCAATCCCCGCCAGAATCTGACGGACTTCCGTTCCCAGATCCACTTCCAGCCGCAGCAGCTTGTCAGCCTTGGGTACTCGTTCAGCAACTTTCACCTGGCCTACACGCAATTCGACCTTAGCGAAGTCTTCGATGGTAATTTTTCCGTCCGGGACAGCCACGACGGGCTTTGCTGCTGGTAACACGGCTCCCGGATCGGCAACGACTTGCTTGACCTCGGCCGCGGCGGGCGTACTGCGCTGCTCCTCTTCCATCTTCTGCATCCTTTCAATGGCACTTTTGTCCGCGCGAGGAAACACAGGCTGCACTTCGCCGAGTTTTGTTCCCAGCTTAAGCTGGCCCCACTTCACATCAGACGACGCAAAATCCTTGATCTCTCCCAGCCCAAGCTGCGACCAGATTTTCGCGGTCGCATCTGGAATCACAGGGTGTGCCAGCGCCGTCGCGATGCGAAGCGCCTCGGCGCTGGTGTAGAGAACCGTCGCTAGCCGTACCCGACTTTCTTCGTCCTTCTTCTCACCCAGTGCCCACGGCTCGTTCTCGACAATATACTTATCCACCTTCGCAATTAACCCGATCCAGATCGATTCCAGCGCGGCCGAGAATCGATACTCGGTGAAAAACTGACTGCACTCAGCGATTGCCTTTTCCGCCGCTTCGCGAATCACATCATCACCGGCGTTGCGCGCCGCCAGCGATGGATAAGGCACCTCGCCTTTGAAATATCGTTTAATCATGGTCAGCGTGCGGCTCGCGAGATTCCCCAATCCGTTCGCCAGATCAGCGTTATATCGCTGCACCAGCGCATCAAACGAAAAAGACCCGTCCTGTCCGAATACGACTTCGCGTAGCAAGAAGTAGCGAAGCGCATCCGCACCCAGCACATCCAGAATCGTCTCCGTGCGCACGACGTTGCCGCGCGACTTCGACATTTTGCTCTCTTCAAACAGCAGCCATCCGTGCGCAACGATGCTGTTGGGTAAAGGCAGTCCAGCGGCCATCAGGAATGCCGGCCAATAGACGCAGTGAAAGCGAACAATCTCCTTGCCGATCATGTGCACGTCGGCGGGCCAAAATTTCTCGTACAACTTGGGATCATCCGATCCATAGCCCAGCGCTGTAATGTAATTCGCCAGCGCGTCCAGCCACACGTAAATCACATGCTTGGGGTCGTCCGGCACCGGAATGCCCCAGGAGAAAGTGCTGCGGCTGATGGAAAGATCACGCAGGCCCGATTTCACAAACGTAGTTACTTCGTTGCGCCTTGTTTCGGGGTGAATAAATTCCGGATGCTCCGTGTAGTACTGCAAAAGCTTATCGGCGAAATTCGAAAGCTTGAAGAAGTAGTTTTCTTCCTTGACGCTTTCGGTCGGCCTTCCGCACACGGGACAAGGCGCGCCCGGCCCCACGGCATCGACGTAAAGCTCATCGAAGATGCAGTACTGGCCGCTGTAAGTTCCTTTGTAAATGTAGCCCTGGTCGCGAAGGCGCCGGAACAGCTCCTGCACCCCTCGCTTATGCTGCTCGGAAGTTGTACGAATGTAATCGTCGTACGTGATTCCCATCCGGTCCCACAGTGCCTTGAATTCCGCAGAAACTTCGTCGGTAAGTTGCTGCGGAGTTTTGCCTGCGGCTTGAGCGGCTCGTTCAATTTTTTGCCCGTGCTCGTCCGTGCCGGTAAGAAAATAAGTATCGAAGCCGAGCATGCGCTGCCGCCGCGCGATGGTGTCGCACGCAATCGTGGTGTAGGCGTGCCCGATGTGCGGCCGCGCGTTGACGTAATAAATCGGCGTCGTGATGTAAAACTTCTTGGTCATTCCACTCCCGTTCGGTTCCTATGAAGGACACCAGAGGCTTTGTGTACATCGGTGTCTTCTGTGGCTAGAGTTCTATGTGCCGGTCTTCGTCTGCAGATACGAATGCGTTTGCAGATACATCTGCGTTGCTTCCTGCATCACGCTCTTCAGCGGCACATGATGCTCGGCGGCGATCTTTTTGCAATCTTCATACTCCGGAGCGTAATTCGTGACCGTCCCGTTCATGCTGGCGACCTTCAACCTGACGTCGCCCCAGCGCGTCTCCACCGTAATCCATTTCCGCGCCAGCACCCGGCGTTTCTCTTCACGTTCTCGCACACCGAGAGTTGTAGTTTCTTTGAAGATCAAGTCCGTTAATTTAGGAGCGTCGTCTCGCCGGCACAGCACCGTAAGCAGCATACCCGGACGGTTCTTCTTCATCTGCACCGGCAAGCCGAAAACGTCCAGCGCACCTTCTTCCAGCAATCGGTCCATGACGTATCCGAAGACTTGGGGATTCAGATCGTCGAGACTGGCTTCCAGAACGGAAATAGTTTCCTGCAAAGCTTTCGCGGCAAGCTCCGGCTGTGCCTCACCAATGGTCAACCGGACAACATTCGCATGTCCGGGGAAATCGCGCGTGCCTGCTCCGTAGCCGGACCTTTCAATCTTCATGTCCGGAAACGTCGAAAATCGTTTTACCAGGATCTTCACGATCGCCGCGCCAGTCGGCGTCACCAATTCCGCTTGAATTCCGGACGAATAGACCGAAGCGCCCTTGAGCAACTCAACCGTCGCGGGTGCTGGAACGGGCAAAATCCCATGAGCACACTTTACGGTGCCGCCGCCGCTGTTCAGAGGAGAGCAGATAATTTCGTCCACGCCCAGTGCCTCCGCACCGACCGTGGCACAGACAATATCCACGAGCGCATCGACCGCACCGACTTCATGAAAGTGGACTCTTTCAATTTCCATGTTGTGAATTTTCGCTTCGGCTGTGCCCAAGGCCTCAAAGATAGCAATCGCTGTCTTCTTCGCACTCTCACTGATTCCAGCGTTGCGGATAATCTCACGGATCTCTTTCAGTCCACGAGTGTGTTCATGTGAATGGCTGTGCGGTTCGTCGTGACTATGCCCGTGCTCATGACCGTGTGTATGTTCCTCCTGCGAATGCCCGCCGTCGTGGTCGTGGTCATGACGGGAACGCTTATGCTCCGTCGCCTCGCGCGGCGAATCTTTCTTTCCCTGGCCCAGACCATCCAGTGCGAAAACGTCCACCTTGGTCGCCGTGATCCCGCTGCGATTGACTTGGGAAATCTCCAGCCGCGCACCGATATTCAAGGCCGCGACCGTATCTTCCAGCAGACGCACCGGAACCCCGGCGTCAATCAACGCGCCCAGGAACATGTCTCCGCTAATGCCGGAAAAACAATCGAGGTAAGCAATGCGCATAAGTGTCGTTGGATCGAGAGTCGTTGGTCAGACCAATGCGCGAGCCGTTACTGGATTAGACCATCGGCTAACGACCAACCACTAGTTTTCATCATAGGGAACCCCACAAACCACGTCAAACTTTCATTCCGCGCATTCCTCTCTGCTACAATCGCTATTTTCTTCAATCACTTAGAGGGACTCTTGTATCGCCACCTGGAACATCGGCTCGCCCAGCACGTCCGCGATTTTGTACGGCGCGTTTACGAAGTTGACCTGCCCAAAATTGTCGTTGAGCAACCGCCCAAGGTCGCGTTTGGCGAGTATGCGCTGCCGCTCGCTTTTGAGCTGGCGAAGAGACTGCGTAAGGCACCCCGCAAGATTGCCGAGGAGATCGTAAACGGAATCGGCCCGATCGAAGGTTTTGAAAAGCTGGAACTGGCGGGCGCTGGTTACATCAATGCCCGTCTCAATCGCGCGGAAATGGCTCGTGCGCTCGCTGCGGATGAAAACCCCAAGGCTGAGGTTCCCGCCGGTAAGATCCTGGTCGAACACTCCAGCATTAATCCCAATAAAGCGGCGCACATCGGGCATCTGCGAAATGCCATCCTGGGCGATACCTTTGTCCGCCTGCTGCATTTTGCCGGTAGGGAAGTCGATGTGCAGAACTACATCGACAACACCGGCGCACAAGTCGCCGACGTAGTGGTCGGGTTCATGCATCTGGAGAAAAAATCCCGCGCCGAAATCGAGCAGCT
>Ga0182024_10003961_pt1 | contig 34583 bp, 31 predicted proteins | sample P32metaG_FD_120480 | JGI IMG/M metagenome (GOLD analysis project Ga0182024, IMG submission 120480) | Permafrost microbial communities from Stordalen Mire, Sweden - P3-2 metaG (Illumina Assembly) | ecosystem: Environmental > Terrestrial > Soil > Wetlands > Permafrost | place: Sweden: Stordalen...
GCACTCAAACACCTTACAGCGGCCTTTACTAGTATGCCCTGCTCAGTGGAACCGGCTCTCTGTCTGGTCGAGCACCGATCTCTTCGGTTTCAAGATACTCCGGAAATTGTGCGAAGTCGTGTGAGGCAAAGTGCGAAGTGGAGGAATCGAGAGGAGATAGAGATGGAAAATAGTTAGTTTTGGAGAGGGTTGGGGCGGCGGGATGTCGATTTGAGCGTGGGTGGGAAGTTGAGCGTGCCGCTCGTTGACACTCGCGGTTCAGAAGAATAGGCGCGCGCCTCACAGCGCCTTGGCGATATCCACCACATCGCTGAACACGCCGTAGGCAGTTTGCTCGACGCCGGGATTGATCTCGACCATGCCCACAATCCCCATCAGATCCGTATCCAACAACAGCAGGCTAGAGGTTCCACGCGCCGATGCGAGAACGTCGGATTCGGCCATCACCTCGGCGCGCACGCGCAGCTTGATTCCCCGGGCGGTGGATCGGGCGCGGCTCACCAGGCGAACGGTCTTCGCCTGCTTCCGCAGCGTGAGCAACTTCTCGAGCGTCAGGCGTCCGATGCCGCGGCGATCCACATCGAGCGGCGTCACGCGCGCGTCCATCAACACGTTTGCGAGCGCCGCCGTCTTGGCCGCCGCGTCCCAGCCCTCGATATCGTAACTCGCGTCGGCTTCCGCGATGCCCATTCGCTGCGCTTCCTCGATACCTTCCTGCAAAGTGCGGCCGGCACGCATGGTTTCGATCGCGATGTTGGTGGTGGAATTCAGCACGCCGGTGAATCCGCGAATCCTGCAACCCGGCAGATTATTCCGAATCATATTGAAAACCGGCGCGCCATCCATCACCGTCGACTCGAATCGAAATTCGACGCCCGCGCGTTTGGCTTCCTCGGCCAGCGCCGCGTAGGCGTGCGCGATGGGTCCTTTGTTGGCCGTGACAACGTGCAGACGGCGCGCAAACGCGGCGCGAATGTGGGAGATGGCGGGCTCGCCCGTCGCAGGATTCAGAGTGGTCAACTCCACCGCGATTTCCGGGCGCGCGCGATCGAGAAACGCTTCCACGGATTCAACGCGCGGCCCCCACGCCAGGGCCGCGGGCTCGGGCGGCAATCCACCCTCATCAAACGCGGTCCCGTGCCGCAGCGTGTGGATCGCGACGATGCGAAACGGAAACACGCTCCGCTGCGCCTCCAGCAAGCGCGCGAAGGCGCGTCCGACGTGCCCGTAGCCGATGAGAGCAAGTTTCAGAAGTCGGTCTTCTCCATCAGCGAACTGAGCTCGGCGTCGAGCTGCGTTTTCGACGTCTTCAACCGGCTCTGCGTATCGCGTAACCCGGCCATCTTGGTCTCAATCTGGGAAAGCTGCCGAGCATACTGTTGCACCATTTCCTGCTGTCCGCTCACGTTATTCAAGCTCTGGATATTCTCGCGCATGCGACCCTGGTCTTGTTGGAGGTCGCTGAGATCTCCGGTCGCACGGCTAAGCGACGCGTCGTTCGCGGCAATCTCGCGCTTCTTCGCCGCGATCTGTTCCAGTTGGCGCCGACCGTTATCGGTCAGCGCTTTATTCTGAATCCAAGTCGCCATCACATCCGGCGTCATGCTCGACACGGACAACGTCTGATCGAACAGGCGCTCCTCGCGCACGGGAAATGTTTCGGTGGCCGTCGACGCGAGTTTCACTTCGAACCGATAGGCGTTCGAAGTGGTCTCGACCGGCGCCTGGCTCAGCAGCTTGAAACCCTGTCTCTGCGCGTGTTCGACAATCAGCGTCTTGGCTTTCCCATCGACGTTCCGGATGGTGTACGTTTTGGTTTCTTCCACCGCCGATTTCGCCGTCAGGATACCGCGCCGCAAGTGAACCTCGCGAACCACCGCAGTGTCCGAATTGAACTTTGTCGTGACCCGAGTCCCCAGGTCGACGCCGTAGCTGATCAGCCGCTTGTCGCCGGCCTTCACGGTTTCGACCAGGGCTTCGCCCGCGTAGCTGCCCGCGTCGTAAACCGTGATCGGTCCGCCGTCGAGCGTTTTGCCAGTCGTATTCGTGATCTCCGCGGCGTCCATGGGATGCAGGCCGAAGCTTTCGGAATAGATCAACAGCTTGCGCGTCTTGAGTTTCTGCTGGAGGAACGGCAGCATCGCCGATTCGCCCTTCTTGACGGTGACGGGACCGGAGAAGCTGTACTCGAACAGCTCACCCGCGTCGCGGCCTTCGGCTGTCGAGACGATGGTGGACTGGCTGACTCGGTCACCTAAAGGTTCGCCGTCTATCGCGAATGAGCCGCCACCGAATCCGCCGCCCCGACCGCCTCCTCCACCGCCTGGGACGCCGCTGATTGTTCCTGCCGCCCCTGCGCGGAAGGATTGCCGCGCCATTGCCGGCAAGGGCGCGGCCGCGGCTACTTCGACTCGATTGGCCACGCTGCCGACCGACCCCTCAAACACCTGCGGTCCCACCGCTCGATTCTCCGCCAGCGCCGCATTCGGCCGGATCACATATCTCGGCTCATACAACTGCGTGATGAACGAAATCGGCTTGCCCGATACCACCGACAACCGGACGCTGGTCCAATCCTCGCCGGTGGTGTTGTCGACGATCGCCCAGCCTTCAAGCGTCGGCTCGGTTTGCCCGGGCTCCTTGTCGCCGAACAGCAGCCGATAGCTGGATTTCCACACCGCCGCGGGTGTCATGTAGCGCGCGAACAGCTCATGCGCGCCGGAGCCGGGCGAATCGATATAGATACTGCGGCGATCTTTCGAATGCGCCTGTCCGAGAACCGCCAGATAATCCTTCAGCAGACCTTGCAGCTTCGGATCGGAAAACTTCACGCTGGACGCCGACGCGAGATCGAAGGTGCGCAGCTCGCCTGAATCCATCATCAGCACGGCGACCTCGCGCTCGGACGATTTGTCCTTATCCGCCGTCTTGATCAGCCGCGCGCTGACGACGGCTCCCGCCAGCGTCTCCGCGCCCACCTTCAGCTCAATCCGAGCTCCCTTCATCTGATCCAGAAACGCCGCGAGCGACAACTCGTCGCCCACGGCGAACGGAAAATCCTCCAGGCGCTTTTCCAGCGGCTCGCTCGCGTCGTAGCGAACGCTGCCGATCTTGCCGCCGCCGCGGTCGGTGAGCGTGAGAGACTTCAGCACGTCGTTCATGTCTTCGGCCTTAAAATCGAGCCGCGCCGTTTCGCCCGCCTTCAGCTCGCCGGAGCGCTCGAAATAGCCCACGCCGTGTTTATACAGGATTACCTCTCGCACCGGCAGGTCGGCGGCGCGGGCGCCTGAAATCAGTGTCATGGCCACAAGAACGGGAGCCAGAAAGGGGGTCGAAAAGAATCGAATTTTGAGCATAATATCGTCCTCGAATCGTAAATGCCGCTACAGGCGCGAATCCTTGCAGCCGATCTTAACTTATGACGAGACGTTCAACGCAGGCAGGACGTTGCTCGCTTGACACGAGCAAGCGCCAAGCGTCAGACTCAGTACTTGGTACTTTTTCAGTCTAACGAATCGGAGTAAACCGTTTGAAAAACACATGGATGGCGCTGATTTGCGCCCTCAGTTTTACGGCCTCGGGCCAGATCGGGAGCTATCTCGGGCCGGGGGTGCTGAGCGGAGGCGCAGGCGAAATCGGGACGCGGAGCGGCGCCCAGGTCGATCTGCGTTATTACTTCGACGTAGAAGGCGTGTATGATACGGGCCTTCAGCCTTTCGCCGTTAACTCGAAGGGGGACTTGGTCCAGGTCAACGGCTTGCATGGCGTCCAAGCCGACGTGGGCGTGTATGGCACGCATCGTTGGCGGCAAGCCGCGCTGGGTCTCGATTTCACAGGGAATTTCTACGATTACACCAACTTCTCAGGCTACAACAACGCCACTGTAAACCTGATGCTGGGCTACACCTATCAACAGTCGAGACGATTGGTTTACGATATGCGCGTCGTCGGCGGAACCAGTTCCCTAGGTTACGGCGCGCCCGGGTTCTATGGAACGACACCGGTGACAGCCACATCCGACGTGGTGAACACGCCGACGTCCCTTTTGTTCGATAGCCGGGTCTATTATCTCCAGCCCACCATGGACATGACCTTTATCCAAACCGCCCGCACCAGTTATACGATCGGCGGCGAGGGATATTTTGTGCGGCGCGAAGCGACCGGGTTGGCAAGCATGAATGGCTATAACCTCCACGGCACCATTCAGCACCGTGTGACTAAGAACCAGACCATCGGCGTCAACTACGCGCACATCCATTATGATTTTCCGCCCCAGTTCGGCCAGTCCGATATGAACACAGCCCAGCTCTTCTTCGCCACCTCCATCGGCCGGCGATGGACGTTCAATATCGGCGTTGGCGCCACCCAAGCTGAGGTACAAGGCGTTCAGCAAGTGTCCCTGAGTCCGGTGGTGGCGGCCTTGCTCGGTGTCAGCTTCGGACAACAGACGTTCTATCGTGAAGACTATTATCCCGCGGGAAGGATCCTTCTGAACGGCCGTTTCAAGACGTACTCCGTGGGCCTTAGCGCTTCCCAGTCCGTCGCTCCCGGAAACGGCGTGTATCTGACGTCAAATCAACAGACGGCCAGCCTCAACTTCAGTTACACGGGGATTCGGAAGTGGAACTTTGGGCTTAACGCCGGATACAACAAGCTTTCCGGCATCGGCCAGGGGATCCAGGATTACACCGGCTTTACTGGCGGAGTCGGTCTTACTTACGCCCTGACCCGTGCGCTCCATATCATTGCCCGGGCCGATTCACGCTATCAGGCAATTGATGTCATCGGGTACAACCGCACGGGCTACCGCGCGACGTTGGGCCTGGGATTCAGCCCCGGGAACGTTCCTCTCTCGCTCTGGTGAGCAAGGCGCTGCTTTTGGTCGACGATGAGCCGGCTCTTCTCGAGCTCCTGAAAAAATATCTTGAGCGTCTGGGCTACCAGGTGGATGCGTATCTCACCGCCGAGGAGGCGCTGGCACAATTTGATGCCAACCCCGCCTGCTACGCGCTGGTGCTCACCGATCTGACTCTTCCCGGACTGGGAGGCGAGGAGATGCTCGATCGCATGCGCGCGAGCCGCCCCGCGTTGCGCGCCATCATTTCGAGCGCGTATCCCTACGTCCCCCGATCGAAGAAAATCCTGTTCCTGCAAAAACCGTATATGCCCAAAATGCTGGCCGAGATGATTGAGAGGCTGATCGGCCCGGCGTGAGCCCGGTCACGATTGAGTGGTGCGGTTTCGCCTTCCGCGGGGCCTCTTTAGCGTTGTAAGCAGGCCGTGAAACTCGCCGCGCTACAATAGAAAAACGCTTCGCGAGCGGGAATAGCTCCTCGCGAGCGCGCCAAGGGCCGGTAGCTCAGTTGGTAGAGCATCGCACTTTTAATGCGGTGGTCGCGGGTTCGAGTCCCGCCCGGCTCACCATACATTTCTTTGTCCGACCCGGAGACATAGGTAACACTTTTGGCCCGAAGGCTTTGGGCTGTCTGTCCGTTGGTTAACGGCTCGCCTTTTCGTGTCGCGGTTACGCCGCGGCCATTCGCAGGGGCGCCTCATCGCAAGCGTGTTTTCCTGGCGCCTACCCGCCCGCACGGCTTAGTGATTGGAGTTAGTGTGTAGAGGAGCGATGATGACGGGCGCGCTGGGCGATCTGGCAAAGTATACTCTTCTGGTGGTCGGGGCGCTGTTTCCGATCGTCAATCCGATCGGCAATACACCAATCTTCCTGGCGTTGACGCGCGGGTTGTCCGGGCCGGGACGAACCGCGCTGGCATGGAAGATCGCTTTGAACGGCCTGCTGCTGATTCTGACCTCAATTTTCATCGGCACGCACATCCTGAGTTTTTTCGGGATCTCATTGCCGGTGGTCCAGGTTGGAGGCGGGCTGGTGGTGATTTCAACCGGCTGGGCGCTTCTGCGTCAACCGGATGCCGACGACGGAAAGAGCGGACCGCGAGAGCGTAAGGAAGCGGATTACTCCAGTCAGGCGTTCTATCCTTTGACTCTGCCGCTGACCGTGGGGCCGGGCTCGATCGCGGTGGCGATTACGGTGGGCGCTAATCGTCCCGAAGGTTCGGAGTGGCACGCGACTCTGATCGGAGGGATGCTGCTGGGCTCGGCTCTGATTGCGGTGTCGATCTATCTGAGTTACCGGTTCGCGGAACGGCTCGGTCGCGCGCTGGGTGATTCGGCGATGAACGTCATCCTGCGCATGTCGTCATTCATCCTGGTCTGCATCGGAGTCCAGATTTTGTGGAACGGGCTGAGTGCTTTACTGAAAACTGTGATTCGGTAGACGATGCTCGGGTAGAATAATCGCCATGAAGACAACCGGCAATACGATCCTGATCACGGGCGGCGGCTCCGGCATCGGGCGCGGGCTGGCGGAAGCATTCCACGGTCTGGGAAACCACGTGGTCATCGCGGGGCGGCGCAAGCAGGCGCTCGACGAGACGACTGCCGCGAATCCGGGCATGACTTCGCTTACGCTCGACATCGAAGATCGGGCCGCCATCCGTTCTTTTGCGATGCAGGTCACCGCGCGCTATCCGGCGCTGAACGTCCTCATCAACAACGCGGGCATCATGCGACGAGAAAAGCTCCAGGCCCAACCAGAGGACCTCGCCGACGCGGAATCCATGGTCGCCACGAATCTGCTGGGCCCCATCCGTCTCACCGCGGCGCTTCTGCCGCTGCTTCAAACACAGCCGCACTCGACTATCATCAACGTCTCCTCGGGGCTGGCGTTCGTTCCCATGGCACCAACGCCCACGTATTGCGCGACCAAGGCGGCCATCCATTCCTACACGCAATCGCTCCGGTATCAGCTTCGGAAATCTTCAATCGAGGTTCTCGAACTCATTCCTCCGTACGTCGCCACGGACCTGATGGACGGCGCCTCCGACCCGCGCGCAATGCCCCTCGATAAGTTCATTGCCGAAGTGATGGAGATTTTGAAGACCCAACCTACCGCGGTCGAGATCTGCGTGGAGGATGTGAAGCGTCTCCGTTTCGCCGCGGAGAATGGCCGTTACGACGCGGTGTTCCAAGGGCTCAACGCCGCGATGGAAGGTGCCTAGCATTAGGCCCGCGCTTCGTCAGGTCAGCGCGCGGCCTACCAGTCTTTATCGACACTCTGACGCCGTACGAGCCCCGGAACGCCGCCTTGCTGCACGATCTCATGTGGGCCATAGACTTTCCTGTTTGCCGAAGGAGGGGCGGGTGAATTCTCCGACAGTCGCTTTTGCAACTCCGCGAGCCGCTGTTTGACGACGTCGGCATTGAATCTGGCGTCTGGGATGGCCGACAAATCATCGTATTGGATCAATACGCGCCGAAGCAAACGTTGCGATTCGCGCGGTCGAGCATCAATAGCTTGGCGGTAGGCACAGTTGCCTGGCCGAGTTTGCTCATCGCTTCGAGGGGTGTTCCTGAAGCTGCGGCCGCTGCACGCCCGAACGCGTCCGAGGCCTCGCTGTATCGTTGCATTCGGTAAAGGGCCGCGCCCATATTGAAATAAACTTGCGGAGAAACGGGTGCGGATTGCGCGGCCAGTTCATAACTCTCCACGGCTACCTCCCAGTGGGCGTCATGATACGCGGCGTTTCCTTTAGCGACCGATTCCGCTGGCGTCTGCGCCGTTAGATTCGCGATCAGGGCAAGAGCCAGCGCCACGGAGCGAGCCCTGCGGTCAGAGAGAAAAGTCTCCACGGTCAGGAGCGCGATCGCCAACAGAAGGAGCCATTGAAAGACCTGCTTCTCGCTCTCTCCGGCTCGCCCACGCGGAGGGGACGCGATGAATTTCAGATAGATGCCGGACGTATCGAGCGTGCCGGCGCCGGCAGTCAGATAAACACCCGAGCCCGCCGCCGCGATGGTGCGCAACAAGCCTTGTTCCAGCTTTGTGCGAACTTGCTCGCCGCGATAGAGGATGGGCGTAGGGTCCAATTCCGAGGTCGGCACCAGCGCGCCATTTTCGTCGTTACCGATCCCAATCACTAATAGCTGTATGTCTTTGGTCAGAGCAGTCTGCGCGGCCGACACTGGGAAGCTGTCCTGGTCGCCTCCATCGGTTAGAATCACCAGCTGCCTACGCGCCCGTACAACGTCGTCAAACACCGAGTCGAGGGAAAACCGAATTGCGTCGCCGATCCGGGTTCCACCGCGGGCTACGGAATCCGGTGAGGCACGGTCGAGCATCGAATCAAAAAACGCTTGGTCAAGAGTGAGAGGGCATTGAACAGCGGGAACTCCAGCGAACGCCACCAGCGCCACCCTTTCGCCATGGAACTTTCCGGCGAGATCGCCAATGATGGATTTCGCCCGCGCCAAACGAGTCGGAAGGACATCGGTGGCGAGCATGCTTCGCGACACATCCAGCAGAAACACCACATCGCCCGTATTTTCAAGGTGCGCACCGGAGGGCCGCGTCCACACGGGTTGTGACAAAGCGAGAATTAAGCTGACCAGCGCGGTGAGCAGGCAGATCCGTTTCCATTGGCGGCGAGAAAGATCAATTTGGGTCCGACCTGATGCAGCAAAACGCTCCATGGCTAACTGCCGCTTGCGGTCGGCCCAGGAGAACATCGCTACGAAAGCAGGGGTCACCAATAACACCAGCAACATATACGGGTGGGCAAAGCGAATCACGGGATTCTCCTCAGCCAGGTCTGTTGCAGGAGCGACTCCAACGCAAGCAAGCTAAGCGCCGCAAGCACTAAGATGGCGAAGGTTTCCCATTGGGTATCGATTTTGGCGACGCTCACGTCGCTTTTTTCCAGGCGATCTATCTCCTCGTAAATCGAGCGCAGGGCAGAGCCGTCGCTCGCGACCCGCGCCCTGCCATTTGTCTCCGTCGACAAGGTTTCGAGATCTCCGACCACCTGCTGATCATAGTCGCCGCGCGTTGAAGTGGGCCGGATCGCGATCGCATAGACTCGCACTCCCCATTGATGCGCGAGCGAGGCAGCCTCCTCCACGCTTCGCGCGCCGAGGTTGTTTTCGCCATCCGTGATCAGGATGATCACTTTGCTCTTAAGGTGATCCTGCTGGCGACCCAGGAGTTCGAAGCGCGCAGCGGCGAGTGCGACCGCGTCGCCGATGGCGGTCCCATCCTGCTCGCCTTCCACTATGTGAAGAGAATTGAGTGGGGGCTGGAGCTGCTCGTGCGTCAGAGTGAGAGGGCACAGTGTAATTGGGTCGGCTGCAAATGCGATGAGGCCGATCATGTCGGAAGGGCGGCCTTGCAGCTCACTCCTGTTCCCCACCAGGCGGCGCCCCGTCCCAAAAATGAAGTCGTGCGAGATCTGCTTCACAACGTCCAGCCGGGATTGCTGACGGCCCTCGTACAACATGTCGACGTTGGCCATGCTGCCGGAATGGTCGACCAGCATTTGAATCCCGATGCTCGACGCAATTTGGCGTGCTGGCTTCTGGTCCCACACCGGACCGGCGCTGGCGAAGACCAGCAGAGCCAGCGCGATAAGGCGCAAGGTATTGGGAAGATAGATCCATCGCTGGCGAAGAGTGCGCGGCATCGATGCGAAGTCGGCGACACGAGGGAATGCGATGGCGGGAGTGCGATTCCGAAATTTACGGAGCCGCCAGGCGAGCCAAGGGAGCAGGAGCATGGTGGCCAATGCCGAGGGCCACTTAAACCAGCTCACGCCGAACTCCTTTAACCGCGCCGAGAGCTGCAAGTGTGGCGAGCTTATCGATGAGTCCGAGGCAGTCAGCCACGGCTTCACTCGGTTCGCATTTGAACACGGAGGGCGAGAATTTGGCACGGTCGCAGCTCATCAGGAACGCTTTGAGAGACATCCGCCAGGCCACTTGTATCGCGGCGGTGTTTTCGAGAAGGTCGAGAAGTTCCGGCGTAGTGCATCGGGAGGCGTCAGCCACGACGCGGCGCTCGAGATATTCGACGAAGATGTTGTGCAGCTCCGTGTAAAGCGCGCGAGAACTGGAGCAATCGATCGCCGCGAGGCGCCGGTGCGCACGATCTTCGGCGGATTCGATGGGACCGGGACGAGAACGGGCGCGCCATGCCAGCCAGATGATGATGGCTGCGGTCACGATGGCCGCTGCCGAGAGTACGAAGATCCACGGATTGGTTGCATCAGGCAGCGCCAGTGGCTCCAATGAATCCCGGATATCGGGAATCGACTGCCCGCTCGCTGCCGCCGAGATCAACAGCAGCATCGCCGGCGCGGAGTGTTCACGCTGCTTTCGCATGGGCGCGAAGGAATCGAGCAAGTTGCGGGATAAAGTCACTGCCTGCCTGGACGCGCAAGTGGTCGACGCCAACGGATCGAAACACACTCTCCAACCGCTCGCGCCGCTGCTTCGCCGCGATTTCGAATGCATCGCGGACATGTGGGTCATTTGTATCCAGAAAGCCATGAGCGCCGGACTCTGAGTCTTCAAACTCCATCAGCCCGCAATCCGGCAGGGCTGCCTCGCGTGCGTCGAATACGGATATGGCAACCAAGTCGTGGCGCGCGGCGGAGGTCCGCAGCTCGCGCTCAAATGGTTCCGTCAGAAAATCGGAGATGAGAAATACGAAGGCTCGCTTGCGGCGAACCTTTGTCAGGAACTCGAGCGCGCCCGCGATGTTCGTAACGGTGCCGCGCGGCTCAAACGCGAGCACTTCCCGGATCATCCGCTGGACGTGGACAATCCCCTTCGCCGGGGGCACATACAACTCGACGTCGTTGGTAAAGAGAATCAACCCCACCTCGTCGCCGATCGATACTGCGACGAGTGATAGAACTGCAAACAGCTCGGCGATAGCGTCGATCTTGCGCGCGCCCAGAGGGTCGCGGGAAGAAACAACTCCGCTACCGAAGAGCGTCGATGAAGAAACGTCGACCAAAAACATGAGAGTCTGCTCACGTTCCTCGGAGAAACGCTTCAGGTGAGGGCGACCCAGCCTCGCAGTGACGTTCCAGTCGATCGAGCGCGTATCGTCGCCCGGAAAGTATTCGCGAATCTCCTCAAACTCAACACCCTTGCCGCGGAATGCGCTGCGATACGCACCTGTGGTGACCAGGTTCATTGTTTTTCGCGCGCGCAACTCCAGCTGAAGCACTTTGCGCCTCAATTCAGCAGTGGTCATGGGACCTCGATCGCGTCGAGAATCTGACGAAGCACCTGGTCCGGTGTGATGTTCTCGGCATCCGCTTCATAGGTGAGCAATACGCGATGGCGAAGTACGTCCAGGGCGATTGATTTCACATCCTCCGGCGTAACATAGCCGCGTCCGCTAAGAAGCGCCTCGCCCTTGGCGGCCAGAGCAAGAAAGACTGAAGCGCGCGGCGAAGCTCCATAACGGATCAGATGCTCAATCCGCAAGCCATACGTCCCAGGATGACGCGTGGCGTCCACAATATTAACGACGTAATCGCGCAGCTTCTCGTCCATATGCACCTGATCGAGCAATCGCCGGCTATCTAATACGGAAGCTGTTGTGGCGACCGCACGCACATTGACCTCCGGCTCCGCCCGAACCATCCGGTCGAGGATCTGCCTCTCTTCGACAATGTTGGGATAGTCAAGAACCAGCTTGAACATGAAGCGGTCGAGTTGAGCTTCAGGAAGTCCGTACGTGCCTTCGTGCTCGATAGGATTCTGAGTCGCCAGCACCATAAAGGGCGCCGGGAGCGGATAGGAATGATCACCGATGGTGACCTGGCGCTCCTGCATCGCTTCGAGCAGGGCGCTTTGCACTTTCGCCGGCGCGCGATTGATTTCGTCCGCCAGAACGATGTTGGCGAAAATGGGTCCCCTGTGGGGAGTGAACTGCCCGTTGCGGGAATCGTAGATCAGAGTGCCAATGATATCCGCAGGCAGCAAATCGGGCGTGAACTGAATGCGCCGGAACGAAGCGTCCAGGCATTTTGCGATCGTAACGATCGAGAGCGTCTTGCCCAGGCCAGGAACACCTTCAATCAAGGCATGGTTGCCGGTCACCATGGCCAGCAGCAGCCGTCGAAACAGACGGTCCTGCCCCACCATCACGGCGCCGTACTGTTCGCGGACAGCTTCGACCCATGCAATCGAGTCCGGCGCTTGTTTCGCAAACTCGGACTGCTCGCTTGCTGCGGGATGCATGGTGTTTGGTTTGCCTGCCGTCGGCCTCAGGCTCTCGGCTCAAGCCTACTTAGACTATCTTAGTCAAGCTCAAGACGGCCGGCGCCGCCCTGCCGGCACGAGGAGAGCGGTAGAGGCTCAGTTTCGCACTTATTCCCGATGGCAACCTCTTTTTTCACGCCCCCTGCCACGAATATCGCGATCACCCACAAGCTGAATCCGGGCCGGCGGGCGAGGGTACGAAATGCGATTTTGAACTCTAGCAAGGTAGAGCTATCCTAATCGCGTAAATGAGCAAGTTGGCGATCGTCTTATGGTTGTCCCGCCGGCTGACTCGGGCACACCGACGCCGTGGTCGCCGATTCGGTTCTGCCGGCGTCCTGGCGCAAGCCGGAGAGCATGGAGGACAGTTTCGAACCGACGCCGCCGGGCAATTCGTCCAGCAATCCACTGCTGAGCGCGCTGTTCAACCCATTGCCAACCCCGTTGGGCAACACGCTGCTTAACCCGCTGCTCGACCCATTGCCCGCCCCACTGCCTGAGCCATTGCTCAACAGATTGCTCAAACCATCGTTCAATCCAGCTACCCTCGCGCGAACGTTCCCCATGGCCTGAGCCGGCGCGGCGGGCAAGCCATACTGGCCCTGATTCGCGCGCAGCACGCCGAGCCCCTCATCGATCTCCGCGTGGAACGTGTTCGCGAATCCCTGCATATCCGCGACCCCGATCGTGAGCATTTGGCTCGCCTGACAATCGCTTCTCCGGCTGCTGATCACCAACAGCGCATAACTGGCGGCATCGTCCGCGGCGGGCGCGGGCAACTGTACGATACTTCCCGGCGAAAGCGTGCACGTAGTCTGATCCGCCAGCGTGTAATCGCTGGTTGCGCCAATGATGAAAGTGGTGGCGAAGGGGAGCGGCGCGGGCGTAATGCCGGCGGCGGCGGAAGTCTCATGTTGAAGGTATCGCCGCACGTCGTCTGCGATCGCGGCCTTCAACTCGGGCGTGATAGGCGTCTGCGTTCCCGTCTGATTGGCATCGTCCGGATTCGGAGCGACCGGATTCGGAGCGACCGGATTCGGAGCGGCGTCTGCCGTGTCATCCGCGGGCGCAGACGAGACCACTTGCGCCAGGACATAATCCGTCAGCCATTCGGCCCCGCTGTTGTATTGCGCGTTCGGAGTGAAGTACGAACTGGCGGAAGTGTACCAGGCGTCGTTGAGCCATCCCCACTGGTATTGAATCGGCGAATCCCACGGATTGTATGCCCACGCGTAAAATTCGGGCGGATAGTATTGCGCGGACGTATAGTTCAACAGGTCGGCGGCGCCGCGCTTGAATCGCGTGTAGAGCAGGTTGCTGACCTTGCCGTTGTTCGATTGGATATGCTGCGTGAAATTCTGGCCGCCTGCTGTTACGTTGCGCGCCAAGTATCCCCGGTTCGAGCCGGTACTGGTCAACACGCTGCCATCGGCCTGGCGGCTCGTGATGGTGCGATTGCCCCAGATTCCGCGATTGACGCTCATGGACGGTGTGCTCACGCTGCTGACGCGCCCGTTCGGATGAAAGTTCACCGAGCTGGATGGATTGCCGCAGGATTCCAACGTGCCGTTCGCGCGCAGTCCGTACTTTCCACCCTGGGCAGTCTGCACGCTAAGCGATCCGTTCTTATTCACCGTCACATTTCCATCCGGAATCCTGGTGCCGTTCACCCCCTGCATGTGGGCGCGGCTGGTGTTGACCTGGTCGATCACCGATTTAGATCCGGATGGGTTGAGCACCGAATCCCCGTTGGCGTTCCTCGACGCGACGGACTCGGCCCCGGGAGTGTGGTATGCGCGCTGCGTTGCAGGATTGGAGGAGCCGCGGGTTGTCACCGCGGCGGGGGTCGAGGGGCGGGCGTGCGGCGTGAAGGTAGTAGCTCCATTCGCGTTTCTGACTCCCGATGAAGCGACCGCCGGTGACGCTGGTGACGTGGAAGAGGGCGCGCTGGACTTCGCCTCCGTGGCTGTCTTGGATGCAGCCGTTCCGCTCGCGGCGTGTGGCGTGTACGTGGTCACTCCACCCGCGGTCTTGACGCCGGATGAAGCCGCTGGTGAAGCTGGCGCCGATGAGGCCGACGCCGGCGCGCTGGATTTGGCCGTCGTTGCCGATTTCGATGCACCGCTCGCGGCGTGCGGCGTGTAGGTGGTGGCGCCGTTCGCGCTTTTTACCCCAGCCGAGGAGGCAGCAGGCTCGCTGGACTTGGCCGGCGCGGCCGTCTTCGAAGCGGTCGCCCCACTCGCAGCATGCGGTGTGTAAGAGGTGACTCCGTTCGCCGATTTCGCCCGTGTGGATGCCTCGGCGCCGGCGGACTTGGCGCCGCCTGCTGAGGCCCCCGCACTTGCAGGGGCCTTGGCGGAAGCTTCCGGACTCGCGGCCTTAGGAGCGCCGCCGCTTGAAGCCTTCGCCGCCTTCTTAGGGCTTTCGGACTTCGGGTTTTCCGATTTGGCTTTTTCTGATTTCGGGTTCGGTGTTTTCGCGGCCGCCGGCTTGTCCGCCGCCGGCTTCGATGCTTTGGGAACGGATGGCTTGGGATTCGAGACCTTAGGAACCGATGGTTTGGGAGTCACGACCGGAATCTTCTGGGCCAAACCGAAAGCCGGGAGGGCGAGCCACGCCGCCGCCGTCAACACGATTGAGTGCAACTTCATACTCTTCCTCATTTCTTTCGATGCCCGTCCGGTCCCTGGATTCTCATCACTGGTCCTGGCTCCCGCCGCCGCATAGCTCGACTGCGTGGACCATCGCCACCGCCATGCTCTGCGCCGCGGCCTCGTCACTGAAATACACCGTCGCCGCGACGCTTTGCCGGTCCGGCCGAGGCGCGGCAGCGGACGGCGTTGCCAGGAACAAATTGGTTGCGGGGTCCTTTCGCAACGTGGCGACATGGTGCTCGACCACGGCTTCCGTCTTGGTGTGCATTTGCAGCATGAACACGGGTGGCTGCGCGTGCCTGGGAATCACCGAGAGATTGTCCACGTCGGCGAAACGGAACCTGGTCAAAGTGTCGTTCGCGCCCGTCGAGCCGAAGAGTAAATGAAAAGACAATTCGCAACGCCTGGGATCCGCCGCCGCCCCGGTCACTTCATCGGCGAACAGCGCGGAATCGGCGGGATTCATACCCGGCGGAGGATCGCGAAATTCCACGCGGCCTTTAGCGTTCAGGCCGTCTTCAATGAACCTCATGGTGGCTTCCAGATTCGCGTCCTCGGCCAGCGGCGCGGGCGGCCGGACCGTCGCGCGCTTCAGCGTAAACACCAGGGGCGGGAACAAAGGCGTTGTGCTGTTGTTCAGATACGCCGCGACCGACCACGTGCCGGGCGGCATCGTGGCAACGTTGGTCTTGGTGACGCAGAAAGGCCGGCTGCCGGCCGTGGGCTTGAACGTAAAGCCGTAGACGCGGCTGACCTCGCCGCTCGGTTCGGTATGCCGGATCGAAATCGTATCTTCGCCCGAGAGCCCGGCCAGCTTGAACCACATCGCCAGCGTCCGGTCGGTCGAAAGGAATTGCGTCGCGGCGGCGGGGGCGTCCAAGGGGCAGGGGTCGATCGCAATCCTGGTCATCACCGGCGTGCCGACCACCGTCACGCCCTGGGTCTCCACTCGTGTCATCGTGAATGTGACCGGCGCAAACAGCGGAGTCGAGGCGTCGTTCAGATATACCCCCGCGGACCATTTGCCGGGAGCCATCGTGGCAGGATTCTTGAGACTCAGACAGAGAAAATGGGAGCGCGATGTGGGCTTAAATGTGCGGCCTTGGTCTCGACTGATCGCGCCGCTCGGCTCGGTATAGCGGATCGAGATCGCGTCGTCGTCCGACAAACCCTCGAGTCCGAACCACAGCATGATCGAGTCCGTGGAAAGGAACCGGTCGACTCCCGCCGGCGCGTCAGACGAACACGAGCCTGTCTTCGCCATCACCGGCGTGCCTACTACCTTCACGCCTGCCGTGACTGGTTGCGACATCTGCTGCAATTTTGCCCGCGCCTCCGCGGCGTTGGGGCCATCCGGCTTCAGCTCGATATATTTTTGGAAGGCTTGCTGGGTCCCGTCGGGCCAGGTCCCGGCATTCGCGCGTTTAGCGAACAGGCACTCGCCCAACTGATAGTACGCGTCTGAATAGGTGGGGTCGGCTTCAATCGCTTTCCTGAAGGCTGACACCGCCGGGTCCTCCTGTCCGCGGTTCACCAGGACCGCGCCGAGATTGAAATAATACTGTCCGGCCTTGGCAGGGTCGATCTGGGCGGCTTTAGCGAACTCGGCCTCCGCTTCCGGGAATTTGCTCGACTTGGCGAGCGCCAGCCCGTAATTGTTGTGAAACGCGGCCTCATTCGGTTTGAGATTGATCGCTTTCTGATACGCACTGACAGCCCCGCGGAGAGTGGCGTCCCGATCCGCTCCGGTCTCGACGCTGGACCGGCCGACGTAGGCATCCCCAAGGTTGGCCCAGACAACTGATTGGCTCGCATCCAACTGCGAGCCTTCTTCCAGCTTTTGAATGGCGACAGGGAAGTTCTTCGCGGCCAAGGCCGCCAGGCCGGCGTTAAAGGCATCCTGAAGCGCTTTGTTCCTGGCCAGTGTGGCGGCCCGTTGATCGGCAAGCTTCTTTTCGTTATCCGGTGCGAGTGCGGGTCCGGATGCGGGTGCAGCCGACGAAGCCGCCGCCGGCGGCGTTGCGGTGGGTGGGGGTTGATATCGTGGAAGCGGCTTGGGGGCCTCCGACACGGCCACCGCGCGCTTGAATTCGATCGGAACAGCGGCCCCTTGGTTCCACGTTCCCGTCAGGGTGTTCCTGGCCGCGTTGATAGATCCTTCGAAGGTTCCCTTGATCGCCTTGAGCTCCAGGCGCACCGAGTCGCCCGTCAGTTGGATGCTGTCAATCAGAGTGGTGGAACCGAGATCGACGCTGTCCATCTGTCCGAAGTAGCGCCCATCGGAGGCGCGCGCAATATGGAGGACCAGTCGCAAAGCGCTCTGGCCTGACTTGAGAGTCCCCTGCCAATCCCCCTCGAGTCCGGCCGGCGCTTGCGCGATGGAGAGTGCAGGCGCAACAAGAACCATGCCGCACAGGGCGAGTTTCCATCGCAGGGGGCTAAACACCATGCTCAATTATGCCGGGAATTTCCGACCAAGTCACGATGGAGATCTTAAATTTCTACGAAATCGAGGCCTCGGACGACAGAATCTCGTTCAGAATCAATCGGCGAGAGCCGTGGAGCCTCGGCGCAGGGGGGCGCTCGACGGCCTTTGGACCTCGCGCAAACTGCCGCAAGCTGAATGTCCGACCCACTTGCGTCGGATAACCGGGGTTGAACCACCGGGGTTGATCGGGGTTGATCAATGACCAGAACCGCAACGCTGCCGGGCCGCCTCCCAGCGTCCTGTGCCAGAATAATCAAATCCATGCGAGTAGGCATGATCGGCACAGGGGCGATCGCGGAGAAGCACGCGCAGGCGTACCGTAACATCAGCTATGAGATCGTCGTGTGCTCGAACCGGAGCGCCGTCCGTGGCCGGGACTTCGCCGCCCGCCACTGCGCACGCTTCGTCGAACGCTGGCAGGACGTCTGCACCGATGCCGCGGTGGATTTCGTCGACCTTTGCACGCTCCCCGATTTCCGGCTTCCGGTGATCGAGCTGTGCGCTGGGCTTCCCATAGGGACCCGTAAACCCGTGCAGGTTCAAAAACCGATCGCGGCGGATCTCGCCACCGCTCATCGCATGATCGAGGTCGCGAAAGCGGCGGGAATCGCGTTGGGCGTAGTCAGCCAGCATCGTTTCGACGATTCGAGCCAGTTCCTCAAGCGGGCGATTGATGCCGGACGGCTCGGCCGCATTCTTGAGGCGGATGCCTATGTTAAGTGGTTCCGCCCGCCCGAATATTACGCCCGGCCTGGCAAGGGCGCCTGGGCCGGCGAAGGCGGCGGCGTGCTGATCAACCAGGGTATCCACTCCGTCGACTTGCTGCTGTGGATGATGGGACCAGTCGAGTACGTCGACGCCCAGTGGCAGCTCGGCGCCCTGCACAAAATTGAATCCGAGGACGTCGTGAACGCCCTGATCCACTATGAATCCGGCGCGACCGGCGTGATTCAAGCCTCTACCGCGTTTCGCCCCGGATCGCCGGAACGCATCGAGATCCACGGGACCAAAGGCACGGCGATCCTTGCGGGCGACCGGCTGGTGAACTGGGAGGTTGAGGAAAGTCTGGAGAACGGCTGGCGGGAGCCGCCCCCGGTGCAAGCGGCCGGCGCCTCCGGGGCTTCCGATCCGATGGCGATATCGCTGACGCCTTTCGAACGCCAGTTCCGCGATTTCGGCGACGCCATCAAAAGCGCCCATCCGCCTTTGGTCGCAGGCGGCCAAGGCTATCGCGCGCTCGAACTGGTCGACGCGATCTATCGCTCTTGCCGCGAAGGCCGCAGGATTATGTTGGGCCTTGCATTAACGGATCACGGAGCCACACATGCCTGAAACATCCGGCGACGCGTTCCGCACCCTCCGCGTGCCCGCTTCGAGTGCCAACCTCGGACCGGGATTCGATACTCTGGGGCTCGCGCTCGAGCTGTATCTCGTGTGTCGATTCCGCCGCGCCGCGCAGCTGACCATCCGCGCCTCGGGACGCGATGCCGCCCAGATCCCCACCGGCGAAGATAACCTGATCTGGCAGACCGCCCGGCAGATCGTATCCCGCTATGGATCTCATAAAGGCTTCGCCGGCGGCGTTGAGCCAACCGTCCAATCCATCGCCATTGAATTGATCATCGAGAACGACATCCCGCTAGGCAAGGGACTGGGATCGAGCGCCGCGGCCGTTATGGCCGGCGTGATTATCGGCGCGGATCTGGCCGGCCTCGAATGGGATCGCGCGCGCGTTCTCGATGAGGCGGCCCGAATCGAGGGGCATCCCGATAACGCCGCGGCATGCGCGCTCGGAGGCATCGTCGCCAGTGCGATGGTGACCGGCCCGCAGCCTGCCAACTCCATGGAAAGCTCCGCCGGCGGATGTGCTAACGCTTGCGCGGTTCGCCTCGAGTTCCCCGCCCGCTTCGGCGTGACCGTGATTGTCCCCGATTTTCAGGTGCCCACCTCAGATGCCCGCCGCGTGCTGCCCGATTGGTATTCGCGTGAGGATGCGATCTTCAATCTTCAGCGCGCCGCATTGCTGGTTGCCGCGCTCGCGGCCGGCGCGAGCGGCGCCTTTCCCGCCGCGCTCGAGGATCGCCTGCATCAGCCGCATCGGTTCGCGCTGGTTCCGGGCCTTCAGGAAATCACACGGCTGCGCGCGCCAGGACTGCTCGGATGCGCCCTCAGCGGCGCGGGTCCCTCGATTCTGGTGTTCTATGAACGCGGCCACGAAGAAGTCTGCGAACTCGCGCGCCGGATCTTTTTGGCGAACGGCCGGTCGCCGGAGAATCACTCGGAGATCCTCTGGACCAAGGTCGCGGCGCGTGGCTACGAAGTCAGTTGAGTTTTCGCGAACGCACTTTCGTAGGAATACCCAGGTTTTATGGTGATTTTCCCATGAAATACACCGATTTTGCGGCGCAATAAAACCCGGAATCTGCCGTTTGCGTCGCCTCTCGCTGACGGCTACAATCGAACTACTTTGAACGCCAACCGTCTGCTCAATGAGAAAAGTCCGTATCTGCTCCAGCACGCCCATAATCCAGTCGACTGGTATCCCTGGGGAGAAGAGGCCTTCTCGAAAGCGGTTCTCGAGGACAAGCCGATTTTTCTTTCCATCGGCTACTCCACCTGTCACTGGTGCCATGTGATGGAGCATGAATCTTTTGAAAATGAAGAGGTCGCCGCGGTTCTCAACCGGAATTTCGTGCCCATCAAGGTGGATCGGGAGGAACGGCCGGACGTCGACCGGGTCTACATGCTGTTCGTGCAGGCCTCCACCGGCAGCGGCGGATGGCCCATGTCGGTATGGCTCACGCCGCAACTGAATCCGTTCTTCGGCGGCACCTATTTTCCGCCCGATAATCGTTACGGACGGCCGGGGTTTCTCGCGGTTCTTCAGAACCTCGCGAAAGCCTGGCGTGAGGATCGGCAGCGCGTCGTCGAATCCGGCGCACAGGTGGTCGACCAGCTTCGCAGCTACGTGGCTGCCTCCGGCGGATCTGGTGCATCCGGCGGCGCCGACCCGGGAACCGACGCTGGGAAGAACGCCCTCGACTCCGCATTTCACGCGTTCCGGCGCATGTTCGACGCGCGCCTCGGAGGCTTCGGCGGGGCGCCGAAATTTCCGCGGCCGAGTGTCCACAATTTTCTGCTGCGCTATCACGCGGCCACTGGAAACCAGGAAGCGCTCGACATGGTGACGCTCACCCTTCGCGAGATGGCCAAGGGCGGCATGAACGATCAGCTCGGCGGCGGATTCCATCGTTACTCGGTGGACGAGCGATGGTTCGTGCCGCACTTCGAGAAGATGCTCTACGATCAGGCTCAGCTGGCCGTATCCTATCTGGAGGCGTTTCAGCTGACCCGCGACGCCCAGTATGCTTCGGCGGCGCGCGATATTTTCTCCTACGTGCAGCACGATCTGACCGACCGCGACGGCGGATTTTATTCGGCCGAGGACGCCGACAGCGCCGCGGACGCCGCGCATCCCAGTCAAAAATCCGAGGGCGCGTTTTATCTGTGGGCCCGCGAGGAAATCGAGGACGCTCTCGGCCCCACCGATGCTGCGATCTTCTGTTTCCGGTTCGGCATCGAGCCCAGCGGCAACGTCGAGGAAGATCCGCACGGCGAGTTCGCCGGCAGGAACATTCTGTATCGCGCGCACACGGAAGAGGAAACCGCGGCGCACTGCGGCGTCGGAATCGATGAAGCCCGGACGGTGCTCCACAACGCCGCCCTCAAGCTCCAGGGGATCCGCTCCGCGCGCCCGCGTCCGCACCTCGACGACAAGATCCTGACCGCCTGGAACGGCCTGATGATTTCGGCATTCGCCAAGGGCGCGCAGATTCTGGATGAGCCGCGCTATGTGGATGCCGCGCGCGCCGCCGCCACTTTCATCCGGGGAAGCCTGTGGGTTCCCGCGCGCGGCGTACTGCTCCGCCGCCATCGCGACGGCGAATCGGCCATCGACGGCTTTCTCGACGACTACGCCTTCTTCATCAACGCCCTGCTCGATCTTTACGAGACGGGGTTCGAGGCGGAAGACCTCAGGTTTGCCGCGGAACTCGCCGCTCGCGCGATGGAACTGTTCGAGGATCGCGAGAACGGCGCATTTTTCAGCACGCCCGTTTTCACCTCGCCCCAGCCGGGAGCCGAACGGCGCGACGATCTGGTGCTCCGCCTCAAAGACGATTACGACGGTGCCGAGCCCTCCGGAAATTCCGCCATGGCGCTGGCGCTGCTCCGGCTCGCGAGGATCACCGGCCGCGAGGATTTTCGCGCCTCGGCTGAACGCACCCTGCGCGCCTTCGCGTCCCGAATGAAAACGGGAGGCACGGGAGTGCCGCAGATGCTGGTCGCGCTCGCATTCGCCGTGGGAAGGCCGATGGAGATCGTGCTGGCGCGGCCTTCTCGCGAGCATGCTGCGTCGCGTGCGGTTGAATCGCAGCCGGACGATCCCGGCATTCAGGAAATGCTGCGGACAATTCATCGCCATTTTCTACCATCGGGTGTCGTTATGATGGCAACCGAAGCCGCTCTGCCCATGCCTCCCGTAGACGGCCGCGCCACCGCGTATGTCTGCGAAAACTACGCTTGCAGGCAGCCCGTCACCGATGTCGCCGCGCTCGAACAAGAGCTCGCCGCCGGCCCTTGAGGCACGACCGTAAGGGCGCGCGCCGCATTCTTGAGGCACGACCGTCAGGGAGTGCGTCGTCCCGTCGCCGGCCGACGCGAAGTGAAGAAATCGTCTAAGGTGGACCTCACATGGCCAACAAATTTGGGACCGACATTCTGATTCAATCCGAAGATCCGAAAACCGCGGCGCTGTTCTACGTCCACCAACTCGCATTCGAGATCACCGGCGAGACACCCAACATGATCAGTCTCCATGGCCCGCACATCAACCTGTTTATCGAGCGAGGTCCCATCCTCGGCGGGGTCCTCGAGGTGACCGTGGATGATGTCGAAGAAGCCAAGCTGCGGCTGGTCAAGAACGGTTGCCAGGTCGTCAAGGATGAGCCGGATTTTCCGAGATGCTACGTCAAGGATCCGTATGGCCTGATTTACAACCTGCGAGCCGCGACCAAGCTGCGCTTGCGCCAAGGGAGCGGTTAAGAGGCGCGACAGCATGGAGCGCGTTAGAGGGCGCAAACTCGCGTCATAATGGAACTGGCAGCCCAATGCTCGACTGGACAACCTGCACCGCCGTTGAACGCAATCCGCTGAAGCTCAGCGGAGCGTGGATCTTCCGGGGAACGCGCGTTCCGGTCTCCGCTCTCTTCGCGAACCTCGAAGGCGGAGCCACCATCGACGAGTTTATCGAGTGGTTCCCAGGCGTCTCCCGCGAGCAGGTTAATCTCGTGTTGGAGCACGCTTCCCGCAGCCTGGCTGAGCCGATCTCGGCGTAAGCCGAGCGATAGGCAAGGATGCAAATCCTCCTGGACCATAACACACCGGCACCATTGCGTCATTCCCTTCCAGGGCACAAGGTCGAGATCGCTTACGAGCGGGGATGGGCTGAGCTCACCAACGGCGACTTGCTCGCCGCAGCCGAATCGGCGGGATTCGATCTGCTGATCACGACGGACAAGAACATTCGGTATCAACAGAATTTGCGCGGCAGAAAGCTGTCGCTGCTGGTGCTCAGCACCAACGATTGGACGCACATCCGCCGGTTCAAGGAGTTGGTGGCGTCGGCCGTTTCCTCGATCCAGAGCGGCGCTTACGTTGAACTCGAAATCCCGTTTTCGTAGTCGCTCTCATCCACCCCACCCTTCCCGCTACAATGACTCTATATGGAAAGACCAGCAGCCACTACTCTCAGAGGAAATCCACTCACCGTCGTCGGGCCGGAGCTCCACGCCGGCGACAAAGCGCCCGATTTTCAAGCCGTCGACGATTCGCTGAAACCCGTCGACCTCAACGCGACCGGCCATTCCGTCCGCATTTTTAGCGTCGTCCCGTCGCTCGATACGCCGGTGTGCGACATGCAAACCAAACGCTTCAACGAAGAGGCCGGCAAGCTCCCTGATCTCAAAATTTACAGCGTCAGCATGGACCTTCCGTTCGCCCAAAAGCGCTGGTGCGGCGCCTACGGCGTCGACCACATCAAAATGATTTCCGATCATCGCAGCGGATCCTTCGGTGAGCACTACGGCACCCTGATCAAAGACCTGCGCATCATGAGCCGCGCCATTTTTGTGGTCGACCAGGACAACACCATCAAGCACGTGGAATACGTCAAAGAAGTCGCCGACCATCCCGATTATGAAGCGGCCCTGAAGGTCGCGAAGTCGCTGACCGGCGGCGCCGCGTCGGCATAGCGCGGCTCCCATCTTAACGAGCCGCGACCAAAGGGAGCGGTTATAAAAAGGGCGCGACCCTAAGCGGCCGCGTCGTCGCATTCCGAGCCGCGACCACAGGGAGCGGCCTAAAATTCCTCAAGTAATTTCCGTGCCTACCTTACGAGCCGCGACCAAAGGGAGCGGTTAAAACAAATGTCTTTGCATCTCACTCGCGGCTCCGGGCGGCCGTGCTGCGCTTGAGCGAAAATCGATGGTGCAGCTTTCAAGAGGCAGAGGTTGCGGAGAACGCGTTTTAACCGCTCCCTCCGGTCGCGGCTCGTTACCGAACGAAAAACGCGGCCTTGTCCACACCCGCGTCCACCGCCACATCGAAAAACCCGACCATCATCTCTTCCCGGCTCTGCTCGCCATAGCGCACCTCCGCCGATGGATCGGGATTCCGCGGATTGTTCGGTGAATTATCAAACCACGCGATCCATTGCAATCGCGTCCCCTTCTTCAACAGGACCGGCGTCGCCAGCCGATACGCCAGCTGCCAGTGAAAATCATAGTGGCTGACTTTGAGCAGCGTTTCGGGCTGGCCGTCTCCGCGCAACCGCGTGAACTCGAACGCCTTCCCGCGCAAATGCATGTGCGGAAAAAATCCCAGCAGCAGTGCGTCATTCGGCAGCGATCCCCACACCGTCACGCGATAATTCGGATCGCCCGGCGGAATCACGAATCGCTCGTTCGACATTTGCAGCGTCAGCACGCGCTTCTCCGGCCGCGAACCCGCAAATGCCGCGAACATCATCCCCACGCGTGTACGATCGGTCGTGCGCTTGCCGTTGGGCGTGTAGTGAATCTCGAATACCAGGTCGGACCCGGCCGGAATCAGCTTCGCCATTCCATCGGGCCAGACTTCCGGCGCGGTCCCCGGCGCATACACTTGCAGGATGTCGGATCTCGTAGGGTTGTGTATTTGCGTAGGGCTGTGTAATTGCGCAGGACTATGCCCGCTCCCGGGCGACGACGCCGGCCTCCACGTCGACCCCCGCTCGCGAATGTAGACGACCACGTGATGCACCACGCCATGCTCGCCCAATGTGCCGCCCGGACGAACCTCCACCGCCTGCACCCATCGATCCTCCTTGAACCCCGTGGGGACCACGAAGTATTGATACTCCACCTCGCCCTTCGCCGGAACTTCGAAGGCTCGCGGAATTTCGAAAACCGCATCGGGTTCGCCGGCATATACGCGGCTCCCTAAGTCCAGATTCCAGCCAACCGGCCAGACCCGCCCTTCCGGATTCCGCCGCGCCTCTCCCGCCGCCGCCCCGGAATCCGCCCATGCCGCCAGCGTCGCGATCTCAGCGTCCGTTAACCGCCGGTCGTTCAAAAGGTTGTAGCGCGCATCCGCCGGCGCATCCGCAAACCACGGTGGCATTTTGCGGCTCCGAACCGCGTCGCGAATGGCCTTCGCCCACGGCCGCGCGTCCTGATAACTGACCAGCGGCATCCGCCCGATCTCGCCCACCCGATGGCACTCCTGGCACCGCTTTTCGAGGATCGGAGCGACGTCCCGATAGAAAGTCGGCGCCACAGCCAGCATGACTGCCGGAAGGCATATCGCGAGACTCGACGTTCGGATTATACTCGCCACGTTTTCAACATTATAGGACGCGCATGGGGCTTGACTCGGGTTCAAGAAAGCTGCATGATAAGGTAGGCTCGAAGTAGATCATTCAAGGAGTTCATCAAGATGACGAGAAGCAAGTCGCTCGCCTTATCGCTCGCGTTCACACTCGGCGCTGCGGCATCCGCGTGGGGGCAGAGCGTGATTTCCGCTCACTCCGGAACCATTCACTACACTGAAGGACAAGTTTCGCTGGATGGAAACGCGGTCCAGCCCAAGTTTGGTGAGTTTCCGGAAGTGAAGAGCGGACAGGTGCTCTCGACCCAGGATGGACGCGCGGAGATTCTGCTCACTCCCGGCGTGTTTCTGCGGCTCGCTGAGAACAGCTCCTTCAAGATGGTCTCGAACCAGCTCAGCAACACGCGCCTCGAAGTGCAATCCGGCGAGGCCATGATCGAGGTCGGCGAACTCCTTCCCGACAACGCCATCGCGGTGGTGTTTCATCAGGGCGATATCTCCATCGCCAGACGCGGTCTCTATCGCTTCGATTCCGACCCCGCCAAGCTTCGCGTGTACGACGGCGAAGCGAGCGTCGTGTCGCCTTCCACGGATCCGACCATCGTCCGCAAGGGCCATGAGTTGATCTTCGGCGAAGCCAAGCTTGAAGCCCGCACCTTCGACGCGAAAGAAACCGACGAGTTTTATCGCTGGAGCGCGCGCCGGGATGAATATGTCGCCGAAGCCAACATTACCTCCGCCAAATCGGTCCGCGACAACAATGGCGGCATGGGTTACGCCGGAGGATCCTGCATGGGCTCTGGTATGGGCATCAGCTCCAATGTGGGTGCCTACTCCGGAACGGGCATCAGTTCCAATGTGGGGACGTACACCGGCACCGGGGGTTTGTCCAACGGGACCACGTTCTCCAATGTGGCGATGAACTCCGGCCTCGGCCTGACCCCCGGCGCCGGCGTCAACCCCGCGGGCGTGAGCCCCGGAGTCGGAATGAACCCTGGTATGGGAAGCTGGGCCTTTAATCCCTGGTTCGGCATGTTCACCTACGTGCCGTGCAGCGGCACCTACTTTAGCCCGTTCGGGTACGGATACTTCAGTCCCTATGCGGTCGGCTATCTGTACGGCCCCTACTCGCCGTACGCTTACGGCAACGGTTACACCGGCGGGCGTACTGGTATCGCCAACCTCGGCGGTATCGGCCGGACCGGGCTTACCACGGCGGCGGCATCCCCGGCAACCAGCGGTTCCATTGGCCGCGCAGCGGGAACCACTGGCGGCTTGGGCAATGGCGGCTCCAATAGTTCGCGCGGCGGCGGTGGCGGCGGATTCAGTGGAGGCTCGGGCGGTGGAGGCTCGGGCGGCGGATTGTCGAGCGGCGGTGGCGCGAGCCACGGTGGCGGCGGCGGCGGAAAACACTAGCGAGGTGGCACAGACTTCAGTCTGTGTTCCGGGCTGATGTGGCGCGGGCCGCTACGCCTGTCCCCATGGGACTGCGTCCCACGAAAGTGGATGAAAACCCCAAAGGGGAAGATCGCGCGAATAAAGGACGAACAAATGGTGGGGTTTTCGACCCTGCTGTGTCGTCATTCATGTCGACATTTCTTCGCTCGACGTGGCGCGGGCCGCCAAGCCTGTAGAATCCGCGTCTTAGTCGAGAACATCCGGCAGCCGACCCCTCGCCCCTTCCAGCCGCACTCCGATCTCCAGCAGCAACTCCTCTTCCCACGGCCGACCCACTAACTGCACGCCAATCGGCAATCCCTCCTCCGTCATTCCAAATGGCACCACCAGCGCCGGCAATCCCAGCAGGTTGATCGGCGTCACCGTCATCATCGCCTGAAACATCCCGATCTTCCTGGTCCCCCCAGCATCCAACGGAATCTCGAATTTCCGTTCGCGATGCCGAAACGCCGCGATGCTCGCGACCGGCGTCAGGATCACCGGCACCCGGCGCATCTGAGCCAGCAGCCTCCGCCGCATGGCGTCCCGCGCGGCCATCGATTCCACCACCTGCCACGCCGTGATCGGCGCCTGATCTCCTAAACGATCCGCGCGCTCCAGATTCTCGGTGTAGGTCCAATGCGCCTCCGCCTCGCGCCCGGCGATCCGCTCCTTCATCGACCGCGCCACCATCTGCCCAAAGAAAAAGTTCCACAGATTGGGCGCGTGTTCCAGTCCCTCCGGACGAAATGGATCGACAGAAAATCCCAGACGGACAAGCGCCTTCGCCGCCGCGTACACGCATTTTCGAATCGACGGCTGCACCGGAATATCGTAGAACTGGTCCATCAATCCGATCCGGACATCCTTCAGCACCGGCTCGCGAATCTCCACCGGCGCCGACAACGCATCGCGATCGTCGTATCCGGCGATCAGTTCGAACAACAGCCGCACATCCTCCACCGATCTTGCCATCGGCCCCGCTACGCTGATTCCCTTGACCGCATCCGTCGACCGAAACCCGAAGATCGAAACGCGCCCCGGCGTCGGCTTCAATCCCGCGATGCCGCAAAAATGCGCGGGCACACGAATCGACCCGCCTCCGTCGCTGCCCACTCCTCCCGGCGAGCAGCCGCTCGCAATCGCCGCCGCTTCTCCTCCGCTCGATCCTCCCGGCGTGCGCTCCACGTCCCAGGGATTGTTGGTGCGCCCCGTGATGAAATTATCGGACTCGTAGCTCATCATGAATTCGGGCGTGTTGGTTTTGCCGAGAATGATCGCGCCTTCGCGCCGCAGCCGCGCCACCACCGCTGCATCCTCGCTCGCGGGCGCCTCCGGTGCGAAGTAGCTGCCGAGGCGGCTCGGGTGTCCGGTCACATCGAAGCTGTCCTTTACCGTGACCGGGACTCCATGCAGCCGCCCGGATTTCAAACTCTGATCCGCCCGCCGAGCCGATTCGCGCGCCTGATCCGCCAGCACCATCGTGAACGCATTGAGGTGCGGATTGCGCTGCTCGATGCGATCGAGATGCGCATCGACTAATTCAAGCGATGAGACGCTGCCCGATCGTGCAAGCGACGCCATCTCGGACAGGGGTAATCGATGGAGCATAAACTGCTAAATGTACGCCCTAAGACTGCGCAATGTTGCTACTTTTCTTGTGGGGTCGCGCTGGATAGTCTGGCGAAGCGGTTGCGTGTCAGAAGAGTGACGAAATGATCGATTCGGAAACACACGGGCTGCCCCGGTTTCCTTCCAGGCTCCCTTCCAGTCCAATTCAGTGGACAACTGGACGCGCACCTTTTAGGCGATTCGTAACGACGCGGCGGCGCGCACGCTCGATCAATTTCGGTCTATCCCGGTTTTCCTCTACGGCGTGCACGCCAGAGCTGCCTCCTGGAGCAGGGATAGGGCTTGATAGGCCCTTTCTTTGTTGCTAAAGCTCAGCCCACCTAGACTTCTGCTCGACTCAAAATTTGAAGCTAGAAGCGTGTAAGTCGTCGGATTATTTTGATCCATTGTGACTAGTTGCGTCGGCTTGAGGCCCGTCAACGATATTTCAAAATCTGTATACCGCGGTTTATCTCTGCCAACCCAGGTCCCGCTGGTGTATGAAATCTTGCAATCCCGTGCAGCGATAACTCGGTAATCCTCATGAAATGTCGCGCCCTCGGACTTGTAATCAAGTTTACCTGTCATCAGCTCAGTCAATTTCCCCATGGTCTCGGCTAGCCTCTGGACGGCCTCCGCCCGAGCGACCGCGCGCGCCTCCCTATAGTGATTTATGATCGCTTCCGCCGGTCCGTATCCCACAAAGCCTCGTTGAATGGATTCTCGCAACGGAGCTATTCCTGAACTAGCCTCTTGTAGCGTGGATGCAGAGATATTGAGTGAATTAGAAAAGAACTTAGGCCCCTGGGCACACTGGATTTCCCCAAGGTCTAACCTATCGGTTGTTTGGGCCTCAAGCCAGAACGATTGCTCGATCGAGTTGGCCTTGACGGTAGAGGGGTCCAATAATCGAACGTCGATACTGTACTCGCAGAGGTAGTTTTTTATGATGAGAATAGCGCCGCGCTGGATCAAAGTGGAAGGAGGGTCCTGTGGAGGTATTGTTGCGAACCATGTCATTAGCGGCTTTAGCGGATATGACTTGGCTTCGTTCTGCCGTTGAGTTTGCTCCTCTTGTTGTTTGCGGACTTGATAGCGAAGTTCGCCAATCTTATTAATGATCTCAGCCTGTCCTGGAATGAGTTGGTCGTATTGCTCGTAGTACACCAGCGCGTCGGCAGGACGCTTTAGGCACTCCATTGTCTTTCCCATATAGAACGCCCAGATGGCGTTGTGGGATGCTTCCGAAACGGATCGGAACGCGCTTTCGGCTGCAGGGCAGTCTTGATGCTGGTCGAGGGCAATGCGGCCTTCTGCGAATTTCTCTGCGTCCGTTTGGGCGAGCGCCATCGCCGAGAGAACTGCTGAGAGTGCGATTATCCTCCAGATCATGGTCATGGTTCTCCTCGAATCGAGCCTTTCAATGCCCGCTGACCGCGGCGGCGCCAAGCCCCAAGAAGCGCGTGTAGGTGTTCACGATCTGCTGGTGCTGAAAATCAAGCACTTGAGAGCAAGCATGCAGGGGGAGCTCGTTTTCCCGCTTAATGCCCTCGTGATACATGGCAAGCATTTGGACGTCGGATGTGAGCTGGTTTTGCACACGCTGCGCGTCCTGTGCGATCTGTTGCGGTCCACGGGCTGGAGCCCCCGCGTCAAATGCGCTCCGCTCATTAACCAGAGCGGCGAGTTCAGTGAGGTGGATAGAGATATCATCAGCCATCTTCCGGTAGCCGTCGCTGTTTAGCGAAAGAGTCGTGTACTCGAAGACTTGAAGACCTGACCCGATTGTCCTTACGGCGGCTTCCGTAATGATACGTCCAGCCATGGTACCAAGGATCTGGTTTTTTTCCGCGCCAAAGAGCTGGGCGAGCTTTATGAGTCCCGATTGAATCAGTTCATCTTTTCCCTTGCCGGTTACTGCCTTTAGAAGCTGATCCTCGACCTTATCCTTGGCGTCGTCTACGACCTTACCGGCAAGGTAGTCCACAGCCTGCTTACCTAACTCTCTTTGGTCCAGATCCTGTTGGGTAGCGGCCAGGTCACAGAAGCCGCTCCGACAAGCCACGCCCGGCGGACAAGAGCCAGCAACACAAGGCACCGTGATCGGAGAGCCAGCGCTTGTCACCGAAGGCGGCGCGGCGGTCGGCTTCGGGGGCTGATCGGCAGTAGCACTCAACTCGGCAGCATAACAGTCGCAGGCAGCTCCGGACATCGCGCGGTCACGCTCATCCTTCTTCGCTCGTTGCAACTCGGCCCACCTATCGCGAGCCATACCACCGATTTGTCGCCAATGGTTCGCGGGACAGATTGGGGGAGGACCTCCGGCCGTACACTCGCCTGGATTTTTTTCCACCCACCCGAGATTGTGCGAACAAGCCTGATTTGCAAGGTGTTCCCAGTTGTCTAAGTCCTCGCGCACCCATCCTTCGATCATCGCCTGGGCCTTCTGGTGACAGCGGGGCGAAACCGGCAGGTTGGCGGCTGAGGGATATCGGCCTCCAAGTACGTCCGAGACCGAAACCGGTGGTAGGGCACCCGCGTATTGATGCGGCATCGGCTGCCCCGGTGTTGGGCCAATGCTGATCGGAACGAGGCCAGACCCGAGGACTTCGCTGATTGTTGGAGGGGGTGGAATTTCGCACATCTTCCGCATCTGTGCGGTAGCTTGAGCTTGGCTCTGACTAGCTTGGCTCAGAGGGGACTGCGCCGTGGAGGGCACCTGCGTAACGACAAGAAAAAGAGCGACAGACAGATTCTGGCGAACGTGCAACATGGCAAAAATTATACGCCAAAACTCAAGAAAGTGGGCGCGAGATAGCAAGGAGCGGCGGTTTCATCAGGGAGGAGGCCGGGCAAGCCCGCGTGTTTGCAGAGGACCCACTCCTCAACGGCCAACAGCAAGCCATCCGCATCCACCTATGCCCGCACCATATCCCCCGGCGAGATCGCCCCGCTCGCCACCATCGCCGCCAGTGGCTGCGTCAGGCTCCGCAATGAAAAAGGGGACTGACCACTCTGTCCCACTTCCAATTAGCCCAAACCTCAAAAGGACCACTTGTGGACAGAGCGGTCTTCTTTTTCCAACACCCTTTTTCAACAAGCGAAAACCTACACCTCCACCGTCAATATCAAAATGTCCGCCTCCACGTGGCGCGGGCCGCCAGGCCTGCTGAGCCGAGATTCGTCTCGGCTTTTCCGTCGCCTTCCCTCGCGCTCACGTCCACTCTACACCTCCACCGTCAATATCAAAATGTCCGCCTCCACCTCCGCCCGCACCATATCCCCCGGCTCGATCGCTCCACTGGCGACCATCGCCGCCAGCGGCTGCGTCAAACTCCGCAGAATGGTCCGCTTCAACTCGCGCGCGCCGTACTCCGCGCTGGTCCCCTTCTTCAGCAGCCACGCCCTCGCCCCGATGCTGATCGCCAGGCCGAACGCGCGCATCTCCAATCGATTCTCGATGTGCCGCTCCAGCTCCGCGATCTGCTGGTCGACGATCACCGCCAATGCCACGGCGTCCAGCGGCTGATACGTCAGCACCGCGTCGATGCGATTGATGAACTCCGGCGAAAACGCCCGCCGCATGGCGCGCATGCCTTCGTGCTCCAGTTTCTTTTCGAGGCCCCGGCGCGTCTCGGCCGGCGGCAGCATCGATTCGAATCCGAAATCCGGACGAATCTGCTTCTGCATCGCCTTCGCTCCCAGATTGCTGGTCATGAAAATCATCGTGCGCTCAAAGTTAACGACGGTATTGTCGCCCAGCCGCAGCACCGCTTTATCCAGCACGCCCAGCAGCAGGCGAGTCATGCTCGGCGCGGCTTTTTCGATTTCGTCGAACAGCACCAGCGCCAGGCTCGACGATTCGCTCACCGCCGCTGTCAGCTTCTGCTGCGTGAGCAGCGGCTGCGTTTCGCGATGCCCCAGGTATCCCGGCGGCGCGCCGATCAGCTTGGCCACTTCATGCTCCATCTGAAATTCGCCGCAGTCGACCCTCAACAGATGGCGCGCGCTGCCGTGCAGTACCTCTGCCAACGCCTCGACAGTTTTTGTTTTGCCGGTGCCGGTGGGTCCCAGCAGAAGAAACACTCCCGCGGGCCGGCCTTCCGGCGCGAGCCCCGCCTGATACATGTGCGCATACGGGACAATCTGCTGGATCGCGCTCTTTTGGCCGATCACGCGGCTGCTTAATTCTTTGAACAGGTCGTTGCGTCGCACCAGATCGTCGTGTTTCAACACCGGGACCGGCGGCAGCGCGTTTCCCTCGAGCGCGGGACGGCGCGGTTTTATTAGAACAGGCAATGTTCGCACCAGACTCCCTTTCGCTCACGAGAATAAACCCGGAGCGCGGAATTGGCGGCGAGGCGAAACGCTAAAACACTGAGGGCTTGGGTGGTTGCGAGGCGAAAAAAAGAAGAATTGCGCCCGGCGGATTACTTGTGGCGATAGGTAATGCGGCCCTTGGTGAGATCGTACGGGGAGAGTTCCAGGGTCACGCGATCGCCGGCCAGCACGCGGATGCGATTGCGGCGCAGTTTGCCGGCCAGGTGCGCCAGTACAGTGCGTTCCTGTTCCAGCTGAACGCTGAACAGTCCGCTCGGAAATTTTTCAACTACGGTTCCAGTGACTTCAATGCAGTCTTCTTTGCTCATTATCCTCCCGGTAATTTCACGATACTACTGGCTCATTATAACCCACCGAACTTGCCCGAAGTCCGATTCGAAAAGCGGGACGATAGGCGCGCGCCCGCGGATTTTCGAGGCCCGCGCGCCGCGCCAGCGCCTCCAGTTCACGCGGACGGAACGCGGCCTCCACCGAGATTGCGCCGTCATGCACCGTCACCGGATCCCAGCCGAACAGCCAACGCGTAGATGGTAAGAAATAGTAGGCGATGGGGTTACGCTCCAGGTCGATGGCCAGCACGGCGCGGCGCGCCGCGCGGGCAAACTCCCGCAACAGCGAAACCACTTGTTCATCGGTAAAATGATGCAAAAACAGCGACGAAAACACGAAATCGAAGCTGTTTTCCCGCGCCGGTAATCGGAACGCATCGCCCACGATCCGCTCGCCGGGACATTCCGCCAGATGCGCGGCAATGCGATCCAGCGAAACCACGCGGGCGTTCGGATACCATTCGCGAATGCGGCTGCCCATATCGCCAGAAGCTGCGCCAACATCCAGCAAGGAAAAGCTTTCACCAGGTTGAACCACTTGGTGAAGCAGGCCCCGCAGCGTGCTGTGCCCGCCCCATCTGCGATTGATACGGATCAGATCGGCGAGGCTCGCGCGCGCTTCTTCTTCCGTGAGCGTATCGAGGATCTCCGGTTTGATGACGCGGCCCCCGAGGCAATGCATTCCATCTCCCAAGGTAGCGAATCCGCGAAAGGCCGGGTACTCGGCGCGTCACGGTGGTTTCCCGGTGAAACACGGTGACTTTGGCGGTGTTTTGCCGTCACGGTGTTTTACGGTGTTTGGCGGATGTTTCACCGCAGTTTTGCGGTGTCTTGCTGAAGGTAGCTAAAATAGAGCCGCAGTTGCTATCCTGACTCCTTCAACCCTGACTCCTTCAACTATGGACATCGTCACCGGGCACATCGGCTGGATTGAAGTGGTTTGCGGCCCCATGTTTTCGGGCAAGAGCGAAGAGCTGATCCGCCGGCTGCGGCGCGGGATCATCGCGCGCAAGCGGGTTCAGGTTTTCAAGCCGGCGCTGGACGACCGTTACGCCAAGGACGAAATCGTTTCGCACGGCGATCAGCGCATGAGATCGGAAGTGGTGTCGAGCGCCGAGGAAATTTCCGCGAAGGTGGACCCGCGGACGCAGGTGGTGGGCGTCGACGAATCCAATTTTTTCGGGCCGGGGCTGGCGGACGTAGCCAGTCACCTGGCTGATATCGGGAAGCAAGTCATCATCGCAGGACTCGACACGGACTATCTGGGGCGCCCGTTTTCGCCGATGCCGGAACTGTTGTGCCTGGCCGAATCGATCACGAAAACGCTGGCGATCTGCATGCGCTGTGGAAATCCGGCGAAGCACACGCAGCGGCTGGTGGAATCGCACGACCTGATTGTGGTGGGCGCGGCGGGAATGTACGAGGCGCGCTGCCGCCGCTGTTTCGAACCGGGGATGCCGAAGCAGGAAGTCCTGGAGTTTCTGAAACCTGCGCGCACGTCGCCGGGCGGGTAGGTTAGGACAACGCGCTCCCTTACGGTCGCGGTTCAGAAAGAAGCCCCAAGCTGACGCATGGGGCTGGAAAGCCGGAACGTGCTCCATTCTGTCCCGGTTCAGAAAGAAGCCCCAAGCTGACGCATGGGGCTGGAAAGCCGGAACCCGCTCC